>Ga0070735_10000260_pt1 | contig 62981 bp, 56 predicted proteins | sample Coa_R1_FD_66443 | JGI IMG/M metagenome (GOLD analysis project Ga0070735, IMG submission 66443) | Surface soil microbial communities from Centralia Pennsylvania, which are recovering from an underground coalmine fire - Coalmine... | ecosystem: Environmental > Terrestrial > Soil > Unclassified ...
GCAAGCAATACGAGGCACTGCGCAATCTGTCAGGCAAGTGAATCTGAGCCGGACCTGTTCCATGGTCTACGATCAGATCGACTACACGACCTGGGCCATCCAAATGAACAGGATCATCGCATACGCATTGATAAGGACGGTGCGGACCCAGTGAGTGCGCAGAATCTTGGCAAGATATTGTCCCTGGGCGCCCATCGGGTCGGTACTGAGCGCCGCCTGCCATCTTCCTCACAGCAGAGCGGTGAGGACGTGCGAGAGTAGTTGGCAAACAAGGTTGCCCCAGATGGCCCACGAGGGTGATCTCACCGGATGGTACCAAATCAGCGCGATCGAGCTCGCGAAACTGAGCCCAACGGGCCAGCCCACGAACGCATCATGATTGAGACGTACGGGAACCAAATCCGTGGGATACCCTTGCAACCATGCCGGCAGCACCCAAGAGTACCACGGCGCCGAGATAGAACGCCGATTCAACGCCCCGCGCCGTGCTCACCACGCCGAATGCAAACGGACTGATGATGCCCGCCAAGCGCTGGACGCTCTGTCGAATTCCAAACGCCGTTCCCCAAAACTGTTGAACCACCAACTCTGCGAGCAAGCTCATCGACAGCGGTTGTGTAAAGCCCAGGCTCGCACCCATGAGAACGGACACTCCTAGAAGGAGCCAAAACTGCCGTGCAAACGGCGTTAGCGCGAACGCCACAGCGCTTAGGATCATGGCACCAACTAAGGCACCGGTCTGCCCGAACTGCGATACGGCGCTCGCGAGAAGCATGCGAGCGGGCATCGACGCCAGGCTTATGACGGCAATCGCCACCCCGATCGATGTCGCCGTCAAGCCCACGTTTGAGAGGTAGAGTGGATAGAAGGTACTTTGCAGCGCCTGGGCACAATTCATGATGCCAGAGACGAACAAGATCGTCCCGACCCCACGTTCTCTTAGAATTGTGCCTACGACCGTATGGACGGCGTTAAGGGCGATGCTTCGATGATCTGAAACTCGAGCAATTCGCACCATCGAGGCTACGAGCAGTGACGGCAACATCAACAGCGCCATCGCAAAGAAAGCCGCCGGATATCCCAACCGAGTCGTCAGAAACCCTCCGATCACGGGGCCAACGACCGCGCCGGCGGAGTACGAAACCGCGTAGTAGCCGTAGTTCCTGATGCGCGTTAGTGGGGTGCTCGCGCTGGCGACAACGGCCTGCGACGCCACGGCAAGCCCGATGTTGGCGAGGGTCAACAGCGTATATGCGGTGGTGACCTCGGCGATCCCATGAAATGCCGTGAGTATTGCCGCCCCGACTCCAAAGAGCAACACCGACCCCACGAGAACGATAGTGGGGCCGCGCTCATCCACAAGACCGCCGACGTGGAGCGCCACGGCGAACGGCACAATTCCGGAGAGTCCGGCGACCGCCCCAACGGCGCCGACGGACGCACCATGCGACACGAGGTAAAGCGGGATGAATGGTGTTCCGATGTACCAGGCGCAGTTCGTTAGAAGTTGCAGCAGGTTGTTGAGAGGGAGCAGACGGGCATCCTCACCGTCGGCCGGCGCCATGAGCGACCCGTTCACGTCGCGCACCGACGAATCGTGTGTGGAATCAGCCATTACTGAGGCGACCTACCTGGTTGTGGGAATCTACCATTGTGGTTTTCCTTGAGGCACACAGACAACCCTTCGCACTGCATTGTAAACGCGCTCACCACCCACTGCTCGGTCCAGCGAGGTGTGATCCTCGGGACGGAATGGGGCCGGGAGTACGCGAGGCGGCGGGTTACAACCTACCTTCGCGAGATCGGGCTAGAAGTGGACAGCGGGGAGATTTAGAGGCCGCGCCCTGACGACCGACGGAGCGCGATTCCGGCGTTGTTCGGCAGGAACCACCGAATGTCGGGTCAACCTAGCGCCAGGGATCCGTCAAGTCGCGCTGGCGGGGATAGAGGGTTTGCGTGCAGTCCAGAAGAATAGGCCACTCGTGCTTCTAGGTATTCCTCGCGATTTGTCGTGCGGTAGTTGCTTCGAATTCGCCGTCAAGGAGGCGCCAGCGTGAGTATTCTCGCGTGGATTGTCGTCGGCATTATAGCGGGATGGCTTGCGAGAATGGTCGTGCCAGGTGAGGGCCCCGGTGGCCTCATCGGTGACCTCGTGATCGGCATCGTTGGAGCCCTTCTTGGCGGATGGATCTTTAGACAGTTGGGGCATGCCGGCGTGACTGGGCTCAACATCGGTTCCATCGTCGTGGCTTTCATCGGTGGCGTGATCCTGTTGCTGATCATCCGCGCGGTCTCGGGGAAACGGGCCAGGGCCTAGAGAGGCAACGCATCACCCGATAGTCGAAGGAGGCCGCTCATGCTAAAGGAGTTTCGCGAGTTCATCATGCGCGGCAACGTGGTGGATATGGCGGTGGGGATCGTGATCGGCGTGGCGTTCGGCCAGATCGTCACGTCCCTGGTAAATGATATCATCATGCCGCCAATCGGGCTCCTGCTCCATGGGGTCGACTTTACCAATTTGTTCGTGCCGCTGCGTGGGGGGCCGTACGCCTCGCTCGCCGCTGCGAAAGCCGCGGGCGCCCCCACGATCAACTACGGAATTTTCATCAACACGATCATCGGCTTCTTGATCCTGGCATTCGTGATCTTCCTGATGCTTCGCCAGATCAACAGGATGCGGCGACCCGCACCCACAACAGTCCCCACGACGCGTGAGTGTCCTTTCTGTCTCTCCGCGGTCCCGCTCAAGGCAAGCCGCTGTGCGTACTGCACGTCGGAGTTGCGTCCAGCGTAGCCGCCACACGTCTGAGCCAGAGAGTGTTCGTTCGGCAGGACCCCTGCACCGAACAGTGACTCCTGTCTACCTCGGGTGAACGGGTGTGGCGGAGGGATGTGGGATTCAAACCCACGAGACCCCGCCGCACGGGTGCATTCGTGAGTAACAGCCGGCACGAACGCTGACTCCCCGGCCCGGAACCGCTCCGCCACACTTATTGTTAGGTAGTACCCATCCTTGCCTTGGGCTAGCCGCGTTCGGCAGGAGCCGCGTACCGAACACCAGGAACAGGCCAAGCATGGCTGAGCATGAGTTTCCCGGCTTCCTTCGAACCGTAGAAGGCGGCTACATCACCCACAAGGACTTCCTAACGTTCATTGCCGGCGCGTCCACCGCACAGGGTAATATGGAGGCACGAGCCAAAGCGTGGCTGCGGAAGCAGGGCGTCACCGGCCCGATTGAAGCATTGTCTCCGCAAGAGGTGACACGACTAACAGAGGCAGCCAAGAAAGTGATCCTCGCGAGGGTGGGGCGGGAACGACGGGCAATCCCGCGAGTTGAGGAAGTTGCTCCGACACCGCCGGACGAGAGCGAGCCGCCGCCCGAGGATAGTGCGAACCTGCTTGTCTCAGAGCGAGGCCGCTTTGCTGTGGTTCACTCACCACGTCAAGTAATTCGGGCCCGTTGTTCGCGGGACTGTTCACCTTGCGGCTCACGGGCCAAATGCGAAGCATTCCCTCCGATGCCGGCCGCATGAGACTCTTGGGGTCGCCTTCCGTCTCACCCAACCACACGGGCCAGTCGGACTCCTCGAGGATCACGGGCATACGATTGTGAACCTGCGCCATCTCGCCGTTGGCTTCCGTCGTCACGATCGTGAACGTGCATAGATAGCTATCTCTGTCAGCGTCGTGCCACGCTTCCCACAGGTCCGCGAGGGCTAACAAGTGGCCATCGGCGCGGCGTAGGGCTGTTTCTGCCGCTGCCCGGGTTGCGATTTCCACTCGTAGAGGTTTGACGCGGGAACGAGGCACCGCCGCTTCGCGAAGGCGTCACGGAAAAGGCCCGAGGTAGTCACCGTTTCCCCGCGAGCGTTGATCTGGCGCCGGGTGTGCATCGGATCCTTGGCCCATCGTGGCAGGAATCCCCATTGGAGGCGCTCAAGACGACGGCTCCCGGTTTCGACGTCGCGCAACACCACCATCGTGCTTTGACTGGGGGCGAGGTTCCACGTGGGCTCGATTCGCGGATCCGGTTCATAGCCCGCCCGAAAGAATTGTGCGACGAGTCCGGGGATCAGCTAGATACCGGGGCGGCCGCACATGGGGATTGCTTTTGTTCGGCGCTCAAGTCGTCCTGCGTTCCGGTTACTCTTCCGTCACGAGAGACGTGTCAGGACAAGATCCCGGAACCGAATCGACGGATGAACCACGCCCTCGTCGTTGAAGGGACGGAACCATTCGCGGAACTCGAGCCGCGGATCGATCACGCTGGACAACGCGAACAAGTGTCTTCGCTCCCAAGTCATCGTACGCGAGATCCCACAGCAGGCCGAAGTCCGCTTCCGTGCCACGAGCTTCGAGCGTCGCCTGAGCGAAATCGAGTAGGGCGTGAAAGGCGAGTTGTTCTCCCACACATGCCGGGCGAAATGCACCGCCGTCCCAGAGCTTTGCGCTCATCGCGAGGAAACCTGTGAGGAATTGACGGGCGAACGCCTCATCGTACGAAGCCCGATACTTCGAGGGGAGATATTCGGACGTCCAGGTGTCTTCGTTGGGCACGCCTTTGCTCAGCTCGTTCACCGCATCGAAGAAGTAGCGCGTGAGCAACACCGTCGCATCTCGTAACGCCGTCAGGTTGGGTTCGGAGAGCTCGCACGACTTCAGCCTTTTCGCCGCGATTGCCACTGAGTCACCCCCGAGAAATTTCAGGGAGGCGCGCTCCCCAACCCGGCTTCTCACCGTCTTGTCGCCTGCGCCGCCCGGTTAGTCGTTCTCCAGAGGACTCCCGAAGTACGCCTGACGGGGGGCTCGAGCGTTGAAGTCGGGGTTTTTGGCGGAGGGTTTGCGCCTCCGTCACTACTTGTACCATGGCCTCAACTCCCTCACAATCCGGCTTCTTCGTTCGCGGAAAATCGGGACAATGTGGCTAGCATGGTGTGGACAATTTGTCGTCGATGAACAGGCGATCGGAGCCAATGGCAGTGCAGACTGAAACGGCGAGTGCCTCAGGCGGCCGTCTATCGCGCGGCTTCGACGATCCAGCCGCCCCTCAGCTGCGGTGCCGATGCGGTCCTTGAGGACTCGTCGAGATTACACTATCGGACTTGTCGCGACGAAGCGAACGAACCCGAAGATTCCATAGCTCGCCAAAATAACGATTCCACTTTGGGTCGAAGAACTCACCGCCCGCGCTCGGATACAATGTCATTTCCCCGAAATACACTTTGCCGGCGTCGTAGAGGTCCACGCGGAGAAAGTCGAGCCCGTCACCGAGTCTCTCAGCGTACTCGAGCATCTCATCGAGATGGGGTGGGCGTGGCATCGGCTGGTCGATTGATTTCCCCCGCGTCTTCATCTCGATTCGATCCCAGGAGCGCGTGTACCCATTGTTTCGAACGTCAATGAATCTCCCGATGATCGCATAGATCAAGTGAACTTTGCCGCCAAAAACGTAGAACTTGTAGTCCACAGGGGCCGGCCCCCTACCGTCGCTGATAAACTCCTCTACGATGATCCGGGGTTCGATATGTTTGTACGCCCACTCCCGTGCGTAATTGTAATAGTTCCATCGCAGCCAGCATGTACATCTATCCAGGAGGTCGCGCCGGTCAAGGCGTGCCTTGTCGGGAACGAGATGGACCCAACCACTGCCGTGCGTGGCCTTCACCACGAATTTGTCCGGAAGATCGTCGAACGGAATGTCCGCCGGCGTCTTGGTTACCCAGTAGAGTCGTGGCAACATGTGTTCCCCGATTCTGTCCCGGACGTAGTCGCGCACTGCGTACTTGTCTTGCAGCGTAATCAACAGCGGTCGTCGATCAAAGATCAAGCGGTACAGCACCTTTTCGCTGAATGTCTTCGGAGAGATGAGATTCGGATACACACCGAATGTCCGCTTGTGCCCGCGCAGGGCGGCAAGCGCGATGAGCGCAGGCTCGGGCACCACCGCCTCGACTACTCGCCTGAGAACGCCGATTCCCCGTCTCATGATGTCGGCCAGCAAGTCAACCAGGTCGGTTAGGAAAACCGAACCTCGTGGGGCTCCTTTTCCGCTCGTAGTGCTTTCAGAGACACATGGCGTAGCCCGCGTCCGCGAACCGGCGGTATACCACTTCAACGACGAGTGTGGGTTTCACCTAGTGTGGCGTCAAATCTGTACGCAGCTCGCCCCAGTGGTCTCGGAGAGTCGGCACTGGCGCGAACCGACAGGTCTCGGCACGGGTCGCTTTGAGTTCTTCGGGGATCATCTTGCGAGTCTCCATTGAAAGCCCGCTGCCTACCGGCCCAGCGCTGACGCGCTCCCCTTTGAAGTGGGCCTTTCTATTACCTGACTGAGATTGCTTCTGTCTTGCCGAGTTCAACAGCTGTGCCCATTCTAAGAGAATTATGGATTTCTGCGACTCGATTGGTGTGGGTGATCAGATCGAGGATTTCCCGCTCGCTGGCACGGGCTTCGACTTTCACGGAGAAAGACACATTCTGCGCCCGAACAGGATCGCCACTCCAATCAGCATCCACATCCACCTGCACGCTTTGGATCGTGAGCTGCTGCTTCGCCGCTTCGCGGTACAGGTCGTTTGTGTAACATGCTCCAATGGCTAACAATAATAACTCGCCGCCGTTGAACCCGAGGCCCATCCCGCCTGCTTGCTCGGCTCGGTCTACCGTAACCGTGCGATGTCCGGTCCAGCCAACCGCCGCCGAAGCCCCGCGAATATTTCGTACGTGAACAGTCGTCTGGGCCATTCTGGTTCTCCTCTTCGAACGTTTTGAATGCGCTGGTTCTATCGCAGCACATTGCGTTGCTAGGTTTTGTGGCGCAGTCCATCACCTCCTCTCGCGGATACCGGCGAAGACTCCGAACGTGCCCGCATCGGCTCATCAATCCATTTCCTCATGGTCGAACGCTGCTTTCCCCGGTTCGGCCAGCATGGGCTAAGGGCGCGGGAAAGCTCGTCGGCCCTGGCTTATCGAGTCCAAGCCGTGTGAAGGCGCGCCGGGTTGTCGCGATCCACTTCACGCCGGGGAGGGAAACGCGTTGGACTAAGACGGGGGCTCATTCAATTCCTGCCCGCCCATCCGCGGCAAACGAGCCCGCCCCCGGCGACGACTCGGGAACGGGCTCTCGGTAACGCGACAGTAATCCTCGTTGTGCCAATGGGTGCTGAACGCCAGACATCTGCGGAGGCGTTTCAGCGACGTTGAATGCAGCTCGTCGGCGAGGCATTCTGAGTACTCGACTTCGACGGGCTTTTCTCCTCGCGGCTGCTGTCTATATCTCGCCCCGGACGATCCCACCCGCGAGAGTGGTGTTCGCTTGGCTCGTTGTTCTCGCTCGTCAGACGTTCGATCAGCAGGTTGACCGACTGCGGATCGAATTGCCGTCCTGTTTCGCAGCGTAACTCCACTATGGCCCGTTCATGCGACAATGCTTTGTGGTGGACGCGATACGTGGTCATCGCGTCGTAGCTGTCCGCGATCGCGAGAATCCGGGCCTCTTATTCATCAGGAACGCGCTTGCTCACGTACGCCCTTTGTATTTCCATAGGAGCCTCCCGGCTACGAAGCCAAACCGGCCGGGTACATCCTCGGGGCCTGGAAAGTTCGCTGATCTTGCAGGCAACCAGTCGTCTGCAACAAAGGCGCCGACAATGAGCCCCTGAATGACTGCCAGAATCACCTCGGCCTGCTTGACATTAGATCAACTTATCTTCCACGCGTGCCGAGTGGCCTCGTACAGCGAAGGTTTAGCGGCAGTCCGATTGAGATTGATATTGATGAGTCACGCCTTGTGCTTAAACGCTGCGGGTTCAGTAGCATCGCGGCGAATGATTTCCTTTGCGCGCCGTCCGCGAGCGGCGGGCGACGGAGCGGGTCCGGCGTCTCGGCCGGCATGGTTTGTGTGAGCAAGGGGGTGCGTGCCCGCGGCGACAATGCCCCAAATGGCACGATCTCGGCCTCGTGTTTTGCCAGCCGACCGGGAAGCCCGCCCGCGTCCACAACTTCCGACTGCGCGACCTCCAGCCACTGTGTCGGTGTTTGGGATTGCCCGACGGCGCGGGATTCACAACCTCCGCCACGCCCACGGGTCCTATCTCCTACAGCGGGGCGTCAGCATCAAGGTGGTGCAGGCGCGGCTCGGGCACGCCTCGGCCCAGTTCACGCTCGGCACCTACGCGCACGTGCTCCCGGGGATGCAGGAGCCGGCGGCGCGGGAGCCGAGCGGTGAGCGCGTCAATAGGCTACACCTCCATTGCACCTCCCGCAGAACGGAGGCAAGACACGGGAACTCGTGGAAAATAAGGGCGGGCGCATCTTAGGCCACGACTGTTAACCGGAGGGTTGTAGGTTCGAGTCCTACCCGAGGAGCCAGTATTTCGGTGCAATTTTTGTGCGTCCAATGAGTGGACCAAATCTTTCAATCCTCGGGGTCGGCGGTACGAGAAACAGAACAGTTTGCATCTGGGATACCTTTCATGACGTAGTTCACGTTGTCGCACGTCCCGTTCCACGGCGTGGTCGTGGCACGGCGTAGCGTTTCGACTCAAGTTGGAGGGCGCCATGTCGCCGCTCACGGTTTTTCTTAGCAGGCTGCTCGGGCTATACTGTACGCTCGTAGCGCTATCCATGATCCTTCACAAACAGGCCACCGTGGTGACGGTAACGGCCCTTCTTCATGACGCCCCCGCGATGTTTGTCGTCGGTGTAATCACGCTTGGCGCTGGGTTGGCGATGGTTCTCGCGCACAATATCTGGTCGGGTGGCGCGCTGGCGGTGATTGTCACCCTGATCGGTTGGACAGCGCTGCTCAAGGGTCTGCTCTTTCTGTTCCTGCCGCAGGACATGGAAGCTGGATTGTTCCTTGCGAATTTGCACTATCAGCAGCTCTTCTACGTGTACGCGGCCATTTCACTTATTGTCGGCATCTATCTGACCTATCGCGGATTCACATCGACCCCACATTCGTAAGGAGGTGCAAAGAGTTGCATCCGCGGATAGCATGGGGTTGTTGAGACTCCGCGGACCAGCACCTGAACGCAGGGATTATACAGGCTGCAATGGATATCCTAAACGACTTTCCCTACTTCCGATCTGGCATGTGTTTGGATATGAGCATGGTTCATCTGTTCAATTTCTCAGAGACCATGCACCGTCCGATGATCACGAGATCAAAATAGCCCAAACTCGCGAGTTCGGTTTGGGGTTCTTCCGGTTGTCAGCGGGACTAATAATACTGCTATTGCTGAAGTATCGGTTTGCCCTGAGCTTGGACACCCTGTGCCTTTTTCTTGGCTTCAGTTTCTGGGCACTACTCCTAGGCTGGTTGGCAGATAATTGGCAGATAAGAGGAACACGAAGGTATAGGGCGTGCGGGTCGGTTGCGGCGCGGCATGCACATGGGCGCCGACGAGAGCCACCCGCCCGCGACGAACCCCCTCGCGCTTACGGAAGGGGATTGTACGCCAGTCCCTTGACCGTTTCCCCGCATACGATTCATCCCCTACGCGGGCGCAACACCGGGCGGGGCCGGTCGGGCGGGAAGCGACACTCGCACGGTGGTCCCCCGGCCCACGACGCTTTCGATCGTGAGCCGTCCGCCGTGCCGCTCTGCGACCGCTCGTGCGATCGCCAACCCCAGCCCATAGCCGCCGCGGGCCCGTTGGCCTTGATAGAATGGGTCCGTCACCAGGGGCAACTCCTCCGGTTGAATCCCGGGCCCGCGGTCCTCGACCTCGGCGATGGCGTGTCCGCCATGCGCGCGGACGCGCGCCGAGACGGTCCCGCCTGCCGGCGAGAACTGGATCGCGTTCTCGACGATCGCCGTGATCATGTCGGCGGCGGCGTCGCGGTCCACGCGGATCCACGCCGGTTCACCCTCGACGCCGACCGTGACGCCCTTCTGCTGCGCCGCCGCCGCAAGACCTGTCACCACGTCCTGTACGACTTCGCTGAGATCGATCAGCGCGACCTGGGTTTTCGCGTCTGTTTCAGCGCGGCCGAGGGCGGTGAGGCGCGCCGCCAGCGCCTCGATCCGCTGGGTTTGCTGCGCAATCGTGCGAAGCGCCTCATCGGGCGAGAGACCCCGTCCCGCCTGCGCCAGCTCCGCGGACGTCTTGATGACGGCGAGCGGCGTGCGGAGCTGATGGGACGCCAGCGCCACGAACTCGCTGCGCTCCCGCACCGCGTCGTCGAGCGGTCGAAGGGCCAAGCCCGCGAGCGCATACCCGACGGGCAGGGCGACGAGGCCCCCCGTCAACGTCAGCGCGGTCAGCACCCGCAGCACCTCGCGCAGCACGCTGATCTCCTCCTGGCAGGGAGTGGCGATCACCTGCATGCCGCCGCCGGCGATCGGCACATGGAGGACCGCAAACGCGCCCACCTGAGGGTCGGTGACGATCCGGAACCCTTCCCACGACGCCACCGAGCCTTCCAGCTGAGGAATCCCGACCAGCGGTCGGCCCCGCTCGTCGACCACGACGTAGAGCTGGCTTCCCTCGATGCCCGAGACGCGCATTGCCGCGATCTCCAACCGCTCGTACAGGCGGGCGTAGGTAGCGCTCTTGAGCGTCACGTACGCGCCCGACGCCAGGGCGCCGAGCACCCCCGTGACCACGAGCGCCCCCAGCAGGGCGACGCGCCACCGGCTTCGGCGGAGCAGCCGGAGATGAAAGGTAGGCGCGAGGCGGCTCACGGCGTGGGGCGCTGGTCCGCGGTCGCGATGCGGTACCCGTGTCCGGGGACCGCCGCAATCTGTCCCGTCCAGCCGCTGCCCCGAAGGCGGCGGCGGAGCCGGGAGACCGTCGCGTCGACCACGTTCGCCCGAGGCGCCTCGCCGGGCCCCCAGACCCGTTCCAGGATGGCGTCCCGCGACAACACCCGGCCGGCGTGGCGCAACAGATATTCCAGGACGTCGAACTCTCTCGGCGGCACGTCCAGCGCCCGCCCCTCGACCGTGACTTGCCGCTCCGCGGGCTCGAGGCGCAGGGCTCCGAAGACCAAGGCCTCCGGGACAAACAAGTCTTGGGGTCGCCGCAGCAGCGCGCGGAGGCGCGCCAGCAGCTCTTCAAACGCGAAGGGTTTGACGACATAGTCGTCCGCGCCCGCGTCGAGCCCGGCGACCCGGTCGCGCACGCCGCTGCGCGCCGTTAGACAGAGGACCGGTGTTCGGATCCCGGCTTCCCGCAGGCCGCGGAGCAGCGTCAGGCCGTCGAGGTTCGGGAGCATCAGGTCCAGGATCAACGCATCGAACGCTCCGGCGCTCGCGATGTCGTAGGCTTCGGCGCCGTCCCGCACCCACTCCACGCGGTACCCGTAACTCTCCAACCCCCGACGGACCACGTCTCCGAGCGCCTCATCGTCCTCGATCAACAGGAGATGCATCGATACACTCACCATCTCGATCGGCAAATCCCGGCTCCCCACAGAGCGCGCCCCAAGTATACCCACGTCCGCGCAGGATCTGCAAATTTGCGTCATCGTCCCGTCATCTCGGCGTGGTAGCCTCGGAGTGCGCTTTCTCCCCTGACGCGGCCGCCGGTGCTGCGGCGGCCGCCGGACGGTTGGATCGCCCGCCGGTGATCTCTTGCCGGGTCGACCTCCCCTTGCCGCGCGAGGGCCTGCACGGAGGGCTGCTCGGGGTTATCCCGCAAAGCGCCCGGCGCGGGGTGTCGTTTGTGGGGCCGGGCGATCCCCGGCCCCGCAAACTTGTGTGCTCACGGCGCCCCCGTCCCGCAAGCGCTGTGTCGTCCTGTCCCGGGATCCCCTCCGGGCAGCGACGTGCTCCCCGTGATCAACCGCGCGCTGCGCTCGCTCGTAAAGTAGGCCCACGCCCATTCGGACAGCACGGCGAGACGGTTGCGGAAGCCGACGAGCAGCAACAGGTGGACGAACAGCCACATCACCCACGCCGCGAACCCCGATACGTGCAACCGGCCGAATTGGGCGACGGCGGCCCGGCGGCCGATCGTGGCGAGGGTGCCTTTGTCGGCGTAGCGGAACGTGGCCCGGGGACTCCCGCGCACGCTCCTCCACACGTTGGCCGCCGCGACCGTGCCCTGCTGGGTCGCGACCGCGGCCAGGGCCGGCAGGGGAGAGCCGTCTTCCGCGCCGAACGCCGCGAGGTCGCCGACGATGAAGACCTCCGGGTGATGCGGCAGGCTGAGGTCCGTGGCCACGCGAATGCGCCCCGCGCGATCCACTTGCCCGAGTTGCGTGCCGAGCGGCGACGAGGTGACGCCGGCGGCCCACAGCGCGACCGCCGCCGGGAGGGCCTCGTTCCGCGTTCGCACCACGCCGGGCTCGACGGCCGTCACGATTGTGGACGTGCGGACCTCGACGCCGAGCCGGGTCAGTTGCTCGACCGCCTTCCGCGACAGATCTTCCGGGAAAGCCGGGAGGATGCGCGGGCCGCCCTCGACGAGCACGATTCGCGCGTCCCGGGGATCGATGCGCGAGAAGTCCCGTGCCAGCGCCCGCCGCGCGATGTCCGCGAGGGCTCCGGCGAGCTCCACGCCGGTCGGTCCGCCGCCGATGACGACGAACGCCGGTCCCGGACCCGCTGGATCGCCGCCGATGGCGGCGTCGCGCTCGGCGAGCTCAAAGGCCAGCAGGACGCGGCGTCTGATCTCAAGTGCGTCCTCCACGGTTTTGAGCCCCGGCGCCAGCGCTTCCCACTCGGGATGCCCGAAGTACGAATGGCGCGCGCCCGTGGCGACGATGAGGTAGTCGTACCGCAACACACGATCGGCGAGGCGGACCGTCCGCGCGGCCACGTCGATCTCGGTGACGGCACCGAGGATCACGTCGACGTTCCGGCGCCCGCGCAGAATGCGCCGGATCGGGTAGGCGATCTGGCCGGGCGACAGCACGGTCGTCGCGACCTGGTACAACAGCGGCTGGAACGTGTGGTGGTTCTTCCGGTCGATGACGGTAACGTGAACCGGATGCCTCGCCAGCGCGCGGGCCGCGGCGAGGCCGCCGAACCCGGCCCCGACGACGATCACGCGGGGGCGGGATCCGTTCATCGCACGCGCCCCCCCGATCCGGCCCCGGCCGGGGTGCAGGATCGCGGCCCTGGGACCCCGTAGCGTAGTCTCTGCGCTCGCATCGATGCCTCCGGAGGACGCCCGTGGCGCAAGAGTTGTGGACGACGACGATCGAGACGCCGGTCGGGCCGTTAGTCGCGATCGCGACGTCGCGCGGACTGTGCGTGCTGGAGTTTCAGCGCGACGAGCGGCTCTCCTTGCAGTCGGCGTACCTGCGGCGTTGGTATCCGAGCATAACCCGAAGCGAGGGCGCCAACGCGCATCTCGACGGCGCGCGCACCTGGCTCACGCGCTACTTCGCGAGTCGGTTCGACGCCCTCGACGAGCCGCCGCTCGATGTGCGCGGGACGGTGTTCGAGTTGGCCGTGTGGCGGGCGATGCGGCACGTCGCGATCGGGTCCGTGAGTACGTACGCCGCGCTCGCGGAGCGGGTGGGCAGCCCCCGAGGCGCCAGAGCGGTCGGCGCGGCATCCGGGCGCAATCCCGTGTGCATCATCGTGCCGTGTCACCGGATCGTGGGATCGGACGGGTCGCTCGTGGGATACGGCGGCGGGCTCGGGACGAAGCGGCGGCTGCTGGAGCACGAAGGGGCGATCCCATCGCTCCTGCCCGGGACGCGCGGGTTCTCGCCGGCCGCCGTTTGAGCTCCCGGGCGAGGCTATCCCAGGATGCGGTCGACGACCATGGCCGCAAATAGGAGGGCCAGGTAGAGGAGCGAGTACCCGAACAGGTTCATCTCCGCGCGCGGGCTGCGCTTCGTGAGCACCGTCCACGCCAGCAGCACAAACACGGCGTCGAGGACGACGGCAAGCGCGAGATACAGCGGTCCCAGAGCATGCAGGGGCGCATAGAGCACGAGCGTCGAGGCCGAGAGCGCGAGGGAGTAGAGGAAGATCTGCCGACGCGTCTCCTGTTCGCCCCGGACGACCGGCAGCATCGGCACGCCGGCGGCGCGGTAGTCGTCGGTCTTGGCGAGCGCCAACGCCCAAAAGTGCGGTGGCGTCCACAGGAACACGATCGCGAACAAGGCCACGGCCGGCGCCGCGAGGTGTCCGCTGGCTGCGGCCCAACCGACGAGTGGCGGCACCGCGCCCGCGGCTCCGCCGATGACGATGTTCTGCGGGGTCGTTCGCTTTAACCATCGCGTGTACACGGCCACGTAGAAGACGAGGCCGGCCGTCGACAGCGCGGCGCTCAACACGTTCACGCCCCACGCCAGGACGACGATCGAGAGCAGGCCGGTGGCGATCCCGAATCCCACCGCCTGCGCGGGACGCAGCCGGCCCGACGGAACCGGGCGCAGGCACGTTCGTTGCATCACCGCGTCGATGTCGCGGTCGAGGTACATGTTGAACGCGTTCGCGGAGCCCGCGGCGAGCGTTCCCCCGAGCACGGTGAGCAGGAAGATGGACAGCGACAGGTGATGTGGTGCGGCGACGATCATCGTCGTCACGGTGGTGACGAGGAGCAGCAGGATGATCCGCGGCTTCATCAGCATGAGGTAGTCTCGGGCCACCGCCGAGAGGGTGCGGACCGCCGACGGGCGATCGGGGATCGACGTCCAGGCAATGGCCTCGGCGGGGTCGTCGACGGAACTCCCCGCGATCGTGCGCAACGTCTTCGATCCGGCCCGCACACCCGCGCGCGCCGGTTTCGGTTGCGGGCCGGCGAGCGTGGTCAGCACCACCAACACGCCGAACAGCGCGGCCGCGAGCGCGAGATGCACGCCCTGCACCGTCGGCGACAGTCGGGTGGCGACGTTGAGGACGCCGGCGGCGAACTGGGCGAGCACCAGGACGACCGCGAGGTTGGCCACCGCGGCCAGACCGCGGACGCCTGTCCGCGCCGCCGCGGCCGCGGTGGCGAGGACGAGGATGGTCACGATCACGCCCCAGGCGCGATGTAGCATGTGGACGTGCGCCTGCCAGTCCGGCGGGAAAAACACGGATCCACGGCAGGCCGGCAGGGACGGGCACGCAAGCGCCGCGCCGCTCGATCCGAGGACCCCCCCGATCAGGATCATGATGTAGGTCGCCGCCAGCGTCAGCCACGCGAGCCCGCGGAACGAGGCCGACACGGGCAGCGGCTCCGCGGAGCCTCGCAGCGAGATCACTGCCTGGACCAGCAGGCCGGCCAGGAACAGCATCGCCACGCCGAGGTGCATCGTGACCAGTTGGGGCGTGAGATTCATCTTAACGGTCGCGCCGCCCAACACGACCTGCACCGCCACCAGGGCGAGAATGACGACCGCCGTCTGGCCGGCTCTCGGGACTGCACGTCGCGCCGCGAACGCGGCGATCGCGGTGGCGAGGACGAGCACGCTGACTGAGGCCGCGACCAGGCGGTGCGCGTACTCGATCAAGATCGGGCCTTCGAGCGGGGGCACCAACCGGCCGTGACACAGAGGCCAGTCGGGGCACGCCATGCCCGACCCCGTGATGCGGACCAGCCCTCCGAGGAGAACCAGCAGGTACGCCGCGACGGCGGTCGCGACGGCGAGTCCCTGATATCGGCGTACCGCGGGCGAGAGCATCTGGCTCACGTGAGGCAACCCCTACCGATCTGCGCGAAGCACTTTTTCATACTAACGCCACGTCTCGGCCCGCACAAGGGCTCGGCGCGGCTCACCGGCCCCCGAAATGGGCATGGTTGCCGTCGGAGGCGGCCCGAGAGAGGTAGGAACGGTCGGCCTCGGCCAGGAAGACGAGGTGGGTTATCATGGTCGCACGTGAGCTCAAAAGACGACTCGGATGCCTCGCGCTGGCCATCCCCGTGGTCGCGGCGGCGTTGATGACGGCGGACGCGGCGCCGCTGATCCCGACCTCCGACCAGGTCGTCGACCGCCTCCTCAACGCCAACGCCGGTGGTCCCAGCGTCGCGGCGGCGGACGTGCGGTTCAAGTTCCGGCTCAACAAGCCTGTGACCGAGCCGCCCGACTGTGAGTTCGACGGCACGATCCAGCTCGTGGAGGGCCGGCAGCAGGTCAGCATCGGGCGCAGCACCGGCGGCTTTCAGTGCTGGGTCTTGAACAAGTTCATGATCGGGCGTCTCTTCCAGGGCACGGAACCACCGTCCCAGTTCTTGGCACGATTCGAGTTCTGGGTGCTCGGCTGGCGCCTGGTCGAGGGCCATCCGTTCTACCTGGTCGAAGGCACGGCGCGGAACCCGAAGAACAATCCACGCGGCATGATCGGCTGGATCGACTACGACCGCGGGCTCGTCACCGACGGCACGCTGCGGTATGCGTGGGGCGACATCGACAGCGTCCAGCGATACCAGCGGATGTCGGGCGCGTGGGTGTTGGTGTATCAATACCTGGAGACCTCACGCTTCGGCGCGTCGATGGAGGCGCAGTACAGCAACTTTCAGTTCGGGACGCGCTGACCGGGCTATCCGCGGCGCCGCCAGTCCGCGATGTTGCGCGTCTCGTTGTCGAACGGGCTCACGTTTCGTCCCACGTCGAGGCTCGAGGCGTGCGCCGACACCAGCTTGCGGTCGACGAGCGGGATCGACACCGCCTGGGACGCGACCAGGTCGTTCATCCTGATCCACAGTTCCGCGTTCTTCTTCGGATCGAGCTCGCGCTGCGCCTGGTCGTAGAGCTTGTTGAACTCGTCGTTCTGCCAGCGCGGGTAGTTGAAGCCGGACCAGTTGTTCTCCTTCTGCGGCAGGTCCTTCGCCGGGTCCCCGCTGTAGTAGCGGGTCATGTAGCCGCTCGGGAACGGCGAGCCGTACGTTGAGGTGAGCATCTCGACGTCGGTGTAGAAGTGGGCGTCGGTATCGTTGTTGCCGGGGTTCGTGCTGAAGTACACGCCCGCGTCCACGGACTTGAGCGTGGTCACAATCCCGAGCTGCGACCAGCCGGCCTTGACGATCTCCTGTTCCTTCTGCCGCAGCGTGTTCACGGTCGTGACGAACGTCATCTGGAGCTTGACGCTCCCCTTCGCCCGGACGCCGTCCGGCCCCCGCCGGTAGCCGGCCTCGTCGAGGACCTGGTTCGCCTTCGCGACGTCGTAGACAATCTTGGTGTTCTTCGAGGCCAGGCTTGTAGGCGTGGTCAGCACATTCGCCGTGGCGTCGCCTTCCAGCCCGTACAGTTCCTTGGCGATCGTCTGCCGGTCGATCGCCAGCGCCAGGGCTTGGCGGACCTTCGGGTCGGTCAGGAACGGGTGCGGCGCTTTGAGGGAAGAACGCTGCCCGTCGATCTCCTTGTTCGGGTCGGTCATGTTGCACAAGATCATCTCCACGCCGCCGCCGTCGCCGGTGATGACGGCGCCCCGGCCCCCCTGGGCGAGGTGCTGCAGCACCGGCCACTCGACCTGGAGGTTCCACGCGTAGTCGTACTCGCCGGTTTCCAGCACCGCCCGTGCGGCCGACGTGGCGTCCCCGCCGCCCTTGAGCTGGATCTGGTCGAACGCCGGCTTGTCGGGTTCGCGATAGGTCTCGTTGATCGAGTACACGACGAGATCCCCTGGTCTGAACACGTCGACCTTGTACGGGCCGGTGCCGAACGACTTGGTGTTGAACGGCGCGTTCCGCGCGTTGGCGCCGACGTACGCGTCGAGCGCGTGGCGCGGGACGATCTGACCGTTGGTGCCGACGAACGGGAGATACCAAGCGGGCGTCGGTGCCTTGAACGTGACCTTCACGGTGTACGGATCGAGCGGCTCCACTTTCGCGACGTTCGTGTAGCTGCCGTACGTGGTCGCGCCGCTCTCCTTGTTCAGGACGAACTGGTAGGTGAACACGACGTCGTCCGCCGTGAACGGCCGGCCGTCCGCCCAGGCGACCCCGCGTTTCAGCTTGTAGGTCACCGACGTCCCGTCTGGGGCGACCTGCCCGTTGGCGCGGGACGGCACCCCCGCCGCGAGCACCGGGGTGAAGTTGCCCGCCGCGTCCACGGTGAGAAGCGGCTCGCAGCAGAGGCGCGCCGCTTCGAAGTCCTTCGTGCCGTGGGACAGGTGGGGGTTGAGGATCGTCGGCGCCTGCCAGTACAGCAGCTTGAGGGCGCCGCTGCCACCTCGTTTCCCGGGCGCGGCGCCCCACGCCGGCCGGGACGCGGTGGCGAGGCCCGCAGCGAGGGCGCTGCCGGACACTCCGAGCGCGGCCAGTCGGACGATCGCCTCGCGACGGCTGAGTCGGTCGGTTCGAAGCGTGCGAGCGAGACGTCCGGCATCGTGTCCTGGCATGATCTCCTCCTGATCCGGCGGCCGTGTTCGCGTCCTCGGAGCCGGCCGCGGTACGTTCGACCCGACCGTCCGGCGACTCCTGCCGCTCGGCGCGCCCTGGCGGCGCGTGAAACGCCCGCGCGCTTGCGATGCGCGCACCGCGACGCGCGTTCCAGGGGAACCCTGTGCCTACTCGAATGTTGATAGCGGTACAGGCGGAACGATGGACCCGGCTGCCCGCCGGCCCGTTGCCCGCCGACGTGAGGAGGGAGCGCGGTGATCGATCTGGAGGCCGTCTCGCAGTCCGAGTTGACGACGTTCAACCGCACGATCGCCCAATGGACGCGTCTGTCCGGCACGAGCGACGAGCGGGCCGCCGCCGAGTACGTCGCGCGGCAGCTCAAGGCGTTCGGCTACGCGACGCAGCTCGTCGTGCACGACGCGTACATCAGCCTGCCCGGCGCCGCGACGTTGCGCGTCACGAGCCCCGAGGCCCGGGCGCTGTCGGTGATCACCCACTCGATGGGCATGCCGACGCCTCGCGGGGGGCTCACCGCGGAGCTCGTCTATGCGGGGAAGGGCGGCGTGGACGAACACAAACGTGCGGGGGCCGCCGGTAAGTTCGCGCTCGTCGAGGGGCGCGCGACCCCGCAGCTCGCGGTGAACGCCACCGCGGCCGGCGTTGCGGGCATCGTCTGCATCAGCGGCCGGCACGCACACGAGATGTGCTGTTCGCCGGTGTGGGGGAACCCGTCGCGGCGGACGGCGGAGGAGCTGCCCGAGGTGGTGTTGCTCTCGGTGCACCGCGCGGACGGAGAGGCGCTGCGCGAACTCTGTCGGGCCGGTCGCGTGGACGTGCACGCCACGGCCGAGGTGCAGACCGGTTGGACCACGACCCCGATCGTTGTCGCCGATCTCACCCCCGGGCACGCTGAGGCTGAGGACCGATTCGTCCTGTTCTCGGGGCACCTGGACAGCTGGTACGTCGGCGCGATGGATAACGGCAGCGCGAACGCGACGATGCTGGAGGTCGCGCGCGTGCTGGCGCCGCATCGGAAGCGGTTGCGACGCGGGCTGCGGCTGGCGTTCTGGTCCGGTCACTCCCACGGGCGCTACTCGTCATCGGCGTGGTACGCCGACACGCACTGGCTCGAACTGCGCGCGCGCTGCCTGCTGCACGTCAACATCGACTCCGTGGGTGCGGTCGACGCAGACGACTTCGGCACCAACTCAATGCCGCAAACGGCCGGCGTCGCCAGCTGGGCGGTGCGCCGGGTCGCGGCGGCGGAGCTCGACGCCCACCGCGTCGGGCGCAACTCCGATCAGTCGTTCCTCGGCGTAGGGGTCCCCTCGATCTTCGGCTCGATCTCTCGGCAGGCCGACGGCACGCTCGGGTGGTGGTGGCACACGCCGCACGATACGCTCGACAAGATCGATCCGGCGCGGCTCGTGCGAGACGCCAAGATCTTCGTGCTGGCGCTCGACCGGATCCTGACGGATCCCGTGGTACCGCTCGACTACGACGCGGCGGCGACGGACCTGCGCGAACAACTGGCGCTGCTCGCGGGGGCGGCCGGCCCGTCGTTCGACCTCACGCCCGCCGTGGCAGCGGCATCCCGCCTGGAGACGCTGTGCCGGCGCCTGTCCCGCGCCGGCGCGCGCGGCCGGAACGGCGGTGCGCCGGCCGCGGCGATCAACACCTGCATCCATGCGCTGGGTCGGTCCCTGGTTCCCGCGACATACACGTCCGCGGGCCGGTACGCGCACGATCCCGCGCTCGAGACCGTGTTCCTGCCGGGCCTGCAACCGGCCGCAACGCTCCCGTCGATCGGTGGGGACAGCGACGCAGGCAGGTTTCTGCGCGTGGACCTCGTGCGGGCGCGGAACGCGGTGACGGACGCGATCCACCATGCGTGCCGCTCGGTCGAGGATTGCCTCGCGTCCCTCGCTGGGCCCGGCAAAGGCGCCGCCGGTGCGCGCCCCCGGCGGAAGCCCGCGCCGCGGCGTGCGGCCGGGTCGCGGCCGGCCCGCGCAACCGCGCGACGTGCTAGCGGCGGAAGCCGCCGGGCTGCCCGCCGAGCACGGCCTCAATCTCGGCGAGCGTCGCCCGGCACACGTCGCCGGGGTACGTCTGCTTGAGCGCGGCCATCGCGGCTCCGTAGCTCAGCCCGGCGTCGACGTCGCCCCGGAGGTAGCCGTACAAGAACCCGGAGGCGAACGCGTCGCCGCGCCCGATCCGGTCCACGACTTCGCCGGGATACGCGGCGTGCCGCCGCACCCCGGTGCCGTCGCGGGCGAGCGCGCCGGCCGCGCCGAGCGTCAGCACCAGCGTGCCGCAGTGGAATCGCTGGCGCAACGTGCCGGCGGTGGATTCCGGATCGCCCTCCACGCCGAACACCGCACGGGCGTCACGCTCGTTGAGGAAGACGACGTCGCGCTCGCGCAACAGGGGTTCCAGGACCTCGCGCGCCGCGGCCGGCGTCCACAGCGTGGCGCGATAGTTCACATCCAAGGAGACGCGGACGCGTCGCCGTTGCGCCTCGACGATCGCCCGCTCGACGAGCCGGCGCGGCCCGGTGCCGAGCGCCGGCGTGATCCCGGTGAGGTGAAGCAGGGAGGCGCCGTCGAGGACCGACCACGCGATCTCATCCGCGTCGATCTCCGAGAACGCCGAGTCCAGGCGATAGTACAGCACCTCGCCGCTCCGCGGTGGCGCACCCGGTTGGACGAATACGAGGCCGACCCGCCCTTGCGGCGCCCAACGGATGCCGTCGACGTTGACACCCAACCCCGCGAACGCGCTCGCGACGCGCCGGCCGAGCGGGTTCGCCGGAAGCCGCGACATCCACGCCGTCCGGACCCCGAGGGCGGCGAGGTTGGCGCACACGTTGGCTTCCGCGCCGCCGACCTGCACCGTGTAGGCGGCAGCCGTCTCCAAGACGTCCGCGCCGGGGGGCGTGAGCCGGACGAGCGCTTCGCCGATCCCGACGACGTCGAACCGGGCGGTGCTCACGCGCTCCCGCCCTGCCGGACCCCCTTGACCTGCGCGGTGATCACCTCGGCCCGCGCCCGCACCGCCGCGGCATTCACCGGCTGATCCGCGGGACCGACAAGGGCCGAGCCGATGCCGACCGCCGCAGCACCCGCCGCCAGCCACTCGCGGATGTTGTCGGGCCGCACGCCCCCGGTCGGCAGGAGGCGCACGTGCGGGAGCGGGCCGAGGAGCGCCCGTACGTGCGCCGGCCCGCCCGATTCCGCGGGGAAGATCTTGACGAGTTCGGCGCCGGCGTCCACCGCGGCGAGCACCTCAGTCGGCGTATACGCGCCGGGAACGGCCAGCACGCCGCGCCGCCGCGCGACCTGAACCATCCCGGGGCAGAGCGCCGGGCTCAACAGGAACTGCGCCCCGGCGTCCACGGCGGCGTCGGCCGTCGCGGCGTCGGTGACGGTGCCGGCGCCGATGAGGATCTCCGGAAACCGCTCGCGGAGCGATCGGATCACGGCCGGCGCGTCGGGGACGGTGAACGTGATCTCGATCACGTCCATCCCGGACGTCGCGAGGATCTCCGCGACGTCCGCCGCCCACGCCGTGGAGCGCGTGCGGACGATCGGCACGACCCGCCCGCGCAGGATCGTCGCGAGGGCCTCGTGGGCGTCGACGGCGGCGCTCATGGGACGGTCTTCGCCTGCCGGCGCTGCCAATCCTCGGCGAACAGGTTGAAGTGTTGCCGGCGGTACGGGTGGGCTTCGATCACGTCCTCGTTCAGCGTCACGCCCAACCCGGGGCCGGTCGGGAGGCGGAAGTAGCCGTCGGTGACCTGGGGGAGCCCCAACGCGGTGTCGTTGACGAACGGTTCCGCGAAGTCGTTGAAGTACTCCTGGATCTTCAAGTTCGGGATGCACGCGGCCAATTGGAGCACTGCGGCGGTCCCGACCGGGCCGCTCACGTTGTGGGGGGCCACGACGAGGCCGTACGCTTCGGCCATCGCGGCGATCTTCTTCGTCTCGAGCAGCCCGCCGCAGTGGGTGAGGTCGGGCTGCAAGACGTCGGCGACGTTCTCCGCCAGCAGATCCCGGAACGCCGCCCGAGTGTGGAGCCGCTCCCCCGTGGCGATCGGGATCGTGGTGTGCGCGGCCACGCGCGCCAGCGCGCCGGGTTGGTCGGGCGGCACCGGTTCCTCGATCCACCCCGGCGCAAAGCGCTCGAGGTCGCGGGCGAGCGCCGTCGCCTGGGACGCCGTGAATCTGCCGTGCATCTCGACGAACAGCTCGACCTCGGGGCCGACCGCATCCCGCACCGCCTCGACGAGCGCAACCGATCGCAGGTGCTCGTGGCGCTCCAGTTCACCGGCCCCCGCCCCGAACGGATCGAACTTCATGGCGCGATAGCCGCGGGCGACGACCCGGCGCGCCGCCGCGGCAAACTCGTCCGGCGTGCGGGCCACCTGGTACCAACCGTTTGCGTACGCCTTGATCTTGTCGCGGCAGGCTCCGCCGAGCAGTCGGTACACGGGTTGACCGACCGCCTTGCCGATCAGATCCCAACACGCCATCTCGACGATCGCCAGCGCGGTCATCTCGACCGCCGCCGGTACCTCGTAGTCGTTGCGCGTTACCCGCAGGAGCAGATCCTCGATGTTGAAGGGGTCGCTGCCGATCACGTAGCGATGGACGGCGGTCTCCAGGTACGCGGCAACCGCCTCCTCCCGGTTGACGGGGCGGGCCTCGCCGATGCCTTCCAGCCCGTCGTCGGTCCGCAGACGGGCGAGCACGAAGTTCCGCCACGACGATCCCATGACGTAGATCTTGACGTCTGCGATCCTCATCGCACCCTCCCGCGCGGTGCCGATGCCCGGTCTGCCGGAGCGCCTAGCTCTGGAGATACTTGTTGAACCAGTCCAAGGTGAGCTTCCAGGCGTCCTTCGCGGCGTCGGCGACGTAGGTCGTGCGGGCGTCGTCGAAGAACCCGCGGCCGGCCTTCGGCTCGACCTTGGACTGCCAGACGATGCCCGCCTTCTTCGTCGCGTCGTCGAACCCCTGAAGGCCGTCGGTGGCGGACTTGTCGTCGTCGCCGAACAGCGCGAGCACCGGCGCGGTGATCTGCGGCGCGGCGGTCGGATCCGGCGTTTGCGAAGGGAAGACGACCGCGGCTTTGATGTCCTTGTTCGCGTTGATCAAGAACAAGGTCAGGCTCGCGCCGAGTCCAAATCCGATCACCCCGATCCTTGTCTTCGACACCTGGGGTCGCGCCTCCAGATAGCGGATCGAGGCGTTCAACTCGTTGAGATAGTCCGTCGCGGACATCGCTTCCAACGCGGCGATGACCTTTGCCTGCTCCCCCACTTTCGCGGTGCCTCCGAGCCGGGACAGCAGGTCCGGAGCGAGCGCCGTGTAGCCCACCCGTGCAAACCGCCGCGCCACATCGCGGATGTGCTCGGTCAGGCCGATGGCGTCGTGCAGGACCAGAATGCCCGGATAGGTCTCGCCGCCGACCGGCGCCGCGAGATACCCCTGCATCGTGCCGATGAGCCCAGGATACTCCACGGCGCTGGCCGTGATCGCGGGGTCTTGAGGCGAGACCGTGACGGCCTTGGCGTCGGCCTTGTTCGGGGGTGACCCGGGCGGCGGGGGCGGGGCGGCCGGGGCCGCCCAGACGGTCCGCCCGGCGAGATCCGCAAGCAACGCGGCGCCCGCCGCGCCCGCGGCGAACGCTTGCCGGAGTAGCGTCCGACGTCCCAGTCGCGATCCTGCGAGCAGCGGGTGAACCATCACCGTTCTCCTGCCTGCGCGTCCGCGCCGCTGGTAGACATACGTGATCCGCTCGGCATCGGGTTCCACCTCGGATGGGTGTCCTTCGGGAGGATCAGCGCGATCGCGAGGGCTGCGATGGGTAACAATGTGGTGATGTCCATGGCCCTCAACACGCCCCACCGGTCGGCGACGACACCGAGCGCGGTCGTCCCGACCCCGCCCATGCCGACGGCGAACCCGATGATCAGCCCCGAGATCAGGCCGATCCGGTGCGGGATCGCGTTTTGCGCCATGACCATCGCGACCGCAAACGTGCTCACGACGGCCATGCCGGAGATCAGGGCAGCGAGCATCGGCCACGCCCCCATGGTGCGCGGAATCAGCCAGAGAAACGGCGGCAGCACTGCCATCGAGATGATGAGCATGCGGCGATGCCCCCACCGATCCGCGGCCATCCCGCCCAGCAGTGTGCCGATCCCGCCGGCGCCCAGGAACACGCTGACGAGCACGCCGGCGTAGGTCGCGTTCATGTGCCGGATTCCCGTGAAGTACAGCGGGATATAGCTCGCGGTGCCCACCTGGACCCACGACCGCAGCACCACAAATGTCACAAGCAGGCCGACGATCCAGACCGCCCCGCGGGACATCCCGGTCCGCATCGACTCCCGCGAGCGGACGGGCGCCGCGGCGATCGCGTCGCCGCCGGGTGCCGACGCCGCCCACGGTGACACGATGCGCCACATCAAGATCGCGCCGATGATCGCGAACGGAAGGATGTAGGTGATCCCGTACTTCCCCCACACGGTGATTGCGATGCTGGTGGCCGCCGGGCCGAGGCCGTAGCCGAGGTTTCCCCCGACCGAGAAGTACGACATCCCGGTCGCGCGGCGGGGGCCGCTCGCAAGTCCCGCATGTTTGTACCCTTCGGGGTGGAACGCGGCGACCCCCAGTCCGGAGACGAAGATCATCGCTACCACCATCGCGTAGTGCTGGGCCGCGACCGCCAGGACCATGCCAGCGCTCGCGACCAGCGCACCTACCGGCATCAGCCAATGCATCTTCACCCGATCGCTCAGCACGCCGAACACCGGCTGGATCACCGACGAGCTGACGTTCGCGAGCAGGACGATCAGTCCCAGCTCCGTGTACGAGAGATGATACTCTGTCCGGAACACCGGGAGCAGGGCGGGGAGGCCCCCCTGTGAGAGGTCGGTGGCGAGATGGCCGTAGCTGAGGGTCGCGAGAATACGCCGATTCACGAAATCGTGTTCGACGGGCCGCGCCCCCGCCCCTGGGCGGACGGCCCGCCGGCGCGCAGTCATGGGACCGCGCCGCGGATGCGCGGGGAGGCGGCGACCGGGCGGCGAGGTCGCTTGCGGACTCGCGGGCTCCTACGGGGCGGCGACGGTCACGCTCGCGGCCGTTGTGTCGGTCACGCTCGCGCCGGCCGGTACGATGACGTGTCCGCCGCTGACGAGCGCGCCGACCAACTGGCCGGTCGGGCGTGCCGCGAGCGCATCGGCAACGCTCGTGCGTTTGCTCACGACCATTTCTTTCGAGACCACGAGATCTCTGAGCACGATCGGGTGGCCATCGGTGCCGTTTACCCTGAGGAACCCGATCACCACCTTGTCGCGTGTTCCGAACGTGTCGGGCCTGGTTACCTGCGTGACGATGCCGGACACCGGGGCGCCCGCCCGGATGGCGACGTGCCGCCCCCCGATCACGTCCGCCGTCACTCTGAGGCCGACCCGCGCGCCTTGAGTGACCGTGCTCGAGTCCACGCGCGTCACGAACCGCACACCCACCCTGGTTCCCGCTGGCACGTAGATGGCGGTGGCGGCCCATGCGGGCGGCGGAAGCCGCAGCAGCGCCGCGGCCAGCATCGAAACCCCGACACGAATCGCCAGATGGCGTTGCATGCGCGCGCGTTCGCGAGGCGCCGGGTTGGATCCGCCCCGCACGACGACGTCCGTCTTGATTGTTCCCCGCGCGGGGAACAACAACACGCTAGGCACCGGGCTCCCCGAACATCACGCCCTCGTCCGCGCGACGGTACGAGTGGATCTCCGAGGGCGCAAACCACAGCCCGATCTCGTGCGCGGCCTCCTCGACGGTCCCGGAGGCGTGGATCAGGTTTCGGACGGGTCGGCGCCCCGCGTTCGCCGCGGTCGGGGCGTCCGCCGAGAAGTCCCCGCGGATGGTCCCAGGTGCGGCGAACACGGGAAGCGTGTTGCCGACGACCTTGCGCGTGATGCTGACGGCGTGCACCCCTTCGAGGACAGCCGCGACCACAGGAGACGTCTGCATGAAGTCGATCAGCCATTCGCGGACCCGCCGGCCGATTTCCAGCGGGTCGTCCGTGCCCATCACCTGCGTCACGTCCATGCCGTAGCTTTCGAATGCTTCGCGGGTCTTGCCGCCGATGGTGCGCACCCACTCCTCGTCGGTCGTGTAATGACGTTCCAGGATGGAGCGCTCCGCCCGTACCAACTTCAACGCGACGACCTTGAGCCCGACGCGTTCCAGGCGTGCGAGGATCTCGCCGGTCAATGCGCGCTGGACGCCGTCGGGTTTGATCAGAATCAGCGTGCGTTCGTTGCGGATCTCCTGCATTCGTCCCTCCGTATTGCGTGATGACGATCGGTGCGCACGGGGCCGCGTCGGCTGCGCCGTCGCGTTCCTTCGCGACGGCGTCTAGAACCCGACCGCGCAGCCGTCGGCGCGGGGGTCGGACGCCCCCCCGTACACTCGCCGCTGCGGATCCCGCGCGATGACTTGGACGCCGCCGGTCGTCACGCGCGGGGCGACCACGTGATGTCCCAGGCGGCGGAGGCCCTCATAGGTGTCTGCCGGGAACCCCGCTTCCATCCGGAGCTCAAACGGCGACGAGATCGTGGCCGGGTCGCTGGCGGGAAAGCTGAACCAGCGGGGACACTCGATGGCGGCCTGAATGTTCATGCCGTGGTGCACGATGGCGCTCCAGACCTGGAAGTCCCACTGCGGCTGACCGTCTCCGCCGCGGGTCGCCCACGCCAGGTAGGGCGCGCCGGCGCGCGTCGCGAGGAACGCCATCAGAGTGTGCATCGTACGTTTGCCTGGAGCGATGATGTTGGGGTGCCCGGGCACCAGCGAGAAACCGCGCCCCGCGCGATTGTTGAGCAGAATGCCGGTGCCGTCGACGACCTCGGCGCAGCCGAACGGGGCGGACAGGCTCGTGATGTAGCTCGCGACGTTGCCCTCCGCGTCGGCGACGACGAACGCCGTCGTCTCGCCAGCGTGTTCGTGAATCGACCCGGCCGCAACTGACGTCTGGGCGCGGAGGGGATCGAGCGCCCGGCGCCGCTCCCGCGCGTGCTCGGCGCTGAGGAGGCGGTCGAGCGGATTCTGGATGAACCGGGGATCGCCGACGTACGCCACGCGATCCGCGAACGCGAGCTTCTTCGCCTCCACGGCGAGGTGGATCGCCTGCGCCGATCCCCACGGAAGCGCGCCCAGGTCGTCCTGCGCGAGGATGTTGACCATTTCGAGCATTACGAGCGCCTGCGAGGGCGGGGGCGTCGCGTGGATGACGAGGTCGCGGTACGTCGTCGAGATCGGATCGGCGAACTCCGAGCGATGGGTGGCGAAGTCCCTGGCGTCGAGGAGTCCCCCGCGGGCCCGCGCGTAGTCGACGATGCGCGCCGCGAGCCCGCCTTCGTAGATCGCGCGCGGGCCCTGCTCGGCGACGGTACGCAGAGAACTGGCGAGATCAGATTGGACGAGAATTTCGCCGACGCGTGGCGGGCGTCCGTGCGGCAGGTACACGCGAGCGGAAGACGGGTACTGGGCCAGCGCCGCAGCCCCCTCCTCGAACCAACCGCCTAGTCTTTCCGTGATCGGGAAGCCGGCGTCCGCGTAGCGGATCGCCGGCTCGAGGAGCCGGCCGAGCGAGAACCGGCCGCTGCCCCAGCGCTCGAGCGACGCGGCCATCGCGTCCACCGCACCGGGTACCGACGGGGCGAGCATGCCCGCCAGCGGCATCGTCTGGTGGCCGCGCGAGGTGAAATACTCCGGCGTCGCAGACCGCGGCGCGACCCCGCTGCCGCACAGCGCGAGCACGCGGCCGGACGACGCCTGATAGTACACGATGAACGTATCGCCGCCGAGCCCCGTCATCATCGGCGTGACCACGCCGAGCACACCGGCCGCGGCGGTCGCCGCGTCGATCGCATTGCCGCCTTCCTGCAGGACCTGCAGGCCCGCGACCGACGCCAACGGGTGGTCGGTGGCGATCATGCCGCGCTGGGCGAGGACGACGCTGCGTCCCTGATCGGTCATCACGAGTGGGTCTCCACGACGTCACTAGATTACACTACATCGTCACGAAAGTCCCCCCGGCGCAGGGATGGGCTGAGGCGTTCGCCAATGTCCCCCCTCGTGCGTGCTCCTCGCTGCCTCGCGCCTCTCGTATGGCTCGCTGTTGCGTACGTTGCGGTTCCCGTCCGCGCGGCACCGCCGCCGGCGACCGTCGTTGCGGACGGCGTCACCGAGGACGCCACGGCTTCCAACAACCAGGTCAAGCTCGTGCGGGACGCGGCCGGTCTTGTCGTCGCGTACGTCGGTACGGGCGCCGGCGGCGCGCAGATCTACCTCGCGCGTTCCGCGGACGGCGGGGCGCACTGGACGAAGCTGGCGCAGGCCAGTGACGGGCCGGCGCCGTCGCGTCTGCCCGCGATCGCGCTCGACGCATCGGGCCGGCTCCACCTCATGTGGACGCGCTACGACGACGGCGTGGGCAAGATCTACTACCGCGTATGGGCCGACCGGTGGGTCGGGCCACAGCAGCGGATCTCACCGCCGAACGGCTACGCCGGGTACCCTGGGCTCACCGTGGACCGGGCCGGATACCCTCACGTGGTGTGGTACGGCATTCGCGGCGGCGGCGCGGCGCTGTACACGCGACACGGGTCGATCTACGAGATCTACTACGCCGGGTTTGACGGGCGCGCGTGGTCCGACCCGCTCTTGATTTCCACCGGGGTTCCCGACTCGGTGAACGCGGCGATCGCCGCCGGACCCGGCGGCCGGTTGTTCGCCGTCTGGTACCAGTATGACGGCCGAACCTACCAGATCCGCTACGCCGAGCGCGATCGGACATGGACGGCGCCGGAGGGCGTGTTCCACACGCCGTCCGACGAATTCAACCCGGACCTCGCGGTGGACGCCGGGGCCCAGGTCTCGCTCGCGTGGGAGCACCACACCGACCTCAACTCGATCATCGAGTACGCGCGGCGGGTCGGCGGCCGGTGGCAGGGTCCCGTGACGCTGTCGGCGAGCGGCTCGCCGGCGCGGCACCCGTCGGTCGCCGTCACGTCCACGGGCGTGGTGTACGTGGCGTGGGACCAGGACGACGGACAGATCTACGCACGGCGCTACGGAGGGATGTGGGGCCCTGTGCTCCGGCTCACCGCGGACGGCGGCAATTCGTTCCCTGCGGTCGCCGCCGACGGGGCGGCCGCCGCCGTGGTCTGGACGCACACGAGCGGCCACCGGTCCAGCGTCGACTACGCGCGGGTCGCGCCCAAGTGAAGCGCCGCGGGTCTGACCGGATCGCGGTAACGTCGGCCCGGCGCCTGGCGTTCCAACGCCGACTGCTCGCGTGGTACCGGCGTCACCAGCGCGACCTGCCTTGGCGACGTACGCGCAACCCGTATCACATCCTGGTTTCGGAGATCATGCTGCAGCAGACTCAGGTGCCGCGCGTGATCCCGAAGTATCGTGAGTGGCTGCGTCGGTATCCCTCCATTAAAGCGCTTGCGGCCGCGGGGACGCGCGAGGTGCGCGAGGCGTGGTACCCGCTCGGGTACAATGTGCGGCCGATCCGGCTGCGGGAGATCGCCCGCGAGGCCGTTCGCCGGCATGGCGGCCGCCTCCCACAGACGCGGGAAGAACTGTTGGCGCTCAAAGGGATCGGGCCGTACACCGCCGGCGCGGTGCTGAGCTTCGCGTTCCGGCAGGACGCGCCGATCCTCGATACCAACGTGCGCCGCGTGCTACGGCGGGTCTTCGCCGGTGACCGCGCACGCCCGTCCGAACGAGCGCTGTGGGCATTGTCCGCTGAGGTGCTGCCCCGCGGCCGCGCCTATGACTTCAACCAAGCGCTGATGGACCTCGGCGCGACGGTGTGCACGGCGCGACGTCCCCGCTGCGGCCGGTGTCCCCTCGCGGCGCGCTGTGCATCGTACCCGATGGACGCGGCCCCGTGACATTGACACGGCCTCGACCGTCTCTTGCGGGTCTCTTCTCGGTTTCTTTGCCGTGTACGCGACGGAATTTAACAATGGTCCGGTAGGTTAGGGTGAGGATCGACGGATGATGCGCGACGAGCGTGCAGGGGCATTCTGCCTCGGCGTTCCGCGCGGGACACCCGGGGCACCTCACCCTCCAACGATGGTCACGCCTGGAACGATCACGCATGGGCCATCGTGGAGCGGGGACGACACGGGCGATGCAGCCGCGCGGGCGGCTGCGCCTCACGGTGCCGCGACGCGAGAGGGGATGGTAGTGTTTGATGGGAGCGGGGATAGGCTTCGCGGAACCACCGATGAAACGTCTCGTTGCGGCGTCAGCCATCGTTCCTTCTGATTGTTCATGCTCACGACAGCCGCTTCGCAGGGTACCTTGACGGCGCCGCCGAACCGCCGCCCGCTTCTCGGGGCGCGGCCGCTTAGACCTGAACGGTCCCACATGTCGGACGCGCTTCCCTCGTGCCGCCCGTAAATGTTTCCGAGATCGTCGACGCGGACCAGGCACCCTGCCTCCCGACGCCGGCGTACGCCACCGGGTTCGTCTTCCCACCCAGAATCAGGGCCTCCTCGGACGGGACTCACGCCCCCGGAGGCGATCGGCAGAAGGCGCTGGCAAGAGCAGCGTGGACACTCCTAACCAAACTGCGAAGAGCTCTTGCTCTCACCACGGCAGGTGAACAAGAGGGGAAAGGGAAAAGCAAGACGAAAGGTCGGAGCCACACTTCGGGCCGACCTTCAACGAGGGGGGGCAGCATGAAGCTCAAGTGGACATGGATGTTCTCGCTAACGACGCTGGTTGTCATGGCGCTTGTTTCAGTCGCGGCCGGACAGACAGGCATGAGCCAGCTCGTTGCGGCCGCCAAGCAGGAAGGTCAACTCACGGTGATCGCGCTGCCGCATGACTGGTGCGGGTACGGCGACGTCATCAGCGCCTTCAAACAGAAGTACGGGCTGACGGTGAATGAGCTCAACCCCGACGCCGGCTCGGGCGACGAAATCGAGGCCATCAAAGCCAACAAGGGCAACAAGGGCCCGCAGGCGCCGGACGTGATCGACGTGGGCTTGTCGTTCGGCCCGTCGGCGAAGGCGGCCGGGCTGCTCCAGCCCTACAAGGTTTCTACGTGGGCCTCGATCCCGAACTCGCAGAAGGACGCAGCAGGTTATTGGTACGGCGACTACTACGGCGTGCTGGCGTTCGAGGTCAACGCCGACATGGTGAAGGCACTCCCGCACGACTGGTCAGACCTGCTCAAGCCCCAGTACAAGAATGCGGTCGCGCTGGCCGGTGACCCGCGCTCCTCGAACCAGGCGATTCAAGGGGTGTTTGCGGCGGGCCTCTCGGCGGCGAAGGGCAGCGTGAGTGCGGCCGCGGGTGCCGGGTTGAAGTTCTTTGCCGATTTGAACAAGCGCGGTAACTTCGTCCCGGTCATCGGCAAAGCCGCCTCTCTCGCCCAGGGCGCCACGCCGGTCATCATCCGTTGGGACTACAACGCGCTCGCCGACCGCGACACGCTGAAAGGCAACCCGAAGGTCCAGGTCATTGTGCCCGCAAGCGGCGTCGTGGCCGGCGTGTACGTCCAGGCGATCAGCGCATACGCGCCGCATCCGAACGCAGCGAAGCTGTGGATGGAATACCTGTATTCGGACGCAGGCCAGCTGGGCTGGCTGAAGGGCTACTGCCACCCGATTCGCTTCCAGAACCTGGTGAGCAGCGGCAAGGTGTCGGCTGATCTGATGGCAAAACTCCCCCCTGCGGCAGGCTACGCCAAGGCGGTCTTCCCGACGCTCGCGCAGCAGGGCGCAGCGAATCAAATCATCACGAAGCAGTGGGACACCGTCGTCGGCGCGAACGTCAAGTAGCGTCCAGATCCTGCTCGCGCGTCTGGGTCCGGACAGGTTGGACGTGAACGCAAGATCCTGCCCGCGCCCCTTCCCCCGGCGCGCCGGGGGAAGGGGCGGCGCGCGGAGGACTCGCTTGTGGCGCAGGTAGTCGGCCCGGCCCTCGGCCCTTCGCTCACCGCGCCGTCATCGATCGGCCGGGTGTCGTGGGCGTGGGTGGGTGTTGTTCCCTTCTTCGTCTTTGCGATCATGTTCCTGATCGTGCCCACCGGGTTCTTGGCGGTCGGCGGCTTTCGAGACAGCCAGGGCCATTTCACCCTCCGGAACCTCGTGGATTTGTTTGAACCGACCATCCTGAGCTCCTATCTGATCAGCGTCAAGATCAGCGCGGCCTCGGCGATCGGCGGGGCGGTTGTCGGCTTCGCCCTCGCCTATGCGGCCGTCGCGGGTGGCCTGCCCGCGTGGGTGCGGCCGACGCTCATGACGTTCTCGGGCGTCGCCTCGAACTTCGCCGGGGTCCCGCTCGCCTTTGCCTTCCTCGCCACGCTGGGACGCACCGGCCTGGTCACGGCACTGCTGAGCCAGATTTTCGGGTTCGATCTCTACAGTACGGGGTTCAACCTGCTGAGTTTCGCGGGCCTGGCGCTGACCTACATGTATTTTCAGATTCCGCTCATGGTCCTGATCATCGCCCCGGCGATCGACGGGCTGAAGCGGGAATGGCGCGAGGCCTCGGCCAATCTCGGCGCGAGCGCGTGGCAGTATTGGCGCTACATCGCGCTCCCGGTGTTGTGGCCGCCGTTGCTCGGAGCGACACTGCTCCTCTTCGCGAATGCATTTGGCGCGGTGGCCACGGCATACGCCCTGACCGGCAGCTCGCTGAACATCGTCACGCTCGTGTTGTACGCACAGATTCGCGGCGATGTGCTGCACAACCAGAACCTTGGCTACGCGCTCGCGTTGGGCATGATTTTCATGACGGGCATGTCGAACGCGGTGTATATCTGGCTGCGCGGGCGCAGCGAGCGGTGGCTGCGATGAAACGCAATCGCCTCGGGCCGTGGTTGATCATGCTCGCCGGCGCGCTCTATTTCTTCGTCCCGCTCCTGGGAACGTTCGAGTTTTCGCTTCGCTACCTCCGCGGCGTATACAGCTTCGAAGCCTACCGCATCGTGCTGGCGGACCCGCGGTTCGGCGCGACGCTGACCTATTCGACCGTGCTGGCGGTTGCTACCATCATCGGGGGGGTCGTCCTCGTGGTGCCGACCGCCTACTGGATCCAGCTGCGCACGCCCAAACTGCGGCCCCTCGTGGAGTTTATCACGCTCCTGCCGCTGGTCATTCCTGCGATCGTGCTCGTGTTCGGCTACCTCCGGATCTACAACAGTGCGTCGGTCCTGCCGTTGACGGGCAGCGAGCGCACCACGGACCTGTTGCTGATGTTTAGCTACATGACGCTGGCCCTGCCGTACATGTACCGCGCGGTCGATACCGGACTGCGCGCCATTGATGTGCGCACCCTCACGGAGGCGGCACACAGCTTGGGGGCCGGGTGGCCCACGATCCTGTTCCGTGTCATTCTCCCCAACGTGCGGGTCGCGGTGCTGAGCGGCGCGTTTCTGACCTTCGCCATCGTGATCGGCGAGTTTACGATGGCGAGCCTTCTGGATCGACCGGCGTTCGGTCCCTATTTGCAGCTCATGGGCGCGAATCGCGCCTACGAGCCGTCGGCGCTGGCCGTCATCAGTTTTGCGATCACGTGGGCGTGCATGGGTCTCCTTCAAGTGTTCGCGGGACGCACCCCCGGGCAGTTGCCGGCGGCGCACTAATGCCAGACGACGCGGGCGGGCGGCAGCCGGCGGAGATCGGCGGCGCGGAGCCGGGGACACCCTTCCTCGAGATCGACAATCTCCAAAAGAAATTCGCGCAGACGACGGCCGTCGAGCACGTTCAGTTGAAGGTGACTCGCGGAGAGTTCGTCTCGCTGCTCGGCCCCAGCGGGTGCGGGAAAACCACGACGTTGCGCATGATTGCCGGGTTCGAGGCGCCCTCGTCGGGTGCGATCCGCGTTGACGGGGTGGATATCACGCACAGACCGCCGCACCAGCGCCACGTCGGGATGGTGTTCCAGTCCTACGCGCTGTTCCCGAACATGACGGTTGGCGAGAATATTGGGTTCGGGTTGCGGGTGGCGAAAAAACCCGTCGCCGACATCAAACGGCGCGTCGACGAGATGCTCGACCTCATCAAGCTGCCGGCGCTGAAGGGCCGCTACCCCTACCAGCTCTCCGGCGGACAGCAGCAACGGGTGGCCCTGGCTCGCGCGCTGGCGATCCAGCCGCAGCTGCTCCTCCTCGACGAGCCGCTCTCAGCGCTCGACGCGAAGATTCGCGTGGTGCTGCGAAACGAGATCCGCTCGATCCAGCGGACGCTGGGGATCACCACGATCTATGTCACGCATGACCAGGAAGAGGCGCTCTCCCTCTCGGACCGCATTGTGGTGATGAACAACGGACGCGTCGAGCAGGTCGGCACACCGTTCGAGATCTACAACTTCCCGCGGACGTCGTTCGTGGCGTCGTTTGTCGGCACCCTGAACGTGCTCCGAGGCCAGGTCGCCGACCCGGCGGGCGGCAAGATCGTGGTCGACGGACAGGAGGTTATCGCGGCGCGAGGGCTGGAGCGCACGCACGCGGGCGACGCGTGCTCGGTGGCGCTTCGCCCCGAAGTCGTCTCGTTCGGCGAGGCGGCGAGCGACGGGAACCGGATGCACGGGACGGTCGAAGAGGTCAACTTCCTCGGCTCCGTCGTGCGGATTCGTGTGCGCTTCAAGGACAACGCGATCTCGCTGGACACGTTCAACAACCCCAGGCTCGCCCTGCCGCAGCGGGGGCAAACACTCACCGTGAGCTTTCCGCGCGAAGCCGTCCTCGCGCTCGAAGCGCCGTCTTCGACGTAGGGGCGAGCTCCGTCTACACGATCGCCAGCTTCCCGGCGCCGATCTCGCCGTCATGCGGCCGCGGATCAATGCGGCGGCTCCACGAGCACGGCGGAGTCTTCGCGGGAGCCCGGCGCGGCGCCCGGCCGGTGTTACAGGCCGGTCGCGTGGAAGCCGCAGTCGACGAACAGGACCTCGCCGGTGACGCCTCGGGCGAGCGGGCTGGCGAGGAACACCGCGGCATCCGCCACCTCGTCCGGTTCGGTGTTCCGCCGCAACGGGGCGCGCTGCTCCATCACCTCGAGCACCCGGCTGAAGCCCTGGATCGCTCTCGCCGACGCGGTCTTGATCGGGCCCGCGGAGATCGCGTTGACCCGGATGCCGCGCGGCCCGAGGTCGCTCGCCAGGTAGCGGACGCTCGCCTCGAGCGCCGCCTTCGCTACGCCCATGACGTTGTAGCTCGGCATCACGCGGGTCGCGCCAATGTAGGTGAGCGTCGTCAGGCTCGCGCCGGGCTTGAGCGCCGGGAGCAGATGGCGCGCGACGGCGACCAGCGAAAACGCGCTGATCTCGAGCGCGAGGGAAAAGCCTGCCCGAGACGTCTCGACGAAGGCGCCACCGAGATCCTCGCGGTTCGCGAACGCAATGCTGTGCAGCACGGCGTCCACGCCGCCGGCCTCCTCCTGGACCGCGCCGGCCAGCCGCTCGAGGTCCGCGTCCCGCGCGACGTCACACGGGAACACGAGCGACCCGGGGAGCGTGCCGGCCAACTCGCGGACGTCCTTCTCCTGTCGGGCGGCCTGGAAGGTGAAGACGACGCGGGCGCCCTCCCGGGAGAACGCGCGGGCCGCCGCCCACGCGATGCTCCAGCGGTTGGCGACGCCCATCACGAGAGCCGTCTTTCCGTCGAGGAGGCCGCTCATCGCGCGCGTCCTTTCCTGACGGCCCCGGCGCCCCGGTCCGGCCGTGTACCGGCGCGTGCAGGCCGCGGCGCGCGCGGGCGCATCCACGGCGGGGCGCCTCCGTACCGGCTCGACGGACAAACGTCCGCGAGCGGACACACGGGACACTGCGGGCGCCGCGCGGAGCAGAGCTCCCGGCCGAGGAAGATCATCCGGAGCGAGAACGCGCTCCACTCCTCGCTCGGGATGAGCTGCATCAGATCCTGCTCGATCTTGTCCGGGTCGTCGTGCGCGGTGAGCGCCATCCGCTGCGCCAGGCGGCGAACGTGCGTATCCACCACGATCCCCGGCACGCCGAATCCGCTGAGCACGACGTTTGCGGTCTTCCGCCCCACGCCGGGCAGGCGCACGAGCTCTTCCATCGTACGCGGCACCTCCCCGTCGTGCCGCTCCAGGAGCGCGCGAGCGCAGCGTTGGAGCGCGCGGGCCTTCGCATGATAGAACCCCGTGCTGTGGATGTACGTCTCCAATTCCGGGGCGGGTGCGCGCGCGAAGTCGGCGGCGCGCCGGTACCGCCGGAAGAGCGCGGGGGTGACGAGGTTCACTTGGGCGTCGGTCGATTGGGCCGACAGGATCGTCGCAACGAGCAGTTCGAGCGGGTTGCGATGGTGCAGCGGGATGCGCACGTCCGGGTACCGCGCACTGAGCCGGCGCACGATCTCGATCGCGCGCGTCGCCCGGGCCGCCGCGGGTTCCGCGGGGAGCCTGCCGGCGGGCCGCCGCCCGGCGTCCGCCCCGGCGCGGCCGGCCGCCTTTCTGGGAAGGCGGCGCGGCGGGCGGGAGGCGCGGGTCGGGCTCATCCGGGCATCACCCACCCACTCTAGCCGAGACCCGTAGGCGTGTCAATTTGACGGCGGGAGTCCCCGCAGACGCCGTGGGAGTGTACGCACCGCGGGGAAGACGCGCGATTTCCGGGTCCGGTCCGCCGGTCCGCGGGGCCGTCGGCGACAATCGGGGAGGGTGCGATGGACTACGCGGCGCGAATCGACCAAACGCGGCGGCGCATGGCTGCTCAGCGGATCGACCTGCTGGCCGTTTCTCCCGGCGATGATCTGCGGTACTTGTGCGGGTTCTCGCCGCACGCAGACGAGCGTCCGTGCTATCTCTTGGTGGACCCGCGCGGCGCCGCGTTCGTGGTGCCCAGCCTGAACGCCGCCCAGGCGGCCGCGCACATCGCCGTGCCCACGTTCGTCTACACCGATGCCGACGGACCGTCTGCCGCGCTCGATGGCGCCCGGAAGGCGCTCGGGAGTCGGACCCCCGCGCGCCTCGCGGTCGACGACACCATGCGGGCCGATCTCGTGCTGACCCTTCACGCGGCGTACCCTGACGCGACGCTTGCCCTCGGGTCAGAGGTTCTGGCGTACCTCCGGATGCGCAAGTCGGCGGAGGAGATCGAAGCGCTCCGGCGCAGCGCCCGGCACGCGGATCAGGCGGTACGCGACGCGTGGGCGGCATGCCGCGTGGGCGCGACCGAACAGGAGATCGCAGACGCCGCGGCCGCGTCGTTCAAGAGGTCGGGATCGCAGGAAGTGGTGTTCACCGGCGTGGCATCCGGACCGAACGGCGCGTTTCCGCACCACAACGTCAGCGGCCGCAAACTGGCGGCGGGCGACGCGGTCACGCTCGATCTCGGCGGGCGGCTCGACGGCTACGCATCAGACATCACCCGCATGGCCTACGTTGGCGCGCCCAGCGCGCGGCACGAGGAGATCCACCGGACGCTCGAGGCCGCGATGCAGGCCGCGCTGGCGGCGATCCGCCCGGGCGTGCCGCTCAAGGACGTGGACCTCGCGGCGCGAGGGGTGATCGAGCGTGCGGGGTTCGGCGAGTACTTCATCCATCGCCTCGGCCATGGCCTCGGCATCTCCGTTCACGAACTCCCCAGCGTGACGCACCTCAACACGCTTCCCGTAGAGGAGGGGTTCGTGTTCTCGGTGGAGCCCGGGATCTACATCCCGGGGGAGCTCGGTGCGCGCCTCGAGGAGATCGTCTACGTGGCGAAGGACGGCGCGCACGTGCTGAGCGAGTTGCCGCGGGACGTCCACGCCGCGGCGGCCTGAGCGCGGAGCGCCTCAGTCTATCGCGCTGTGGCCCTCGGCCAGCACGGCCACGACGTGATCGTGAACGGCCCCGTTGGTCGCGAGGATCTGCCCGCGGTCGGCCCCGGCGGGCCGTCCGCGGAGGTCGGTCGTCCGCCCGCCGGCTTCGGCGACGAGCAGCATCCCGGCCGCGAAGTCCCACGCGTGCGGCCCGATCTCCCAGTAGCCTTCCATCTGTCCGAGGGCCACCGCCGCCAGGCTGAGCGCCGCCGAGCCGATCTCGCGAATCCGGGCCGCCCGCACGAGCAGGTTCGTGAAGTGATCGAGGTTGAGCCGTGCCGGCTCGACCGGATGCCGGAACCCGGTGCACAGCGTCGCGTCCTCGAGCCGCGTGACCGGGGAGACGTGGATGCGGCGCCACGACCGGACCGCCGTCCAGTCCGTGGCTTCGTACGGCGTCTCGACGGAAGCGGCGTACGCGCCGGCTCCCCGCTCCGCGACGTAGACCTCGCGCAGCATCGTGTTCAAGATCACGCCGCAGACGATCTCGTCGCGGTGCCGTAGCGCGATGCTGACCGCAAACCACGGGAACGCGTGCACGTAGTTGTGGGTGCCGTCGAGCGGGTCGATCACCCAGGTGTGGTCGGCGGTGCCGCGCTGGCCGCCCTCCTCGCCCAGAAACGCATGGCCGGGGAAGGCGTCGCCGAGGATCCGGATGATCGTTGCCTCGGACGAGCGATCCGCCTCGGTCACGGGGTCCTGGGGCCGTTTGTAGTCCACACGCGTCCGACCGATCAGCGATCGCTGGATCGCGCCGGCCGCGCCGGCGGCCCGGAGCGCGGGCACGATGTATGGGGAGAAATCCGGCATCTTTGCTCTTTATTCGACGGCGCGTCCGACGGCTCCCCGCTGGCCCGGCCCGGGGAGGAGCACGACCTGGCAAGCGGAATGTAAGATCGGAGCGCGCGATGATCGCCCACGTCCAGGTTCGGGCTGCCACGATCCGCGACATCCCGCAGATCCTGCCGCTGTGGGAGGCGCTCGCGGCGCATCACGGTGCGCTCGACCCGGCGTTGGCTGTGGAGCGGACCGCAGCGCGCGAGTATGCAGCGTTCTTGCGCGACACGATCGGGTACGGCGATGCCCGCATCATGCTCGGCGTGGAAGGCGAGCATGTCGTGTCGTTCGCGCTCGGCCGGATCCACGTGCTCCCGCTCCCCTTCCGTGCGCAGCGCCGGGGGTGGATCCAGGACGTCTTCACGCTGCCGGAGCGGCGGGGCCACGGGATCGGCCGGAGCGTGGTCGAGGCGCTGCTCGCGTGGTTTCGGGAGCGGCGCGTCACTCTCGTGGAGCTGACCGTGGCGGTTCGCAACCCGGAGGCCGTGCGGTTCTGGGAGCGCCTCGGCTTCCGCACCTACATGCACCGCATGAAGTGGACAGCGGAGAGCGGCGAATGCGCTACCTGAGCGAGGTCATCGGGAAGCCGGTGCACGACGCGACCGGCGAGGCGTTCGATACCGTGTCGGACCTGGTGATCTACCATGGCACCGAGCGATTTCCGAGGATCACCGGCATCCTCCTGAAAGGCGACCGCAGCCGCGTGGCGATCATCCCGTGGGACGCCGTCGCCGAGTTTTCCGCGTCCGGCATCCGCCTCAAGGTGGAGCGGCGTCACCTCACGCCCCGCCCGCTGCAGCCGGAGGAGATCCTCCTGCGCGACGACATCCTGGACGGCCAGGTCGTGGACACAGACGACATCAAGGTCGTGCGGGTGAACGATCTCGAGTTGCGGCAGACCGGCACCGAAGTCCGGGTGATTGGCGCCGACGTCGGCACGCGCGCGATCCTGCGGCGTCTCGGGCTGGAGCCGGCCGTCTCTCGCATGCTCGAGCGAGTCGGGCGGCCGCTCTCCTCGCGCGTCATCCCCTGGAACCTCGTCGCGGTCCTTGGCGGGACGATGACCCCGCTCAAGCTCAGTATCTCGCGCGAGAAGCTCAAAGACATCCACCCGGCGGACCTCGCCGACCTGCTCGAGGAGCTCGACCGGGACGAGCGGGTCGAGATGATGACCGCGCTGACCGAGGAGCGCGCCGCGGACGTGCTCGAAGAGGCGGAGCCCGAGGTGCAGACGACGGTGATCCAGGAGCTCCCGAGCGAGCGCGCTTCCGACATCCTCGAGGAGATGGCGCCGGACGAGGCAGCGGACGTGCTCGGCGAGCTCCCGGAGGAGCGGGCCGAGGAACTGATCGCCCTGATGGAGGACGAGAAGGCCGAGGAGGTCAGCCGGCTCCTTCAGTACCCGCCCGACACCGCCGCCGGTAAGATGACGACGGAATACATCGCTCTCCCGGAGTCGATGACGGTGGAGCAGGTGCTGGCGCGGCTGCGGGAGACCCGGCCCGACGCGGACACGATCAACTACCTGTACGTGGTGGACGGCCACGAGCGTCTCGTCGGCGTGCTGTCGATCCGGGCGTTGATCATCGCGTCGCCTGCGGCGCCGATCTCGGAGGTGATGTTCCGTCACGTCATCACCGTCCCGCCCGACGCGAGCGCCGAGGACGTCGCGGGGGCGCTCGTCAAGTACGACCTCCTCGCGGTGCCGGTGGTGGAGGAGAGCGGCCGGTTGATCGGCGTGGTGACGGTGGACCACGTGATCGACCTCCTTCTCGAGGAGTACGGTCCCCGCAAGCTCGGAGGCGGCGTCGACCTGGTCCGCCGCCGGGCGGCGGGCGCACCACCGGGCCCGTGAGCTTCACGCTCCCGATCCTTCGGCGGGCGACGCGCAGCGCCGCGATGAGCCGCCTCATGCTGTTCCTCGTGATCATGGGGCCCGGGATTGTGACCCAGAACGTCGACAACGACGCGGGCGGGATCACGACCTACTCGCTTGCCGGCGCGGGGTTCGGCTACGCGTTTCTGTGGACGATGATCCCGATCACGATCGCCCTGTACGTCATCCAGGAGATGGCGTCGCGGCTGGGCGCCGTCACCGGCGTCGGGCTCGCCGACCTGATTCGGGAACGATTCGGCGTCCGCGCGACCGCGTTCGCCCTGCTCGCGCTCCTCCTCGCCGATCTCGGGAACACGATGGCGGAGTTTTCCGGGCTCGCGGCCGGCGGGGAGATCTTCGGCGTGTCCAAGTACATTCTGGTGCCGATCGGTGCCCTCGCCGTCTGGATCCTCGTCGTCAAGGGGACGTTCCGCTCGGTCGAGCGCATCTTCCTGTTTGCCAGCGCGTTTTATCTCGCGTACGTCGTGTCCGGGGTGCTCGCGCACCCGAACTGGGGCGAGGTGCTGCGCGCGACGGTGACCCCCAGTTTCAGCTTCCGGGCCGACTACCTGACGATGTTCGTCGGCGTCATCGGGACGACGATCGCGCCGTGGATGCAGTTCTACCTGCAGTCCGCCGTCGTCGAAAAGGGGATCACGACCAAGCAGTACGGCTACACACGCACCGACGTGCTGATCGGCTCGATTATGACCGACGTGGTCGCGTGGTTCATCATCGTCGCGTGCGGGGCGACGATCTTCGTGCACCACGTCCACGTCGAGACGGTCCAGGACGCAGCGCTCGCGCTGCGTCCGCTCGCCGGCCAGTACGCGGCCGCGCTGTTCGCCCTCGGCCTGATCAACGCCTCGTTGTTCTCGGCGTCCGTGCTCCCGCTCGCGACGGCTCACTACGTGTGCGAGTCGTTCGGGTTCGAAGCGGGCGTGGACCGCACGGTGCGGCAGGCGCCGGCGTTCTACGGGCTGTACATCGCGCTGATCGTGATCGCGTGCGTGGTCGTGTTGCTCCCCGGGGCGCCGCTGTTGCAGATCCTGTTCCTGTCGCAGGTGGCCAACGGCATTCTGCTGCCGTTCATCCTCGTGTTCATGCTGCTGCTCGTCAACCAAAAGAAGCTAATGGGCACCTACACCAACTCCCGGGCGTTCAACGTGATCGCGTGGGTCACGACGATCGTCATGGTGATCCTGACCCTCGCGCTCATCGTGTCCCAGTTCACCTCCGGCGGCGGCGCAGGCGCCGGGTGAGCCGGCGGGCGCGGTGCGGGAGTTGCGGCGGCTCCCGGCGAAAGCACACGAAAGACTTCCCGCGAGCGTGTCGCATGAGTGAACCGACGATGCATGACGCACCCTGGACCGGACCGCTGCCGACGATCCACGACGTGCTCGTGGCCCGTCGCGTCATTGCGCCGCACCTGCCGCGTACGCCGCTCGTGCACGCCCCGACGCTCGACCGGGCGCTGGACGCGCGCGTGTACGTGAAGTGTGAGAATCTGCTGCCGACCGGTGCGTTCAAGGTGCGCGGCGGCATCAATCTGGTCCACGCGCTCTCGCCGGAGGAGCGGCGGCGGGGCGTGATCACGGCGAGCACGGGGAACCACGGCCAGTCGATCGCCTACGCGGCGCGGATGTTCGGCGTGCGGGCGACGATCGTCGCGCCGAGAGGCAATAACCCGCTCAAGGTGGCGGCGATGCGGGCGCTGGGCGCCGAGGTCGTGCTGGAGGGGCGCGATTTCGATGAGGCCCGAGAGTGGGCGGAGCGCACCGCCGAGGCTGGGGGGCTCCGCTACGTGCACTCGGCCAACGAGCCGCTGCTGATCGCCGGGGTGGGGACCGCGAGTCTGGAAGTGTTCGAGGACGTGCCGGATGTCGACGTGATCGTGGTGCCGATCGGGGCCGGCAGCGGCGCGTGCGGCCACTGCATCGTGGCGAAGGCGCTCAACCGGCGGGTTCAGGTCATCGGCGTCCAGGCGGAGGGCGCCAATCCGGTGGAGCGGTCGCTGCGCGAAGGCCGGATGGTCAGCCTGGAGCGCATGGAGACGTTTGCCGAGGGCATCGCCACGCGCGTGCCGTTTGCGCTGCCGCTCACCATTCTTCGGGCGCACCTCGATGAAGCGGTCTTGGTCACCGACGAGGAGATGCGGCGCGCGATCCTCGTGCTGGCGCAGGCCGTGCGCCAGACCGCCGAGGGCGCGGGCGCCGCAAGCACGGCGGCGGCGTTCCGCCTCCGCGAGCGGCTGCGGGGCAAGACCGTGGTGTTGGTCCTGAGCGGCGGCAACATCACGCTCGATTCGTTGCGCGAGATCTACGGCGATCCCGCCCGCGTGGACGGTGCGGCGGGCATGCTGCGGGCCGCGGGGTCGGCGACCGCGCGGGCAGGCCGCGACGCGAATGCTCCGGGGCTGGCAAAGGAGGATCGGCAATGACGCATCGGGAGCGGATCGACGCCGCTGTGCGGGGGGAGCGGCCGGACCACGTGCCCGTGGCGCTGTGGCGCCACTTTCCGGGCGACGACCAGCGCGCAGAACAGATGGCGCGGGTCCATGTGGCGCACTATCGCGCCTACGACCCGGATCTGCTCAAGGTGACGCCGGCGAGCGGGTACTACGGAGACGACTGGGGGCTGCGCGCCGGGTACAAGCCGAACCGGGAGGGCGTTCGTCACTACACCGAGCGGCCGATCAAAAAGGCCGCCGATTGGGGGCGCCTCAAGCGGCTCGACCCGAGCCAGGGTGTGTACGGCCGCGAGACCCACGCGATGCGGCTGGTCGCGGAGGCCGTCGGGCGCGAGGTGGCGGTGCTCGAGACCGTGTTCAGCCCCCTGAGCATCGCCCGGACGCTCGCGGGGGAGCACGCGACCGTGCGCTACCTGCGGGAGGATCCGGAGGCGCTGCACCAGGGGTTGGACGTGATCACCGACGTCACCGCTGCGTTCGTCCGCGAGGTCATGGGCGCGGGCGCGGACGGCGTCTTCTTCTCGACGCAGATGGCCACGACGGATCTGTTGACCGTGGAGGAGTACGAGGAGTTCGGCCGTCCGTACGATCTGCGCGTGCTCGAGGCCGCCTCCGGCGGGCTGACGTTCCTCCACCTCCACGGGCAGAACGTGATGTTCGATCTCATCGCCAACTATCCGATCCAGATTCTCAACTGGCACGCCCGCGAGACGGCGCCGACGATCGCCGAGGCTCGTGCCCGCGTCGCGACGTGCCTCGCGTGCGGCATCGACGCGTGGAATACGCTCGCCAAGGCGACGCCGGAGGCGGTCGTGCGCGAGGTGCAGGCGGCCATCGCAGACACGGGCGGCCGCGGGCACATCGTGACGACCGGGTGCGTCATGCCGGTGGACACGCCGGAGGCCAACATTCGCGCGGCGATCATGGCCGCCCGGGAGGCCTAGACGGCGGGCGCGGTGATATTCGGGCGGGCGCGCGGCCCGCTATAATCGGTGGAGGGGCGTGCGCATGCGCGCGCCCGCAGCCGATGAGGTTCCCTCGAGGAGGAGACGCGATGGGTGAGAACGTCACGCGGAAAATCCTGAAGGCGCATCTCGCGGACGGCCAGATGGTTCCCGGTCGAGAGATCGGGATCCGGATCGACGAAATCGTGATCCAGGACATCACGGGGACCGCCGTGATGATGCACTTCGAAGCGATGCAACTCCAGCGGGTGCGGTGTAAGGTGGCGGCCGTCTACGGCGACCACAACGTGTTGCAGGTCAGCGAGGAGAACACCGAGGACCACGTATACCTCGCCACCGCGGCGCGCAAGTACGGCATGTGGTGGGGAAAGCCCGGCGCGGGGATCGGGCATCAAATCCACCAGGAGCACTTCGCGTGTCCCGGAGACACCGCGCTCGGGGCGGACAGCCACACGGTGCACGCAGGCGGGATGGGCCTGTACGCGATGGGCGCGGGCGGCTTGGACGTGGCCGTGGCGATGGGCGGCGGTCCGTACTACCTCAACATGCCCGCGGTCACGCGCGTGCACCTGACCGGCCAACTTCCGCCGTGGTCGACCGCGAAGGACGTGATTCTCGAGATGCTGCGCCGGAACACCGCGAGCGGCGGGTACGGCAAGGTGTTCGAGTACGCCGGACCCGGGGTCGCGACCCTGAACGTTCAGCAGCGGCTCACGATCTGCAACATGGGCGCCGAGACGGGCGCGTCGACGTCGATCTTCCCGTCCGATGCGGTGACGCGTGAGTACATGAAGCGCATCGGACGCGCCAACGACTGGCGCGAGGTGCTGCCCGACCCGGACGCGGCGTACGACGACTCGATCGAGATCGACCTCGGTTCGATCGAGCCGCTGGTCGCGCTTCCAAGCAACCCCGACAAAGTGGTGCCGGTGTCCGAGGCGGAGGGCGTCAAGATCGACCAGATCATGGTCGGGTCGTGCACCAACGGGTCCTACATGGATCTGCGCGCGCTCGCGGAGATGCTGAAAGGGAAGCGGGTGCACCCCGACATCACGTTCTTCGTCCATCCGAGCAGCCGACTCGACGTCGAGGAGCTCGCGCGCGAGGGGCTGCTGACCGAGCTGATCGCCGCGGGCGTGAGCGTCGAGGCCGCGACCTGCGGCGCGTGCATCGGCGTCGGACACGTCCCGGCGAAGGGCATGAAGTCCCTGCGCGTGGCGAACCGGAACTTCAAGGGGCGGTCCGGGCAGAAGGACGACGAAGTCTATCTGAGCTCGAGCGAGGTCGCCGCGGCGACCGCGGTCGCGGGCGTCATCACGGATCCTCGGAAGCTCGGGACGGCGGCCCCGGGGCAGCATGAGCCGAAGCGCCTGTCGCAGGACAACACGAGCCTGGTGCCGCCCGCCTCAGAGGCGGAGGCGCCGGCGGTCGTGATCGTGAAGGGCGACAACATCAAGGGGATCCCGCTGAAGGGCCCGCTCGCCGAGTCCCTGCGCGGGGAAGTGCTGATCAAACTCGGGGATAACATCAGCACCGATCACATCATGCCCGCGGGTTCTCAAATCCTCCGCTACCGCTCCAACATCCCAAAGCTCGCCGAGTACGTGTTCAACCGCGTGGATCCGGAGTTCCCGGCGCGATCGAAGCAGAAGCCGGGGGGGCTGATCGTCGGCGGTCAGAACTACGGGCAGGGCAGCAGCCGCGAGCACGCGGCCATCGCGCCGATGTTCCTCGGGGTCACGGGCGTGATCGCAAAGGCGTTTGCCCGCATTCACCGCGCGAACTTGATCAACTGGGGACTCGTGCCGATGACGTTTGTGGACCCCGCGGACCACGATAAGATCGATCAGGGCGACGTGCTCGAGATCCCGGATATCCGCAAGCAGGTGGACGGGGACGCGGAGTACCTCACGGTCAAGAACGTGACGAAGAGGACGACGTTCCAGGTCGCGCTGACGTTGAACCGCCGAGAGCGGGATCATCTGCTTGCGGGCGGGCTGCTCGCGCACACGAAGTCGAACCCGGTTCACTGACGCCGTGGGGCCGCGGAGCCGACAGGCGGTCCGCGGCCCCACGGCCATCGCCCCGCCGCTCTTCTCCTGGCGACGGCGCGGACGCGCGGTTACGCTAGCCTCATGATCGTGCTCTCCACGGGCTCGCTTTTCACGTACGGCACCCTCCGCGCCGCCCGGCTGGCGGCGGCCGCCGGTTTCGACGGCCTCGAGTTGATGGTGGACGATCGGTGGGACACGCGCGATCCCGCGTACCTGTCCACGCTTGCCCGCGACGTTCCGCTGCCGATCGTGGCCGTGCACGCGCCGTCGCGGCCAGGGCTCATGGGATGGGGTGGGGACGAGGTGGAGCGCGTCCGCCGCTCCGTGGAGCTCGCGTTGGCCGTCGGGGCCCAGACCGTCGTCGTGCACCCACCGATTCGCTATCGCTGGTTCGCGATCCGGCATCCCCCGTTCTTCTCCATCTCCGTGCTGACGCCGTTTCCCCGCCGGTCGCGGTACCATGCCTGGCTGGAGGACGAGTTGCCCGCGTACCAGGCCAAGACGGGCGTGACGATCGCGGTGGAGAACATGCCGCGCCATCCGGTCGCCGGTGCGTGGTCGGTCAACCTGTTCGACCTCGCCCACCTGCGCGATCTCCGGCGGTTCCCCGCGGTTGCGTTCGACACGACGCACATCGGGACGTGGAACGCTGACCTCCTGGCGGCATACGAACGCGTCGCCGACCGCGTGGCGCATGTGCACCTGTCCGACTACAACGGTGAGCAGCACCGGCTGCCGGGCGAGGGCCGGCTTCCGCTCGCCCCGTTCCTGGCGGCGCTGCGTGGGCGCGGGTACCGCGGGGCCGTCGCCGTGGAGCTCCTGCCCGACGCGCTCGGCGCCGGGAACGATACCGTCGTTGCCGAGCGCCTGGAGCGGACCCTGCGGTTCTGCCGGGAGAACTTCCGGTAGCGGTCCGCTCGTATCCTGTAACAAAGGCGTCTCCCTGCTAGGGAGGGAGAGGATTTTCCCCGGGCGGCGTGAATATCCGGGGGCGCGATTCCATCATGGCGGGGAGGTGGGGTGTGGCATCATCGCGCGCAACGAATGGGCGGATCACGAGGCGCGATCTCATGCGCTACGGCGCGGCGGGGGCACTCGCGGCGGGGTTGCTCGGAGCACCCGATCTGGCGCGTGCGTTCGCCCAGGGCGGCGGCCGCCGGGGCGGCACGCTTCGGGCTGGGCTCGATGCGGACCCGCCGAACCTCGACCCGCACCGTTCGACCGCGGCCGTGGACCGGCAGGTGTACCAAAGCCTGTACGACAAGCTCGTGGACACCGACGCGGATCTCAAGCTCGTGCCGATGCTCGTGACGTCCTGGTCGATCTCCCCGGACGGCCGGACCTACACGCTGAAGCTGCGGCCGGGCGTGCAGTTTCACGACGGGACGCCCCTCAATGCGCAGGCGGTCGTGTACAACTTCAACCGCATGCGCGACCCGAAGTTCCCGTCCGCTCGGAAGAGCGAGATCGCGCCCGTCACCGAGGTCGTTGCGACCGATCCTGTCACCGTGCAGATCAAGCTCGAACGACCGTACAGCCCGCTGATGTACGTGCTCACCGACCGCGCGGGCATGATGGTATCGCCCGCCGCCGCCGAGAAAGACCCGCTCAACTTCGCGCTCCATCCGGTCGGGAGCGGGCCGTTCTCGTTCGTCGAGAAGATCCCCCAGGACCACATCACGCTCAAGCGCAACCCGAACTATTGGATGAAGGGGCTGCCCTATCTTGACCAGGTGATCTTCCGGCCGTTCGCGGACGACAATGCGCGCGTCGCGAACTTGAAGTCCGGCGACGTGGACATCATCAATATTGTGCCGGCCCCGCAGGTGAAGCAGCTGGCGCAGGACTCGGCGAAGCCGGCGGCACCGTACCGGCTCAGCGAGCACGGCGCGTTTCAGTGGCAGGGGATCTGGTTGAACGTGACCAAGCCGCCGTTCGACAACAAGGCGCTGCGTCAGGCGTTGAGCGCGACGATCGACCGCAACGCGATCGCCAACGTCGTCCTGCAGGGCGCGGCGTACCCTTCCTACTCATTCTTCCCGAACGGCACCCCAGCGTACAACCCGGCGTGGAAGATCCCCCTGAGGAATGTGGGGCAGGCCAAGGAGCGTCTCCAGTCAGGCGGGCATGGGAGCGGATTCGAGTTCACGTTGTTGACCGTGCAGGGGCAACAGGCGCAGGCGATCGCCCAGGCGGTGCAGTCGATGGCCAGCGACGTCGGGATCCAGACGAAGATTCAGATCATCGAGTTCGGTCAGATGCTGGACGTGACCGACAAACTCCAGCACCAAGCCGCGCTGCTCGGATGGAGCGGCCGGCCGGATCCGGATTTCGACATCTATCCGTTCGTCACGCAGTCGGGGATCGGCTCGTTCAACGACGCGGGGTACACCAACCCCCAGGTGCAGACCCTGCTCGATGCCGCCCGCGTCCTCCAAGACATGGGCCAGCGTCGCCGCGCCTATGACCAGGTGACGCAGATCCTCGCCGACGACATGCCGTACGTCTGGCTGTACTTCCCCAAGGAGTACAAGCTGTTCTCCACCAAGGTACGCGGATACGTGCATGTGCCGGACGGCATGATGCGCTTCCACACTGTGTCGCTGGCGTCTTGAGGCCGGGCGGCCGGGCGGGGACACCTCCGCCCGGCCGCTGCTGTGGCGCGGGCCGTGATTGGGTTCATCCTCCGCCGGTTCCTGACGATGATCCCCGTGTTGTTCTTAGTCAGCGTCATCATCTTCGCGCTCATCAACCTGATCCCGGGCGATGCGGCCCGCCTCTTTCTTGGCGAGGAGGCGCCGCCCGAGGCCGTCGCCGCGCTGCGTCACGAGCTGGGATTGGACCGGCCGGTGTACGTGCAGTACCTGCGATGGATCGGCGGCATGCTCCACGGCGACTTCGGCTACTCCTTCAAGGACCACCGTCCCGTGCTCGCCACCGTCGTCGAGAAGATCCCGGTCACCGGCGAGTTGACGGTGGCGTCGCTGCTCGTGGGGTGGGCGATTGCGATTCCGGCCGGCGTGATCGCCGCGTGGCGGCAGCGCACGGTTGCCGACTACGGCGCCTCGTCGGCGGCGCTCGCGGGGCTCAGCATCCCCAACTTCTGGCTTGGGATCATGCTCATCTATCTGTTCGCCGTGCACTTGCGCTGGCTTCCCGCGTCTGGGTGGGCGCCCCTCACGAAGGACGCCGTGCGCAACCTGCGTGCGCTCATCATGCCCGCGTGCGTGCTGGGTCTCGCGCTCGCCGCGGTGGTGATGCGACAGCTCCGCAGCAGCATGATCGAGGTGCTGAGCGCGGATTTTGTTCGCACGGCCAAAGCGAAAGGGCTCGAAGGCCGGGTTGTGGTAGTTCGGCACGCGCTGCGCAACGCGGTGATCCCCGTGATCACGGTGATGGGCATCCAGATGGGGACGCTGCTCGGCGGGGCGGTGATCACGGAGACGATCTTCGCCGTTCCCGGACTGGGACAGCTCGCGGTGAACTCGATCTACGGGCGGGACTACCCGATGCTCGAAGGCGTGGTGTTGTTCAGTGCGCTGGCGATTCTGCTGATTAACCTGCTGGTAGACATCGTCTACTCCCTCATCGATCCGCGCATCAAGCTCGCCGGGGGGCGGTCGTGAGCGTCGCGGTGGGCGGGGCCCTCCGCGAGGCGGCCCCCGGCCGGGGTGCCCCGCGCGGGGCGCGGTACTTTGTGCGGCGGTTTGCGCAAAACCGTCTGGCGACGGCCGGATTTGTGATGTTTCTCGTGATCGTCGGCCTCGCGGTGTCTGCGCCGTGGGTCGCTCCGGTGTCGCCGATCAAGACCGATTTCACCGCCTACCTGCAGCCGTCGAGCATGCGCCACCTCTTCGGAACCGACGAGTTGGGGCGCGACGTGTTGAGCCGCGTGATCTTCGGCGCCCGCGCGTCGCTCGAGGCGGGCATCGTCTCGGTCGCCTTCGCGGTCGCGGTGGGGTTGCCACTCGGGCTCGCGGCCGGCTACTATCGCGGACATCTCGGCGATGTGCTGATGCGGTTGACGGACGCCATGCTCGCGTTCCCTCCTCTCATCCTGGCGCTGGCGGTCGCGGCCGTGTTGGGTCCCGGACTCGGCCATGCGATCATCGCGATCGCCGTGGTGCTGGCGCCGGTGTTCATGCGCCTCACGCGCGCCGAGGTGTTGCAGCAGCGGGAGCGCGAGTACGTCGAGGCCGTGCGCGCGATTGGCGCGTGGGACCGACGGATTATCTGGCGGCACCTCCTGCCGAACAGCCTTGCGCCGATTGTGGTGCAGGGCTCGTTGAACATCGCCGGGGCGATCATTACCGAGGCGACGCTGAGTTTCCTCGGCCTCGGGACGCAGCCGCCCACGCCGTCCTGGGGCTCGATGCTCAACGCCGCGCAGCAGTACCTCACGCAGGCGCCGTGGCTGGCGTTCTGGCCAGGAATCGCGATCGCGCTCACCGTGTTCGCGCTGAACGTCGCCGGCGACGGTCTCCGAGAGATCTGGGATCCCCGCACGCGGTGACGCCCGCCGGCGGCGGGCTTGTCTCTTCCCCCGCGCCGCCGGTATCATGGTGGTGCGAACCGCTGCGCCGTGCTGACGGCGCCGTCGGGCCGCGAGGCACAATTGCTGTGGGTGTGGAGGGACGTGACGTGGCAGTGCGGATCGATGAGGAGCGGCTGCGCGCGCGCTTGACCGAACTCGCCGAGATCGGACGGACGCCCGACGGGGGTGTCAGCCGCTTCTCGTACGGCACGGAGCACGCGGCCGCAGTGCGGCGCGTTGCGCGTTGGATGCGCGAGGCCGGGGCCGAGCCGGCCGTGGACGTCTGGGGAAACCTGTTCGGCGTCGTGCCGGGAGAGGCGGGCGCGCTGCCCCCGATCGCCGCCGGCTCGCACCTCGATACCGTGCCAAACGGCGGGAAGTTCGACGGGGCGCTCGGGGTGCTCGCGGCCGTGGAAGCTGCGGCAGCGCTTCGCGATGCGGGGGTCCGGCCGAAGCACACCCTGCTGCTCGTCGCGTTCGCCGAGGAAGAGGGGACCTCGTACGGCGTGGGGTGTCTCGGCTCGTTGGGCGTGGTGGGCCGGGCGCCGGCCCTGGAGGGGCTGCACGACGCCGCGGGACAGTCGGCGGCCGACGCCCTTCGCGCGTTCGATACGGGCTTGCCCCGCCGCTCGATGCCCATGCCGATGGCCGCGTACTTGGAACTGCACATCGAGCAGGGCCCGGTACTGGCCGCGCGCGAAACACCGCTTGCCGCCGTGGATGCGATCGTGGGTATCGCGCGGGCGGTGTTCGAGTTCACGGGCGAGGCGAACCACGCCGGGACGACGCCCATGGACATGCGCCGGGATGCGTTATGGGGTGCGGCGGACCTCGTGGGCGCCGTGCGCACGATCGTGCGCGATACGGGAGGGCGGGCTGTCGGGACGGTCGGGCGCCTCGAGCTCTCCCCCGGCGCGACGAACGTGGTGCCAGGTCGCGCCGCGGCCACGGTTGAGCTCCGCAGCTCGGACGCCAGGCTGCTCGAGTCCCTGCGCGAGCGCGTCGAATCCGACGGCCGCGCGTGCGCCGCACGGTATGGTCTGGCCCTGGAGGTGCGCGCATGGCGGTCCGACACGCCCGTGCCGCTGAACCGCAGCATCCACGACGAAATCGTGGCCGCCGCCGGCGATCTCGGCTGGCCGATCGTGACCATGTCGAGCTGGGCGGGGCACGATGCCAAGATCCTGGGTGCGCTGGTGCCGACGGGCATGATCTTCGTGCCGAGCGTTGGCGGCGTGAGCCACTCGCCGCGCGAGCAGACCGCGTGGGACGATGTGGCGCGCGGCGCGCAGGTGCTGTGCCGGGCCATGGAGCGGCTCGACCGCTCGCAGGCCGCGTAGCCGGCCCCGCGATGCGGGGCGCCTGAGGTGAGGACGATGGACGATCGTGACCGCGTGGCGGCAGAGCAGGGCGACATCGAGACACCCCCGGCGTCCCCGGGCGAACCTGCGAGCGCACGCCAGGAGGCCCCGGACACGCCGGGGCCGGCTGGGGAAGGCGAACGGGCCGTTCCGATCGCAGCGCTTGGGACGGAGGAGATCATGATCTCGTTCCTTGGGTTGCTCGCGGCGAAGGCGTGGGAAGGGATGGGGCTCGTTCCCGCGATGCGGACCGGCAAGGTCGAGAAGGATTTGGCGAGCGCGCGGTTGGCTATTGACGGGTACGGCGCCGTGTTCGACCTGGTTCGCGGCCGACTCCCGGAGGCGCCGCGTCGCGAGATGGAGACGCTCCTTACGAATCTGCGCGTAAATTTCGTCGACAAAAGCACCAAATAGCCGACCCGGCCGATTGTCCACCAGTTATCCACACGATGCTATCCACATTATCCGGAGCTTGCGCGAACGAAGTTTCCGGATTGTGGGAAGATCGGCCGTGTGCTACAAGTAGTGATGGAGGCGCAAGCTCTCCGGCAAAGGTAGCCGATTCAAACGCTCGCGCACGTGGACGCCGAAAGCTGGTCAAGTGTACTTCGGGGGTAACTCCGGAGAACGGCTGGTCGGCAGTAGGCACCGGCGACGAGGGCCGAAGACGGTGACAAGCCGGTGGGGTGAGCGCCTCCCGATTTTTTCCCCCCGTGTGTGGTTCAGCCCCTTTTGAGGACCCCTGTGCGATTTCAGCCCCCTCATTCGATCGGATCTGTTGGATATAATGCAGGCAAGGAACGAGTGAGGTGACGCATGCCCAACCGGCTCGGCGACGCCGCCAGTCCGTACCTGCGGTCGGCCGCCCATCAGCCCGTCGAGTGGTACCCGTGGGGGGGAGACGCGTTCGACCGTGCCCGCGGCGAGGATCGGCCGATCCTGCTCGACATCGGGGCCGTCTGGTGCCACTGGTGTCACGTGATCGACCGCGAATCCTACGAGAACCCCGAGATCGCGGCCCTCATCAACGCCCACTTCGTGCCCGTGAAGGTGGATCGCGACGAGCGCCCCGACGTGGACGTCCGCTACCAGCAAGCCGTCGGCGCCATCAGCGGGCAGGGCGGGTGGCCGTTGACCGCCTTCCTGACGCCCGAGGGCAAGGTGTTCTTCGGGGGCACCTACTTCCCGCCAGACGCTGTGGCCGGCCGGCCCGGGTTCAAGCAGGTGCTCCGGGCCGTCGCCGAGTTCTACCGGACCAAGCGCGACCAGGCCCACGCCTACGCGGACGAACTGCACCAGACGCTCCAGCGCCTCGCCGACGCACGGTCCTCGGACGACACCGTGTCCCCCGCGCTGGTCGACGCGGCGATCGCGGCGAGCGAGCGGGCGTTCGACAGCCGCCACGGCGGGTTCGGCGGCGCGCCGAAGTTTCCCCATACGGGAGCGATCGAGCTGCTCCTGCGTCGGTACGATCGGACGCGCGACCCGGGGACGCTGCTAATCGTCACGGGCACGCTGGAGCACATGGCGCACGGCGGCGTCTACGATCAAATCGGCGGAGGGTTTCACCGGTACTCGGTCGATGCGTCGTGGACCGTGCCGCACTTCGAGAAGATGCTGTACGACAACGCCGAGTTACTGCGCAACTACGTCCATGCCTATCAGGCGACGGGCAACGCCACGTTCCGGGACACCGCGCGGGGGATCGTCGCGTACGTGTCCGAGACATTGACGGACACCGCGGATGGAGGGTTCTACGCGAGCCAGGACGCCGACATCTCGCTCGAGGACGACGGCGACTACTACACGTGGACGCCGGAGGAAGCCGCAGCCGTGCTGCCGCCGGACGAGATGGACGCCGCGCGGCTGGCCTACCATTTGAACGGGCGGGGGGAGATGCAGCATGATCCCCGCCGCCACGTGCTGTTCGTCGCGACGGACGCCGACGCGATCGCCCCGGTGGTCGGCCGGACTGCGGCGGAGATCGAGGAGCTCCTCGTGCGCGCCGCCCGGCATCTTCGGGAGGCGCGCGCGGGCCGTCCCGCGCCGTTTGTCGACCGGACAGTCTACGTGGGGTGGAACGGAATGATGAGCTCCGCGTTGCTCGACGCGGCGCGCGGCCTCGGTGACCGCGGTCCGCGCGCCGCTGCGCTCCGGGCGCTCGACCGGATCGTGCGCGAGGCCTATGACTCCGGCCGCGGGTTCCGGCACATCGTGGGCGCCTCCACGGCGGTGACCGGGCTCCTGGACGATCAGGTCCACATGGCTCGGGCGCTGCTCGACGCATTCGAACACACCGGCAACGCCGCCTATCTCCGTGTCGCCGAAGAGACGATGGCCTACGTGATGGCTGAATTTGTCACGCCGGCAGGGGCGTTCTATGACGTCGCGGGCGGTGCCGCCCGCGAACGCGAAGCGCCGGGACTGGCCGTCCCGCACGTGCCCGCGCAGGACGCGCCGACGCCGGCCGGCAACGCCGTCGCGGTCATGGTGCTCGATCGCTTGTGGGCGGTCACGGGGAACGCCGCATACCGGGACGCCGCGGAGCGCGCGCTCCGGGCGTGCGCTCCGGGTGCGCTTGAGCACGGCTTGTTCGCCGCGACGCTCGCGTACGCGCTGGACGCGCACCTCGATCCGCCGCTTCACGTGGTCGTCGTGGGGCCGGGCGACGATCCGCGGACAGCGGCGCTCCACGACGCGGCGCTCACGACCTATCGGCCCGGCGTCATCGCGCATCTCTACGATCCGCGGACGGCCTCGGGGGTGCTGCCTGCGCCGGCGGCGGCGCTCGGCGCCGCGTCGGGACCGCCCCGGGGGTACGCGTGCACGGCGACCGCATGCGCGCCGCCGGAGGCGGACCCGGAGGCGCTGCGGACGACGATCCGCTCGTTCGGTCGGACCTCCGCGCCGTAGCGTCGGAAGTCGTTGAGCCGCGCGGGATACGTGGAGCTGAAGCACGCGCTTTCCGCAGTTGCGCTCCGCGCGGTCGAAAACCCCGCGGACGCCCCCACGGCGAACGCGCTCGCGGCGTATGCCCGGCTCGGCGGAGGTCACCCGGTGCCGGGTGCAGACGTTGCCCGCGCGCTCGGGACCACGCCCGACGACGTGTGGCAGCGCCTCACGGAGTCCGGTCTGTTCGACGCTGCGGCGGGAGGGGATCGTCCGGCGCTCGCTGCCGCCTACGCGCCGCACGCGGCGTACTTTGCGAGACAGGCCGTCCGCCTCGCTGAAGCCGTTCGGATCCTCGGGGAAGGCGCACCGCCCGGAATGCCGGACGTCGTGCGCCGCGGCGTCGCCCTGTTCAACGCCGGACTGTTCTACGAATGCCACGAATACCTTGAAGGCGCTTGGCGGGCCGCCCGCGGGCAGGACCGCGCATTCTACCATAGCCTGATCCAGGCCGCCGCCGCGTGTTACCACGACGAGAAAGGGAACCGCCACGGTGCCCGCGTCCTGGCCAGTAAGGCTGCCGAGAAGCTCCGCGCCTTCGCGCCGGCCCACGACGGCATCGACGTGGCGGCGCTCCTCGCCGGGCTCGAGGTGTTGTGCGCCGGGGCCGCCTCGGGCGTGCCGCGCCCACGCAACCGGAGCGACCTGCCGGTGATCACGCTCGCGGCGGATGCCGGCGCGTAGCGCGCGGCGCAGGACGTCGCCGCGGCGGGCTGGAACGTTCTCTTCGCCGAGCGGCGCCGCGGAGGTATAGGAGCGTTCATGGACCGAGTCGACAAGAGCATTCGCGTTGACGACGAAGCGAGCGGCGTCCGGCCCGCGGTCGCGATGACGGGCTTCCCCGGCGGTGGACGCTAGCCAGCTCTCGCTCCTCGGCGAGTCGGGACCCGGACCGATCCACGGCCGGATCTACGTCGGCACGTGCTCCTGGGCGGAGAAGTCGTTTGCGAAAAGCGACTTCTATCCGCGGGGCGTTCGGAACGCCTCGGACCGGCTTCGGTACTACGCGACGCGGTTTCCCACGGTCGAGGTCGATGCCTCGTACTTCGCGCTGCTGCCCCCCGCGTACAGCCGGCGGTGGGTCGAGGAGACGCCAGCGGGGTTTATCATGCACGCGAAGGCGTTTGGGCTCTTCACGGGTCACGCCGTGGCGGCGTCGCGCCTCCCCCCGGGGCTCGCCGCGCTGTTGCCCTCGCGGTTGCATTCAGCCGAGGTCAGGCTCCGCGACGCGCCCGAAGAATTCGTAAACGCGTGCTGGGATCAGTTCCGCGCGTTTCTCGCGCCGCTCGCGGACGCAGGCCGCCTCGGTTACGTGCTCTTTCAACTACCCCCGAGCGCGCGGTTTTCCGAGGCCGCGCTCGACGAGGTCCACGCGTGGACGCAGCAGCTTCCCGGGTATCGCGTCGCCGTCGAGTACCGCCACCGGGATTGGTCACGCCATCCGGAGGCGCTCGAGCGTCTCGCCCGCGAGCGGTGCGCCTACGTCGTCGTGGATCTTCCCGACCTGCCCTGGTTGATGCCGCGGGTCGAGGCGGTGACGTCGAACTGGGCGGTCGTGCGGCTGCACGGCCGCAACCGGGAGGGTTGGGCGCGCGCAGGCGCGAGCACCGATGAGCGCTACGACTACGAGTACGGCGCCGAGGAACTTCGCGACTGGGCGGGGGTCGCCGCGCGCTTGAGCGAGCGCGCGGAGCGGGTGTTTCTGATGTTCAACAACCACGTCCGCGGCAACATGGCCCGGAACGCCGACGCGCTTCGGGTGTTGCTGGAGGGGTCGGGTTAGCCGCGGCGGGCCGCGTAGAAGACGCGGCCGGTATCCGGGGTAACCTCGGCGAACGCCGGGCTGCTCCAGCGGCCGAGGATCTCGAAGCCGGCTGCCCCGAGCGCCTCGTCGATCAGCGGCACGGGGTAGCCTCGTTCGCGGTGGATCTCTTCGATGCGCTCGTACAGGCCCTCCCGCCTGTGCAGGAAGGCGTTGACCCGCAGCGTGGCGATGCCGGTGTCGTAGTCGAAGTGACTCTGGTCGGCTTCGAACGCATCGTCGGCGTCCTGAATCACCCACGTGCGGTTCCCCCAGCGCTCGGCGAGGCCGCGCAGCGTGTTCATGTCGAAGAGGAAGCACCCGCCGGGGCGGAGCGCGGAGGCGACGGCAGACATCGCCCGGTGCAGCTCAGGCTCGCTCACGAGGTAGTTGAGGCTGTCGTAGAGGCACGTCGCGGCGTCCACCGGCGCGGACAGGCGCAGCTCGCGCATATCCTGCTCCAACAGGGCCACCGTCACGCCGCTGGCCGCCGCGCTTTGCCGCGCGAGCGCGAGCATCTCCGGGGACTGGTCCACGCCGGTGACCGAGAGCCCCCGGCGCGCCATCGCGACGGCGAACTCGCCGGCCCCGCACGCGACATCGACGAGGGAGGCAGGGGACGCCTCGTATCGTTCGAACACCGCCGTGACCCAGGGTACCAACTCAAGGCTGAAGCGCCCGCGCTCGGCTTTGGCGTAGGCCTCCGCGAACCGCCGGTAGATGCTCATGGTGATGCAGGGAGTTCGGCCGGGGATGTGACGGCTCCTGTGCGGCGGACTCCGTCCCGGCCCGTGCCGCTCCGGCTCGGACGACAGTCGGCCGAGCCGTCAGATGCGGCGCCGGACGTGTTTAAGGACGGAGCCGCGCGGGGATACTCGGCATATAGGGTCGAGGGGTGTCAGATCGCAGTGGGGGAGCGCGCCATGGTGCAGACCGTGATTGTGGTCATCCTGATCCTCGCAGACGCGGCGCTCGTACAGCTGAACCTCGGCGCGCTGCAAGGGTCGATCGCACTGGCGGTGCCCGGCACCGCGGGGTTCACGGTCACGCCGATGCTGGTGTTGGTGGCGGCCGGCGCCGCGCTTGCGCTCGCGTGGCTGGCGGGTCAGGTGGATCGGGCGATCCTCGAGCGGCGGGTCCGCCACCGGGATGCGACCCTTCGCGTGATGGGCGAGGAGATGCTGCGGCTGAAGGCGACCGCGCACGAACAGCACCCTTCGTTGGTGGACATCGCCGTCCGGTTGGACGCGTTCGACCGCGACCTGCGGGCGCTGCGGGAACGCGTGTACGAGCGCACACAAGAGACACGAGTATACGAGACCGTGGAAGGCGGCGACAGATCTTCGCCCGAGCGGGTGACGGTACGGGGCTGATCGCCATCTGACCCCGACCCGGTGCTGGGCCGGTGCGCCCTAGGACATCCGTCCTGGCGCATCCCCCCGCGCACAGGCGTGCCGGACCACGCCGGGTTGTTTCTAAGCGCCGCCGTCCGCGGTAGCACGCGGACGGTGGCGCTTCATGACCGCCCGGACCTCGTCTAGCGGAAGCGCGTGCAGCGTCCCCCGAAATCCCCGCATCGTCTCCGCGGCCACCAGCGCGTTGAGGATGGACTCCTCAACGGCATCCGCCACACCCTCGAAGAACAGATCGAGGTGCGCGTTCGGCAGCATGCGGATCTCGTGCACGGCCGGCACGTCTGCGGGGAGATGGTTGCCCGTCGCGAACGCCAGGAAGAGATCCCCGCTGGAATTGTGTCCCAGTCCGCCGACGCGGGCCAACCCGACGGTGGCCCGCTGCGCCAGGCGTCTGCACTGGCCGGCCACAAGCGGGGCATCGGTGGCGACGATCGCGATGATCGAGCCGGCAGGGGGGGCGGCGGGCTCGGCCGTCTCCCATCGGGGCGCCAGCTCGCGTCCGACCGGCGCCCCGTCGATGCGCAGGTGGCGCATCGCGCCGTAGTTGGCCTGCACCAGCGCTCCGATCGTGAACGCACCGCCGGCGACGGTGACCACCCGCGATGACGTGCCGATGCCGCCCTTGAAACCGTGGCACCGCATCCCAGTCCCGCCGCCGACGCTCCCCTCGGCGACCGCACCACCGGCCGCAGCGCTCAACGCCTCGAGCGCGGCCGCCTGCGTGACCGTAAACGCGTTGATGTCGTTGAGCCAGCCGTCGAAGGTCTCCGCGACGACCGGCAGCGTGAAGCGCGGCACGTGGCCGTGCTCGACGCCGTACGCGACGAGCGCGTCGCGTACCACGCCGACCGCGTGGGTATTAGTGATGCCGATCGGGGTCTCCAGCATCCCCGATTCCTCGATCCAGGCGACGCCGGTCATCTCTCCGCACCCGTTGAACGAATGCACGCCGGCGAAGGCGTAGTCCTCCCAAATGCCGCCCCCGCGGGGCACGACCATCGTCACGCCGGTGCGCACGATCCGCGGCGTGTCCGAGATCAGCGTTCGGTGGCCGACCTGCACGCTTGGTACGTCGGTGATGGCGTTGTGCGGTCCGGTCGGAAGGTGCCCGATGGTGATCCCGAGATCCCGGAGGCGGGCGCGGCCCATACGCGGGTGACGTTCCCTCCAGGCGACGCGCGCTCCTCCCACACGGTCCGGCAAGCATCGCCGAAGGGGTCCGCCGCGTTCGAGACGAAACGAGTATCGAGAAGGGTCATCTAGCGACGAATCGATCGCAACAGATCTCGCGGAGGGCCGCCGCGACCGCGGCGGCCCTCGTCTCGGAGGGAGCATCGCCATGGCCATCGCCTCACCCGAGTGGCAGCTGGTGCGCGCGGCCCGGCTGTTTGACGGCACCGGCGCCGCGTCGGTCGAACACCCGACCGTTGTCGTGCACCGTGGCGTCATCCACGGGGTCTACGCCGGTGACGCGCCGCGCGCCGACTGGCCGGCTGACGCGCCGTGCGTGGAGCTTCCCGGGCACACGCTGCTGCCGGGGCTCATTGATTGTCACGTGCACCTCAACCTTCCCGGCGACGGCACGCCGTTCGAGACCACGGTGCGCGAGCCCGACGGCACGCTGCTCGCGATGGCGATGCACAACGCTCAGACGGCGCTCCGTGCCGGGATCACGACGCTGCGCGACTGCGGCAGCATGCGCGACACATCGCTCGAGCTCCGGCGGGCCCAGCGGTTGGGGTACGCCGTGCTGCCGCGGCTGCACTTGTGTCGCTGCCCGATGACCGTGACCGGCGGGCACTGCTGGTACTTCGGCGGTGAGGCCGACGGCCCCGAGGGCGTGCGCCACATGGTCCGGCGGCTCGTCAAAGCCGGCGTGGACTACATCAAGATCATGGCCAGCGGCGGCGGCACCGTGGGCACGATCTCATCGCGCCCCTCCTACACCGTCGAGGAATTGCGCGCCGCGGTGGACGAGGCCCACCGGCTGGACCGGCGCGTCGGGATCCACTGCACCTGCGCGGCGGCCACACGCAACGCCGTCGCCGCAGGCACGGACCATATCGAACACGCACTGTTCCTCACCGACGATGCCGGCCATCAGCGGTTCGAGCCGGACGTCGCCGATGCGGTCGCGCGCAGCGCCACCGTGACCTCGACGCTGGGGGTCGGGTACTTCATCGTGGACGCGCTTGCGGGGAAGCCGGACGTCGACGCCAGCGAGCGGGCCGCGGTCGAGCGGTGGCGGCGCATGAACGACGCCAATCTCGACAACGCACGCAGGATGCGCGGAGCGGGGGTGCGCTACGTCGCGGGCACCGACGCGGGGTGGCGATTCACCCCGTTCAACGGACTTGCGCGGGAGATCGAGTTGCTGGCCGAGGCCGGCGCCACGCGCGCCGAGGCGATCGCCGCCGCGACGTCCGGGGCAGCCGCTGCGATGGGCATCGAGCGCGAGACCGGGACGCTGCGGGAAGGGCTCCAGGCGGACATGATCGCGGTCCCGGGCGATCCCCTGGTGGACCTCGCGGCGCTGAGCCGGCCGGCGATGGTGATGTTGGGCGGAACGGTGGTCGCGCGCACGTGACCGGGATCGAGACCGCGATGCTCCTCCAGGACGCGACCGTCCTGTCGATGGTCGACCCCAAGACGCCCTCGCCCGTGCGCGCCGATGTCCTGATCGAAGGCGGTCGGATCGTTTGCGTCGCGCCGGGTATTCCGAACGACGGCATCCGCCGTTCGGTGGACCTGCGGGGCAAGTACCTGCTGCCGGGATTGATCGACGCCCACTGCCACATCACGGTCAGCGGCGGCCTCGTCGAGGAGGAGGTCGCCTACGACCCCCGCGTGCGAGTGCTCCGCGCCGCGCGCAACGCCCACCGGACCCTGCTCGCGGGGATCACGACGATCCGAGACACCTGCGGGCTCGACGACAGCGACATCGTGCTGAGGGACGCCGTTCACGCGGGGCATCTGCCGGGGCCGCGGATCGTCGCGTGCGGCCGGATGATTACCATGACCGGCGGGCACGGCTGGTTCTACGGTCAGGAGGCGGACGGGCCGGACGCGGTCAGACGGGCGGTGCGGGAGCGGATCAAGGCGCGCGCGGACTGGGTGAAGTTCATGGCCAGCGGTGGGTTCGCGGAAGAGGGGGAGCAGCCGGCGGCCAGCCAGCTGGATCCGGACGAACTCGACGCCGGGGTGCGCGAGGCGCGAAAGGCCGGACGGAGGACGTGCGCACACGCTCACGGAGCGTCCGCGATCAAGAACTGCCTGCGGGCGGGGATCGATACGATCGAGCACGCGTCGTTCCTGGACCGCGAGGCGATCGACCTGTTGCTCGAGCGGGGCTCGTTCATCGTCCCCACGTTCTCGATCTACTACAAGATGAAGGAGACCGGCGCGGCGCACCACCTCATGCCCTACCTCATCGACCTGGTGAATCGTTCCTGGGATCTCAAGGTTGCGAGCTTCCTCGAGGCGTACCGGGCGGGCGTCCCCGTCGCGGCCGGCTCAGACAACGGATCGCCGACGGCGCCGCACCCCGATATCGCGACCGAGCTCGAGATCTTCGTGCGGATCGGTCTCGGCCCGTACGAGGCGCTCAGGGCCGCGACCGTGAACGCGGCGCGATTGCTCGACCTGCACGGGGAGATCGGGACGATTGAAGTCGGGAAGCGCGCGGACCTCACCGTGCTCGCGGCGGATCCGCTGCGGGACGTCTCGGCGGTGCGATCGGTGGACGCCGTCGTGCAGAACGGCGTATTGCTCGGGTCGCGCTCCGGCGGTGACTCGTCGACGGCGGGCTAGAGGCGTGCGCGCCCGCGTGATCACGTCGCGCGGCCTACGTGCTAGTTCTCCTCCGCGCGCGGCGCGTGGCGCCCCCGTCGGCAACGTGGCCCCGCGCGAGGCGCCGCAGCGCGGGGCCGCTAAGGGACATCAGCGTCCAGGCGTCGCGAGAGCCTGCGCCGAGCCGCCGGTAGAACGCGATCGCCGGGGCGTTCCATCGTAGCACGCTCCACGCCATGCGCCCGCATCCGGCCCGGACCGCGACCGCGGCCAGCGCGGCGAGCAGCGCTTTGCCGGCCCCGCGCCCCCGGTCGCGAGGTACGACGAACAGGTCCTCAAGATACAGGATCGGGCGCCCGAGGAACGTCGAGTACGCGAAGAAGTAGAGCGCAAACCCCACCGGTTCCCGGTCCCTGAGGCAGATCAAGGTCTTGAAGTAGGGGCGCCGCCCGAAACCGTCGCGGCGCAGGCGGCGCGCGGTCGCTTTGACCGCGTGCCGCCTGCGCTCGTACGCCGCAAGGCCGCGGATCAGCGTCCAGATCACCTGGATGTCCCGCGCTGTGCCGGGGCGGATGCGGAGCCCCGCGGAGTTGGCCATACGGGGTACTTCGGCCACGGCGGGAGGGTCTCTTGCCGGCGCGAGTTCCCCCTCGGTCCCCCGTCCTAGGGCAATCCCCCTGCGTGGGGAGTGCCCGCGGGGGCCTGGTGCGGCCTGCGCGTCTAGCAGGATGCTGAAAAAGCAGGCATCCGACAAGATGTGATGAATTGATGCTGCGACACTTCGCTGCTCATACACACCACCTGTCGGAGGAGCCTCGCATGCGCGGTGACGACTCG
>Ga0070735_10000263_pt1 | contig 62777 bp, 52 predicted proteins | sample Coa_R1_FD_66443 | JGI IMG/M metagenome (GOLD analysis project Ga0070735, IMG submission 66443) | Surface soil microbial communities from Centralia Pennsylvania, which are recovering from an underground coalmine fire - Coalmine... | ecosystem: Environmental > Terrestrial > Soil > Unclassified ...
AATCCCGGGCAGATGGCAGTGGCAGTGGGCTTGGCCCTGAGGAGCTTTGAATCCCTATGATCAAAATTAACCTTCTCGAAAATTCCAAAGGCAAGGGCAAACGCGGCGGCAGCAGCCCGGTCATGCCCACGATGGAAATGGGAGACATGGGATCTCCTAAGCTGAAGATCCTGGTGATTGTGGTGATCGTCGGCTTGGCAAACCTAGGCTACTGGTCTCGGCTGGATCATCTTTCGAAAGAGATTGATTCAAAGATCAAAGTTGCCGAACAGAAGAATCGCGAACTGGCCGACGTGAAGGCGCGCTTCCTGGAACGTCAGACGCAAGCCAGCAACTATCAGCGGCGGGTTGACGTGATCAAGAAGTTACAAGACGGACAGACTGGCCCTGTCAATCTCATGGCGATGATGGGCGAGACGGTCAACAACACCGAAGCGGTTTGGCTAAGCAAACTGGACGATCAGGGCGCAAGCGTCAACCTGGAAGGCACGGCGCTGAGCACCGACGCGGTGGCGAATCTGATTGCAAATCTCCAGAAGACGGGATTCTTCAAGAACGTTGAGATCAAAGAAACCTATCAGGACGACCAGATCAAGGAAATGCAGGCGTTTCAGTTCACCCTGACCTGCGAGAAGGGAAAGTCGTAGAGGCGGACCTATGGCGAACTTTGGCGAACTGTCGGGTATCAAGCAATGGGGAGCAGTGATTCTCGGTGGGGCGATCGTCTCCGCGGCTCTGTATTTCACTGTGTTTAAGAGCCAGAACGAGAAGAACGCAACGGCGCAGCACGCTCTCGAAGAGAAGATTCGGGAAAACAACGAACTCGAGTCCTATCGACCGAAGCTGAAGCAAATCGAGCAGCAGTTGGCCGAGCTCAAGCAGCAGCTCGAAATCGAGCAGCGGATCGTGCCCGACGACAAGCAGGTCGATGGGTTCATCGAGATGATGGACGGTGAAGCCCAGAAGGCGGGTGTTGAGCTGCGACGCTACACCGCCAAAGACATGAAGCAGCAGCAGTACTACACCGAGGTTCCGTTTGAAATGGAACTCGACGGGCCCTACTACTCGACTTTGAATTTCTTTGACCGGGTGAGCAAGCTGGAGCGAATCGTCAATGTGAGTAACCTTATTGTGGGAACGACGAAGACCCCCAGCGCGGCGAAAGCCAAGCACACATACCTGTACGCACCCAACGAGAGTGTGGTCGCAACGTTTACTGCAACGACGTATTTCAGTCGTGATTCGCAACCTCCTGCAGCGGCTGCTGGTACCAAACCGGCGGGAACGGCGGGGAAATAGGTAACCCTATGAAGACGGCGATGAAGCTGACGACAAGCATTCTGGCAATGGCAATGATGGTGGGCGGACCTGCGGCCCTGATGGCTGCGGGACAGAACCCGGATGCCATCGACAACGCGCGCAGTGTAGCGAAGTCGCTGCAGCAGAAGCAGGCCAACGATTCTAATGCGGCGCTGGACGCGGCCGGCGTTCCAGCTGCACCGGCTAAGCCCGCTCCAGGCGCTCCCGCCGCGACGGTAAAGACTGCGGTAATACCCGGGGCCTCCGCGATTTCCATTGCCCCGGCACCGACGGCTAAACCGGCTGCCAAGACAGGGGCATCCGGAGAAAAACGGTCGGCGAAGTCCCAAACGGCCTCAGGTCCGAGTAACCAGCTGCAGCACGTGAACGTTGTGCCGGGCGGCAACGATATTCAGATCGAGATTAGTTCCAGCCAGGCGGTTACGCCACGCGTAACCAAGCTGAGCTCGCCAGAGCGGGTTCTGCTCGAATTGCCCGAAACAGTCGTTGCCACCGCGCAGAACAAAATTCCTGTGGGCAGCGGTGGAGTGAAAGGTGTTCGCATCGGTATGGACGGCAAGAATCCTCCCACGACTAGCGTTGTGGTGGATCTCGAAAAAGCCCTGACTTATGACGTGTCGTCGGGACCAGCGGGCAAGTTCGCGCTGATCCTGCACACCCAGGGCGGGAGCGTTGTGGCGAAGAACGCCCCGGCTCCTGCGAAAGCAGCACCAGCGCCAACTGCGAAAATTGCATCCGCGCCGGTTCCGAAGAGTGCACCAGTGGCGGCTCCGAAAGTCGCAGACGCGAAAGCACCCGCGATGAAACCTGCTCCCACGAAGGCGGAGAGCAAACAGGTAGTGAAGGACGCGAAGGCGTCGCCGGCCAAGGCAATAGCCGCTGTCGCGGCTGCTCCTGCTCCAGCTGCGGTAAAGCCGGCTGAGCCAGTCAAGCCTAAAGCAGAAGAAAAGAAGTGGGCGATGAACGGGAAACGCGATCCATTCTTCAGCCCGGTTGTGCAGCAGCAGGGGTCGGGTTGTTCGACGGGCAAGAAGTGCCTGGAGATCAACGGAATCAACCTGCGAGGCGTGGTGAAGTCTGACGGTGGTTTCATTGCGGTCGTCACCAACAACATCGGGAAAGCTTATTTCCTGCACGAGAACGACCCCGTGTTCAACGGATATGTAGTGAAGATTACGGGCGACTCCATCGTGTTCCAGGAGACAGTACAGGACAAGCTGGGCAAGACCTCGACACATGAAGTTGTGAAGAGAATCTTTACTCCGGCGGTTTAGGAACTAATTTGTAGGCGCTGAAATTCAAGTTGCACGAAGGACACGCGGGCCAGGCCCGCGGGTGGGGAGAGGCGAAATGCGAAAGCAACAAGTGACCATGTTCGTATCGTTGCTGCTGATGGTGGTGGTGGCCGCGGCCGCCCAGACGCCCAGCCAGCTCGATCGAGTCAACGTAATCCGCGACACGGATACAATCCGGGTCGAGATGAAAGCTAGCGGCGCGGTCGCGCCGAAGCTCAGCACGCTGGACTCACCCGCTCGCGTGGTGATCGATCTGCCGGAGACCGTCATGGCCACCGGCCAGACCAGGATCTCGGTGGGCGCGGCAGGCGTCAAAGGCGTACGCATCGGCATGGATGGCCAAACCCATCCTACGACGCGGGTCGTCGTTGACCTCGAGAAAGCCTGCGCCTACGAACTGACTCCGGGCCCGGCGGGCAAGCTGGTATTGACGCTGCATGCCAATGCAGTTGCCCAAGTTGCGGAACCGAAGACCGTGACGGCGGAAGCGGCCACTCCGGGGAGCCATCCGGTGTCACCCTTCGCTCCTCGTGTGATGGATGCTCCTTCGGTGCCGCAGGACAAGGCCACGACTAATCCAAGCGCGGAAAACACGGCGACTCCCAACAATTTTGTATTCGTCGAGCCTTCATATCAGGCGAAGAGCGAAGCGAATCATGATGCCGGCAAAGAGACTGCGACAGAAGAACCGACCGTGCGCGCGCAGGAAGCAGCTGCCCGCTTTTCTGACGAGACGGCCGTTGAACTTCTTCCTGTGAGCATGCATGCCGCTCCGCAGGCTCAGAGCAGTGGCGCTCCTCCGCAAAGCTCGACTGGCATCACGCCGGCCGTGAACCTGGCGGCTGAGCAAAAGGCTCAGATGGGACAGCAGAGTGCCGCGGCCGGACCGCGTTATACCGGCGAGCCGATCTCAGTCAACCTGAAAGATGTTGACCTGAAAGACTTCTTTCGGCTGATCCACGAAATCAGCGGCCTGAACGTTGTGCTCGATCCGAACGTGCATGGCACGCTGACGATTGTGCTCGACGATGTGCCGTGGGATCAGGCGCTCGACATCGTCCTGAAGAATAACGACCTGGCGCGTGAACTGGAAGGCAACGTCCTGCGCATCGCCACGGTTGAGACCTTGAAGAAAGAAGCCGATGCCCGCCGCGCCCAGATCGAGTCAGAAGCTCTGGCCGTCGAGAAAGTTTCGGTGACGCGCTTCCTAAGCTACGCAAAGGCGAAAGACGCCATCGTGACCGTAAAGAAGTTCCTCTCACAGCGTGGGGATGTGGTCGCTGACGACCGCACCAACGCAGTCATCGTGAACGACATTCCCAAGGTGATTCCGATCATCGACCGCCTGCTGACGCAACTCGATCGCAAGACGCAGGAAGTCGAAATCGAAGCCCGCGTGGTGGCCGCGACCCGGCAGTTCGCTCGCGACATCGGCACGCAGTTGGGCTTCGGTTGGGGCGATGGGCACAGCGCGATCGGCGGCAACTCGACCGCGGGTGTAACGAACACCAACGTGAGCGGGTTGAGCCCGGGATACATTACGACTCCGGCGACCGGTTCAGGAACAGGCAACACAATTCCATTGTTCTCGAACCTGGGCTCCACGCAGCCTTCGAGTGGCTTGACGTTCCTCAACGCCAGCAACACCGTGCGGCTGGACTTCCAGCTCTCCATGGCTGAATCGCGCGGCTTGCTGAAAGTGCTCTCGCGTCCACGAGTGGTTACGCAGAACAACATTCAGGCCCTGGTGAAGCAGGGCGTTCGCGTACCGATCGTGACGCAGGCGCAGTTGGGTGGTCCTCCAACTGTAACTTACGTTGATGCGTTCCTGCGCTTGACGGTGACCCCGCAGATCACGTCGGAGAATACCATCTTCCTGAACGTTGACGTGGAAAACACCACGCCGAACTTCGGTCAGGAAGTCCAGGGCAACCCCGAACTGATTACGCAGCAGGCGACCACGCAGGTATTGGTGACCGACGGCGGCACGGTGGTAATCGGTGGCGTTATCCAGACGCAGAACTCAATCAACATCACGCAGGTTCCACTGCTGGGGAGTATCCCGGTACTGGGCAACCTGTTCAAGCACACGCAGGTCAACACCCAGAACCAGGAACTGATCTTCTTCATCACGCCGCGAATCATTCAGACATAGTCTGAAGTAGCAGCGCGATCGGGAATTAAAACCGCCGGCCTGAAGAACCTGTCAGGACGGCGGTTTTGTTTGCGGGCGTTATTTACCGGGTGCTAAAGTGAGCAGAACTTCGAGGATTGATTGAAGCGCCTTCTTCGTGTCTTGCCTCTCTTTTTTCTGCTTGCGATGTCGGTTGCTGCTGAATGCGGCCTTCCACCTAAAGTGGGATCCTTTGTCTCCTACACGATTGAGCCGAAGATCGAGAACGGTGGCCTTACCCTCGATATATTGCTGAGCTTCCGCCTCAGTGGCAGGTCCGCGACCTTAATTCTGCCTTCGCAATGGCAAGGCCAAAACGATCTCTTCCATGCCATCAACGGCCTGGAGGTCTTGTCGCCGGGAACCTCGATCGGCAACGGTGACCTACCTTGGATGCGTCGCATAACATTTTCCAGTGGGCAGGTTGTTCGCCTCGGTTATCACGTGTCGAAAGACTGGATGGGAAAAATCGACGCATCCTCCTACTTTCGGGTAATGCTCGATTCTTCGTATTTTCAGGTAGCGGGTCCGAATTTTCTAGTACATCCTTCCATTCCAGATGATGAAGAGCTGCTGATCTTCCTTGAGTGGAAGAGTTTGCCTCCCGGTTGGAAAGCCGTCGACAGCTTTTCCGGAGATTCCCCATGTCAGTTCGCAAAAACGAAGATCGTTAAGCTGACAGACGGGTTGTTTGCGGGGGGAGATCTTCGTGTCCATCAGGTTCAAGTTGAAAGTAAGCAGGTTTTCATCGCTACCCGAGGTCAGTGGAGTTTCCCAGATGAAGCGTTCGAAGGCCTCGTGGAGAAAGTTTTAAGTGCCGAGAGGTTGTTTTGGCACGATGTCCAAATTCCGAACTATCTAATTACACTTCTGCCCAGCGATGACGATCCCGGCAACTATGGGGGTACAGCCTTAGAGGATTCCTTTGCACTCTTCGCCGGTCACGAGACAAAACTGGATTTCCAGACTAAGTTCCTGCTCGCTCATGAGATGTTCCATTCTTGGAATGCGGCAAAGCTGGGTGAAATTCGAAGCGAAACGCCATTTTGGTTCACTGAGGGATTCACCGATTATTACGCACGGCGTCTGCTGAAAAGGGCCGGAATTATCACAGATGAAGAGTACGACAACGATGTCAAAACGGCGTACACCGAATACCGTACCTCCCGTGTGTTGCATGCTTCGGGCGTCCAGGTGAGGGCGCAGTTCTACGCCGATTCCGATATCCAGCGGGTGGCCTATCTGCGAGGAGATTTTCTTGCCTTGCGATGGAACCAGATGATTGAGCACCAGAGTCGTGGGCAGCAGTCGCTGGACGATGCGATGCTGGATCTGTCGCGGCTTGCCAAAACACAAGAACTGGTCCTCACATCCTCGTTTTTGGCTTCATACTTTGCTAAATATGTCGGACCGGAAGCGGTCTCTGATGTGCAACGGTACTTAGAAAACGGGGAGACTATTCCCCTTATTGAATCGAAGACATCTGTCGAACACCCGGAGCGCTGATAAACTGCCAGCAAATGGACTTTCGCGCACGCCAGCAGAAACTTCGCGAGCATCTTGGTACCACCCGGTTCGACGGATTACTGGTCAGTCATCTTCCCAACATCCGGTATCTTTGCGGCTTCACGGGAAGTGCGGGCCTATTGCTCGTCGAAGATGCGGGCAGCACTTTCTTCACCGATGTCCGTTACGACACGCAGGCGCACGAGGAGGTGAAAGGCGCCAAAGTTGTGATTGCGCGCAAGTCTCCACTGGCTGCTCTTGGGGATTTCCTGGCTCACCGGCGAAGACGATCTCGCGGAAGAATAATCGGTATTGAGTCCGAGCACTTTACGATCGCGGATAAGAAGCGACTCGGGCAGCTTTGTCCGCCAGGGGTCCGACTGAAAGACGCGCCGTCGATAATCGAACGGTTCCGCATGGTGAAGGATAAGGGCGAGATCGACCTGATCCGCTCCGCGGTGCAACTGGGAGCAAAAATCTACGACCGGGCGCTTGAATTTCTCCGTCCCGGGATGAAGGAAGTGGAAGTCGCGGCCGAGATGGAGTTAGCCGCGCGACGGGGTGGCGCGGAGGCAATGTCGTTTGATACGATTATCGCCTCCGGGCCCAGATCGGCTTTGCCGCATGGGCGCGCGTCGTTGCTCCCCATCGCGCGAGCCGGGTTCGTTGTCTGTGACTTCGGTGTTATACTTTCAGGTTATTGTTCGGACCAGACCCGCACTATCTGGGTCGGCGCAGTATCCGACAATGCCCGCGAGGTTTACGAGGCGGTTCGGGAAGCGCAACAGGCCGCAGTCGACACCGTACGGTCCGGCGTTACAGCCGGAGAAGTCGATGCCGCGGCGCGCAAGACGCTCCGGAAGGCCGGGCTAGGCAAGTATTTTACGCACTCCACCGGCCATGGCGTAGGGCTAGAGATCCACGAAAGCCCGCGTATCGCCGACGGACAGAGAGAGATCCTGCAGCCCGGGATGGTCATTACTATCGAACCCGGGGTATACTTCCCCGGCAAATGGGGTGTGAGGATCGAGGACATGGTCGTAGTAACCGCCGGCGGTTGCGAAATACTTACCCCGACGAGCAAAGACTTTTTAGCAGTCTAGTCTTCTTGGCTTCAGCAAGTGAACGTCAGCCGGGCAAGATCCACACTCGGCTTGCTGGTGTGCCCCTCGGGCGCTGCGGCAGGGATAGAAAAACGGTCCCACCATACACGAATGAATCAAAAAGAGCTGAAAGAACTAATTGAGTTCTTAATCGAAAAGGATATCGCCGAGTTTGAGCTGGAGCGTGGCGATGTCAAGGTCAAGATCAAACGGGCTGGCGAGCACACCATTGTTCACTCGCAGTCGGAACCGCGCTTCTATGCGGTACCTTCCGCACCAAGTCCCGCAGCAGTACCTGTTGCCAGCGCCGCAGCGGCGACTCCTGCCGCGCCGGCTGCTCCCGCCCCAGAAGAAGGGCTGCATAGTGTGAAGTCGCCGATCGTGGGAACATTCTACGAGGCACCCTCACCGGGAGCGCCTCCGTTTGTGAAGGTCGGAGACATAGTGGAAGTAGGACAGGTTCTTTGCATTGTCGAAGCCATGAAGCTGCTGAACGAGATCGAATCCGACGTGGCCGGAGAGATCGTGAAAAAGCTCGCTGCGAATGGCCAGCCGATCGAATACGGGCAGGAGTTGTTTTCCGTCAGGCCAAAAAAGTGAAGCGGCAATACCTCATTGTTGATTGTTGATGTTTGATTGCTGATTGAGACCCCTGATCATCTGGGCAAGATTTTCAATCGACGATCATCCATCATCGATCAACAATTTTTTGTGGCGACCCGAAGCTGAAATTCATGTTCAAGAAGATCCTGATTGCGAATCGCGGTGAGATTGCTTTACGCGTAATCTGCGCGTGCAAGGAACTCGGAGTCCGCACTGTTGCCATCTATAGCGAGGCGGACCGCAACTCGCTGCCCGTACGTTTTGCGGATGAAGCGATCTGTATTGGTCCCCCGCAGCTGGCATTGAGCTATCTCAATATTCCAGCGGTGATCAGCGCCGCAGAGATTGCGAACGTCGAAGCCATTCATCCGGGATACGGCCTGCTGGCCGAGAATGCGAACTTTGCCGAAGTCTGCGAGATGAGCGGGATTAAGTTCATTGGCCCGCGTCCGGAAGTCACGCGGTTGATGGGCGAGAAGGAGAAGGCGCGGGCCGCGATGAAGAAGGCCGGCGTCCCCATTCTGCCGGGCTCGGATGGGATTGTTGCGAACGAGGGCGAGGCGTTGGAATGGGCGAAGCAAGTTGGCTTCCCGGTGATCATGAAAGCTTCGGCTGGCGGGGGCGGGCGTGGCATGCGCATCGTCCGCAACGAAGAAGAACTGCCGGGACTGTACAAAGCCGCGCAGGCGGAAGCCGCCGGAGCATTCGGCAATGGCGATCTCTACATGGAGAAGTATGTGGAGCATCCCCGGCACATCGAGTTTCAGGTGCTGGCCGATGAGCACGGGAATGTCGTGAGCCTAGGTGAGCGTGAGTGCTCGATCCAGCGGCGGCATCAAAAGCTGTTAGAAGAGTCACCTTCGACGCAGGTCACCCCCGAGTTGCGAGATCAGATAGGTGCTGTGCTGTGCAAGTCGCTGGCGGCGATCGGCTACTGGAACGCAGGAACGATCGAATTCCTCATGGACCAGGATCGCAAGCTGCACTTCATCGAAATGAACACGCGTATTCAGGTGGAGCATCCGGTGACCGAGATGGTTACAGACGTGGACTTGGTGAAAAGCCAGATCATGATCGCGGCGGGCGCAAAGATGGCGGACGTTCTGCACGGGCCGATCGTGCACCGCGGGCACTCGATCGAGTGCCGCATCAATGCAGAGCACCCGGAGAAGTTCACGCCGTCGGCGGGAAAGATTACAGCGTTTCATCCGGCAGGCGGGACAGGTGTACGCGTCGATACGGCGGCCTATGCGGAAGGTGTGATTCCGCCCTATTACGATTCACTGATTGCAAAGCTGATCGTCCGCGCCAAGGATCGCGACGAGGCGATCTCGCGGATGGGGCGAGCGCTGGAGATGTTTATCGTCGAAGGTGTGTACACGACGATTCCGCTGCACCGGAAGATTCTTGCCGACCCGGATTTCCGAGCAGGGAAGTTCGATACGGGATTCATTGAGAGGTTCATGGCGAAGAATGGGAAGTGAGCCATCTCCTATTCCACGATCATCGAGCCTGCTGGGCTGGTTATAGTCTGTCGGACAGCCGCGTCATGATTGTCGGAGTGCCGTCGGTGGACGCTCGCTTCTGCTAACAAATCCGGCCTTCGCGCATCTCATCCTCTGGGAAGGTGAATTGCTATGGGAGCCGCCAAGCTCGCGAGACTCGCACTGCTCCTCCTCGGAGTAGCGCTCGCTGTCCCGCTTCACGGCCAGACCAGCGACAATCCCGCGAACCTGCCGCAGCGCGATGGGTTCCACGACTTTGATTTCCTAGTCGGCGACTGGAAGGCCCACGTACGCCGCCTGCCCGACCGACTCAACAACTCCAATCACTGGGACGAGTACGACGGCATTTCGAATCACCATAAGCTCCTCGACAGCAATGCAAACTTCGAACAATTTGAGGTCACCAGCACCGACAAGAAACTCCACATCAAGGCTCAGACGCTTCGCCTCTATAACCCTGCAACGCGCCAGTGGAGCATCTACCCCGTGGATCTGGACAACGGTACCCTCGACACACCTCCAGTCGTAGGCGCGTTCACGGGCAAGCGCGGAGAGTTTTTTCATCAGGAGACCCTGAAGGGCCGTACCATCCTGGTGCGCTACGTCTGGCTCGACCTTTCCCCGAACTCGGCGCGCATGGAGCAGTCCTACTCACCGGACGGCGGCAAGACCTGGGAAGTTAATTGGATTTGTGAGCTGTCGCGATAAAACAGATATATTAAGCGCGCATGATCCCATTTCCCCGGCTGTACCCGATTCTGGATGCCAGCTTCTTGTCTCATCCTGATGCCTTGTTTGGCGCAGCGGAAGAACTACTGGCCGCGGGATGCACGGTCATCCAGTACCGGAACAAGTCCGGGAACGCGCGAATCATGCTGGAGCACACCCGTGATCTGAGAAAACTTTTCCCTTCCCACCCTTTGGCCAAGGGCGCGAAAGGATGGGGCAGCCACGGTTCGGTGACCCTGATCATGAACGACCGCGCCGACCTGTGCCTGGCCGCCGAGTTCGATGGCGTCCATGTCGGGCAGGACGATCTGTCGCCTGAATCGGTGCGAGCCATTATCGGGCCGGACCGCTGGCTTGGCGTTTCGACACACAATCCTGAACAACTGCTCGAAGCTGATCTGACTTCCGCCGACTATCTTGCTATCGGGCCCGTCTTTGCCACGTCCAGTAAGGATAAGCCTGATCCGGTGGTTGGGCTCGAGGGAGTGCGGCGGGCGCGAGCTTTAACGCGCAAGCCGTTGGTGGCCATTGGGGGAATTACCCGGGCAAATGCGGTCTCAGTCATCGAGGCAGGGGCCGATTCGGTGGCCGTCATATCTGATCTTTTGCATAATCCTCGGAAATCAGCAGAGGAATTTTTTCGCATCTTAAGGTAAAGTCATTGAGGTTTTGCACGATACTTGCCGCGAGGCTTGACGGGTTGAAGCCCAATTCTTAAACGCCTTTTTGGCGGGGCGTCTGAAGCCGCGCCCTTCCCGGTTCGCGACGGCTCAATTGATCGTGCAGGGGGAACTTCTGAGTACTTCGACAACGCGGCCAGCCGCTAACAGCGACTGGGAAGTTCACAGTCATCAAGATACGGAACTGGTGAAAGGTCTGGGCCTGACCAGCGCCACCATGCTGGTCATGGGTTCCATGATCGGCTCCGGTATCTTTATTGTGTCGGCCGAAATCGGGCGCGAAGTCGGATCTCCGGCGTTGCTGATTGGTGCCTGGGCCGTTGCCGGATTCATGACCATCGTGGCCGCGCTCAGTTATGGCGAATTGGCTGCGATGATGCCGCGGGCTGGCGGGCAGTACGTGTATCTGCGCGAGGCGCTCGGACCGCTCTGGGGATTCCTGTACGGGTGGACTTTGTTTTTGGTCATTCAGACCGGCACAATCGCTGCAGTCGGCGTGGCCTTCGGGAAGTTTCTGGGTGTCTTTGCTCCGTCCATTTCTTCGACGCATTGGTTGCTACATCTGTGGAAGGTCCCACCGATTCCCATTGGCCCGATGGTACTCGGCAACATGGACGTCGGCATCAACACGCAGAACCTGATGGCGATTCTGCTGGTGATCTGCCTTTCCATCATCAATATTTTCGGGGTAAAGACCGGGGCGGCCATTCAGAACGTATTCACCGCAGCGAAGGTTTCCGCGCTACTAGGACTGGCGGCGTTCGGCTTTCTTTTCGGACGAAATCCGCAGGCACTGCTGGCAAACTTCGGAACAAACTTCTGGCACAACGCCGGGCTCGGTGCACAGCACGCGGTTCAGGTTGGCGTGGGCGGACCGACCGTCATGGTCGGCACGCTGACCATTCTGGCCGTGGCGCAGGTTGGATCGCTTTTCTCGGCCGACGCCTGGAATAACGTCACGTTTACCGCCGGAGAAGTGAAGAATCCCAGTCGCAATTTGCCACTATCGCTGGCTCTGGGCACGGGCGTGGTAATCGCGCTGTATATCGCCTGCAACTTTATCTACCTGACTGCGCTACCACTCGAAGGAACCGGTGGAACGGGCATTATCGGCCGCGGAATCACCCATGCTGCCGAAGACCGTGTAGGTACGGCGGCCATGACGCAGATGTTCGGTCCCGTGGGAGGTCTGCTGATGGCTGCGGCCATCATGATCTCTGGTTTCGGTTGCGCCAACGGGCTGATTCTCTCGGGCGCGCGGGTCTACTACGCTATGGCGAAAGACGGACTCTTCTTCCGCAATGTCGCCAAATTGCATCCTAAATATAAGACTCCGGCGATTTCTCTGATGGTGCAGATGGTGTGGACTTGCGTATTGTGCATCTCGGGGAGCTATGGACAACTTCTGGATTACATCATTTTTGCCGTGCTGGTGTTTTATATCCTGACGATTGTGGGGCTGTTCGTGCTCCGCAAGACGCATCCCGATGCGCCGCGGCCATATAAAGCAGTTGGCTATCCCGTGCTGCCCATCATTTATATTGTGATGGCTTTATTCATTGATGTCGTACTATTGCGCTACAAACCGCAGTACACGTGGCCGGGGTTGATCGTGGTTCTGCTGGGGATTCCGGTTTACTATGCGTGGTCGCGAAGCGCAGGCGCAAAACGTCTTTCGGCGTAAGCGCCAAGGAGAACTAAACGGATGTCAAGGCTGCTGGCAACCAAGTCAATCGAAGTATTGATGAAGGAATCTCAGGAGACGGGCGAGCACAGCTTGCGCCGCGCCCTCGGGCCGCTCAACCTGCTTACGCTAGGCATCGGCGCGATCATCGGCGCCGGCATCTTCGTCATCACAGGGCAGGCTGCGGCGCAGTTTGCGGGCCCCGCGATTTTGTTCTCATTCATCCTGGCAGGCATTGCTTGCGCTTTTGCCGGTCTATGCTATGCCGAGTTCGCGTCGATGATTCCGATTGCTGGAAGTGCCTACACCTATTCCTACGCCACGTTGGGCGAGCTGGTGGCGTGGATTATTGGATGGGACTTGATCCTCGAGTACGCCTTCGGTGCAGCGACGGTCGCGGTCGGCTGGAGCGGCCACCTGCGCGCCTTTCTGCACGATATCGGCATGGGTCTGCCACCTATTCCGCACTCGGATTTCATGATGTTTGGCAGGCACGTTCACCTGACCTTTGACTACATCGGTTTCCTGGTGATCGCAGCGATCACAGCAATTTTGGTTATCGGTATTAAGGAGTCAGCCAACTTCACCACCGCGATCGTGATTCTGAAAGTCGCGGTAGTTTGCATCTTCATCGCGTTGGCGACCAGCTTCTTGATAAAGCACAACTGGCAGCCCAATAACTGGCATCCGTTCATTCCGCCGAATACCGGAGAAAAAGGGCACTTTGGGTGGTCCGGAATTTTGCGTGGCGCCGGGGTGGTGTTCTTCGCGTATATCGGATTTGACGCGGTTTCGACCGCGGCACAAGAAGCTAAAAACCCGAAGAAAGACATGCCATTCGGAATTCTTGGTTCGCTAGTCATCTGCACTATTCTTTACATCTTGGTTTCAGGGTTACTGACGCACCTCGTTCCTTATCAGGAACTCAACGTGCCTGATCCGGTCGTCGTCGGCATCCGCGTGACGGGACAGCAATGGGCGACGTTCCTGGTGGAGTTGGGAGCAATCGCGGGTCTCGCGACCGTAATGCTTGTGATGTTGCTGGGCCAATCGCGGGTGTTTTACTCCATGTCGCGAGATGGTTTGCTCTGGCCTTGGGCAAGCAAAATCCATCCTCGGTTTCGGACGCCATACATCAGTTCGATTGTGGTTGGCTTCTTTGTCGCGATTCTGGCAATGATGGTACCCCTCAGTGTTTTGGATGAGATGACAAGTGTGGGAACACTCCTCGCATTTGTGCTGGTCAGCGCCGGAGTCTGGGTGATGCGCAGAACGCATCCGGCGTTGAATCGCCCATTCCGTACGCCCCTGGTGCCGTTGGTGCCCATTCTTGCGATTCTGTTTTCAACCGCGCTGATCATCGGTTTGTCACCGATGACGCAACTGCGGCTAGTCGTCTGGCTCATCATCGGGCTGGGTATTTATTTTGGCTATGGACGCAAGCACAGCAAGGTGCAGCATGAGGTTGCGAATGGCAGGGCCGGAAGGCCAGCGCCATCCATGGCAGACTGAACACCCCGTGTTTTCGGAAGCCCTCCGCGCTGCGCGGAGGGCCTTTTTGTTTTATAGTCGTTGGTCCAAAGTGGTGGTAGGCTGCGCTGGAACAGGTGTAGGTTTTGCTACCACTACCCCTAATCACTCGCTAATGCTTCCATGAGAGCCTTCCGCAATCTCCGCACGATCGGATTGATGCTGCTGCTGGTGATGGCGATCGGCACGGCGGGGTACCACTATATCGAAGGCTGGCCGTGGTTCGACGGCTTCTACATGGTGGTCACGACCCTGACCACGATCGGCTATCAGGAAGTGCATCCGCTGTCGCATGCGGGTCGCATATTCAACATCTTTGTCATCCTTGCCGGCGTTTCTCTGTTGTTGTTGGGAGTCGGAGCGCTGAGTCAGGCTTTGCTAGAATTCGAACTGCAGAGTTTCTTCGGAAGGCGTCGCATGGAGCGCGAAATCGGACGTCTCGACGGTCACTTCATCATCTGTGGCATGGGACGCGTGGGCCGCAGCGTGGCTCGGGAGTTGGCGCGAAAACCGGCGCCGTTTGTGATTATCGAGAATACTGAGGTCAAACGTCAGCGTTTCGCCTCTGAAAATTGGCTGGTCATCGCCGGCGACGCGACGCTTGAGGAGACTTTGCGCCAAGCGCAAATCGAGCGTGCGAGTGGACTGATTGCCGCCACCACCACCGACGCAACGAATCTCTACATCGTGCTTACCGCCCGCGGATTGAATCCACATCTGAAGATCATTGCACGCGCTAGCGAGGATGCCGCTGAAAAACATCTGTTGACAGCCGGTGCTGATTCCGTCGTCTCTCCATACTCCTTCGCGGGCCAGCGGATCGCCCAATCGCTTTTGCGGCCGCACGTTGTTACTTTCCTCGACACGGCAACCACTCATTTGGGTATGGATCTGGAAATCGGTGAAATCCACATCACTCCTGCCTCGACCTTTTCCGGCAAGACCCTCGAAAGTTCGCGCATCCGGCAGGAACGCGGAGTGATCGTTCTGGCCATCAAGCGTCAGGATGCCATGCGCTTCAACCCCGCGCCTGACGAGCGCATCGAACCCGGTGACTGTCTCATTGCCATGGGCGAACCCGCACAGTTGCGCGAACTCGAACAGACAGCTGCTACTTCATGAGAACGGAACTCCGATGAAAGTTGTGACTGCTCCGGAGATGCGCGAGATCGATCGCGCTACCACCGAACGCTTCGGCGTGCCGTCTCTCATGCTGATGGAGAATGCGGGAACGGCGGTCGCCGAGTTTGTGGCCCGCTCTCACAGCGGCGATCAGAAGATCCTGGTTCTGTGCGGAAAAGGAAACAACGGAGGAGATGGCTTCGTCGTCGCCAGGCTGCTGCACGACCGAGGAAAATCCGTTCAGTTGATTCTGCTGGCCGATCCTGCCGATCTTAAGGGTGACGCAGCGGTGATGTATGGCAGGCTGCCGATGGCCGCCGTCATTGTGCGTTCCAGCGAAGACCTTAAGAGTGAGCGAGTGCGCGAGTTATTGTCGGCCGATGTATGCGTCGATGCGATTCTGGGGACGGGATTCAAGCCTCCGGTAAGCGGGTTGTACGCCGATGCGATTGCCGCGATCAATGCCAGTAGGGCTACAGTGATTGCGGTCGATATTCCCTCGGGAGCCGATGCAGACGCGATGGCTCCACAACAGGGAACCATCGCGCGAGCAGATCTGATCGTTACGTTTACTGCGCCGCGGCCGGCGCATGTGTTCAGTCTCCTCACCAAAGGACCGACGTATGTTGCGCAGATCGGATCGCCGCCGGATGCCATCGTCTCGTCGCTCCACTTGAACCTGATTCACCCGCGCGATTTTGCACCTCTCATCGGACCGCGGCCTGAGGACTCCAACAAGGGTCTTTACGGGCATGTGCTCGTATTGGGCGGATCTGTCGGCAAAGCGGGATCTGTGGCCATGGCAGGAATGGCGGCACTGCGCGCGGGAGCAGGATTGTCGACCGTAGCTACCGCCAAATCAGCGCTAGCTACCGTTGCGGGATTCTATCCGGAGCTTATGACGGAGTCCCTCAGTGAGACAGATGCCGGTACGATCGCCACCAGCGCCGGAGTTCGTATTGAGGAGTTGCTCAAGAATATGACGGTGGCTGCGATTGGCCCGGGCATTTCTCGCGATCCGCACACCGCGACATTCGTGCGGTCGCTGGTCGCGCATCAGAAGATCCCGATGGTTGTCGATGCGGATGGTCTGAATGCTTTTGAAGGTCACACAAAAGAGTTGAATGGATCTGGCAGAACGCTGGTCATCACACCACATCCGGGAGAGATGGCGCGGCTGGTTGGATGTTCGGTTGCCGATGTTCAAAAGGATCGCCTGGGGGTGGCGCGAAGGTTTGCCGCCGAACATGAATTGATTGTCGTGCTCAAGGGACATCGTACGTTAGTTGTGCAGCCGGTTGGCGAGGCGTGGGTGAATACGACTGGAAATCCGGGGATGTCTAGTGGGGGAACGGGCGATATTTTGACCGGGATGGTCGCGGCGATGATCGCGCAGAATCGGAACAACGTGCTGTTGGCCGTCTGCGCCGCTGTGCATTTGCATGGGCTGGCGGGCGACGTGATGCGCGAGATCGTGGGCGAGCATTCGCTGGTGGCTACCGACCTGCTAACAGGACTGCCCGATGCGTTCGGACGGGCGCGGGCGACTGCGGAGAACAAGTTCGCTCGCTGGGAAGGATGATACAGACTCAGTAGAGACGCAGCTTCGCTGCGTCTTGCTCGCTGGGTCGACACTGCCGGCAGAGACGTTGCAAGCGGCGTCTCCAAAGCGGAAGTTAATGCGATGAAGATCAACGCGATTCTGGCAGGTGGATCGTTTTTCCTTCAGCGGCTGAACGCCTCGCAGCATCGAGGATTTCCGTCACAGTTACGTTTGTGTCTAGCGATGATAAGGGCTCTTCTTTTGCTCCCTCGAGAATCACTGCCCGCAGGTATTCCATGGAATCGTCGTAGGGTGCGGGGATAGGTTTGGCTGCGACCTGCTTTTCCTGATCGTCTCCGGCACGCCGTGTGCGGATGTCATCTCGTTTTACGGTAATGGCGTAGCCAGTCTGGCCGTAGACCTCCATGTCTTTCCGGTCGAACGGCCAGTTCCATGACGCCTGGACGATCGCCTGCGCTTTGGGGTAAGTGAGGATGATTGTCGCCTCGTCGTCCACCTTCGGATAGATGTCAGGCTTGATTTGCTGCGTCACAGCCGTGACCGTTTGTGGACGTTGCCCGTTCATGAGCCAGGTCATTAGGTCGGCGCCGTAACAGCCGAAGTCAAACAGTGCGCCGGCTCCGTTCAGCCTGGGATCGGTGAGCCATGCCAGGAACTCCGGTTCAACGCCGATTTCTTTGGGACCTCTGTGGCCGTCGTGCACCACGACTTTGCGCACATCGCCAAGTGCTCCTTCGTGAACCATGTCATAGGCGGCGTGATTGCTTCGATACCACGAGGTTTCGTAGTTCACGAGAACGTGAATCTTGCCCGTCCGGCCGGCTTTCTGCATCGCCAGTGCGTCGTCGAAGCTGACGGCCAGCGGCTTTTCCATCATGACGTGCACGCCGTGCTTCGCGCAGATCTCGACGACTTTCCTGTGGTCGTACGTATTCGTGTAGGCGAGCACCGCCTGCGGATGAGCTTTCGCGATCATCTCCTCGAGGCTCGAAAATAGCTGGGACCGGTCGATCCCGTATTTCGCTCCGGCTTGGGCGAGCAGTTGCGAATCTGGTTCTGCGATGCCGACGACTTCAATTGCAGGACTCTTGCCAGAGTATTTGAAGAATCCATCAACGTGCCCGTGAACCAACCCAACGATGCCGACCCGCAACCGCGGCCGATTCGGCGGAGGCGATGATTGCACGAATGAAAGCAGGCTGAAAAAGATGGGAAGAATGAATGCGACAGATGTGGTGAACGACATTTGGCTCCTCGGCTTCCGTTCAGATGGTAAATGCGCACGTACCTTTGGCAAAGCGGACCTTCCACAGCCTGTCTGTTCGGACATTAATCAAAGAGTAAACACTGGCTAACTGGCTCAGGATCTTAGGTTTGATCGGGCCTGCTCGCCGCTTGCAGTGCGGAATCCGGACAAGGGGCCACGGTAATCTGTTACGCAACATGGCATAGTGCGATAGTGCAGTTGACCTATGACTCACTTCCCCCAACCGCACCCCTCACGGCGAGCGGCCCGAGTTCAGCTAGGAGACTCCGTCCTGGCTGCGATCCGCTTAGAAGACGGCCGCCGCACAAAAGCCAAACTCCAAACCATCTCCGTGACCGGAGGCCTGCTGCGGATCGCCCATTCGCTGGGCCAGGGCGACTTTGTCGAAGTCGCGTTTCAGACGCAGGCCGGCCCTGTGCACGCCATGGCCGAAGTCCTCAGCCCGACGAAGAAGCTGGATGATAGCGTGCTGCAACCCTTCCGCTTCGTGGCTATCGAGGACGACGATCATCGCCGCCTGCGCACCTCGCTCGATCATGTGGTGGAGCGGAATACGCTGGGCCTGAAGTCGAGCGCTTTCTCGACTTATTGAGCGAAGGTTTCTCAGTGCATTCGGAAACGGGGTCCGTGTAGGGACGTCTACCCACGGGAGCCGGCCGCCCTCGGCCGTCTGGCACTCATCACCATGAAACGGCCCGGCCCACTTATACTTCTGAAGTGGACGCCGTCCCCAAAACGAAAATCTTGCAGAACGTCACGACCCATTCGGCGGAAGAAACGATTGCCTTCGGCCGGACTCTCGCCGAAATCCTTGCTCCGCCGAAGTTAGTGCTGCTGCGTGGCGACTTGGGCGCGGGAAAAACGACGCTCGTGAAGGGAATCGCCGCTGCTTTCGACGCCGCGGACGAAGAATACGTCACGAGTCCCACCTTCACTCTGATCCATGAGTATCGCGGCCCTCGAGCGAATCTCTATCACATCGATCTGTATCGCATTGACACACCGCGCGAATTGGATACGCTTGCGCTCGACGATTTGCGCAGCGACAACAGTATTCTGCTGATCGAATGGGGAGAAAAATTCTCCCGCTTCGTCCGTGAGCGCGACATCGAGATCTCGTTGGAGCGGGAAGGCGATAGTGAAAGAAGGGTCATAGTGCAGGGACGATAGTGTTAGAATCTCCGCGATTCCCTCGGACAAGGAGAAAGCGTGCGGCGGATTGCCATATCTGTCCTCTTCATATTTGTTACCTGTGTGCTAGGCATCGCAAAAGATCAACCATTCCAAGTCCTTACTTGGCCCGAGTCCGGTCAACCATCTCTTCGTTTTACCTTCTCGAAATTTAAGGATCTCGGAGGCGGGATGGGAAAGGAACGCACCTACATCACCGATGTCGCAGCAGAGAATCTTTCCGACAGAGTCATCTCAGGAGCAAGCTTTTCTGTGTATGTGTTCGACAAAACCAAAGCACGAATCGGCGAGGGACACATCAGTTTGACCAATGTCGCGGTTGGCGAAACCGTTAAATTCCAGTTGACACTGGCGGCGTCCGGCTCACCCACTTCGGTTGCTCTTGCTCCTACAGCACCGCGTGCGATAACGATTACCGTAAACTCTGTTCCTCAAGGTGCTGCTCTAGCCTTGGACGGCAAATCTGAGGGCAATACTCCCAAGATCGTCGAGGTAACGGTCGGGAAACACTTGCTTGAATTTTCCAAAGAGGGATTCAATCCAGGAAAGTTCCCGCTGGAAATTACGACGCACGACGTGTCCGGAGGGAGCGTCAGCTATGAGCTTGGTACCGCTGCGCATGACACGATCGAATTGCGAGATGGTTCCGTTCTTGAGGGAGATTTGGTATCGGTTAGCGGCATGCAAATAGAAGTGCGGATAGGCGGCAATACCCAGACATTTGACCGCAACCAAGTGAAACGCATTTCCCTCACTCAGCGTACCCCAATATCTAACTGACGTCAGATATTTCCAAGCGAGCAACGCTTCCAGCCAACGTCATGAATTTGGGCCATTGGCCCCCGAGGCAGGCGCCGCCTTCTCAAACCACTGCTCAAACCACTCCAGCGATCGCAAAAAGTAATCGTGCCAATCCGCGGGTCTTACGAAGACGTGTCCCTCATTTGGATAAACAACGAACTTCACCGGAACGTGCAGATCTTTCAAAGCGTGCCACCATTCCACCGATTGCTCGACTGGTACCTCGCCATCGCGATCCCCCACAAGAATCAGCGTTGGCGTTTTCACGTTCTTGACGAAATGCATCGGGTCGCTTTTGGCATAGACCGCCGGATCGTCGTAAACCGACGCGCCAAAGAAGGGAATCATCCACTCGTCGATTTCGTTCACGCCATAGTAGCTGAGCCAGTCGGAGAGTCCGGCTCCCGCCACAGCAGCGGCAAAACGATGAGTCTGAGTTTCGGCCCACATCGTCATGTAGCCACCGTAACTGTGTCCGCGAATGCCGAGCTTGTGCTCATCAATGGGAAATTTTTTCGCAATCGCATCGATCCCGGTCATGATGTCGCGGTAGTCCCCGCCGCCGAAATCCTTCACATTCCCCTTGGTGAACGCCTCTCCCTGCCCATAACTCCCACGCGGATTCGGGCAGAACGCGAAGTATCCCATGGCGGATTCCACTCCCATCGTCTGCACATCCCAACGCGCACCACACGCGGCCGACGGTCCACCATGCACATTCACTACAAGCGGATATTTGTTGCTCGGACTGTAGTTGACGGGCAACATCAGCCAGCCTTGCAGATGAAAGCTTCCATTCGTCCAATGAAAATTTACCGCCTCGCCCCACGCCGGCTTCACGCCCTGATTGACGGTAGTGATCTGCTTCCAGCCTCCAATCGGTCCAACCCAGAGTTCGGGAGGCATGTTGAATGACTGGCGCACTGCGGCCGATACAGATCCATCGCGCGCGACCGCGCCCGCAATCGAGTGGGCTGCGGACACCGACTCATTACCGGACCAGATCTGCTGAACCTGGCCACCGGACGAAGAAACACTTCCAAATCCCGACTTGCCGTCGATATTCTCTCCAAAAAGAATTCGGTCGGCGGAAGTCCACACCAGGCTCGAAGGTGAACTCGCGATCTTGGGAGTGAGATTGCGAACGCCGCCTCCCGCGAGCGAGAGGGTAAAAATCTCACCGCCCACAGAGCCCTCATCGCTCATGAGTCCCTCGATGAATGCGATTTGCTTGCCATCCGGCGAAACGTGAGGCTCTGCGATCTGCAACTTCGGCACGTAAATCTCGTGCATCTCGTGCGACCGCGCGTCGACGTGGTAGAGATGAGCGACATACCAGTTCGCATCTCCCGACCCATGAGCCGCAATCGCAGCCCAGCCTTGACTATCTGGCATCCAGTCGTATTCATACACATACATATCGGGACGTGTAATCGGCATCAGAGTGTTGGTGGCCAGATCGACGGTCACCAAACGCTGCTCGTAGACTTGCTCGTCAATCACTCCGGCCAGCGGCAGCATCGGCTGAAGTGGACCGGCATTGCGCGGCAGGCCTTCAGTGAAGAGCAGCGCCAGCTTCGAGCCATCCGGAGAGAACGTCGGCGCCGCCGCATAGCCTTTCAAGTCACCTCGTTTTACCGGAGCGCTGCCGTCAATCGGCGCTGTCCAAAGCTCAGCGGATGGAACATCGCCCTTCAGATCGCTAAGAAAAACCACCTGCTTGGAATCCGGAGACCACGCGACATCTCTGACCGGTAGCTTGCCCTCAATCGAAATGATTCGCGATTGATCGCCGCTCGCTGAAGCAACTCTCAGCTCGCCGCCAAAAATGTAGGCTACTTGCCTTCCGTCGGGAGAGATCGCCGCCTGCTGGATGCTTTTGGCATGCGGCATCGCATCGAGAACGGCGGCTGCGTGCGATGAAGTTTGAGCGTAAGCCCCGACCACCATTGATGCGCAGCAAAACACGATTGCTCCGGCCAACCGGAGAAAAGAAGAATTCATAGTTGAACCCTTTGAGGATGAATATTCTTAACTGATCACTGGCCACTGGTTTCTCAGAACCCCATAATGTTGTAGCCACAGTCTACATAGATAACTTCGCCGGTGATGCCGCTGCTCGCGTCGGACGCGAGAAATACTCCCGTACGGCCGACTTCCTCAATTTCAACACGGCGTCCGAGCGGCGCACGCTCTTCGTGCTCGCGAAGCATGTCTCCAAAACCGGCGATACCGCGGGCAGCCAACGTTTTGATCGGTCCAGCGGAAATGGCGTTCACCCGAATTCTGTCTTTCCCCAGTTCGTAGGCGAGATAACGCACCGAGCATTCCAATCCTGCCTTGGCCACAGCCATGACGTTATAGCGGGGCACGACTTTCTCCGAAGCGTAATACGTCATGGTGACGACCGAGCCACCGTCGGTCATGAGCGGAGCCGCAGCGCGGGCCACCGCGATCAGCGAATATACGCTGACGTCCATTGCCACACGAAAGCCATCCCGCGACGTGTTGACGAAGTCGCCCTTGAGTTCCTCTGCCGGTGCATAAGCGACCGAGTGCACCAGCGTATGCAGTTTGTCGCAACGCTCTTTCAGTTTCGCGAACAGTGTTGCGATTTCTTCGTCTTTCGACACATCACACATGTAGGCTTCGGCACCCGGCAGCGAAAGGATCAGGTCCTTCGCCTCCTGCTCGAGGCGCTCGTTCTGGTAGGTAATGGCAAGCTTCATGCCGGCGGCATGCAGTCCCTGGGCGATCGACCAGGCGATCGAGCGCTTGTTTGCGACTCCGAAGACGACAGCATTCTTGCCCTGCAGGTCAGCGGACATATCTCTCCTTGGGAAATGGAAAGAATAACAGGGGGAAGTGCTGTTTTACTACGCAGCACGCAAGGAAGCAGAGGGAGAACCGAATTCTAACGTGGCGCCATGACGCGGTTGCGAATGAGTTCAATCCGCGGCCATCTCCTCGCGGACTTGATCTTCCACGGGCCAGCTTGCCGCGACGAACGACAGGCCATAGACGCAGGCAAGGATTGCGAAGGCCACGACCAAACTTACGTTGTGGGCGACGGTACCCACGCAAATCGCGAGCACGAGTTGCAGAAAAGTTCCTGCGAAGTAGAACGTATTCTGCACACGCCCCATCAGATGTTTGGGGACCATCTCCATCAGGTTCGTATTCATCGCCACGCCGCCCAGACCACGCGCTGAGCCCATTACAAAATAGGTCGCGATCGCCAGCCACAACAATCCCGAGATCGGCGCGAACGCCACACACACCGCCAAGATTGCCATCGAGAAAGCAATCGCGCGGCGTCCTCCCAGAAGAGAAATCATCTGTGGCGCGTAAAGTGCACTGACGAATGCTCCGGTCCCCCATCCCGCATTGAGCCAGCCGTACCCCTTTGCGCCGGCATGAAAGACGCGATCGCTGAGCGATGGAGTCACAACCACCCCCGTCACCATCGCACCCAGAAAGAGCGCCCAACTGATTCCCAGCGTGACCACGGCGCGATGATCGCGCAAAAAGCGCAGTCCCTCGCGCATCTCGCGCCAGAAGCGTTCAAACTGAGTCTCCGCGGCCACGATATCCGCGCGCAGCTCGTCCGCATGAATAACAACATGTCGTCCTTTCCGCACGGCGAAGTAGCAAAGGAATGAGATCACATATGTGGACACGTCGAGCGTCAGCACTCCACCCAGCCCGATGTGGTCGTAGATGAAACCGACGATTGCGCCGGCAATCAGAAATCCTCCCTGCACTCCCGCCAGCAAAAACGTATTCGAGTGGACGAATTCATCCTCCGGAGTGAGTTCCTGGATCAGCGCAGTAATGGTCGGCCAGAACATCCAGAAACCAGCCGCGACCAGGGTGTTCATCAGATAAAGTTGCCAGACCTGCACACGCCCGCGAAACGCGAGAATCGCCACGCCGACAATGATCAGCGCACGGATGGCGTCCAGCCACATAACCAGCCGGCGGCGGTCCTCACGGTCGATGACCACGCCGGTGAAGGGAAGCATCAGTATCGCTGGAACGGTCTGGAGAACGGCGAAGGTGCCGAGGGCCGTCTCGGAATGCGTGGCTTTCAGAATGTACCAGGCCACCGCGGCCGAGTTCATCCCGCTGCCCACCATGGAAATCAGGTTCGCGGCAAACACAAAACGCAGCGGGCGATGACTGAAACTGTCACGCATCTTTCTACTTTAGCGGAGGAAAGACGAATCCACCACCGAGGCCAGAAGGATAGAGAAACCAAATCCAGGATGTCGGCGAACTATGGCCCGGAGTCCAGACCAATGCCGAGTACTGTCTCCACGCCTCCATTTCATGCAATGGACCACTATTTCTGATCGTCCTGTGACGAGAGTGCTTGCGTAGCGCCCCGTTCGGCGATACGATTCGCCTGCTACTCAAGAGTCAAGTCATCTTGCGTATTCGCCGGAGGCGGGCTATGAGACAGTGCAAGAGGTGGTTGTTGCTTTTTGTCGTTTTCTCTTTCGCATTTTCGTTTTCTCAGGCATGGGCCCAGGTTGACCACATCGTAATCGCGGCGGGAACCGACGAGGATCACGATCTCCAGGCTATTTCCAACGAGCAGGACGCTGCCAAGAAGATAGCCATGTATCAGGACTTTGTGAAGAAGTTCTCCGCCAATCCTCAGGCCGTGGCATACGGAGACTGGCAGCTTGCCCAGCTTTACCAGGCGAACGGGGAATTGGACAAAGCTCTCGATGATGGCGACAAAGCGCTGGCCGCTTCACCGCATAACCTTGACATCCTGGTTTCCCAAACCAGCCTCGCGCAGCAGGCAAAAAACAATGGCAAGCTGATAGATTATGCCTCCAAAGGGGGCGAGGTCTGCCAGTCGATTGCGAAGCAGCCCAAGCCCGAAGGTTTAAGCGACGACGATTTTAAGCAGAAGATCAGTCAGGAGACAGCTGCCGCGCAGAGCAACTGCGATTTCCTCGAAACCAGTGGATTCAACGTGATCACAACCGAAACTGATCCGAAAAACCGGATGTCGGAGATTGAGAAGTACACCGCTGCGTTTCCAAGTTCGAAGTTTGCGGCCCAGGTGTCCAACTACGCGATGTACACGCTGGGTCCAGGTCAGTTGAACGATCAGACCCGATTGGTCGCGTTCGGCGAAAAGATTCTGGCGTCAGATCCGAATTCGGTACCGGCCCTACTCCTGCTCGCCAGCTATTACGCGGACGAGAACAAGCCGGGCAGTTCGGCGAAAGCGATTACCTATGCGGAGAAAGTAATCGACGTTTCGAAAGCCGACGCCTCTGATGCCGACAAATCTCGCAAAATGGCAGCGGGAGCGGCCCACAACACCATCGGTTGGGCCTACTTGAAGCAGGAGAAGACGACTACCGCGATTCCCGAACTCAAGTCTGCTTCCACGTTGCTTAAGGGTGAGGACGATCAGCAATACGCTCGCGCCCTGTACGGATTGGGCTTTGCGTACGGCAAGTTGAATAAGCTGACGGAAGCTCGCGAAGTTCTTACCGAGGCTGTAAAGATTCCTGGACCATTGCAGGCGATGTCTCAGGATCTACTGACGAAGGTCAACAGCGCCCGCGCTAAGGGCAGATAGAATTGTCCATCACTTCGACGGATTGACCAGATCTTCGGAAAGTAGTTGAGCTTTCCATGCCAGCGTCTTGCCGCGCTCTACGTCTCCATCAGCCAACGCAGCTCTGGACTGATCCACGAATTGGCGAATCTGCGAGACAGTGTCCTGCTGGGTTGCGCTGAGCTGCAGTCCAGCAATTTTCTTTAAATTTGCTTCGGCTGAACCCAACATCTGGTTGGCAGCATTGCGCTTTTGCGAAGCTTGATCGCCGCCCGCCAACTGAATGCTCGGCTCTGCGGTTCCTCCCTGCCGTACGATGATCTTCTCGGGCGGGCAGTTCTTGGCTGGAGGACTGCCAGAATTCTGGGCTTGCGACGTTTCAGGCGCAGTCGGAGTACCTTGTGCTTGCGCCGAGGATGAATTAGTCGAGCCCGGATTCGCATTCGCAGCATCGCACGTTGTGAACGACGGAGCTTTCGTGGAGTTCCTTTTCTTAGCACGGTGCTTTGCTTTTGTGGTCGACGGTTGGGCAGCAGTTGACGAAGGCTTAGGCTCCTGTACTGCTGTTGGAGTTGTCCCGTCTTGTTTCTGCGTCGATTGCGCGCTTGAAGAAGAAGCCGATCCTGACTGCTGCGTCGACTGGGCAGGCGCTGCACCTTCCTGCGCGCTCAACCCGGTACAGTAGATTCCGAACAGCAGGATGGCTGTGGCCAGAGTCATGCGGGTCCCGTAGTTGAACAGCAAAGCGTTTATCCATCTTACGCTGCGGACTGTCTGCAAGCGATGAATTCTTGGCAGGGAAGATGGCATCACTAGTCCACGCGATTTGAGGTTGCTTCATCTGCGGTTAAGTCCGGATTCGTGTCGGGCGCGACGCCCGCAGCCGGTATCTGGAAGCGAAACACGGTGCCTTTGGCTTCGGTTGATTCGAAGTCCACCGAGCCATAGTGCCACTGCAATATCTGATAAGTTTGGGCCAGGCCGATGCCGCTGCCTTCCTTCTTCGTCGTGAAGTACAGCTCAAAAATTTTGTCGTGCATATCTTTCGGAATTCCGTTGCCCTGATCGTGCACCTCGGCGACTACCATTCCGTTTTCTCTGGCGGCGGAGATGGTCAGCAGCCCTCCCTGCGGCATGGCCTGCACTCCGTTGATCACTACGTTGAGGATAGCTTGCTTCATCAGGTCCGTATCGACTTTAACGGGGAGCCGCAAGTCGGGCATGTGGCGCTTGATCGTGACACCGTGCTGTTCGGCATCGGGAGCGGCAAGTTGCGCAACATCTTCCAGCAGGCGCCGCAGGTCCACTTCTTCCAGATGCAGATCGCGCGGACGTGTGAAATCAACTAGCGTTTGCACTACGCGATCCAAGCGGCGGATTTCGCTATCGATGATGTCCATGTGGCGCCGGGTATCCGGCTCCTGGTGCGCCAGTTTGTTGCGTAGAAGCTGCAGGTGCAGCACGATCGCATTGATCGGATTTTTAACCTCGTGCGCCACGCCCCTCGTGACCCGGCTGCTGGCCGAAAGGCGCCGCGACATTTCGATCTCATCGCCAATGCGTCGCACCGGCTCGGTATCGCGCATGATCAGCAGGGCGCCGATCTGCGAAGATTTTTCCTGCACGAAATCCAGTGACACCAGCACCCGCTTTTCTCCCGCGACGTCGAACTCGCGCTGTGAGATGGAATGTCGGCGCTCGAATGCATCCAGCAGGGCGGTTCCCAGTAGAGAATTGCGATCGAACACCTCCTGCACAGTTCGCCCGAGCAACTCGCGGCGAGGCCGCCCGAGGAACCCTTCCACCGGAGCACTGACCAACACCACCCGCGAGTCTCGGGCAAAGAGCATCAGGCCATCCTGCAGTTTGGACATGAGCTGGTCGACGTTGTCTTTCAGGGCCGAGAAAATCTCTTTGCTGTCACGGATCTGGCGGCCGAGGTTTGCGATCTTCAGCGAGACCAGTCCGTATTCGTCGTGTTTTGCCTCTGCGCTGTAAAGATCGGCTTCCCCTGCGCTCACACTGTCGAGATTGCGGCTGATCTCTTTCAATGGTCCCAGAGCAAGATTCGAAATGCCGGCAGCCAGGAAAAGTGAAACTACAATTAATGTGACGGAAATGTAGAGCGACTTGATCAGTCGCGACTGCACTTCGCTTCGCAAAAAGACCGTCTGGACTCCGATGCGTACCGTCCCAAAAGGCGCTCCATTCAGTTCAAGCGGATAAGTTACGTCGTAAACGGTAGCCGGGCTGAATACGAGACGAATTTGATCGCGAAACCTCGCGTGTACGACCCGGTCGAAATCCGGCCGCGGCTCGATTATTTTGCCGACCAGACTTTCGTTCGTGTGCAGCAGCGCTTTGCCATTGATGTCCACGATGGCGACATCGTAGATATATCTCCAATCTCCCGGATCCGACTGCAGCAGATTGTTCAGGTTGATGTCAGTCTGTACAAATTCGGTCAGCGCCCGCTTCAGCGCGGCCGGGTTACTGGTATCGATTTTGGTGCTGCCGAAGTCCGGGACATCGTTACCCGCAGCATAGGCGAGTTGGTGTGTAAGGCTCGTCGCACTTTCGTAGGCATTGGCAATGCGCAGACGCAGAATTTGAGAAATGTACAGGTAGGAGAACGCCGTGACCATTGTGGCCACCATGAGAGTGATGACCAGGACGATAATGGTTTTCCGTCGAAGCATGCGAAACTAAGATCGGATTTGCCGTCGCATCACGAACTGCTCGGCACTTCTTCCTTCCCCGACGTCGCCTCGGCCGCCGCACTTCCATATTCTTTCAACTTGTTATGCAGCGTCTTCAGGCTAATGCCCAGGATTTCCGCGGCGCGCGTCTTATTGTTGCTGGTGGCCTCCAGAGTTTTCAGGATCAGCATTTTTTCGGCCTCTTCTACCGTGGTGCCTACGCCCAGCCGCACGGCGTCCGGATCGTTCGCCGCTGTGCGAAGCGGAGCCTGCCCGAATCCCGGAGGCAAATGTTTGGTCTCAACCACTCCCGTATCACAGACAATAACCGCCCGCTCAATGGTGTTGCGCAATTCGCGCACGTTCCCCGGCCATGAATAGTTGTTGAACTGGTTCAGCACCGCTTCGCTGACGGCAGTTACTTTACGCCCGTGCTTGGAACTCATCTCAGCCAGCAGCAACTGCACCAACGGAGGGATGTCTTCCTTGTGTTCGCGCAACGGCGGCATGTGAATATTGAAAACATTCAGCCGGTAATAAAGGTCGCTGCGCAGCTCGCCGCGAGCGACCGCCTCGTCTGGGACCTTGTTCGTGGCGGCGAGCACGCGCACATCGACCGCCGTCTCGACTTTGCTTCCGAGGCGCCGGAGTTTGTGATCTTCGAGAACTCGCAATAGTTTGGCTTGAGTTCCGACCGGCATTTCGCCAATCTCATCCAACAGCAGCGTTCCGCCCTCCGCGAGTTCAAAGCAGCCGGTCCGGCGTTCCAGCGCTCCGGTGAACGCACCTTTCTCGTGGCCGAAGATTTCGCTCTCCATCAGAGTTTCTGGAATGGCGGCACAATTGATGGCAACGAAAGGACGATCCTTGCGCGAACTGAGTTCATGGATCGTGCGAGCGACCAGTTCTTTTCCCGTGCCGCTCGCTCCAGTAATGAGAACCGAGGCGGTACTGGGAGATACCATCTCGATCAGCCGGAAGATTTCCTGCATCTTGCGCGACGCTCCGCTCAGGCGGCCGAGCGATCCTGTATCCCGCAGCCTGCGTCGGGTCGCCTCGAGTTCTGCACGCGTACCCAGCAGGGCGGAGGCATTCGAGAGAATTGTCCGCAGGCGATCGGTATCGATCGGTTTGGTGATGTAATCGTATGCCCCCATCCGCATCGCCTGAACCGCACTGTCGATCGTTCCCTGCGCGGTTACGAGAATGACCGCAATGGTTTGAGCCTGTTCCGCCAGATGCTCCAAGAGATCAAGGCCACCCATCCGAGGCATCTTCAGATCGGTGATCACGATCGACGGCGTCCACTGCGTCGCCTTCTCCAGGCCCTCTGCGCCATCCTGGGCGGTTTCCACGCGGAATCCCCAGGAGCTCACCAGTTCCGCGAGACCGGAGCGTTCATTCTCTTCATCTTCTACGATCAATACTTTTTCGTGGCTCATCGGTTCGTTTCAGTTCACCCAACTTCGCCGCTGCAAGGCTCTAATACCGTGCGCTGCCTGGCACCGGTTCCTCACGATACGCGGCTGGCTTCTCATCCGGCAAGGTGCCGGACACCGCTCGTGCAGACTATTACGATCACTTCACGAGTATCATTTTGAGACAGCGATGGACGGCGGGTCGGCCCGGCAATAATTCTAGTCTACGCTTTTGGTTTGTCCTGCTGTGAGATAGAATTTTTGGTTCCAGGAATACACCTGCTTCATCTGCTGGGTTCTAGTGACCCGACACCACGCCGAAATTGTGGGTGCATGGTGGCCATCAAATCAACTCTGGAGGATTTATGACCAAGGGGAGCGCAACAAGCTTCCGCTGTAAGGCTCCGTTCATTTTTGCTGCATTTTTCTGCTGCGTTCTAGGTTCCGGTTCGGCTCTGGCACAGAGCAGCGATTCCTATCCCAAGTGGGATCTTTTCGCCGGATATCAGTGGTTGCATCCGGGTGCAACAGTTCCGATGGCAGGAAACCCCAGCAATCCAATTCCGTATAAAGTGCCGGACATGGCGAAGGGCTTTGGCACGGCTTTAGCCTACAACTTCGATAAAAATTGGGCCGCCGAAGCCGACTTCGGACACAACTGGAACAGTGGAAGCTACGAGACCACCGGCGCGGTCGGACCTCGCTTTATGTGGCGTGGCGATGGCGCGAACTTCTTTGTGCATGGCTTGCTCAGCTATAACTATTTGTCGGTAAATGCCGCAGGTAATGGCAAGAATGGCATCGGCGGCATTCTCGGCGGTGGCATGGACCTGCCGCTTAGCAAGAATGTGGCTTGGCGCCTCTTCCAGGCGGATTATGTCTGGGCCCGCCACAATTATGCCGACGAGGCGGCACCGCAATTTCCCACCTTGCGGCGGATCTCATTGGAAGGGGCCAGACTTCGCACCGGTCTAGTCTTTAGCTGGGGCGGCGCAGAGCCTCTCGCTCCAGCCGCATCCTGCTCCGTGCAGCCCACCGAGGTCATGGTTGGCGAACCGATCACGGCGACTGTGACTGCCAGCAATTTCAATCCCAAGCACACCGTGACTTACAGTTGGAGCGGTACCGGCGGCCAAGTCACCGGCAAGGATACAACCGCCACCATCGATACCAACAACGTTGCGCCGGGGAATTACACGATCACGGCGCACGTTACCGATCCCAAGCTGAAGAAGGCGAATGAAGCCAGCTGCTCGGCCAACTACACGGTAAAGCCGCTTCCGCCGAAGAATCCTCCGACGATGTCATTGTCGGCGAATCCGACGGAGTTGGTTCCGGGCGGAACTGTCAATCTCTCGGGAAACTGCACGAGCCCAGACGGCGTGCCGGTCTCAGTTGCGAACTGGACATCCACGTCCGGCTCAGTTTCCGGTAGCGGAACCTCGGCCACACTCAATACCGCAGGTCTGCAACCGGGTCCGGTTACAGTCACTGCGACTTGTACTGACTCTCGCGGGTTGACGGCGCAGGCCTCAACGCAGGTTACGATCCAGACGCCTCCGCCACCACCGGTGGACAAGGCTCTGGAAGCGCGCCTGGCCCTGCACAGCGTTTACTTCGCCACCGCGCAACCGACGGCGAAAGATCCCAGCGGTGGACTCCTGCCCAGTCAGCAGCAGACCCTGATGGCTATGGCTACCGACTTCAAGAAGTATCTTGAGGCCAAACCGGACGCGCACCTTACGCTGGAGGGTCACGCCGATCATCGTGGATCGCCTGCCTTCAATCAGGCGCTCACGGAGCGTCGCGTGGCCAGAGTGAAGAGTTTCCTCGTGGAGCAGGGTGTTCCCGAGGCGGACATCGACACCAAGGCTTTCGGCGCGGAGCGGAACCTGACCACGGACCAGGTCAAGCAATCGATCGAGCAGAACTCTGACCTGTCCACGGAAGAGCGCAAGCGCGCTCTAGCTAGAATCGAGGTCATCCGCATGGCCAGCAACCGTCGCGTCGACGTCACGTTGAGTTCGGCTGGGCAGAGCGAGACCTCTGTGCGTCAGTTCCCGTTCAACTCGACCGACGCGTTAAGCCTGATCGGTGGCCGCGAATCAGCCAAGAAACCGGCAGCCAAAGGCACCACCAGAAAACCGGTTAAGAAGCAGTAGCTGTAACGCACCAAGAACCTGAACAAGGCGGAGAGACAGTTGCCCTCCGCCTTGTTTTGTTTCGGAACGATCCTCCGATATAAACCTCAATCCGCCGATATGGCGAAAAATCTACACGACTCCCACCGAAGTGCTATCGCCAACCTGTTGATTTAATGAGACTGTGACTGGTATTCGGGTTGCCACTTCCCATTCAGGCAACGGGGAGAGAAATATGGACGCAATGGGCGAGTTTCGCACGCCACTTGGTCGAATTGGACTCTTGTTGTCCGTCCTCTCTCTGACCTCGGCCTGTTCCCGCTCTATCCGCTTGCCCGAAGAAGGCGCGAGCCAGGAGAGTCACGCTCCATTCCAGGCTATGGGCGCAACTCCGAGCAGTCCGCAGGCAGAGCAACACACCCTTCCGCCTGACATTGATCTGCCCTTTGAAGACGCCCGAGCTCTTCCTGTAGGTACTTTGATAACCGTCCGTCTGTCCGATCCCATAACGGCTGCAGTCGAGAAGGATGGCCGTTCTTTCGAGGCGGTTATCGATCAGCCGGTGATCATTGATGGGAAGATGGTTCTGGTGCGCGGTTCGAGCGTCCGCGGCAGGGTCGAATCGGCACGAACCTCTGAACTGAAACCTGACCGAGGCTATGTTCGTCTGGTGCTCGCATCCGTTCATCTTGACGGTGTCGATATTCTTCTTCAAACCGCCAGCTTATTTGCTCGGCAGGACCCGGGCGCCGACCCTTCGCTCTCAACGGTCCATTTAGAGAAGGGACGCCGCCTCACTTTCCGCCTGACGGAGCCTGTTTCTCTTAATCCGCAACGCACGCAAGCCCGCCGTTGACCGTTTTTTTACTTTTTCTGAGTTTTCCACAGAAAGATTTCCTGTTTTAGTGACATCTGACCTTCGTTCGCACAGCCTCATGTCTCTATAGTGGGGCCGAAATGGGAGTTGGATGGACCGCTTGATACGTCCGAATTCCCATTTCGGGAAAACGTAGGTATTGGCTCGCGCACTCTCGCGCTCCCGTCCTCCCATTTTTCCCGCAAAGTAAGAATTCAGAGCAGAAATTTATGAGCGCAGCTGTTGATCTTCTGCGAATGCCGGAAAAGCCCGAATGGGACTTTCCTACGCTATTGAGCAATGCGCCCCAGGCATTCGTGCTCTGTCAGGCAGATGGCGCGATCATCAGTTCCAACCCCTCTGCGGAGCAACTTCTTGGCCGCACGCCATATAGCCATCCAGTCGCCGGCTTTCTCGATCTGATCGCTTCTGAGCAACGAGCCGCAACGGAGCGCGAAGTTGCTGCTCTGTTGGAACGGAAATGTATCAGCTTCCAGATCGAGACAAGAACAAGTGGCTCGAACACTCGTGCTATGCGCTGGACCGGCTGGAGACTGCAAGGCGATGGCAATGCGTTTTTGGCATTCGCGCAAGAAATTCCAGACGCCTCGGCTGTCGAACAGAGACTCCGCCAGGCGCAACGTCTCGAAGCCATCGGACGACTCGCCGGAGGCGTGGCTCACGACTTCAACAATCTTCTGACGGGCGTGCTTCTCTACTGTGACCTGCTAATGGCGAGCCTCGATTCCAGCCATCGCGCGTACAAGTATGTGGACGAGATTCGCAAAGCAGGTTTCCAGGCAACGGGCATCGTACGACAGTTGCTCGCCGTTGCGCGGCCTGCGACCTCGCAAGCCCGTCTGCTATGCGTGAACGAAATCGTCGAAAGCATGCGTAACTTATTGTCACGCCTCATCGGAGAAAACTTTGAGCTCACGTTTCATCTCGATCCCGGTCTGGGCCTCGTCACTATAGATCCCTCCCATGCCCGGCAGATCCTTTTAAATCTGGTGCTGAACGCCCGGGACGCAATGCCACAAGGCGGCAAGATCTGCATTGAGACGTGCAACTGCAAGGTACAGGTCCTACAGGATGCAGCACCCGTCTTCAAAGCCGCTCCAACACTGCCCTGCGCTCTGTTCGTTGTCTCCGACAACGGGTCGGGCATGGATGAATCGGTCCGCGCCCGTGTTTTTGAGCCGTTTTTTACAACCAAGGACGCCAGCGGAACTGGCCTTGGTCTCTCGACCGTCCATGACATTGTGACAACCAGCGGAGGGCTGATCTACGTCGATAGCGAACCCGGACATGGAACCCGGGTGAGCATCCTGCTTCCGACTGTCTCGCCACAAGCGACCGCATCGCTGCATACAAGTTCTTATCCCATGAACGACGAGGAACTTTCATCGCACGAAGAAAAGGAATAATGCAATGACATCAACAGCCTTGAGTCCGGTTACCGCTCCCACACCACAAATTGAAGCCGCTAATTTTCTCAACATTCTTATCATCGACGACGAGCGCACGATTCGCGAGGCCTGCGGCGAGGTGGCCCGATCTCTCGGCTTCACGGCGCACGCCGCCGACTCTGCCGAGCAGGCCTACCGCATGTTAGACCTGCAGGCTTTCGATGCCGTTCTGCTGGACCTTCGGCTGCCGGGGGCGGGAGGGCTGGATGCACTTCGGCGCATCAAGGAGAGGCGTCCTGACGCCGTGGTCATCGTCGTAACCGGATACGGCACCGTCCATTCCGCCGTTCAAGCGATGAAGAACGGCGCCTACGACTATGTGACCAAGCCATTCAGCGTCGACGAACTCAAGCTGCTACTCGAGCGGGTCGCCATCCATCTGAAGCTCAAATCAGAAAATCGCATGCTGCGCGAAAAAGTGAAATCAAAGCAGGGATTCGGCGGAATTGTGGGCCGCGCTCCCGAGATGGAAAAGCTCTACCGCATCATCGCCAAAGCAGCCAATAGCATCCATCCCGTACTGATTCTGGGCGAGAGCGGAACGGGCAAAGAGTTAGTCGCGCGATCGATTCACTATTCAGGTCCATTGCGCGACAAGCCTTTCATTCCCGTGGATTGCGGCTCTCTGGTTCCCACCCTGATCGAAAGTGAGCTCTTCGGGTACGTAAAGGGCGCCTTCACCGGAGCAAACCAGTCCAAAGACGGACTCATGGCCATGGCTGAAGGTGGAACCATCTTCCTCGACGAAGTCGGGGAGCTTCCGGTGGACCTTCAAGCCAAGATGCTTCGGGCTATCCACGAAAAGGAAATCCGGCCCGTAGGCAGCACGCGCCGCGTCCCGATCAAAGTTCGCATTCTGGCAGCAACGAATCGTGATCTCGAACTAGCGGTCACGCAAGGTGCATTCCGCCGCGATCTCTATTTCCGCTTGAATGTTCTCAGCTTGCGCATTCCTCCTCTTCGCGAGCGCCGGCAGGATATTCCCCTTCTTATCGGGTATTTCCTCGATCGTTTGACGCGCACTTCCAAGGTGGAAAAGGTGCTGAGCGACAACGCTCTCAAAGGCATGCTGGCCTACGATTGGCCGGGCAATGTGCGCGAACTGGAGAACTGTCTCGAGCGCAGTTATGCCTTCACCAGCGGCCCGGCGATTCACATCGCCGATCTGCCGCGCGAGATCGCCAACTTACCCACGGGTGAAGCTTCGAACGGGAATGGCAATGGAAATGGGCACTCGAAAATAGTTCCCATCGCGGAGCTTGAGAAGCAGTCCATCTTGAAGGCCATCACAGAACTAAACGGAGATAAGCTGCAGGCGGCTCGCCTGTTGGGCATCGGCAAAACGACGTTATACCGCAAGCTGAAAGACTATGCAGTGCATGGATGCTGAACATGGACCGATTGCGAACCGCAAAATCACGATCGCGTACCGCAACGGGAAACTAACGACGTCCAGTCTCCGCTAAGTATCGCATTTTCAATCCAACGGTTCTGGCGCCGCACGTGCTAGTGAAAAGCCATGATCTTACTTATCACTCCTCAATCCCGAGGGCCGGAACTTGCCGCCCTTTTGCATGCTGAGACGAGTCAGGAAACTCACTGGGCCCAGAGTGTGCCCGAGGCAGCCACTCGGCTCCGGGAACACACCTACTCTGCCGCCGTCATCGATCAATTCCTGCTCGAAACCGAGCCCGAAGACTGCGACGACATGCTCGAGCATCTGGGCACCGCATTCCCCGTGTACACCAACTTCGCGGTGACCGGGTTCGACCGTTTTGTTCGCGACGTGCGCTCGGCATTGCATCGCCGCAATCGTGAAGAATTAACCGCGCGTCGTGCAGTTGCCGAGCAGATGAACAGCGAAATGCGCGAAACCCTCACGATGATGCTGCTCTCTTGTGAGTTGGCTATGTCGGTGCCCGATGTGCCCAGACTCGCGGCGGAGAAAATTCGCACCATCGACACGCTCGCGCGCGAGCTCCGATTGCGCCTCGAAGTGAACTGAGATTGCTGTGAAGGCGGAGCCGATAAAAGAAGTTACGCCAATCGCTTGCCGTCCCGGCCGTTGAAGAGCGGCCTTCAGAGGCGCGTACACGATTGCGACGGCTTTTAGCTCGGGGTTCCTTGGAGCTAGTGTTTTTGCGTTATTGAGTCGCGTCCCGCGCTCCATTAACTTTTCGCTGCTCATCTTCTGTGGACGTGGGGTCCCGGAAAATCTGAACGCATCTCCAGCGGGCTTCTGCCGCCTCGCTATTTCAGCGTGCGCTCCGCCTGCCTGGAAATGTGTATCTGCGAGTCGATGGGGGCGTTGTGCGTAAACAGGTTGGCTGGATAAGTTTCGTTCTATTCCTTTTGCTCGTCTGCACTGCCGCTGCTCAACAGATTTCTGGAACGATACGCGGCAGCGTTCTGGATCCCACAGGCGCCACTGTGCAGGGCGCTTCCGTCACCGCGACTCAGCTCGAAACCGGATTGACGCGGAACGCCGCAACCAATCGCTCGGGAGAATACATCCTTCTGGAATTGCCTGTCGGGCATTACGCACTACAGGCGACGGCCAAGGGTTTTTCAACGTACATCCAGCAGGGTATCGTCCTCGACGTAAATGAGACTGCGACCGTGCCCGTCCGCCTCGCCTTGGGCACCGAGATGCAGAAACTGGAAGTACAGGCCGACGCTCAACTGATTCAGTCCACCGTGACCAGCCTGGGCAAGACGGTGAGCGAGCGCGATGTCCTGGAACTTCCGCTCAACGGGCGCAACTTTTCCCAACTTGGCCTTCTCCAACCAGGAGTGGTTCCTCTCACGCCCGGCCTCGCCGAAGCAGGAGGCTCCTTGCGAGATGGTCAAGCCTATGCCGTCAATGGGCAGCGCCCTGAGTCCAACAATTTCCTGATCGACGGCGCCAATAACTTCAATGGCGTCGACGGAGGCTTCGTCCTCAAGCCGCCTCTCGATTCCATCATCGAATTCAAGATCTTGACGCATAACGCCAATGCTGAATTCGGGGGCGCTCTGGGATCGACCACCAACATCCTCACGCGCTCTGGAACGAACGATTACCATGGCTCCCTTTGGGAATTCATTCGCAACGATGCCTTCGACGCGAATAACCATTTCGCGACTGGCCAGGAACCGCTCAAGCAGAATCAGTTTGGGGGCACCTTCGGCGGTCCTGTCCGCAAAGACAAAACTTTCTTTTTCGGATATTACGAGGGTTTCCGCAATCGCCAGGGTGAGACGCAAGGCAGCACTGTTCCGTCCCTCCCGGAGCGGCAGGGGAACTTTGGGCAACTTTGCCCAGAAGGGTTCAACGGCGGCGGTATCTGCAACAACCCCTCGCATCAACTCTTCAACATTTTCGCGAACGCACCGATCCCCTATAACCAACTCCCGTTCATCGATCCGTTATCGCAAAATCTGCTGAGTCTGTTTCCCAAGCCCAACTCGGGCACAAACGTCTACAACGCCACTGAGACGCTACATGACGGCACCAATCAGTTCGGAGTGCGTATTGATCACTATCTCTCCAAAGCCGACACACTGAACTTCCGGTACATGTTCAGCCAGGAATCGCTTCTCGATCCGCTTTCCACGTCTGGAGCCAGCGTTCCCGGATTCCCCGTTGGAGAAAACCACCGCGCGCAGAATTTCGTAGCGCAAGAGACGCACACCTTTTCTCCGACGGTGATTGGTGTTGCCCGGTTTTCATATCTTCGAAACAAGTTTCTCTTCGATGAACATCTGAATCACCAGAGCCCAACCAGCCTTGGTTTTCATTACTCGCCGAGCCTCGCTCTGGCGCAGGGGCCTCCGTTTATCCAGGTCAACGGCTACACCACCGTCGGCGACCCGATTACCGGGCCGCGAGATACCTATGAGAACGCCTACGACTCCAGCGCATCGCTCAGCTGGATTCGCGGACATCACGAACTCAAGTTTGGCGGCGGATACCAGCACGTGAATGTGAATGCTCTTCAGGGCATTGCGACGAACGGCTTCTTTGTGTTCGATCCCGGATTTCCCATCGCCGGAGACGGTTTCGCGGCGTTCCTATTCGGACAACCGGTTTTCTTCCTGCAAGGACGCGGCGACTTCTCCCGCGGCATTCGCGGTAACGGCCTGAACGGATACGCACAGGACACCTATAAGGCCACCTCGCGCCTCACGCTGAACTTCGGTCTGCGCTACGAATTGCCTTTTCCCTACACCGAAATCCATAATCGCCAGACGCTGTGGATCCCCGGCCGCCAGTCGGTGATCATGCCGAACGCTCCCAAAGGATTGCTCTACCCGGGTGATCCCGGAGTTCCTGACGGCTTGATTCCAACCTTCAAGAAAGCCTTTGCCCCGCGGTTCGGGGTCGCCTTCGATCCCACCGGGAAAGGCCAATGGCTCGTCACTTCCTCATACGGCATCTTCTACGAACCGTACTACACCGGTCAGGGTGGACCGCTGCAGTCGCCAATCAGTGCCCCACCCTATTTGCAGACAGCACAAATCAGCGTCCCGAGTTTCGCCGATCCGTTCAACGGAAACCCGCCGGCACCGGGCACCTTCGCCACTCCGCTCACGAATCTCACACTTACCCCGAATCTCCCCCTCCCTTATTCGCAGAACTGGGACCTGAACGTGCAGCATTCCTTCGGTTCCGATCTCTTACTCGAAGTGGGATACGTCGGCACGAAGGGCACCAAACTGCCACGATTCATTGAGGGCAATCCGGCGGTTTATGTGCCCGGAATAAATTCTGCGACCGGCCAGCCGAACTCGACTTCCGGCAATGCCGACCAGCGGCGGCTCTATTCCGGCTGCACGCTGGCCGATCCGCCGAGCAGCTGTGTCTTCTCCTCGACGGGATTAATCGCTGGCATTGCCAATTCGTCCTATAACGCTCTGGAAGCAAGCCTGCGCAAGCGATTCAGCCACGGTATAGCCTTCCTTGCGTCCTACACCTTTTCGAAAACGATAGATGACGCGTCCTCGTTCAATATGACGGGGTCCGCATCCAAGCCCGTCGCTGGGGAAAACGATCTCGCGCAAGACCCATTCAATCTTGCAGCCGAGCGCGGACGTTCCCTGTTCGATTCCCGACATCGCCTCGTGCTGAGCTATGAGTGGGCTCTCCCAGTCTGGCGGCAGCCACATGGTTGGTATCAGCAGATTCTGGGTAAATGGCAACTTAACGGAATCGTTACGGTCATGAGCGGCACTCCGTTTACGGTCTTCGATTCGGTCGACGTGTCAGAGCAGGGCAGCGCTCCGGAAATCACTGGTTTCTCGGCGAACCGCCCGAACCTCGTCCCCGGACAGAATCCCAACAGCGGCCCCAAAACGGCGACAGCCTGGCTCAATGCCGCGGCGTTCCAGCGCATCACGCCAGATCCGAATTCTCCCGTCCAGCAGTTCGGGACTGCAGGTCGCAATATCGCCCAGGGTCCCGGGTACGCCGACTGGGATTTCTCTGCCTTCAAGAACATTCCTGTGACCGAAGGCACGCAGTTCCAATTTCGCGCTGAGTTCTTCAACTTCCTGAATCACACCAATTTCCGGCTGCCCGACAGCGACATCAGTTCCCCGACTTTCAACCAGATCCTGGCCGCGCAGCCTCCCCGCTTGATGCAGCTGGCATTGAAGTTCCAGTTCTGAGGACTCAGTTCTCTGAACTGCGGAGAGAGGGAGAGATATTGATGATCTCTGACTGCTTCGTACCGGAATTCGCTTCCCCTTCTCCCATATTGGATTAAAATGGTGCACGTGCGAAAAGTCGCGCCTCCCGCGGCGTTTCGCCACCCGGAGGTTCTGTGCACGTCCTGGTCACTGCCGATTCCATGACGAGCGGGTGGACCTATGCCCGCGAACTGGTGACCGGACTTGTAACACGCGGGGTTCGCGTAACCCTCGTCACTTTCGGCGAGATTCCATTGCCGGACCAGACTTCGTGGATGGACCATCTCCACGGGCTAGACTACCGCCCAACCGCATTCCGCTTGGAGTGGATGCACGAAGCCGAAGACGATCTGCCGGAATCATCGGCATTTCTGCTCTCGTTGGTTCAGGAGTTGCGGCCCGATGTGCTGCACTTGAATCAGTTTTGCTACGGAAATTTGCCCGTGGATATACCTCGCGTTGTGATGGCTCACGGTGACCTCATCACATGGTCGCAAGCCGTGCACGATCGGCCGCAGCAGACGCCCCGGTCGATGAATTGGTATCGCAGAACAGTTCTGAACGGCCTTTCGGGAGCCGATGCGGTGGTCGCTCCGTCGGGTTGGATGCTCGACCGCGTCCGCGAGTGCTACATGCAGCCACGTCGCGCAGAGGTGATCTATCCAGGTCGGAATCCGATCTTCTTCAATCCTTACGTCAGCAAGGACGACTCCGTTCTGGCCGTCGGAAGGTTGGTCGATGCCGGGAAACAGGTTTTCCTGCTGACGCAGCGGCAGCATCCTCTACCCGTCTGCATCGTAGGCGCAGAGCAGACCGTGCCAATGCCTCGCGTTCCGATTCGTGCAGATGTGAAAGTGGCTACCCAGGAAAATTCTATTGCCATTCGAGGCCCTCAGACGGATGCCCAATTGCGCGCGCTTTACAGCCGCGCATCGATCTACGCGGCCACTTCACGTTACGAGCCTCTCGGAATGGCTACCCTCGAAGCCGCTTTCTCGCGCTGCGCCATCGTTGCCAACGATATTCCTGGCTACCGTGAAATCTGGGGCGATACCGCGCTGTATTTCCGCACCAACGACGCTGCCAGCCTTGCCGAAAATATCCGGCTGCTCAACGAAGATCGCTCCATGCGCCGCGCTTATGCGGAACTTGCTTACACCCGCGCCCGCGAGCGTTTCACCACCAAGCGCATGATCGATGAATATCTCCAACTCTACAGAAGTCTGCGCTCGGCTAACGTCGAAGCGGCATAACTCGAGGCCCAGAAGGTGTCACACAGAGCGGGATGTGCTCTCGGGCAGCGCGAAGGATCTATGGCGCCCAGCAAATTCTCATCCAACTTCTTCCGGTAGGCAGTCCATGTCTGGCTCACAAGACGTTCCTCCCAGCTTAGTGGTATCTTTTTAAGGCTTACTAGAAACCCGTAAGGTTGGAGGATTCTCTCGTGGCTCAAGTCAAGATCACTGTCCGCCCGAATGGCCCGTTCCGCGTCGAAGCGCCAGAAGGCTCTGTCGAGTTGGTCGACGTCAACGGAAACCAGTTTGACCTCACCGGCAAGACCGCATTTTCACTTTGCCGCTGCGGCGGCTCCGTCAACAAGCCTTTCTGCGACGGAACTCACAGCAAAATCGGCTTCCAGGGTGCAGAACTGGCCGTCAAGAAAGCAGAAGGCCAGGCATAGCTCTTTAGAAGAATCATCAGCAGGAGCGCGGCCTCCAACGTGCCCATGATTACGCCATATTGAAGTTCTCGTGACGAGTTCGGGAGGAAGAAAGTGGATTCACAGGACCGGCAATTGGGAATGCACCGCAAGATCACGCGGCGCGACTTCATCAACGGCGTTGCTGTGACCGCAGGTGCGGCGATGATGCCGTGGCAGTTGTTTGGCAGTGATTCGGCAGATCCGGAGAAGTACCCCACCTACTATCCGCCCGCGCTTACCGGAATGCGAGGCAGCCATCCCGGTTCTTTTGAAACTGCGCACAGCGTACGCGATGGCACGTTCTGGGATTCTGCGGGCAAGCCCCAGGACTCTGGAGAAACCTACGACCTCATCGTGGTCGGAGGCGGCATCAGCGGCCTTGCTGCAGCCCACTACTTTCGCAAAGCTGCAGGAGACAAGGCTCGCATCCTGATCCTCGACAATCACGATGACTTCGGTGGACACGCGAAACGTAACGAATTTCGCGTGGGCAATGCGTTCCGGCTGGGATTCGGAGGCACATTTTCCATCGAGAGCCCCGCTCCTTACAGTGCGGTCGCCAAAGCACTGATCGAAGAACTCGGCATCGATGTTCCTTCCTACCCGAAGTATTTTGACAGGAATCTCTACCGCTCGCACGGCCTGCGCCCGAAGATCTTCTTTGACAAGGAGACGTTCGGTGTAGACAAGCTGGTTGTGAATCCCAATCCTCGCGGAGGCAATGAGAGCGAGGATGCAGCGGCCGAAACCCCGGATTTACTCAAGAAGTTCTTGCTGGAAGCCCCCCTGGCTGACCAGGCGAAGCGCGACCTTCAGCGCCTCTACAGCGAGCCGAAGGATTATTTTCCAGGGCTCAGCTCGGACGAGAAAAAGGCAAAGCTGGCGCGTATCAGTTACGCCAACTATCTGAAAGAGGTGGTCGGCGTTCACGAAGATATCGTTAAGCTGTACCAGGCGTTGCCTCACGGGCTTTTTGGCGTCGGAATCGATGCGGTTGCCGCGCAGGATGCATGGGGCTTCGATTTGCCTGGCTTTGATGGCTTGAAGCTGGATCCAAGTCCGGGCAAGGGCATGAATCGTGATGCCATTCCCAACGAAGAGGCCGAAAAATACTTCTTCCATTTTCCCGACGGCAACGCGACCATCGCCCGGTTGATGGTTCGGAAGCTTATACCTGGAGTACTTTCCGGCGAGTCTGCATCCGATGTCGTTCTCGCAAGAGCCAACTATGCCAAGCTAGACAACGCCGCCTCTCCGGTGCGGATTCGCCTGAACAGCACAGCAGTACGCGTAAAACATATTGGCGATGCGGCTGGTGCGAAGGAAGTGGAAGTCACCTATGCCAAGGGTGGCAAACCATACACGGCTCGCGCCAAATGCGCGGTTCTCGCCTGCTGGCACGTCATGATTCCCTACATTTGCGAAGAGCTGCCCGACAAACAAAAAGAAGCGCTAGCCTCCGCACAGAAAGTCCCGCTTCTCTACAGCAATATCGCCCTTCGTAACTGGGTGGCATTCGAGAAAATAGGAACCAATTCCATTTACGCTCCGGGCATGTATCACTCCTCGGTGAACCTCGACTTACCGGTGAGCATCGGGGGTTACGAGTGTGCCAAAAATCCAGAGCAACCTATCATCCTCCACATGATGAAAGCCGCATGTCATCCTGGTCTTCCGGCCCGCCAGCAGCACAGCTATGGCCGCATCGAACTGTACACCACGACCTTCGAAACCATGGAGCGCAACATCCGCGATCAATTAGCGCGCACGCTTGGCCCCGGCGGTTTTGACCCGGCACGCGACATTGCGGCCATTACGGTCAACCGCTGGCCCCATGGCTACGCCTATGAATACAATTCACTGTTCGATTCCTTCTGGCTGGAGGGCGGCGAGACTCCGTGCGAAGTGGCGCGCAAGACGTTCGGGCGAATCGCCATTGCGAACTCCGATGCCGGTGCCTACGCCTACACTGACGAAGCCATCAATCAGGCGTACCGGGCGGTAACGGAGCTTTCGAAAGCATAGCGGCCGGTTGAAACCTGCACGGTATCCTGGAACTTGTCTGTGCGCACCGCGAAATAGTTGTGGAGTACGTGGAAGAGCGGCGCTTTAGCGCCGCGTCAGGGCCGACAACAGAAGGGGACTACAGCCCCCGGGCCGTCAACGCCCGTCCCTGAGCTGCAACGCCTGATTCCGCGCTTCCTGCGCTTGCTGCGTCATCCCCTTGGCTTCGTAGGCATCCGCCAACGCGCTCTCCAGATCGGGATCATCTCCGTCTTTCTGCTTCCCCTTGAGATACGCAGAGATGGCTTCGTCATACTGCTTCAACTTCGCGTACGAATTTCCCATCTCGTAATACAGTCCCGAGACCTGCGTCCCAGACGCTTCCGCCTTCTTGAATTCCACAATGGCACTCTGATAATTCTGCTCCGCGGCCAGCGTCATGCCCAGCCCATAGTGCCCATCGCCGCTGTTGGCATCCTGCGTCAGCATCTCATTGAAAGCTGTTTTCGCGTCTTCCGGCCTCTGTTCGCTCAGGTACGTCATGGCCAGGTCGAACCGCGCCGCCTGGCTCTTCGGCTGTAATTCCAATACCTTCTTGAATTCGGCCTCTGCTTGCGGGAATTGCTGCCGGGTCAAATAAGCCTGGGCCAATGCAAAGTGAGCCGGTACAAGATTCGGCTGCTGTCGGACAATCTTCTCTAGTTGTGCTATCGAATCGCTCTTCCCACCAAGTTCCTGGTACTCGCGCGCCATACGCATGGGACCGCCGCGCCACTCGCGCACGCCAAATCCGGCCGCAACCACGCCCAGAGCCACAAATCCTATGACGCTTGCGCGGCGCAATGGCGCGTCCTGCTGCGGGGCCAGACGCGCGATGACCGCGCCCAACGCCAGGCCGCTCACCAACCCGCCAATGTGGCAGCTGTTATCAATGCCCGGAAACATGCTTCCAAACAGCAAATTAAATCCGGCAAAAAATAGCAGGCTCCTCAGCGTGCCGCGGATTGCAATTTGCGGCAGCGAAAATTCGCCAAGATAGAACGAAGCAATCAGCGCGCCTGCTAGACCGAAGATCGCACCGGATGCTCCCACACTCCATACCCCGGGGTTCCAGCCCAGGCTGGCTATGCCGCCCGAAACGCCGGTGATCACATAAATAAAGAAATAGGTCCACCGCCCGTAGAGCGACTCGCACAGCTTGCCCAGGTCCCACAAGCACCACATATTGAACCCTATGTGCAGCAGGCTCCCGTGCAGAAACATGTACGTGAAGAGCCGCCACCAGTCTCCAGAGAGCGTCAACGGACCGTAGTTGGCGCCCAGATGGATCGATATCTGCGGGGAAAATTCGTGCGTCGGATCAAGGAACGCGAGAGGGTTGTCGCTCAGTGCCAACATCACAATGAACACAACAATGTTTGCCCCAAACAGAATCTGAGTCAGACTGATGCTGGACTCACCGCGCCGCACCCAAGGCGCCGGCATCACGCGCTGCTGGGGTTCGTCGACAACCTCACCGCGCTGCGCCGCCTCATGCTGCACGCACCATTGGCAGATTTTCCTCCCGAAACTCAATGGAGGAAGCTGCCGTCCGCATCGAATACAGTTCGCCATGTTGTAGCTAAAAGATTATCAGGAGTGACGCGATTAGGGGATTGCGGGTTACTCGGCGAAGAATCCAAGCGGGTGTAGAAGGTGGCAATAACGACGTGGAAGAGCGGCGCTTCAGGCCTGCATCAGGTCGATTCTGAATCTGAGCCTTATCCAGGCTGAAATCAGTGAATGGTCTTCGTCTTCCGTGACATGTAGTCCATCAGCAGATACTGCCCCAGCGTATACGGCGTCGTGAAGTATGCCTTGCCCCGGCACATCTCGGTCACCTTCTGTACAAACTGCACCAGTCCGTAGTCTGAGGCCAACATGAAAGTATTGATCAGCACGCCCGCCCGCTTACATTTCGAAACTTCTTCCAGCGTCTGGCTGACCACCAACGGATCGAGCCCGAATGCATTCTTGTAGATGCGTCCGTCTTCCAGCGTGAGCGCCGAAGGCTTGCCGTCAGTGATCATCACGATCTGCTTCATGTCTTTGCGTTGCCGCTGCAGAATGCGCTGTGCCAGCCGCAATCCTTCGCGCGTGTTGGTGTAATACGGCCCGACTTTCACCCGTGCCAGTTGCGACAATGGAATCTCTTCCGCCGAATCGTGAAAAAGCACCAGCGACAGTGAATCTCCTGGATACTGCGTCCGGATCAGGTGCGATAGCGCCATGGCCACTTTCTTCGCCGGCGTAAACCGGTCCTCTCCGTACAGGATCATCGAATGCGAGCAGTCGAGCATCAACACCGTCGCGCACGATGACTGATACTCGCACTGGTGCACCTGCAAGTCCGAGTACTCGATGTTGAGTGGAAGTGTCAGCCCCTCGCGCTGGATCGCGTTCGATAGGGTTGCGGTGATGTCGAGATTCAACGTATCACCGAACTCGTAGGTCTTCGACGAGCCGCTGGCTTCGATTCCGGTAGCCAGGTCGCGCGTGTCATGGCGCCCGAAACTCGACTTGCCCAACGACCCAAGCAGATTACGCAGCGACTTGAAACCGAGAAAGTCGAGGCTTTTGTCGGTAATCTCAAATCGAGCCTGCTGCGCCTCCCCGGTCTGTCCACCCACGCTCGATTGCCGCGAAGGGTCATGCGGCTCGTCGACCGAGATGTAATCCTCCTGTTGCATGCGCTCGATGAGCTTCTCGATCAGATCGTCCAGTTGGCCATCCGCCATCATCTGTTCGATCTGCTCGCGCAGGTTCTCGTCGAACAACTCACCATTCAGCAGCGCCTCTTCGAGTGCGCGCTTGAGATTGTCGAGAGTCTGTTCGCCCTCAGGCATTTCGTACCACATCGAGTCCTGAAACCCACTCTGCAGCAGATAGTCCGAGAGTGCGCTGAGCAAGTCTTCCATGCTCATCTCGCCCGCAGGATCGGGCACGTATTTGGAATAACGAATCCGTTTCACGGTAGCTTCCAGCTGCTCGCGGCTAGCTTCTAGCTAAATCGGGCCTAGCGAGAAGCTAGGAGCTAGAAGCTAGTAGCTTTAATTAAATTGTCTTCTTTGCCGGTATGGCCGGTCTTCAGCCTCGAACGATTTCTCGCGCACTGCCTCCGGCTTCTTCTCTCCTGCTTTGAACACGCGCTCTTCGCTGCGGCCAATGCGCTTGTGAGCGTGCAGCCCCTCAAGGATGAACTCCGCAGCCGATACCTGCTGTTCAGAGCTGTCTTTGGAAGAAATGCCCAACGGACCCAGCTTATCGATCAGTCCCTGAATGCCGCGTAGATTCTCCAGGGCTTCGGCGGCAGGAACCGAATCGGATAACTGAATTTCTCCGCCCAGATCGAACCACTGCACAATCTGCTGGACGTTTGCGCCCGTGTAGTACTCGTCGTAGGTCTTGGCGATCGCAGTGCGAATTAGTTCGCGTCCTACGTGGTCTGCGCCTTTCATCTCGCCTTCATATTCGAGTTCGAGTTTGCCAGTGATGGCCGGCAGCGCTGCGTAGACGTCACTGATGCGCGGTACCACGACCTTTTCCTGATTGGAAATCGCCCTCCGCTCCGCGTTCGACACAACGTTTTCCATGGCAGAGATTGGCAACCGCTGGCTCACGCCCGATCGCTTGTCGATCTTTTTGTCTTCGCGTGCGGCGAAGGCGACGCGCTCAATCACTTCCTGCACGTAACTCGGCAGATGCAGCGTATGGCCATTGCGGCGCGTCCAGGCCTCCTGTGCCGTGATCGCAATTCCTTCCTCCACGGTCGCAGGATAGTGCGTGCGAATCTCCGACCCAATGCGATCTTTCAGTGGCGTGATGATCTTGCCGCGGGCCGTGTAATCCTCGGGATTCGCACTGAATACCAGCGCGACGTCCAGCGGCATCCGGATGGGATATCCCTTAATCTGTACGTCGCCCTCTTGCATGATGTTGAACAGACCGACCTGAATCTTTCCGGCAAGATCCGGCAGTTCGTTGATGGCGAAAATGCCACGATTTGCGCGGGGCAGAAGCCCGTAGTGCACCGTCAGTTCGCTCGACAACTGGTGGCCTCCACGCGCGGCTTTGATCGGATCGATGTCGCCAATCAAGTCCGCAATCGTCACATCCGGCGTCGCCAGCTTTTCCACGTAGCGCTCGTCGGGCGTGAGAAACGCAATGGGTGTCTGGTCTTCAAGCCGCGCAACTTCCTCGCGGCAACGCCGGCAAATCGGCGCGTACGGATTGTCATGGATCTCGCATCCGGCGATGTATGGCATCTGCGCATCGAGCAGCGTCGTCAATGCCCGCAGGATGCGGCTTTTCGCCTGACCTCGCAATCCAAGCAGAATGAAATTATGGCGCGAGAGAATCGCATTGATGATCTGCGGCACGACTGTATCGTCGTATCCCACAATCCCCGGGAACACCGATGCGTCATCGCTCTGCCGCAACCGTGCGACCAGATTGTCTCGCAATTCATCTTTCACCCGGCGGCTGCTTAAACGCTCTTCGGAGAAGTTGCTGCGGCGCAGTTCACCCAGCGTGCGCGGAACACTCATGAAAGGAACCCCCACAAACTACAATGGAGTGATTATACGCTCGCTTCTGCGGCTCAGTTTGGCGCTGCGGCGTGTGTGACGCTGCTCGAAGCCCCACGGGATTCTGGACTCAACGAGCAATCGCGCGGCAGTGTCGAACACAAAGCAGGCAAAACTAACGACCTATGGGAGCACGGGCTGATTTCCGAGATGTAAGGCAAGTGATGCACCGTTAATGGACGTGCCCGTTACCACCCGCCTTCTCGCGTGTCCGCGAGGCGCGGCGCAACCTGGGCAAGATTGCCTCCAGGTACGCCGCCACCGCCTGCAGGCGTTGTCCCTCGGAGCGCATAGACAGCAACTGTTGCTTGAAATCCAGATCGAGCGGCAGCGAACCCGCGAGATGGAACGAGAGCTGAGTCTGATCTGCGGCCGACAAATCTTGCACGGCTCCCGCTAGCGACAAGATCTCCAGGTGTAGTTGAATCGCCTTCGCGCGCTCTTCCTGCGCGGCGATTGCCGGTTCGTCGGGCACCAGCAACACTTCCGCCTGCAGGAACGAGCGCTCGCGATTGACTTCCAGCACTTCAAACCGCTTGCGTCCTTCACAAATCAAATCCATGCGACCGTCGGGATACTCTTTGGTCACGGTGACGATCTCGGCTGTGCATCCGATTTCCGCAATGCCTTGTTCCAATGCGCGAACGATGCCGAACGGCGCGCTGTTTGCCAGGCACTCTCCCATCATTTCTTTGTATCTTGGTTCGAAAATGTGAAGGGGCAATGGCGTGCCCGGAAGCAATACCAATTCCAGCGGGAATAATGGAAGAAGAGCCACGCGATCTCCGAATTCGACACGTCGATTTTACGACAGCATCCGGCGCATCTTGACTTGCTTCGCCGGTCTGACTACAACCCAAGCATGGAACTTGCCGGAAAGGTCGTCGTCGTTACGGGCGCATCGATGGGAATCGGCGAAGCGATCGCCAAACTGTTCGTGGAAGTAGGCGCAAGCGTTGTCCTGTTGTCGCGGGATGCCGCCCGCGCGGAAGCAGCGAGGATCAGAATAGGTTTTGCCGAACATACGGCGGCTTTCTCCTGCGACGTACGGCACTCGGAAGAAATTGATCGCGTCCTCGCCCTCACGCTGCATCACTTTCAGCGAATCGATATCTGGATCAACAATGCCGGACACGGCCTGCTCGATTCCGTCTCGCAGATGGAGATGTCAGCCTGTCATGACATGTTCGAAGCGAACTTTTTCGGGCCAGTATCCGCGATGCAGAAAGTGATTCCTGTGATGCGACAGCATGGCGGCGGCACGATCATTAATATCTCAAGCGTGGCTGGACACATTCCGGTCCCGTTTCATGCTGCCTACAGTGCGACCAAGTTCGCACTCAACGCCGTCGGTAAAGCCGCGCGAGTCGAGTTGAAGAACGACGACATTCACGTGCTCACCGTTTGCCCGGGTTACGTGGCCACTGCGTTTGGCGAGAACGCTGTCCGAGGGAATGAGTTCAAGAAGGTGAGACCGAATTCCGTTCGCGGAATTCCCGCAGAGCGCGTCGCTCGTGCCACACTGCAGGGCTATCTAAAGGGAAAGCGCGAAGTCATCGTCCCCTGGACGATGCACATTCCTGTGAAACTGTATCAATTGTTCCCGAGCCTAGTGGAGTGGGGAATGAGGAGAATGGCGAGGTAGTCCGCCGATTGCGCAAAGGACGTGCTCAACTTCGTCTACGGTATTTACTATTCGTTCCTGCCTAAAGCCTATTGGCGAGGCTGGCGTCCCTCGTCAACCGTGGACTTCGTCCGCTCCGCGATTCTTTCAGGACTGCTTGAATTTGGTTTGTGCCTTTACCTTCTCGTTCTGGGTTTCTGGCACTTCCTGCTTATTCGTGCGCAGCAGTTGCAAGGTGCGTCTGAAGCCAATGTTGGTACCCAAATGTATTTCACAGCCTTGCTGGGAGTCGAATACGTCTTCCATCCCCTCTCCATGCTTGGAATCGTTCTAGCCGGGGAAGGAGCGCTTCGTGCGTGGGCTGCATACTTCACGGACGAGGTTGTTCCATCGTTTCTCCCAAGACTGATTCTGCTCATACAGGAGCAAAGGGCCGCTCGGCAGAAAGAGGCTTCCTTTGGTCCGGAGATTCCGGATGTGATTGAAGGCATTCCTGGTGAAGCAGCCGAATTGCGGATCTTCTCCAGGAGACCCAAAGAAGGCTGGAGAGCCTCGATCACGGTCGCGGTGCAAGGCCAGTTCTACGAGATTGAGCGGGTGGAGAACACTACAGGGGCAAGATCCTTCGTATACATCCTTCACAAATTGCAGGCTGGCAGGGTCATTCGAGGCAACTACAGTTACGATCCACCCCAGACGTAGGTCCTCAGTTATCCTAACTCTCCCAGCATTGCTTCCATCTCCGATTGCGCGTGCAGGTTGCCGGTGCGGCGCGCTGACGAGATGCCGTTTTGCAACATCTTCTTGGCTTCTTCTGCTCTCTCGGCGCGCACCAAGGTTTGTGCCGCCATGAAATAACCGGCGGTGTAGTCCGGATGGTTCTCAATCAGAATCGAGAACTCGGCAAGCGCGCGATCGAAATCACCCTGCTTCGAGTACTCCATCGCGAGTCCGTAGCGGGCGAAGGCGTCCTTGGGGTTCTCGGTGAGAATGTCGTTGAGCGCGGCGATGCGATCCATGGTCGAGTTTTTCCTGCCATCGAGATTACTACAAAGCGGCGCAACGGATTTTTCCAGTGTCAGGCTGCTGGAGCGCTGCCTTCGATTACAATTGCCATTCCCGAATTTCTTGCGCGAGGAGAGCGACTTGGCCTGTCCGTACTTCATGCCAGTTGAGAAGATTGAAAATGGCAACTGGCTGCATCCCGCGCGGTTACCGCTTGGTTGCGGTTGGAGTGGCCAGTGCACGGCCCCGGGCCATGAATCGCAGGTTCCATCGCGGGATGTCCTCGAAGCCTTTTGCAATCTGGGATACGCCAGCAGTTGTACCTGGGCCCCAGCGCAGCGCGCCTGGGATGCCGTACGCTTTGCCGTTAACGCTCCGCTTGGCTCCCGCGGCAAATCTGTTGGTTCCAGCGATGAGGCCGCACGCATTTTGCGCCTGACGTATGTTTGTGAACGCGAGCATTGCCCCGTTGAGCACGGAGAACTCGAGTTCGACATTGCACAAGCCACGTGGCTCAAACGGCATTCGGATCTGCGCATACAGAAGATGGCGGAATGCTTTTTGGAATCGTATTTGAAGAAGAAATCCTGAAACGAATTTGATCTGACATTTGCAGTGATAGAGGCAAGACCATGCCGCAAGACAGCCTTACCCCGCGTCCCGTCCGCGACTCGCAATCGGAAATGGCCGAGATCGTTCTGCCCAATGATGCCAATCCGCTGGGAGCTCTTCTCGGCGGACGCCTCATGCACTGGATTGATCTTGCCGGAGCTATGGCTGCGCATCGCCATTCGCGCAATCATGTGGTGACGGCCTCGGTGGATCACATCGATTTTCTGGTACCTGTTCGTGTCGGGGACCTCGTGATCTTGCGTTCGTCCGTGAATCGTGTCTTCACCACTTCCATGGAAGTGGGCGTGAAGGTCTTCGTGGAGAACTACATTGCCGACACGGCGCAGCACGTCGCGTCCGCGCACCTGACCTTCGTAGCCATCGACAAGGAAGGAAAACGTCTGAAGGTTGCTCCGGTGATTCCCGAAACTGACGAGCAGCGGCGTCGTTACGACGACGCCGGACGCCGCCGCGAGATCCGTCGCTACGAGTTCGAGAGGAAGCACAAACGCTGAATCGAGGCGCTTCGATCTCGCATCAACAATTGTTCTCATAATCAGTCATGCGCCAGATGGTTTCGTCATGGATAGCGCACTTCTAGTTCACCGCCTTCACTTCGCCTTCACCATTACTTTCCACTATCTTTTTCCGCAACTGACCATGGGCCTTGCGCCCCTGATCCTCGTTCTCAAGACCATCGCTCTGAGGCGCAACGACGAGAACTACAACCGGGCGGCCCGCTTTTGGGCGAGGATCTTCGGCATCAACTTCCTGTTCGGAGTCGTGACCGGTATTCCGATGGAATTTCAGTTCGGCACCAACTGGTCGCACTTCTCGCGCTTTGCCGGTGGTGTGATCGGGCAAACTCTGGCCATGGAAGGCGTGTTCGCCTTCTTTCTGGAGTCGTCGTTTCTGGGGTTGTTTCTCTATGGCGAGAAGCGGCTTGGGCCGCGCCGACACTGGTGGGCGGCGTTCGCTGTTTTTCTTGGATCGTGGATCAGCGGTTTTTTCATCATCGTGACCGACGCCTGGATGCAACATCCCGTGGGATACACGCTCGCTCCCAACGGCTCCGCGCAACTTTCGAGCTTCTGGGCTCTGGTCTTGAATCCATGGGCATGGTGGCAGTACGCGCACAACATGAGCGGCGCGGTCATCACTGGCGCGTTTGTTATGGCGTCGGTGGGAGCGTTCTACCTGCTGTGGGGTAAGTTCGAAGAATACGGCCGCATTTTCCTGCGCGTAGGTGTAACCGCGGCGCTGGTGGTGAGTGTGCTGCAGGTATTCCCCACCGGAGATGGTCAGGGACGCATGGTCGCGGTCGATCAACCTGCCACGCTCGCCGCAATGGAAGCGTTGTTTGAAAGCCAGCCTGGAGCGCCCATTGTCTTGGTCGGTCAGCCGGATGTGAACGCACACAAGATCGACAATCCGATCGAGGTGCCCGATGCACTCAGTTTTCTGACCTACCGCGCGTGGAAGGCGGAGGTGAAAGGCCTGAACGCATTTCCGCAGGATCAGTGGCCCACGAACGTCGAATTGCTCTATTACAGCTACCACATCATGGTCGGGCTGGGCACGTTGTTCATTGCGATCGCGCTGCTTGCTCAATTCCAGCTCTCGCGCGGCAAACTCTTTTCCAGCCGGTGGATCTTGTGGATCCTGCTGCTCACGTTACCGTTCCCATACATCGCGAACACCGCCGGCTGGATGACCGCTGAATTGGGGCGGCAGCCGTGGCTGGTGTACTCGCTCATGCGTACCGCCGATGGATATTCGAAGCTGGTCTCGGCGGGAAATGGAATCTTCACGCTGATTGGATTTATGGGCATGTACACCGTGCTGGGCATCCTGTTCCTATTTCTTGTGCGGCGTGAGATCGAGCGGGGGCCGGAAGCCCAGGTCGAGACGGGACATTGACATGGAGACTCTCTGGTTCGCTATCGTCGCTTTTATGGTCGCAGCCTACGTTGTGCTCGATGGCTTCGATCTGGGAGCCGGCGTTATTTATCTGAGCGCGGCTCGCACTCCGGTCGAGCGCCAGACCATCATCCGCGCGATCGGCCCGGTGTGGGACGGCAACGAAGTCTGGTTGCTCGCTGCGGGCGGTACTCTCTACTTTGCGTTTCCCCTGCTCTATGCTTCGAGCTTTAGCGGCTTTTATCTGCCACTGATGATGGTGCTTTGGCTGCTGATGCTGCGCGGCATCGGCATCGAATTGCACGCTCACATGGACAATCCAGTGTGGCGCGGATTCTTTGACCTTGTCTTCTGCGGATCGAGCGTATTGTTGTGCATCTTTTTTGGAGCGGCTCTGGGCAATGTTGTGCGGGGCGTGCCGCTGGGCGCCGACCAGTATTTCTTCGAGCCACTTTGGACCAATTTTCGCGTAGGGCGCGACAACGGCATCCTCGACTGGTACACGGTGCTGACCGGTGTCATCGCGCTGGTGACGCTGACCGTGCATGGCGCCCTCTATATCGCGACGAAGGCGGAAGGCGAACTGAACCGGCGCGTGCTCACGATTGCGAAATGGGTCTGGCCAGTCCAGGTGCTTCTGACTGTCGTTGGACTGATCGCGACCGTCTCTATCCGCCCGGGCGTTCTCGACAACTACAAGTCCCATGCCGTCGGATTCATTATCCCGGTGCTCGTCTTCGGATCGCTTGCGGTCATGATGGACGCAATCATCAAGCAGGCTGAGAAAATCGCTTTCCTGGCTTCGGCTGTCTACATTGTGGGCATGCTGGTCGGGGCGGCGTACGGCCTGTATCCCGTGGTGCTGCCGGCGAGCACGGATCCTGCCTACAACCTGACCATCCATAATGCCGCGGCTGGACATCACGGTCTGAGCGTGGGATTTGCCTGGTGGGTCGTCGGGATGATTCTCGTCCTCGGCTACTTCGTCTTCGTGTATCGCATGTTTCGCGGGAAAGTGCGACTCGAGGAAGAAGGATACTGACGGAGTTCGATCGAACGTCATTTTTTCGGTCTTCCAGATAAAATATTTATTTTCTGTAGTTTACGAGCAGTTGATGCCTCGAGATCCAGACAAAATATTGATTCCAAAAGGCTTACAGGTAAAATATTGCGAAATAATGACTTAGGACCAAGTTTGGATTATGACTTTTCTCTCCCTCCACATAAATCATGTGTTTCCTCATGTTTGCGAAGACGTTTAAGATTGACTCCTCGCAAAATCCTGATTCCAAGGAATTTGCTCGTAAAATATTGAAAAACTTGGATTTTAGCTCTCGATTCTCGATTCTGGATAGTGCGGTCTGACGTCCATAGGAACTGGTCACAAAGACTGGCAAGCATGTTGCCAGTGTGGTTCTTTCATTTTCCTGGGTAAAGGTCGTTCGTCACATCCGGCAGATTTAGCTGTGGAAAACGTCCAGCCGCGCAGGGGTTGATGCCCCGCTAGGCTCAACACCGGAGCGCGTTGCTAAAGCGCTGCTCTTCCACGGAGATGCACGTCCACGGAGATGCACCTGTGCTCGGCGATGAGCGCGTCTCCTGATCGCGAAGAATCGATCTCTCTTCCCAAAGTCGAAATCCCCACTTCTCGCGCAAAAGGCTCGAGAAATGGGGGGCCCAACTTCGCTTTCGGTGGTGATAGGGGTCACTGCGGACGGGCGCTGTCTTTCTGCACAATTAAGGAAGGCCGGAAGAGGCTTGCAACTTGGTGAGAGCAGCGATCGATTCGGAAGACGCCGTGAAAAGGAAGGATGTTTTATTCCTGGTCCTGCTGGCGATCACGGCGCTGATCCTGGCGTTGGCAGAGAGCCGGCTGCAAGCGGCCGGGCACGGCACGCTTAAGGTGACCGCGACGTATACAGGCAGGGGAGCGGTCGATCCGCAGCATAAGATTTATGTGCTGCTGATGGATGCGAATCCTTTCACCTCAACCGCGCTGGTGGACGCGACTTCGCAACCCTTTCCTCCGCCAGCAGAAGCGAATGTGGCGCACGTTCTTGCAGTCCAAGGCACGACGGAAACGAACGGTACGGTTACCTTCCACGATGTTCTCGTATCCACCGTGTACGTGATCGTTTTGTTCGACAAAAAGGGGGAGTACAACGGGCATGTCGGCTCGTTTTCCCAGGGAGAGCCGATGGGTATCTACGGAACTCCGCCCGACAAACTGGATGCGATCACGGTCGGGCCGAAGAAGCCCGCGCAAATCACTTTAACGTTCGACGATTCCAGGACAACACCTTAGCTGTATTAGGCGCCAGCCATCTGCGGCGGTGCAGATCCCCCGTGCTAGTGATAATTACCGAAGGAAGTAGCGAACTGACGCGTCAGTAGTCGCGAGACTTACAAGGGTTCCGGACACCCGTGTTCCCGGTCGCTGTAATACTGGGTTCCAGTCGAATCTCGCCTTGTTCCTTAGGTGTGGTGGATGGTCAGCATGAAATGAACTAGATTCTTGCTGAAAGACGCCCGGTTTTGGTGTGTCTCAAAGCACAGCAGCTAAAGACGCGGACTTCTCGGTGCGTTTTCGGTAGGGCTGAAAGCGCTGCCGCGGTACGAGTTGTTTAGAACCGGGTTACCGGGCGATGGCGGCGGCTGCGTTTCCAGCCGTCATTGCGTTTTTGGCTTCTTTGATTCCTGACTGGATGATCTGGTCCCAATCGAGATGGGGGATGGGCGAGTTTGCGGCGGCCTGATAGAGGGCGAGCGCGTCTTTAGGACGGTTCAGCTTCTTTAGGCAGAGGCGGGCTGCACTCAATTGCGCGGTCAGTGCATGCCTCTCAGTCGGATAGGCCTTCGCGAGTTCTTCGTACTCGGAAAAGGCACGATCAAATTCCTGGATGGCTTCGGCCCCTTTGCAGAGTTCAAGCCACGTGATCGCGGGCATCTTGCCGCCGCCCTGATCAATGAACTCGGCATAGTCCTGAAACGCGGCCTCGACCTGGTGCGCTTTCAGATGCAGGCTGCAAGTGTTGACCGTCGCGTCTAGAAAAGACTTGGTGTCACTTTGCCGCGTATAGACCTGACGCAACAGAGCCCAAGCATCGAGTGAGTTTGGCTTCGTCGCGACGTAACTGGTCAGAAGCGTTTGCGACTCGGCGAGTTGGCCGTGTTCCATCATGTCGCTGGCTTGCTGCAATTCGGCATCGTTGCACCATCCAATTTCTTGCTCGATCGCCTTGTTGGCTTTCTGCTCGATGCCGGAGTACTGGATGGCGAGGGCGGCGGCTGCTCCGAAGACAAAGCCGCCAACGTGTGCCCAATGTGCGACCCCGCTGCCGGATCCGAATAATGTTCCCTCCAGGATTTCAACGGCCAGCCAGAGAGGAAGCAGCCAGTACGCGGCGGCTTTGAAGCGAACATAGCGGAACGGATTTCCGGTACGGAGAAATTTGAATATGCTGAGCCATAGAACCCATAGCATCTCGATTTTCATCTTGGGGAAGCGGACCAGAAACGCTCCCATGAGTGCAGCCACGGCGCCAGATGCGCCCAGCGCCGGCACGGTGCTTCCGGCATTGGCAAAGGCGTGGATCTGTAGTGCGGCCGCGCCCGCGATCAGGTAGAAAGCGGAGTAGAGGCATCGTCCCCAGACATCTTCGAGGACGAATCCAGCGAGCCAGAGGAACCACATATTGCCGATCAGGTGCATCCAGCCGCCGTGAAGAAAATTGGCGGTGAGGTAGCTGATTGCGTTGGGATGCGCGGGGACAAATGCGTACTGCGCATAAATCGACGACGATGAGAGCTTCACGTATTCCGCATTGAGCCGGTCCATCTCCGCTTGCAGTTGCTCCGGGTCCTCCATCATCTTCACTTTCGCGTCGTAAGCGTTGACGACGTCGCGATTGGGATTTTGCAACTGCTTCCATTGCGCGGGATGGGTTTTTCTGAAGCTATCGACTAATCGCTGCGACTCAGGCTGCATCTTTAATTCGGGGTGCAACGCCGCCAGAATCCGGATATCGCCCCGCAGTTCCGCCAGTTGCGGCCCTTGATCGGTGGTGGCGAAGGTCGTCAGAAGGAAGACAATCGTGTTGATCGCGATTAATGCGATCGTGACCATGGGCCATCGCCTGGCTTCCATGTTCTCGTGTTTGATGGGAAGGATGATCATACGTCGTCCCCAAGCGGCGAGAGATCGAGCTTTTGCCTGCGCCAGTTTAGGTTTGCATGGGAGGTAATCACAGATGACGAGAGGCCGTGGCCAATTCTTTAGTAACCAGGGGACTCCGGGCTAGGCGGGCGGCAATTAGTCGGCGGCGGCTTCGAGGGCGGAGAGGTTGCGGGACGGCTTGTGCAGGAAGGCGGCGCGCTCGGTTTCGAAGGCTTCCAGGTTCGCTCCGAATTCCTGCTCGTTCCAACCCATGACGGCGCCAATGCGCAGGGCGGCCTCGCGACTGCAGGATTCGGACCAGCAGGCTCCAAGTGCGACCGGTACGCGGCGGAGCAGCACGTCGGCGAGACCGACAGCGAATTCCTTGCGGTAGGCCTCGACGACTTCGGCCACGATATGCGAAGTATGCGGGCAGATGGGAGCGCGTAACTCGGCGCTGACCAGCGCCATGCGAGCGATGTCCATAGCGCGCTGGCCATGCCATTCCATCATGCCGCGAGCCGTCTCCTCACTGACGGACCCGGCTCTGGCGATCTCGATGACTTCTTGATCGAGCATCGGGTCGAGCGCACTGCCGGGGCCGATTGCCACGGCTTTGGGTTCTTCCACCGCGATGCCGATCTTGCGGGCACACTCGCGGGCGAGGGAGGCTGCGGTCGTTAATTTGCCGCCAATCACGGAGATCATGCGGGCAGCGCCTTCTTCCGTGTGATCGTGGAGGAAGTGACGGCGACTGACGGCGGACGGTTTCTCTCCGGAGTTTGGCAGAGGCCGAATGCCGGCAAATGCGAATTTGATGTCGTGGGCCGAGAGCTTCGCTTTGGGGAACAGTCCGGTCGCGGTGCGAAGAAGGTATTCCATTTCCTCCGCGGTGGGAGCGGTTCTTCCCGGATCTCCATTGTCAGGGACTTCGGTGGTTCCGACCAAGATTTGCTCGTTCCAGGGAAGAACGAAAACGGGACGTCCGTCAGAGGCTTCTGTGTAGAGCGCTGCACTGGGTGCGCCGGAGAAACGTGGCAGAACAATGTGCGATCCGCGGACCCCTCCGAGCATGGGCTTGGCGGTGCGAACGGTGGAGCGCTGGCAGACGCGGTCAGCCCATGGGCCGGTACAGTTCAGGACCCATCCAGCGTCGACGCGCTGGTCTTTCCCCGTAGTGCGATCGCGCAGCAGCACCCCGCGCGCGCGGCCCTGCGAGATGTCAACCGCCAATACTTCGCAGTGATTCCGGACAACGGCGCCGGCTTCGACCGCCTCGGTCATCCACTCGGCAACGAGGCGTTCGGGGAACTCGCACTGCGCATCTTCGAAATTAAGCATCAGCCACTGCTGGCCGGAGTCGAGCGCGCGCTGCACGCGAACCATTTCCATTTCGGTGAGCGGGGATGCCTTTTTGCCGGCGATACGCTGATAGAGCCACAGCCCGGCACGAACTTTCATCGCGCTGCGCTGGCTATGCTCGTTCAAGAGAAACAGGAAGTGAACGGGGTGGACCAGGTGGGAACGCTCGCGCAGCAAGCGTTCGCGCTCGCGGAGAGACTCGCGGACGAGATCGATTTCGCCGTGCTCCAAGTAGCGTAGTCCGCCGTGGATAATGCGGGTCGAGCGGCTGGTCACGCCCGAAGCAAAATCGTGCTGCTCGACCAGCAGGGTGCGCTTTCCGGCGCGGGCGCACTGACGGGCCACCGCCACGCCATTGATGCCGCCTCCGATGACCACGACATGAAAGTGCTGGCCTTCCAGCGAGGGTCGGGGTTTGACTGCTAAAGTCATATTTTTAAGCTAGATACAGACTGTCGCACAACACGCAGAGAACATCGAGACCAACATCCAACGTACATTTTGCACCTTTGGCAGTACCGGAAGAAGGTGACAATGGTCCAATCGTACACCCAAGCGAAAATGATTCCGAAAGTAACATCAGCGAACGATGAACGGCTTGGCAATGAGCCGAGCCGGATCGTAAGCGCGAACCTATACGTTCTAAGCGGTTTTACGCAATGCAGGCCGTTGTCGGGATTCCTGCCCGAAAATGCGGATCATCTCGCGGTTGAAAGCCGGAATGTCATCGGGCTTGCGGCTGGTCACAAGCCCACCGTCGCTCACGACTTCCTTGTCAACCCAATTTGCGCCAGCATTGCTGAGGTCGGTTTTGAGAGAAGGCCATGAGGTCACGGTTTTTCCGCGGACCGCCCCAGCCTCAATCAGTGTCCATGGACCGTGGCAAATAGCGGCAATGGGCTTCCCTTCGTCGGTGAAATGCTTCACGAATTCGACTGCCTGAGGATCCATTCGCAGATGGTCGGGATTCATCACGCCACCGGGCAGGAGGAGCGCATCGAAGTTTTCCGGCTTCGCCGACTTGAGCGAGATATCCACTTCGACTTCTTTGCCCCAGTCTTTCCTGTTCCAGCCTTTAATCTTGCCGTCCTTGGGAGAGACCACTTGGGTCTGTGCGCCTGCCTGGTCGAGCGCCTTGCGGGGTTCCAGTAGTTCCGCTTGTTCGAAGCCGTCGGTTGCGAGGATTGCGATCTTTTTTCCTTGAAGATTACCCGTCGCCATAATTGTTCATCTCCTTCTATGAAGGTGATTTGGTTCGGTTAGGATGCGTCGCATGCACATGCGGTTGCGATGGATGTCGCTCGGATTAGCAGCCACAGCGCTGACCATGTCGCATTGATTCGCGCCTTCGCGTCATTTACATTGGTTGCCGAATGCCGAGCACCGGAGAACGTTTCGAGCGCGCCGTGGCCATCATGGAGCGGCTGCGCGCCCCAGGTGGCTGTCCGTGGGACCGCGAACAGACCTTCGATTCCATCAAACCCTATACGCTCGAAGAGACGTACGAAGTTCTGGAAGCCATCGAAAACCGCGATTGGCCTGAATTGGCCGGCGAGTTGGGCGATTTGCTGCTGCAGGTTCTGTTCTATGCCGAGATGGCGAAAGAACAGGAGACGTTTTCCATCGATGACGTGCTGGACCGGCTTTCCACGAAGCTCATCGATCGACATCCCCACGTGTTTGGGAATGTAAAGGCGGATACGTCCGCTGACGTAAAGCGCAACTGGGAAGCGCTGAAAGTCGAGGAAAGAAAGAAGAAGCAGAGTGCCGGAGCCCCGGAATCGGCTCCGAAAGCTGAAAAGAACTCGGTGCTTGCCGGAGTTTCGTCGGCAATGCCTTCGCTGTTGGAAGCCTATAAGCTCAGTTCGCGCGCCGCGCAAGTTGGTTTTGACTGGCCGGACGTCGAAGGGTTGTTCGAAAAGTTGCACGAGGAAACGGACGAACTGCGGGAGCATCTGAAGAAGTTTCCTGCGCCCGGACCACGGCCGCAAGGGGGCGGAGTGGCCGGGTCAGGGCGCACGGCCGTTCCTGAGGCGCTTCACTCGAGCCTGGAAGAAGAGGTCGGCGATCTGTTCTTCGTGCTGGTGAATATTGCCCGCTATCTTTCCGTCGATCCCGAGTCTGCGTTGCGAAAAACCAACCGCAAGTTCAAGCGGCGCTTTCAGTGGATGGAAGCGCGTCTCCACGAGTCGGGCCGCTCTGCCGATAATACTTCTATGGAAGAACTCGAATCCTTGTGGCAGCAAGCCAAAGCACACGAGAGGTCGGTGGAGAAGACCGCGTGAGCACTGGTTCCGTCGAACTCCGCCGCTGTAAAGGGATTGAAGACTTCCGGGCGTGCGTCGCGCTGCAGAAGGAAGTGTGGAACTTCAGCGATGCCGAACTCGTGCCGCTGCGCATGTTCGTGGTCGCTCATAAGGTTGGCGGCCAGGTGATGGGAGCGTTCGATGGCAAGGAGATGGTCGGATTTGCGCTGTCGATTCCGGGAACACGATCCGGCCACATCTACCTGCATTCGCACATGCTGGCTGTGCGCCAGGATCACCGCAATGGGGGACTCGGGCGGCGACTGAAGCTCATGCAGCGTGATGACGCGATGGCCCGAGGAATCGAACTCATTGAGTGGACGTTCGATCCCCTTGAGATCAAGAATGCGTACCTCAACATCGAAAAGCTCGGTGCCATCGTCCGGCGCTATAACATTAACCAGTACGGCATCACATCATCCCCGCTGCAAGGCGGGTTGCCGAGCGACCGGCTCATTGCGGAATGGTGGCTGAAGTCGAGGCGTGTGCAGACCCTGCTCGAGACGGGGAAGAATCCGTCAATCCAGGGCGAAGCCACCATCGAAGTTCCGGCGCAGATCTATGACTGGAAAGCCAGGGCGGATACTCGCAGCAAGGCGCAGCACGTGCAGGAACGTAATCGGGAGCAGTTCCTGCGCGCATTCGGTCACGGACTCGCCGTTCTCGGCTATGCGCGCGACTCAGGCAGCAATGGCAAGTTTTTGCTCGGGCATTGGGACGAGAACTGGTCGTATGCATCGGAGAGTTGATTCCACCATGGAGGCAAAGAGACACGGAGTACAAAAAGATCTGGTTTGGTTTTAGTCTGTGCCTCGGCGTCTCTGTACTGGAAAAGTTGTTCTCCACAATTTAAGTCATGAAAATAGAAGCCATCACACTGCGCGAGATACACATGCCGCTCGTCCATTTTTTCGAGACGAGCTTTGGCCGTACCTACAGCCGCCGCATACTTCTGGTTACGGTTCATTGCGAGGGTGTTGAAGGATGGGGAGAGTGTGTTGTTGGCGAGGATCCCTACTACAGCAGCGAGTGGATCGAAAGCGCGTGGCCAACGCTGACGCACTATCTGATTCCACCGCTACTCGGAAAGCGGATCGAGAGTGGGCGCGAATGTCCGGCGCTGTTGGCGAAAGTGAGCGGCCATCGGATGGCAAAAGCGGGCCTGGAGGACGCGTTATGGGAGGCGGAGGCCATCCAGAGAAAATTGCCTCTGTGGAAGTTGCTGGGCGGAACGCGCGCGGAAATTCCCTGCGGAGTCTCCATTGGGATTCAGGATTCGGTGGAACAACTCCTCGACAAGATTCAAATAGAGTTGGCCGCCGGATACCGGCGAATCAAGGTCAAAGTGAAACCCGGATGGGACGTGAATATCCTCGAACGGATCCGTTCGCGATGGGCTGACATCACGCTGAGTTGCGACGCCAACTCGGCATACACGCTGGACCAGGTGGAGCATCTGCGCAAGTTCGACCAGTTTCACTTGCTTATGATCGAACAGCCACTCTGGAACGACGAGATCTACTATCACGCACGCCTGCAGAAAGAATT
>Ga0070735_10000264_pt1 | contig 62738 bp, 59 predicted proteins | sample Coa_R1_FD_66443 | JGI IMG/M metagenome (GOLD analysis project Ga0070735, IMG submission 66443) | Surface soil microbial communities from Centralia Pennsylvania, which are recovering from an underground coalmine fire - Coalmine... | ecosystem: Environmental > Terrestrial > Soil > Unclassified ...
AACTGCTCTAACTCGCAAAGCCAGAAGATCGGCGTGAACCGTTTTCCACAAACCCCTTTCGCGTGTCAAAGGAGGAGTGTCCATGCGGTTCTCGCGTTTCATCATCACTGTCTTCGCCCTCTTCAGCGCGGCTTCAGCCGCAGAAATCAAATTGAAAGTAGTTGACCCACAAGGCGCAGCCGTAAGCGGCGCGCAAGTTCAGTTATTCGCCCGGGGGAGTGCAATTCCTATTATCGTCTCCACAACTTCAGCCGATGGCACCCTCTCCTTGCGCACGAGTGATGTCCCACCCTACCAGATGAAAATTCTCGCTCCAGGATTCGCTGCCGAGACCTTGGACCTCTCGTCTCCGGCTGAAATCATGACCGTCACTCTGAAACTCGCGCCGGCGGCTGAAACCGTGGTAGTCACGGCTACACGCAATCCCGTTCCCGAAGATGCCTCGGGCGCAGATACATCAACCCTCAGCGAAAACCAACTTGAAACTATGCGGCCGATTGCTTCCGACGACGCCCTGCGCTACCTGCCGGGTGCAATCATCGACACGGCAGGGCAGCGCGGTGGACTGGCGTCTCTCTTTGTGCGAGGTGGCAATTCCTACTACAACAAAGTCATCGTCGATGGAGTCAGCATCACTGAGCCAGGCGGTACATTCGACTTCGGCTCACTTCCGCTCGATCAGACCGACCGAATGGAGTTGGTACGAGGTACTCAAAGCACCCTGTATGGGTCCGACGCGATGACCAGTGTGGTCCAGGTGTGGACGCGCAACGGCAGCACGCCAGTTCCTGAACTCCGCTTTGGCGCAGATGCAGGGAATTACACCACCGAAAACGGGTACGCCGCGCTCGCCGGCGCGCACGGTCGCTTAGACTACAACCTCTTCGGGAACCAATTTAACAGCACTGGTTCGGGCCCAAATGATCGGTATGCCAACTCTCTCGAAGGTGCAAATTTCGGCGTCAAGCTGAATGACCAAACCTCACTGCGCTTGCGCGCCCGTCACGACAACAGCATTACCGGAGTACAGGGTGAGTGGGCCTTCAACGGAGACCGCCTGCTTTCGCCGGATCTCGACCAGAAAGCACGCCAGAATAATGCGCTTGCTAGCGCAGAACTGACGGTCCGGGGTCCATCGCGATGGACCCATCGATTCACAGGCTTCGAATTCAGTCTGAAAACCACGAATACCGATTTTGTGACCGACCCTGGTCGAGTGACGCCGTTTGGCGAACAGGATTTTCCGTTTGCCGTTTTTCTCGACGTTAATCGTGCAGGCTTCGATTATCAGGGAGATTATTCCGAGCGAAGCTGGGCGCAAACCACTGTTGGTTACGAGTTTGAGGATGAGAACGGCACGGTGAATGATGAGTCTCCGCCGTTTCCTTCCACTCTAGGGCACGGCTTGCGGCGCAATCAAGCCGCGTACGTTCAGCAAGCGCTCGTCCTAGGACGCCTGACGGTCATTGCCGGCGGGCGCTTCGTTCACAACACAACCTTCGGCAACACTGGTGTCCCGCGAGTGGCGCTAAGTCTTCAGGCATTACGCGGCCGCCATATCGTCTCAGGCACTCGGCTCAAATTTTCCTATGCAACTGGAATTCTGGAACCTACGTTCTTTGAGACTTTCGCCAATGGCCCGTTTCAGATACCCAATCCGAATCTGAAAGCGGAGAGAAATCGCGCTTTCGAAACCGGTTTCCAGCAGAACTTCTTCGACGGAAAGTTGGCCTTCGACACGACCTACTTCAACAACTTGTTTCACGATCAGATCAATTTCATTACTATCGATCCGAATACGTTTCTCGGACAGTACATCAACCTGCAGAAATCTTTCTCCCAGGGAGTGGAGACGGAAATCCAGGCGCAACTTAGTCCGAGGTTGTCATGGAATACCTCATACACCTATACGTCGACGGAGATACTCCAGGCACCACCGGGGACACCCTTCCCATCCGCACCCGGCGATCAACTTTTGCATCGGCCGAGGCATTCCGCAGCGACGCTAGTGTCCTACTCAGGGAGACGCTGGTCGGGCAACTTGCGAGGCAGCTTTGTCGGCCGTCGTCCAGACTATGACTTCTTCGGTTACAACATTGATCACGCGGCCGGCTACGTGCGTGTCGATCTGGGCGGTTCGTTCAACTTAAGTTCCAGAGTCATGGCGTATGTGAATATTGGCAATGTGCTCGACCGACACTACAACGAAGTGGTCGGCTATCCCGCCCTGGGTGCCAACTTCCGCGCGGGAATGAGGTTCAGGATTGGTGGCGACTAGATCGAGTTAGGATGGCCCACTCACGCAAAGTTGCATAAGTGGGCCCCGCAAAAGTTGCACCGGTTCGTTCCGCGACTACTATCTGTGTTCTGCTCGGGCAGCAGCGAGCGCGGATTCCATTTTCGCCAGACGCTCTTCAAGAGCCTGGATTTCTTTCTGCTGTCGTTGAACTTCGTTCAGCAGCATGGAATCGAGTACCTGATACTTCACCGCCTGAACCTCGCCTTCGGATGAATGCGTTACGAGCTCAGGATAAACATCCGCCACCTCTTCGGCGATGAGGCCGTATTGCATTGGTTTCGATCCATCCTCAAAGGCTTTGCGATAACGAAAGGTCACCGGACGCAAACGCATCAGGCCTGCGCTTGCCGAACCCATATCCTGCACATCTTCCTTGTAGCGTAGCGAGGAATTGACTGTCCCCAATTGCCCGTGGGTATCGATAAGGACGGGCACAGCGTCGTTCACGCCGGTCGGAACGCCATTCACTCCAGCGACGAAGAATGAGGTTTGAACGGCATTGTCGCCAATGCGAATGGCCGCGTTATCAGTTGATTGGCCGGAGCTTCCGATGTGGATGTTGTTGCTTGCATTGGAAGGCACATTCATAGCAGCTTCAAAGCCAATCGCGATATTCAAATTGCCGGAGGCGTTAGTTGGCATGGCGCCAGTTCCAACTGCAGTGTTCTGGCTGCCACTGGTGTTCGCGAACATTGTCGCGGCCCCGAGTGCCGTATTCTCCGTGCCCGACACGTTTTGAAATGCTGCGGTGCTTCCAATGCCGGTGTTGCCGTCCGCCGCCGTGTCGAGCAAGGCGCCGGCGCCAACCGCAGTGTTGTTGTTGCCAGCTGTATTAAAGTTCAATGCTGTGTCGCCCACCGCCGTATTAAAGAATGTGTTCCCGGTCTCTTGGAGCGCGCCAAACCCCACCCCTAAGTTCTGTGTTCCAGGGTTCCCAGGCTTGATGATCAAGTCTTGGCCCATCATGCGATACGACCGGGAGACATTGACGCGGCCATTCACGTCGAGAGCCACGGTTGGCGTGGTGGTACCCACGCCAATCATGCCGCCAGTCTGAAACAGCTTGGAGTCTCCGAGGGTCGTGCTGCCGGTCCACCGCGGAATGAAGTTGGTCGTGCCCGATCCGGTCACATTAGCCGGCGGCGGAAGGTGCGGCGTTTGCGAGCCATCTGCTCTCGGGGTCTCCTGGGCCCCTGCCGAGAGAGTTGCAAATAGAGCGATCACGGCGCAGCCGATGAACGTAGAAATCCTCTGCATATTTACCTCGCTTTTTGGGATTGTGAATTCCGGTGCAACACCCCAGCTATGGGTGGGAAATGTATCACAATGGGCACACGGGCAACACGAGAGTTCAAGCGCTAGAAGGCAGGGAGTTAATTTGATCTTGTGGAAAGGCGGCTACATTTTTACCCGTCGCCGCTCAACGTCCGGCACATCGGCGTTAGATCTTTGCGATGCACGATGAGACCCGCCGTTGCCGCCCGAAGGGGCATTGCATGAAATCGCCAGAGGCATGGGCGCGGCTGTGTGCGTCCCTCGATACTTGCTGCGAGCCAGCATTAACTTTTGCAGATCTTCGCCTTCCAGGGGCTGCTGGCGCCCGAGAATGTGGGTCACCAGTGCGATCTGGGCAAAATGCTCCACGGTTTCCATTTTCATATATGCATGATGAACCGTGTCGCCGTAGGTCACGACTCCGTGGTTGGACATCAAGATGGCGTCATATTGCGGCACGAGGGGTTCCAACGCGTCCGTAAGTTCAAGGGTGCCAGGCGTACCGTATTTTGCGAGCGGAATGGATCCCAACCCGATCACGACCTCACAGACGAGCGGCTGGTTCAATGCCATCCCCGCGGCTGCAAATCCAGTGGCGACGGGTGGATGGGCGTGAACGATTCCTCGCACATCCGGTCGCTGCCGATAAATCAGCATATGCATGGCGATTTCGCTGGAAACGTCATGCCTCCCCTTCAATCGCTTGCCCTCGAGGTCCACTATGACGAGATCCGAGGAACGCAAGGTCCCTTTGCTCATCGACGTCGGCGTGGCCAGGACCCTCGTCTCATCCAGTCGTACCGACAGATTGCCATCCATCGCGGCCACGTAGCCGCGTTCGTGCAACATCTTGCCGAAGGCGACAATCTCGCGTCGATACTGATGCTCTTTAGACATACGTCGGGACGAATCGGGGGAGTCGAACCGTTCGCGTATGGTAACGCACATGTCTATTAGAAACAATCCGTTTATTCATCGAGTTCCCTTAACTCGGAGGTTCCTGACTCATAGGTGTTCCGCGCCGCGGCGGGGCCCAAAGCGTCAAAGAGAATTTTAATGAGTTTCCCCCAACGATCCGAACATTCCCATTTTTGAATTTTCCAATCACCGGATGTGCGCTTGCGAGTTCTTTGTATGTCCCTGCCATCAAACGCACTTTGTTGCGATCCAGGGCTCAGCCTCGGAGCGGCATTCAACTTGCTTTCTCGGTCTCAAGGAACACAAGCCACATGGCAGAAGCGGCGACGGCAGCGAAACCCGACTTGGAAGCTTCGGTTGAGTCAGATGCTTGGACGCAAGCTCTGAATCTGTGTTGCGAATTAACGGTTGACATGCCGCTGCCCGGTTTCAAAGTAGGGGACATGTTGCGCTTGAAACGCGATTCGATTGTTAACTCGCACTGGCGCCTCGGGACAGATGTTCCCCTCCAAGTTAACGGACAAACGATTGCCCATGGTGAGTTCGAGGTCGTCAGCAACCATCTGGCACTTCGCCTGACGGGCGTGTTGTAGCAGAAAGGAAATGAAATGGAATCAGTCTTACAGAAGTTCGTTCCGGGAGATCTCGCAAGTGGTTTCACAAAAGTCTGGAACCGCATGCGTTGGCGGCTGCTGACCTTCGAGCGAAGCCGCGATCGCAAACTCCGCCTTTGCGAGAGCCTCGCGTTGGGCGAGCGGCGATCATTGAGCGTTGTGGAATTCGGATCACGAAAGTTGTTGCTTGGAAGCACGGGCAACGCGCTAACGGTGCTTGCGACCTTTGAGGAGATGGATACGAAAGCAGATGTTCCCACTTGGCAGTTTATAAACGGAAACCTCGTGCGCTGCGCGTAGGAGTGCTACGGATGACGCTGCGGTTAACAATTCGCACGGCGCTGATGGCCGGGTCTTTTCTTGGGTCGACCGGTGCCTCGTGGGCTGCTGTTCTGCGGCCACGTTCTCCCGCGGGGTTATCGTGGATGGGGCCTGGAGGAAGCAGTGGGTCGGTTCCATGGAACATCGTAGTATTGCTGACCTTGCTGACCCTGCTTCCTGCATTGTTGCTGGCAATGACGCCCTTCGCCCGTCTGTTAGTGGTGTTTCACTTCCTTCGCCAGGCCCTGGGTACTCAGACCGCACCCAGCAATCAGATTCTGATCGGTCTAGCGCTGATCCTGACTCTTTTTCTCATGCAACCGGTGATGGCGGCGATCCAGCACGCCGCCATCTTGCCATATGAGGAAGGCCGTGTGGATGCGGTCCGCGCAGTTGAGTTGGGTTCGGCGCCCCTTCGTCAGTTCATGCTGAAGTACGCGCGCGAAAAAGACCTCGCTTTGTTTCTCGAACTGGCGAAACAACCCCGTCCCGCCCGGCCCGAAGATTTGAGCATGCGGGTTGTCATGCCAGCCTACATTTTGTCGGAGTTGAAAGCGGGATTTCAGATCGGCGCGGCCCTTTATCTGCCGTTTCTTGTAGTGGACATGGTCGTGGCAGCCATCACTACCTCAGTCGGCATGTTGCAGTTGCCACCGGTCGTTATCTCAACTCCGCTGAAGATTCTATTGTTCGTGATGGTGGACGGCTGGAACTTGCTGGTTGGCTCATTACTGAAGAGTTTTGGCTGAGGAAAACGATGTCGCCGGAACAAACGGTCGAACTCGCAAGACGAACGCTCGAGACGACGCTGTTGATCGCCGCGCCCGTACTCTTAATCGCTACGATTGTCAGCCTGCTGATCAATATCGGGCAGGTCCTGACCTCTCTGCAGGAGCAAACGCTTTCTACGGTGCCACGGTTGGCCGCAGTTGCCGGATCCATTTTCGTTCTGATGCCGTGGATCGTTCGCCGCATGATGACGTTCACAATCACATTGTTCTCTGACTTTAGCCCGTACTTGCGTTAGACCGCTTATGGAAATCTTGCATCTTGAAGCGCTGGTTGCTGCGGTTTTATTCGTCGGCTTGCGGGTCGGCGGGCTGATGCTGTTTGCTCCGTTTCTGAGCAGCCAGAGTATTCCCGCTCAGATGAAAGTCGCGCTTGCCGTCGCCCTCACGGCACTTCTTTATCCTGCCTGTCGGCCTACGCCAACGGCTAGTGGCGTTCTCGACTACGCGGGCTTCGCTTTGGCTGAGATGGTAACCGGGCTTCTGCTCGGGCTCGCTTCTCAGTTGACTGTCGAAGCGGCGCAGCTTGCTGGTCAGATGGTGGGTGTGCAGTCAGGGTACTCGCTGGTGACGTTGTTTGATCCGCAAACCCAGGCCGACACCGCAGTGATGGCAACCTTCAACCAGTTTGTGGTGCTCCTTATCTTCGTGCAACTCAATGCAGATCACTGGCTGTTGCGCGGGTTGGCGGCCAGCTTCAGCTATCTGCCTCCGGGCAGTCTGATCACTGGAGCAAAAGCAGGCTACGCCTTGTTACGAGCAGCCGGAGGTATTTGGCTGGCGGCACTGCAACTGGCCGCCCCGGTCGTCGTGGCCACGATGCTTGTGGATGTCACGCTTGGTTTTCTGGCAAAGGCCTCACCGCAACTGCCAGTTCTGTTTCTCGGGCTACCGATCAAGAACCTATTGGGGCTGACAATCCTGACTGGCAGTCTCGTCCTGTGGCCGCGATTCTTCGAACATCGATTTTCCGCCGGGATCGAGCTTGGAGAGCAACTGCTCCACTTGGCAAAGTAATGGCAAATAGCGATAAGACCGAACAGGCAACTCCGCGCAGAAGGCAGAAGGCGCGCGAAAAAGGTCAGATCGCGCGCAGCCGGGACCTGAGTTCCGCTCTTGCCCTCGGCGCCGCAGTGGTTCTTCTAGGAACGCAATTGTCCGGCTTTGCGCGATTGTGGCGTGGTCTGTTCAGTTGGTCCCTTGAGGTTGCCGTTCGCAGCGATTTGCAAGCCTTTGTGCCGCCTGTTGGCAGTCCGGCGACAGCCCTGGCCTGCTTTTGCGTTGGGGTGCTAGCCCTGTGCTGGATTGTGGCGATGCTGGGAGCTCTGGCACAAGGTGGCCTGGTCTTCGCGGCCTCCGGCCTCGCACCCAACGTCTCGCGGCTCAGCCCTGCTACCCGGTTGGAGCAGCTGTTTTCTTTACCGTCGCTCGGGCGTTTATTGAAGTCGCTCCTTCCAGGTGCGGCAATCGCTTATCTGGCGTGCTCGATGATCGCGCGTGAATGGACGACTCTCTTAAATCTTTCGGCTCTCTCGTCCAGCAGGACTGCTGACTACATCCTGCGACATATCTTTGAACTGGCATGGAAATCATCGCTCGTGCTGTTGGTATGGTCCGGTATCGATTATCTGATCGAGCGTCGCAAGCTAGAGACTGACCTGCGCATGAGCCGGCAGGATCTCAAGGACGAATACAAGGAAACGGAAGGCCATCCTACAGTAAAGGCGCGAATCCGCCGCCTGCGCCGCCAGGTACAACGCCGGCACATGCTCGAAGACGTGAAACGCGCCTCAGCCGTAATCACCAATCCCAACGAATTTGCGGTAGCGCTCGAGTACAGCACGGATATGCCGGCACCCGTTGTGGTTGCGAAGGGCCGAAACCTGCTCGCGCAGCAAATCAAACAGGCAGCCAGGTGGCACGGCATTGCGCTGATTGAGAATCCGCCGCTCGCCCACGCCCTCTACCGCGCTGTCGAAGTTGGCCAATCGATTCCTCCGAAGCTGTATGCTGTTGTGGCTGCGATTCTGGCGGCAATTTATCGTGCGCAGGAGCGCGCGATGAAAAAGGCGGGTGCCTAGGTTATGGCTACCGATCCCATCGCGGCGCCCGTTTCCCGCAATTCAGTTGTCGAGTGGGCCGTGCCGGTCGCGGCCGTGGCTATGGTGTTCGTGATGCTGGTGCCGTTGCCGTCATTTCTTCTCGACGCGCTGTTGGCCACCAGCATTACGGCTTCTGTCCTTGTGTTGCTCTCGGCCATTAACATCCTGCGTCCGGCGCAGTTCTCTGTATTCCCCAGTTTGCTGCTGCTGCTTACCTTGTTTCGCCTGTCTTTAAATCTTGCCTCGAGTCGGCGCATTCTGTTGCACGGCAACGAGGGCGCATCCGCCGCCGGGCAAGTCATCGAAGCCTTCGGGCAGTTCGTGGTTGGCGGTAACTATGTTGTTGGCTTTGTGCTCTTCCTCGCGCTGATTGCGATTCAGTACATCGTTGTCAGCCATGGCGCGGTACGGACCGCCGAAGTTACAGCGCGCTTCACTCTCGATGCTTTGCCGGGGAAGCAGATGGCTATCGACGCTGACCTGAATGCCGGGCTCATCGATGAGGCCGGGGCGCGCGCGCGCCGCGAGCAAATCGCACACGAAGCGGAATTTTATGGCGCCATGGATGGTGCGGCACGCTTTAACCAGAGGGATGCCCTCGCGACTGTCCTGATCACGGCGGTGAACATCGTTGCCGGCTTTCTGATCGGCGTCTTTCAGCTTGATATCCCGTTTCGAGACGCTCTGAAGACCTACACCGTTCTCACGGTCGGGGATGGTCTGGTAACGATGATTCCATCGCTCCTGGTCTCGATGGCCGGCGGCATTGTGGTTACGCGTGCGTCCTCGGGCACCAGCCTGGCCAGCGATCTTGGCCGGCAGGTCCTGTCGGGGCGCCGTCCCTTATTTATCGCGGCTGGGGTGATGGCCGCACTTGCGTTGATTCCGGGCCTGCCAAAGTTTTCCTTCTTCTTGCTTGCGATTCTCGTGGCTTTACTGGCCAGGCGTTCACCCCGGGCGTCTGCCGATAAATCGTCGATGCCTCAGGAAGCCAAGGATAAAAAGCCAGCAGCGGAATCGATTGAAGATTTGTTGAAACTTGACGACTTGAGCCTGGAAATTGGTTATGCCCTCATTCCCCTCGTCGATGCGCAGCGCGGCGGCCAAATGCTGGCCCGGGTACGCGCTTTGCGCAGCAATCTCGCCGTTCAATTGGGATTCATTGTGCCATCGGTGCACATTACGGACAACGCAAGGTTGAAGCCGAACGAATACGTGATCTCGTTGCGGGGTGTGGAAATCGCGCGCTGGGAGACGAAAGAAAACCATCTGCTCGCCATCAGTTCGGATGCTTCTCCCGTGCCACTGGCGGGCACGCCGACTCGGGAGCCCGCGTTCGGCGTATCAGCTTTGTGGGTTGTGCCTGGCTTGCAGAATGAGGCTCTGGCAAAAGGATATGCCGTGGTTGATCAGACATCAGTGCTGGCCACACACCTGGCCGAGGTCATAAAACAGCACGCTTCGGAATTGCTGACTCGCCACGAAGCCAAGAGGCTACTGGATCGGCTCGCCGAGAGCCATCCCAAGCTGGTGGAAGAACTGGTTCCGAAGCTGTTGAGCTTGGGCGAAGTCCATAAGGTCCTGCAGCAATTGCTGCGCGAGCAGGTTTCAATCCGAGACTTGTCGACCATTCTGGAAACGTTGATTGACACGGTCGCAGTCAGCAAACATTCCGTGCTCCTGGTGGAAGCCGCGCGACAAGCCCTGGGTAGAGCCCTGGTCAAGCCCCTTCTGGAAGAGAACCAGCTGCGCGTCGTGACTCTGGATAACTCGATTGAGGAAGAACTTGGGCGGGCCCTTGGTACGCCGGCTTCGGCCACCGCCGCCGCCGGCTTGCAACCGTCTCTGGTCCGGCGAATTCTCGAGGGCCTGCGGCGGATCGCAGGCGAACAGGTCGCGCTTGCCAGTCCCGTCCTGCTGTGCTCTACCCCTGCGCGTTTCCATTTAAAGCGCCTGCTTGAGCCATTTATGCCCAAGCTGGTGGTCTTGTCGCCCAGCGAAATTCCTGCGGTGGTCTCGGTGCAATCGTTGGGGGTGGTGCGATGAGGTTTCCCGCAGAAGGCAAGGAGATAAGCGAATGAAGGAGGCGACCCGGCAGGCTTATACGTCCTGGCAAAACGACGAAGAAAGGGAACACCTGCTGACCGAGCAACTTCCCCTGGTCCGCTACATTGCGCGCCGAATCCATGAGCGCCTGCCGCGGCACGTCCCGTTCGAGGACCTGGTGCACGCGGGCGTGATTGGATTGATTGACGCGCTGCAGAAATACGATCGCAGCAAATATGTTCAATTTGCTTCTTATGCCAAGTTCCGGATTCGCGGCGCCATCCTCGACAGCTTGCGCGAAATGGATTGGAGCCCGCGTGATTTGCGGCGCAAAGCGCGGCAGCTCGAGGAGGCAAACAACCGCCTAAGTTCCGAATTGGGGCGGAGCCCGAGCGAGCAGGAACTCGCTAACGACTTAGGCCTCGACCTGCATGAGCTGCAGTCCTTGCTGGGAGAAATCAATGGCCTTGAGATCGGTAGTCTGCGCGTCATCTCTCCTCGCGACGGGCAGGAGGAAGACCTGTGCGAATTCCTGCCGAATGATCCCGAGGATACACCGTTATTTACCTGCTTACGGTCGGAGATGAAGCAGCTGCTCGCCGGCGCGATCGACGAACTGCCGGAGAAAGAACGACAAGTGCTGGCCCTTTATTACTTCGAAGAATTGACCATGAAGGAGGTGGGCGCGGTTCTGGGAGTGGGAGAGTCGCGAGTCTCCCAAATTCATTCCATGGCAGTCGTCCGTTTGCGCGCCCGGTTGGCAGAACTCACGAGCCCCGCGCCGCGGACGGCATCTGCCGCAGCTGGGCTGTAAGAGGGGAGACATCGTGGAAAAGGTTCTCAACCAGGAACAGATCGATGCCATGGTACGGGCAGCCCGGGGGGGAGGCTCGCAGGGATCCGATAGAGAGGCGATCGTCGTCCCCTGGAACGCCCGGCAAGCCGGCCAACTTGGGCGCCAGCAACTGCAGTCGATCAACTCCTTGCACGAGGACTTTGCCGCCAACCTCAGCCGTTCTATCGCCGCTTATCTTCGGGTAGCGTTTATGGCAAAACTCGTCTCGGCCGAACACTTGACCTATGGAGAGTTCCTCCAGCGCGTACCGGAAACCACGTACCTCGCCAGCTGCCGGTTGTTGCCAGTTGACACATCGGTCCTTCTGCAATTGGATTTGACGGCTGCGTTCCCGCTGATCGATGTGTTGCTCGGAGGGGAAGGAAAAAGCAAGCCTCTCGAGCGCCCAGTGACCGCCATGGAATCGCAGATCCTTGAAACCGTCGTTGGCATCATCTGCCGGGAATTGCAAGCGGCCTGGCAAATTCTTTCACTTAAGTTTGAATTTGAGCAGCATCAGGAAGCAGAGCAGCTTCAGCATCTGATGGCCCAAGACGACAAAGCGCTTGCCCTGAGTTTCGAAATTCAGGTTGCGGATAATAGGGGAGCGCTAAATCTGGTTTTTCCTGCCGTCGTTTCCAATGCACTCTTACGCAAGATGGGTGCCGACCGGGCACGACAAAAACGCCGCCACCAGCCGGAGTTGGTTGAGCGGTTGAGAGAGCATCTCAGGAGTTGTCCGTTCACGGTCGAGTTGAGCGTCCAGGTATCACGCTCCTCGATCCGAGAGCTGATTGGTCTGGCACCCGGGATGCTTCTGCGACTTCATACACCGATCCAGAGTCCGTCCACAATACGGATCGGCAATCTCGATTTGTTCGGTGCCACTGTTGCCCGCCGCGGGGCATTGCGCGCGGGCCAGGTGCTGTGGCGCGATTCGGTATCTCCTGAAAGGAACCAATCAAATGACGGATGAGTCTCCCGCTCCCAAAATGCCCGAAGGAACTCCATTGAGCCCCGAAGTCGCAAGGTTTATCGGCGCATGGTCGGAAAGCATGGCCAGTGTGCTGGGGTCAATTGCAGGCTCAGCGTACCCTGTGCGATGCGTCAATCAGCCGGATAGCAGCAGTCCATCTCCGAGCGAGAGCGATCTGGAAGCTGTGGTTACCGCTTCCGGACCGTTGCGCGGAGAGATGAATCTTCACATTCCCCAGTCTGCTGTCATTCGTCTGGCACAAGTCTTCCTGGGAGAAGAAACCGATACCTCGGTCGCATTTAAGGCGGAGCACCGAGACGCCGTCGAGGAACTGATTCGGCAGATTGCCGGGCATGTTGCCTCGGCCCTTAAGCCGGTCTGGGGTGACTGCCAACTCCGGGTTGAATTTGGCGTGGCACCGGCTTGGCCTCCCGGAGCGGAGGGCTGGTTCACCTCATCAAACGACTCTCCCTCGCGTCTCTGGGTACAATGGCGCGTGAGCGCGGCCTTGGTGGCGGCCTTGAATGCCGCCCGCTCTTCAAGAACTCCGTCCGAAGGATCCGTTCCTGCCAGCGGCATACCTGGCGCACCCCGAACAGACGGGCAAAATCTCGACCTGCTGATGGATGTAGAACTGGAGATCACTTTACGCTTTGGACAACGCACCATGCTGCTGCGCGAGGTGCTCGAGTTGGGAGCCGGCTCGGTCATCGAACTCGATCGTCACGTCGATGAACCTGTGGATTTGTTGCTCGACAACAGATTGATCGCGCGAGGCGACGTTGTAGTTGTGGATGGCGACTACGGACTGAAAGTCCTGGAAGTGATGTCTCCACGCCCGGCATGCGTGCAACCGCAATGAATAGCGACAACGCACAGCCGAGGATGATGTCACGATTCCAACGGTACTGGCAAGCTGCCATTCCACATTGTGCAACCGAGGATTGTCACCTCACGAACAGGATCTGGCGCCGGGTGAGTTCGTGGCATCCGGGAATCCGACTGTGGGGCCGGCTTTTTTGCGGCCCTCAATGCTTTGAGAAGGCGGCACGGCAAACTTTTGAGAAACTGCTGGCGAATCCAATACAGTCCGAGCCGGTGCGGCATCGCATCCCACTCGGCCTGCTGATGCTGTCGCGAGGGCACCTGACACAATCTCAGTTGCAGTTCGCTCTCGAAGCGCAAGCGCATGATCAGCGATTCCGCTTGGGAGAATGGTTCGAAAAGTTGGGTTTTGCCACTGAGCAACAAGTGACTTCGGCGCTTGGGTTGCAGTGGGCATGTCCGGTGCTTCCTGACGGTGCGGCCCGCGATCTCGAATGCACACGACTGTTGCCTTACCGCCTGCTGGATACATTCCACATGCTGCCACTGCAATTTGTTCAATCCACTGGGATGTTCTATTTCGCCTTCAGCGATGGCATCAATTATCCGGCCATGTATGCCGTGGAGCAGATGCTCAACTGCCGAACGGATGGCTGCCTGATCAGCCACACCGCAATGAAAGCTGCTCTCGAGGAGATTGGCGGACACCGCGAACGTCAGGATCTTTTGTTCGAGGGTTGGAGAGACGCCGCAGAAATGGCACGAATCTCAACCGGGTACATCACCCGGCTCGAGATCGATGAAGTTCGAATCATCTCCGTCGGGCCTTATATCTGGGTACGTCTTCAGAAGAGGGCTGAGCAGGCTAACCTCCTGTTCCGTCGGCCTGAGGTTGCTGCAATCGAGGACGATGGGCAAATCCTTCCTATGCCTCAATGGGCGCCGGTTAAAGTCCCTCGCGCATTCGCCGATAATTAATGTAGACAGCCAGATGGGTGACACAAAGATGCCTCCCTTGGGCTCTCTGCATTGGTCGGGATGGAAACTCATGAATAGAATAAGCGCCCTTATCGTTGACGATTCTTCGGTGATGCGAAAAATCGTTGAGCGTTCGATAAGACAGGCCGGCATTGAACTCACCCAGGTACGCGAAGCAGCGAATGGGGCCGAAGCGCTGGGACTGCTAAACACTGAGCCGGTGGATCTTATCTTGTGCGACATCAATATGCCGGTAATGGATGGGATTGAATTTATCCGGCAGTTGCGCGGGGTGGAATCGGCGAAGGGAGTGCCGGTCGTGATGATTACGACCGAAGGAAGCGAATCTCACGTTGTAGAAGCCCTTTCCCTGGGTGCCAAAGGCTACATTCGAAAACCATTCACACCCGAACAAGTGAAAGAACACGTAGTGCCTCTCCTGGGAAGCAAAATATGAAATTCGCCGATGGGATCACCCGCCCTGCAACCGAGACATGGCTACCGCAACTTGAACTTGCCGCCCGAGAGGTCTTTGAAATCATGCTCGGGACGAAACTCCGTACGCAACCAGCCGGTGCGGATATTGTCCCCGCTGACCTTACCGCCATGGTCGGATTGGCAGGCCAGCTCTGCGGAGTGCTGACCCTGCGCTGCAGTTCGCAATCGGCGGCGCTAATGGCTTCCAGGATGCTCGGCCTGGAGGTCAAGGAATCCGACGGGCAGATGTGGGACGCAGTGGGAGAGATCGCTAACATGATCGCTGGAAATTTCAAGAACAAACTCACCGGCATGGCTGATCGATGCATGCTTTCTGTTCCAACCGTCATCACTGGATCGGACTATAGCTGCCGTTCAATGGCAGATACCGGTCCGCTCGAGGTCACGCTACTTTTTGACGGATCGCCGCTGACGTTGGCGCTTGAGATTCACAGCTGAAGCAGTCCGGCCTGGAACATTCTGCCGGTTTGCATCCCGAACGACGGCAGAATCTGCCTGAACCACCGCTCATTAAATCTTCCTTACCGTCACTTCGTTTGAACACCTGTCGTCACACCTACTTACGATCGAGTTCGATGTTTTGGGAATTGGCGCTTAGCGTGCTTGTCCAACTCATGGAGCGACGAAATGAACAGTGGGTACTACGCGGCATGCGCCGGTTTGGAAGCTCAAACCCAGGCATTGGAACTGATCTCGAACAATGTAGCTAATCTCAATACGACCGGTTTTCGCGGACAACAGACAACATTCCGATCGTTACTGGCGAGTTCATCCGCCGACGGTGGCTCTTTGAACTATGTGGTCAACGATTTCAACGTGCTCGGAGGAAGCCGGCTTGATCTGAGTGCGGGAAGCCTGCAGTCCACCGGCAATCCCCTGGACTTGGCGATCGAGGGGACCGGATTTTTCGCCGTCCAGAGCAAGGTTGGCGTGGTCTACACACGAAACGGCAACTTCCAAGTGGCCGTCGACGGCAAGTTGACTACTGCTTCGGGAGACCTTGTGCAGGGGCAGAACGGCCCGATCGTTGTTCCCAGCGGCGAAGTTTCCATCAGTCCAGACGGGACCCTGTCCGTAGGCGGAGCGGTTGCGGGCAAACTCCGGATTGTAGAGTTCAGCCCCGAATATTCACCCACTCCCCTGGGTGGTTCCTATTATTCAGCGCCCCCTCAACAGATTCGACCGGCGCCTTCTTCGTACGTTCGACAGGGAATGATCGAGTCATCGAACGTAAACGCCGTTTCTTCAGTCGTGCAATTGATCGCCGTGCAGCGAAGGGCGGAGATGCTGGAGAGGGCTATGTCTTCGTTCTACTCCAACTTCGATCACATCGCCGCCAATGATCTACCCAAGGTTTAGGAGAGCCCCATGTTACGCGCCTTGTACACAGCCGCAAGCGGCATGAGCGCCCAGGAAACCAACCTGGACAACATTGCCAACAATCTCGCGAATTCCAGCACCGCCGGATTTCGTAAACGGCGTGTTCAGTTCGAAGATCTGCTCTACCAGAATGTGGTCATGCCGGGGGCGGCTGCAACCCAACAAACGACCTTCGCGGCCGGTCTCCAGGTCGGTCTCGGCACCCGTACTGCCACTTCGGAAATTGTCCAGCTGCAGGGGGACTTCAGCGCAACCGGCAATCCGCTTGATCTGGCGATCCAGGGAAACGGATTTTTCCAGGTGACCCTTCCATCCGGCGAGACTGCGTATACGCGGAGCGGCGCTTTTCAGGTGGACGCGAATGGCAACCTCGTCACCGCCGATGGCAACCCGCTCTCGCCGTCAATCGCAATCCCTACTGGCGCGACATCAATCACAATCGGTCCGGACGGCACCGTTAGTGTCACGGCGGCGGGGCAAACGCAAGCGCAGCAAGTCGGCACGATCCAACTCGCCTTATTTCCCAATCCTGGCGGGCTGAACAGCATCGGCAAGAATCTCTTCCTGGCAACGACGGCCTCCGGCGACCCGGTGCAGGGAACGCCAGGAGGCAGCGAAGGCCTGGGCACAATTCAGCAAGGTTACCTCGAACAGTCCAACGTGGACGTTGTCGAGGAATTTATCCAGATGATCGTCGCGCAGCGCTCCTACGAGGCAAATTCTCGCGTGGTGCAGTCCGCCGACGAAATGTTGCAGGGGCTGAACAATGTCGGCCGGTAGGCGCCGCATTCTCGGTCTTGAAAGTTTGTTTGTATTTTTGTGCCTTGCACCAGGATGGTGCCAGAGGATCGAAACGAAGATCCGCCTGCTCGAAATCGCGGAGGTGCGTGGCGGGGTGGTTTCGCTGGAGGATTTTCTGCCACCGCAGGCGCCTGCCGCATTGCACCGAGCAGCTGCCGGAATTCAATTGTGCAAGACTCCCGAAGTAGGAAGCTCGCGAGTTCTCCGCGCGGAAGAGATTCTGCGGCGGGTCGACAATACCGCATTGCTGCAAAGCCTCAGCATCCCCGAAATGGTAATCGCGCATAACCCAGGCTGGCCGGTCGAAGTCGAAGCGGTTCGAAGTGCCATTTCATACTTTTTGGAACGGCAGAATTGGAGCCGAGAGAAAATCGAATCGGCAGGGCTAACCTTTCCTTCCATTTCCGCCGCGGAACGCGATCCTCGCCTGCAGGTGGCTACCGCAGTGCGCGATCACCGGAGTGGAACCGTCGAACTTCGAATGCGCTGTTCGGACCGGTTGGCGTGCTCTTCGTTCGTGGCGATCCTGAGTTTGCGGTCGAGAGATGTCGCTGCGCCGGAATTTCGCGTTCAAGACCCAACTCGTCGTGTAGATCTATCGGAGGGCCCGCAGGGTGCCTTCCTGGCTCAAAAGGCCAAGCTCGCAACCTTGGTCCTACAAGGCAAGGGCATGCAATTGTCTCTGCCCGTGATTTGTCTCGATGCGGGCAGGCTGGGGCAGCAGATTCGGGTTCGAGATTCAAAAACGGGGCGAGTGTTCACCGCCGAAGTGACAGGGGTTGAACTCTTGAAGGCCCAATTATGAGGAAACCCATGGTCCCCATACGTCTCGCAATGTCGTTGACCTTGCTATTACTCCCCGCACCCAGTGCGGCTGCAAAAGACAAGTCCGGTGCCATTCAGCACGAATCACTTTCGCAATACATCGAACGCATGCAGCAGCAGGGGCCCGACTTGGTGCATGCGAGTCCCGGTAGCTTGTGGACGAACACTGGAAACTTCGCGGTGATGAACACCGACTACAAAGCGATGCGAGTCGGCGATCTAGTGACTATTGTGGTTGCGCAGGGAACAACCGCCAACAACGCCGCCAGCGTCTCCACGGCGCGGAGTTTCAACGCCAGTTCCGGCATAAGTGCTCTGCCGGGCAAGTTGAATACCGGAGGGGTCCAAAATCTGTTTTCGCCTCAGTCATCCGCAACCTTGAGCGGCAAGTCGCAGGGAGCGACGACCTCGAGTCTGAACACCACACTGGCGGGCAGAGTTGTCGCGGTACTGCCCAGCGGGGCGATGGTGATCGAAGCAGAGCGTCAACTCACGATGAACAACGAAAAACAAACCGTCCTCGTGCGGGGATTGGCGCGTCCTGGAGACATCACGTCGGATGGCAGCATTCAATCGAACCGCATTGCTAATCTCGAACTCGAACTTAAAGGAAAGGGCGTTCTAAGCGATGGTGTGCGGCCGCCAAATCCTGTGGTACGAGCAATCTTGCGAGTGCTCAATTTCTAGAGGATAGGCATGAAGAAATTTCTGCTTCTCATCTTTTCAGTTTTCTTTGGCGGCTACGCGACTGCCCAGGACATGGTACGCCGGGCGCTGATACGAGACGTAAGCTCAATCGAAGGAATCCGCGATAACGCGGTGATTGGCTATGGCGTGGTCGTAGGCTTGCGAAACACCGGTGACAAGCAACAAACCTTATTCACCAACCAGACATTGGCCAACATCCTCCAGCGTATGGGAGTGCAAACCTCAGCCGGAACGCTGATCGTTAAGAACGTTGCCGCCGTTTTTGTCACGGCCAATCTGCCTCCCTTTGCCCGCCCGGGGACGCGGCTCGACGTGACCGTTTCTTCAGCCGGCGATGCACGCAGCCTGGAGGGTGGCACACTTCTGCTGACCCCTCTATATGGCGCCGACGGCCAGGTCTATGCGGCCGCCCAAGGCGCGCTCACCATTGGCGGCTACAGCGAAGGAAGTTCCAGCAATGCAAAGCAAGTCAACCATCCGACAACTGGGCGCATTCCCGGCGGTGGGGTTGTGGAGCGGGACAGCTCCCTCGACCTTCGCAGCCTGGAGAAAATTTCTTTACTTCTGAACGATCCCGATTTCAGGACAGCCGAGGACGTCGCAACCGCAATTGACCACGAGGTCGGCAAACAAATCTCCCACGTTATCGATAGCCGCCGCGTGGAAATCGACACAGGCGGTCTTGAAAGCAAAAACGCTCCGGCACTTTTGGCGCGCGTCCAAAATCTGGTCGTCGAGGTTCATCATCGCGCTCGGGTGGTCGTCAATGAGCGCACTGGCACTGTGGTGATGGGCAAAGATGTTCGTTTGGGAGCGGTCTCCATACTGCACGGCAATCTGTCAATCGAAGTGACGACGCAGTTTACCGCTTCTCAGCCCAGTCCCCTCTCCACAGGAAAAACCACAGTTGTCCCTGAAACCAACATCAAAGCAGAAGATTCGCCGGCCCGCCGCATCGAACTGGGAGAAGGTGCCAGCGTCGAACAGCTAGTAAACGGTTTGCAACGAATCGGAGCCACCGCGCGTGATGTGATCGCAATCCTGCAAGCGATCAAAGCTGCCGGGGCCCTGGAGGCCGACCTGGAAACAATCTGATGACAATCGCTGGAGTTACTGCAAATCCCATCTCGCCCGAAGCCAACGATGCCCACTCACGCAAGATCGCTCGCGCAGCCCATCAATTCGAAGCGGTGCTTCTCAGTTCGTTATTGGGCTCGTTACAGCACACTTTCTCGATTCTTCCAGGAGGAGAGAGACCGCGCCAGGAAACCGAGACTTATCAGTCGATGGGAATGCACGCGTTGGCGGCCAACATATCGGAGCAGGGAGGAATTGGCATTGCTGAAAGAATCGTTCGCAGCTTGCAGCAATCCGAGTCAACAGTGCCCGAGAATAAGAAAAGCCCCGCGACCTAGTTCGAGGGGCTCCTCCAGAACTCTTAATCTAAGGACCGTTCTTAGTGTTTCTTTTTCTTTTTGGCAGCTTTCTTCTTGGTAGCCATGTATCCTCCGTGAACTATTTTCCCTTGTGTTGCATGGTCCCAACTGCAGGCGCAATCACCGACATGCGGTAGCGATCACGCTCTCACTACAAGATATTGCTGTGTAAGAGTCGCGCTGTCAATACAATTTCGGGTTCTCGCCTGCCTTTGCACCGGCGACAATGTGACGTAGACTTAAGCTCCTCCCATGCCACGCGATCCGATCGAGCTCGAAATCTTCAAAAACGTTTTCCATTCCATCGCCGAAGAGATGGGAGCAGCGCTGCGACGCACCGCGTTCTCTCCCAACATCAAAGAACGCCGCGATTACTCCTGTGCTGTCTTTGATGAAGAGGGACAAGTCATTGCCATGGGTGATCACATGCCCGTGCACCTGGGCTCAATGCCCATGTCAGTGAAAGCCGCTCTTGATCGTTTCGCGCTGGAAAACGGCGATGTGGTCATGTTGAACGATCCGTTCGAGGGAGGAACCCACTTACCGGACATTACGCTGGTGGCATCGTTTCATACCACCATCAATGGGGATCCTGACTTTTACGTTGCTTCGCGTGCGCACCACGCGGACGTCGGCGGCGCCTATCCCGGATCCATGGGCCTCTGTCGCGAGATTTATCAGGAAGGCTTCCGTATTCCCCCGGTCAAGATCATGCGCGCCGGAAAAATGCAGCAGGATGCTCTGGCACTTCTATTAAGCAACGTTCGCACTCCGCGGGAACGCGAGGGCGACCTGGGGGCGCAGATTGCAGCATGTCACACCGGAGTTGCGAGGCTTAAAGAAATCTGCCAGAGATATACTCTGCGAAAGGTGAAGCGTGCAGCCGTTGACCTTCTGAATTATTCCGAAGAGATGATGCGGGCTTTTCTCAAGCAAGTGCCTCCAGGAAGCTACCGGGCCAAAGACTTCCTCGATAACGACGGGGTTTCCGAAAAGCCCGTCAAGATTGCCGTTGAGATCCGGGTTTCGCACCGCGGAAAACGCAAAGATCCTGAGGCGATTGTAGATTTCACAGGCAGCGATCCCCAGGTCGAGGGTGCGGTGAACGCGGTGAAGGCGATTACTTATTCGGCGTGTTTTTATGTCTTCCGTTGTTTGCTGGCGGAAGACCTTCCGGCTACGGCAGGCTTGATGCGTCCGATTACCGTAATCGCGCCGGAAAGAAGCGTGGTGAATGCGCAGCCGCCCGCGGCCGTTGCCGGAGGCAATGTCGAGACTTCGCAACGCATCGTCGATGTGCTCCTGCGGGCGTTATTCCAGGCAATTCCAGACCGTATACCTGCCGCAGCATCAGGAACCATGAACAACCTGACGATCGGCGGTATCGATGCACGGACCAACGAACCATTCGCTTATTACGAAACTGTGGCGGGTGGCATGGGTGGCAGGCCAAGCAAGGCCGGGGTGTCCGGCGTGCATACTCACATGACGAATTCCCTCAATACACCCGCGGAGGCTCTGGAATATGCCTACCCGTTGCGGGTCCGAAAATATGGGCTTCGCACACATAGCGGAGGCGACGGCAAGCATCGAGGAGGGGATGGCCTCATCCGCGAAATCGAGGTGCTCACTGACGCAGAGGTTACACTTCTCTCGGAACGGCGAAATTTTCGGCCCTACGGATTGAGCGGCGGAGCAGAAGGCGCGGCGGGAAGAACGACAATCCTACGAAACGACGGCTCGAGCGATTCTTTGCCCGGAAAATTCAACCTTCGGCTCCGGCGCGGCGGCCGGATTCAAATTGAAACTCCGGGCGGCGGTGGTTTCGGTCAAGCCTGAGAACGCTTACTCGGGAGGTTCTTCATGCGCACAATCAAGTCAGTCGGAGTCTTTTCGGTCGCTAAGATTTCTGGCCTTGTTTATGCCGGATTAGCGCTGATCCTTATGCCGTTCTTTCTGTTGATCGGCTTCGTCGGAACGATGACCGGACGCAATTCCGGAATAAGCGGGATCGTTTCTATCGTGATCGCAATTCTCTTGCCGGTAATCTATGGTTTGGTGGGTTTCATCTTCGGGGCTATCGGTGGATTTTTCTATAATGTTTGTGCCAAGTGGGTGGGTGGCATCGAAGTCGAAGTCTCGACTCCGGCGATTGCGCCGGCTTCGCCGTTACCTCCGTTACAACCATATTCTTAAAGCTCCTGGAGCTCTCTTCATGACCTCTACCGACCTAGGATCGCACTATCTCGATGAAGTCCGCCGCCAGTTTCGCGGATACAAACGCTTAGGCGAAGGTGCCATTTCACAACTAAAAGACCCGGAACTGTTCGTCACGCTTGATCCGGAATCCAACTCTGTTGCGGTCCTGGTAAAGCATCTCTCCGGTAACATGCGCTCCCGTTTTACGGACTTCCTCACTAGCGATGGGGAGAAGCCAGATCGCAATCGCGACACGGAATTCGACGTGGGCTCCCAGACCGCCCGAGCGGCCATCATGGACTGGTGGGAGCAAGGCTGGGCACGAGTTTTCTCTGCCATCGAGGTACTCAAGCCCGAAGACCTAATGCAGACCGTCACCATCCGCGGCGAGCCGCATACCGTGCTGCAGGCGCTCAATCGGCAACTGGCTCACTACTCGGCTCACGTGGCGCAAATTATCTTTTTGGCGAAGCATCTGCGGTCGAGCGAGTGGAAGACCCTCAGCATTCCGCGCGGGAAATCCGAAGAGTACAAGCGCAAGGCTCTCTCGGAACGCAAGACCGCGCCAGCCGGGCCCGATGCCGGCCGCAAGTAACGCCATCTGGCTGCAATGCTAGAATGACTCGTTTTGCATTCCAGCGTTGCTTCATCAAGAGGTAGGCACTCATGGCTGATACCATGCTCGCCGTCGTAAAGTCGGAACCGGCGCCCGGGGCAGAGGTTCGAGAAGTCAAAATCCCTAAGTTTGGCCGCACCGATGTGCTGGTGAAGGTTAAAGTCGCCTCGATTTGCGGTACCGACCTGCACATTTATGAGTGGGACCGATGGGCGCAAAACCGTATTCATCCTCCGCTGATTCCCGGCCACGAATTTTGCGGAGAAGTCGTCGCGTTTGGCGATGAGGTCACCAGTGTAAAGGAAGGCGATTTCGTTTCCGCCGAAATGCACGTTGCGTGTGGCAAATGCCTTCAGTGCCGCACTGGCGAGGCCCATATATGTCAAAACGTGAAAATCATCGGGGTGGATGCTGACGGGGCGTTTGCGGAATACGTCGTTATTCCAGAATCCAACATCTGGAAACTCGATCCCGCAATTCCGCAGGAATACGCTTCCATCCTCGATCCGCTAGGAAATGCAGTTCACACAGTTCTCGCTGGCGAAATCGCTGCCAAGACGGTGGCGATTACCGGAGCTGGTCCAATCGGCTTGTTTTCGATCGCAGTCGCTCGCGCCGTGGGTGCGGCCCAGGTTTATGCGATCGAAGTGAACGAGCATCGGCGCAAGATTGCTCAGCAAATGAAAGCCGACCTTACCCTCGATCCGACGAAGGACGACGTAAATTCCATCATTTTGGAACGAACAGGCGGTCTAGGCGTCGATGTTGTGCTTGAAATGGCTGGACATCCCAATTCCATTCGAACAGCTTTCGACATCGTGCGACGTGGTGGACGCATTTCTCTTCTGGGCCTTACCTCAAAACCGATTTCTCTGAATTTTTCCGAAGATATCATCTTCAAGGGCATCACGGTTCAAGGCATCAGTGGAAGGCGGATGTATCAGACGTGGTATCAGATGACCGCGCTCTTGAAGAACGGCAAACTCGATCTCCATCCCGTTATTACCGACCGGATTGCGATGAAGGATTTTTCGAAAGCGATGGAGCGTCTCAAGACAGGCGAGGCGAGCAAAATACTGGTCTTTCCCAATGGTAGTCAGGGCTCGGCGAAGTGATCCACAACTAGGCGCCTGTCGGCATCTTTACTATCTTTTTCTGGAAAGCGTACGTCACCAGTTGTGCCTTATTGTGGATGTCGAGTTTCCGCATCAGGTTGAATTTGTGCGCTTCAATCGTCTTGATGCTGAGTCCCAAAAGTCGGGCGATTTCTTTGACGGAATTTCCTTCTGCGATCATTTTGACCACTTCGCGTTCACGCGGCGTCAAGGCAGCCCCCCGCGAGCGGCCGCGGATGCCCTGAGATCGCGAGCGAAAATCGTCGACCAACTTGCCCAGAACCTGGGGGCTGAGATATTTCCGCCCCTGATAAACGTCTCGAACTGCGCCAATCAGTTTCGATGACGGCGCATCCTTCAGAATGTAACCGGACGCGCCCACCTCGAGGCATTGCAGAAGATACTCTTCGTCCTCGTGCATGGTGAGGAAAATCAACCGAGTTCCCGGAGACTCTCTTCCGATCACCCGCGCGGCTTCGAAGCTCGACATTCCGGGCATCCCAATATCGAGCAGAACGACATCAGGCGACGTGCGGCGCACCTGCTCGATGGCCTGAGTGGAGTCAGCGGCTTCGCCTACCACGTGGATGTCCGCCTCGCCTTCCAGCACGCGGCGCACACCTTCACGAAAAAGCGTGTGATCATCAACGATTATGCAATTAATAGACATCGTCCGATCCAAACCGCAACGAGCTGCGTACGTCGACACCTCAACTCGCCCGGCGCGCCACCACTCCCTTCATAAAAGTGATCACCTCACGACCCGAACTCCGTCTTACGGCGGGTCCGCCCGCGAGAGGTACTTTCACATTCAGAACCGTTCCTTTTGCCTTCCGCGAACGCAAAAAAACCGTGCCTCCGAGAGCCGCGACTCGCTCTTTCATTCCTATCAGTCCGTACCTGCCCTCGCGCACATTCGTCTTCTTGGACAGGCCAACTCCGTCGTCCTCAATCTGCAACGACAACCTGGAACCTTCAGCCTCGAGGCGAACACTGAAGTTCTTCGCCTGGGCGTGCTTTGTAATGTTGTGTAGCGCTTCCTGTAAGCAGCGGTAAACGGTCAATTGCGTTTCCTGGTCGAGGCCTTCCATTCTTTGAGGAAGGTCAAGATGAGCCTTCATTCCGGTGTTCCTGCTGAGCTCACGTCCCTCCTTCCGAATCGCTGCCAACAATCCCAGTTCTTCCAGCGCTCGTGGCGAAAGCCTTGAAATGAGGCGGCGGAGGTCGCCAATCGTATGATCCAGAAGCTCCATCGCCTGGTGGATCTTCGATCTGGTGTCGGACTCTCCAACCTCTTCGGCCAAAGCTCCGAGGCAAAGACGCAGTACCATCAAGCCCTGCCCAGTCTCATCGTGCAGCTCGCGGCTGATGCGTTTTCGTTCTTCTTCCTGCACGCGCACCAAATCAAGCGAGAGATCGGACGCTGACGATGGAGCGCAAAACTCGTGAACGTTCTTATGACCCTTTGCGTAAGTTCTTCGACCGGCTGCCATCGGTTTAACCAGTTTTCGCCGAACTGGGCACAATTCGCCGGATCAAAACCTTCAATCCATACGAAGTGCCTGGTTTGTTCTCGCCTCCGTGGTGACGCAATCTTGAAATCAATAACTTCCGGGCAGTTGGATGAGTCTTCGCCCTCCGGGTTTGCCCGGTCCATCGGGTACAATCCAGTTCAATGCTGCGCTACTTCACGGCCGGAGAGTCGCATGGAGAAGCTTTGGTTGGCTTTTTGTCGGGCCTGCCTGCCGGGTTGAGAGTGGATCAGGCGTTCCTGGACCGTGAACTTTGGCGTCGCCAGCAGGGGTACGGGCGCGGCGGCAGGATGAAGATCGAGCGCGATACTGGGCATATTCTCTCCGGGGTCCGCCACGGCAAAACCATCGGCTCTCCAATTGCCGTACTTCTCGAGAATCGTGACTGGAAGAATTGGCAGGAATCTCTTCCGGTCGAGCCCGGGGAATCTGTAAAACACAAACGAGTCGCCTCGCCACGTCCCGGGCACGCAGATTTAGCGGGTGCACTGAAATACAACTTCCCAGAAGCCCGCTACGTTTTGGAACGTGCATCTGCCCGCGAGTCCGCTGCCCGAGTTGCGATCGGAGGATTCGCCAAGCTCTTCCTCAAAGAACTGGGGATGGAAGTGTTGAGCCACGTGATCACTGTCGGCAACGCTTCCAGTTCCGTGGAACCCTCGTGGGAACAGATCACAGCGCTCTGGAAGAAGGACGAAGTATTGTTGAGCTGCGCCGATGCGACGGCCGAGGCTGGCATGAAGGAGGCGGTAGACGAGGCCCTCAAAACGGGTGACTCGGTCGGCGGAGTGTTTGAAGTGGTGGCTCACGATGTCCCGCCAGGCTTGGGAACCTACGCACAATGGGACGAGCGTCTCGATGCACGCCTGGCCGGCGCTGTGATGTCGCTGCAGGCAGTTAAAGCAGTCGAGATCGGAACTGGAATCGTGGCGGCATCTTCCTCCGGTTCAGCCGTCCATGATGAAATAGGATATGAGAAGGCGGCCGGGTTCAGCGGATTCACCCGTACACGGAACAATGCCGGGGGAATTGAAGGGGGTGTCTCTAACGGGCAAGATATTCGTGTTCGGGGCTATCTAAAGCCTATCTCGACGTTGCGACGGCCCTTGCAGTCGGTCGACTTCACTTCGCGTGAGCCGGTGAAGGCCGCGTACGAACGCTCTGATGTCTGTGTTGTCCCTGCGGCCGGTGTCGCCGCAGAGGCAATGGTCGCCCTGGTCCTGGCTGGCTGCGCATTGGAAAAGTTTGGCGGGGATTCGATGGACGAAACTCTGCGGAATTTTGCAGGTTATTGCGAACAACTGAAAAATTACTGACCGACCAATGATCTATCCCATCGTAAAGTTTGGCAATCCGGTTCTGGAACGGCCCGCCGATCCGGTCACCGTTTTTGACAACGAACTTAAGAAACTGGTCGAAGACATGTTCGAGTCCATGTACGAAGCACATGGCGTCGGGCTGGCTGCGCCACAGATCGGTATTCCCAAGCGTCTCGCGGTCATCGATGTCACCTTCAAGGAAGATCCAAACGCCAAGCTAGTGCTCGTGAACCCGGAGATTATTCATACAGAAGGCAAACATACGCAGCCCGAGGGCTGTTTGAGCATCCCCGAATTCCGGGAGCCAGTGGCGCGAGCGAAGAAAGTCACAGTTCGCGCCCAGGACGTGAATGGAGAGTGGTATGAGAAGACAGGAGAAGATCTTCTCGCCCGCGCTTTCTTGCATGAGACCGATCACTTGAACGGAAGGCTTTATATCAGCCATATTAGTGGACTGAAACGGGACCTGATGAAGCGCAAAATTCGAAAGTTGGTCAAAGCTGGCGAGTGGTAGAGAGCCGCAGAGATCTTCCGATGAATTCCTCCCTCAACCTGGTTTTTTGCGGCACGCCGAAGTTCGCTGTTCCGTCGCTGGAAGAGTTGAACCAGGTGTTCAGTCTCCCCCTGGTGGTCACTCAACCGGACAAGCCTCGAGGACGCGGCATGCAATCGAGCGCATCGCCAGTGAAATGCCGGGTTCTCGACCTGGGCTTGCCGCTCATGCAACCCGACAAAATCAAGAACAACGATGAACTCCGCGACCGGCTGTTGGAGATTCGGCCCGACGCCATCATCGTGGTTGGTTACGGCAGGATCATCCCGCAGTGGATGCTCGATTTGCCACGGCTCGGCAATATCAACCTGCACGCATCCCTCTTGCCACAATATCGCGGAGCTGCGCCGATTCAATGGGCCATTGCTCGTGGCGAGCAAGTCACTGGGGTGTCCACCATGCGGATCGACGCAGGTCTCGATACTGGAGACATTCTGCAACAGCAAGAGGTGGCAATTGCAGCCGATGACACTACCGAATCTCTCTCGCCACGTTTGGCGGCGATCGGCGCACAATTGTTGATCACGACTCTGCGAGGGCTGGAAGCTGGAACCATCAAGCCCCAGCCTCAGGACAACAGCAAGGCAACGCTGGCGCCGATTTTGCGTAAGGAAGATGGCCGCATCGATTTTCAACGCACCGCCCAGGAAACCATGAATCGTTTGCGTGGATTCCAACCGTGGCCCGGTGCATTCACGACGTTTCGTTCCAGAAATCTTCAGGTGCTCAAAGCCGCCGCCGTGTCGCGTTCAATTCCGCTGGGCAATCTGCTAGTGGACTCTGATGGAGTTTTTGCCGGGTGCGCACAAAATACAGCGCTCGAAATTCTTGAGATGCAGCCGGAAGGAAAGAAGCGAATGGCATGGCGAGACTTTGTGAACGGTTATCATCCCGTCAGCGGCGAAACGTTGGGCAAAGAACTGGCCGCTTAAGCTGATGCCGATCTCGCCCGCGCGTATCGCTGCTTTTGAGGTCCTTCTTCGCGTCGAAACCGCGAACGCATACGCATCCGAACTATTACACGCTTCACGTTATGCGAAGCTTTCTCCCGCAGATCACGGCCTGGCCACCGAAATCGTGTTAGGCATACTGCGCTGGAGGTCGTTTGTTGACCAGCAAATCGCTGGCTACTCCTCGGTTAAGCTGCCGAAGCTGGATTCGGAAGTCCTCACCGCTCTTCGCATCGGTGCCTACCAGATCATCTTCCTCGATCGCGTAGCCAAGTACGCTGCTGTCCACGAAAGCGTGGAGTTAGTAAAGCGTTCCCGCAAACGCTCCGCTGTGTCGTATGCGAATGCTGTCTTACGTAAATTGGTTGGCACAACACCTCCTTCGCCTGTCTCCCGAATCCTCGACAGCAAGACCTCAGCTGAACTTGCTCATTCTTCGTCGCATCCCGAATGGCTCGTGGAACGATGGCTGCAAGAGTTCGGGCTCGAATTCGCACGGAACATCTGCCACTACGACCAGCAAGTCCCGGAAACGGTTGTCACCGTCGCTGACTCCGTCGTAGAGCAGGAACTGGTGAACGATGGTCTCAAACTTGCGCCGGGTGAATTGTTACGATCAGCCAGACGCGTCATTTCCGGCGACCCGACGCGGACCCGTGAGTTCCGTTCTGGTGCAATTTCGATTCAAGATGAAGCCTCACAACTTGTGGCGCTGCTGGTCGGGCACGGCTCCAGGATTCTCGACTGCTGCGCAGCTCCCGGAGGCAAGACCAAAATTCTTGCGGAACAGAATCCTTCTGGACGACTCCTCGCGTTAGAACGGCATCCCCACCGCGCCCGGTTGTTGCGTAAGCGCATCGCGTCTCGCAGGGTCAGCGTGGTTGCGGCCGATGCACGCCAGCTTCCGACGACCGCGGTCTTCGACCGCATTCTTGTCGACGTCCCCTGTTCGGGTACAGGAACGCTCGCCCGGAATCCAGAAATCAAGTGGCGGCTTCAACCGCAAGATTTACAAGAGTTGCAATCCCGTCAGATCGCCATTTTGAGCGCCGCCATCGAACGTCTCGCACATGGCGGTCAATTGGTTTATTCCACTTGCTCGCTGGAGAAAGAAGAAAACGAGGAGGTCGTCCGATCCGCGCTCTCCGCTCACTCTTCCATTCAACTTATGGATTGTCGAGATCGTCTTGCGGAACTCCGCGCGGAGGGAACATTAACGGCAACAAACATCAGCTCTCTCACGCGCGGTCCCAATCTGCGCACGATTCCCGGTATCCATCATTGCGACGGGTTCTTCGCAGCGATTGTTCGGAAGAATTAACGCGAACAGTTAGTTTGCGGCCGGACGTACTTCGAGATTCACGACTGTGCCTGCCACGACCCTGACTCCCGGCGTGGGATTCTGAGAAACGATCACGCTGCTGGGCGATGGCTGGGCGGCGAATGTAGTCACTGCGGGCGCACCAGGCGTCGAGATCGGCACAGACGCGGCAGTTGTAACAGTTCCCAGGCGCAATCCTGCATCCTGGACGTCCGCAGTCGCGCTACCGAGCGTCTGCCCAGTGAAGCTGGGCATTACAAAGGCGGTGGGCGGCAGGGGTTGCTCTGCCAGCAAGCTGATCTTCGGTGCAGAAATGCTGCTGGCACTCGGAGACGGACTCTGCGCAACGACCTGATCATTTGCTCCATTAGCCATTTCAATTCGTGCGATGGCTCCCACGTCCAGGCCTCGGCGCAGGATGTTAATTTCGGCAGCTCGCTGGCTTTGTCCGATCACGTTGGGAATTTCAACTCGCTGCGGTCCCAGGCTTTCCGCCACGCGAATCTGCCAGCCGCGGCGGATCTGCGTGCCTGCAGGGGGCACTTGCGACAAAACTTTCCCGGCGGGAACCTGTGAACTGTAATACTGCCGCTCGACTTCGAACTGGAAGCCGGTCAGCTCTGCAACTCTCCTCGCCTCTTGCGGACTCTTGCCGACAAGGTCAGGAACCGCGACTTCCCGCCCGTGGATAGCGAACCGCATCGCTGTCAGCGCAGACATGAGCGCCACCACCAACAAGATCAGCGACAGCAGAACAAATCGAAAGAAGGCTTTCATCGATCGTTAATGGATTTCCTCTTCTGCCGGAGCGCTATCTGGCGTATCCACCTTCTTTGTGGTCACTGGCAGAACCAATTCCGGAGCTTGGAAGTCGCCCGGGTCTTTGCCGGCCAGTGCCACTTTCATGAAATCCATCCAGATCGGCAGTGCGGCGCGTGCCCCGCTTTCTTTCGCACCCAGCGACTTCTTTTCATCAAATCCGACCCAGACTCCGGTCGTCATTGAGGGCGAGAATCCGATGAACCACGCATCCGTAAAATCGTTCGTCGTGCCCGTCTTTCCTCCGAGTGGGTATTTCATGGTTGCTGCAGCGATCCCTGTTCCGTGAAGAACCACCTCGCGCAGCATCGAAGTCATGATCCTTGCTGTCCGCGCGCCGATCACATCCTTCACCTCCGGATAGTCCTCCTCCATCACGCGACCTTCGTAGTCCGTCACCTTTGTGATGTAGCGCGGGATGACTCTAACGCCGTCGTTCGGAAAGACACTGAATGCAGACGTTTGCTCGAAGAGCGTCACCTCTGCGGCACCCAACGCAACGGGTAGGTACGCAGGGAGAGTTGAAGTGATTCCGAAGCGATGAGCGTAGTCGATGACCGTCTTGATCCCAATGCTGTCCGCAACTTTTAGAGCTGGAATATTTCGTGACTGCGCGAGAGCCCGACGAAGGGTGATTGTGCCCTCAAATTTCTCGTCATAGTTATGCGGCGTGTAGGGACCGGATGCAGTTTGAAACGTGACGGGCGCGTCGAGAATGGTGTCATCGGGTTTGGCTCCCTCATCGATCGCCGCGGTATAGACGTAGGGCTTGAACGACGATCCTACTTGCCTCAAAGCTTGGGTTGCTCGGTTGAACTTCGATTCCTCGAAATTCCGCCCGCCGACCATCGCCTTGATCGCGCCAGTCGCATTATCGATGGCCATCAACGCGCCTTGTGTGCCCGAGTCCTGTTCCAGACTTACCCGTGACTTGCCATCGGCTCCGAGCGCCAGAATCTTCACATAAACGATGTCCCCAGGTCGTAGGATTTCATGCAGCTTGTGCTTCGTCCAAATTGCGTCGATTTGCGCGAGAGAACCTGTATATCGGCCAAACTTGACCGTCGCTGACCCGGGCTGTACCGCCGTAACCAGCGCATGAATGTAGCCGTTCTCCTCAGGTTCGTCGTCCCAGTCTGGATTTTGATACTCGGTCAACGATGAGCCCTGGCTTAAGACATTCTGCAGATGACCGAGCCACCCGTGGCGACGCTCGTAAGCTGCAAGGCCGTCGAGAAGCGAATGGCTCGCTGCGCGCTGCAGGTCCATGTTTAAGGTTGTATACACACGCAGCCCGCCTTCATGAACCTGGTCAGTACCGTACTTGCCTTCAAGGTAGCGACGAATCTCCTCAACAAAATAAGGCGCCAGCGAGTTTGGATCGCGCTGCAGCTTCAGTTGGATCGGCTGATTCCGAGCGTCGTTCGCCTGGGTTGCCGTGACCTTCCCATCCTCGAGCATCGCATTGATCACGAGGTTCCTTCGCTTAAGCGCCCGGTCCGGATGGTTAATGGGAGAGTATTGCCCTGGCGCTTTGGGAAGTCCCGCCAACAGTGCTGCTTCATCCAGCGTGAGCTGTTTGGCGGGTTTGCCGAAGTAATATTCCGAAGCAGCTTCGAACCCATAGGCGCCGTGACCAAGAAAAATCTGGTTCGCGTAAAGGGTGAATATCTGTTCTTTCGTGAAGCGACGCTCAATCTGAATCGCCAGCAATGCCTCTTCGATCTTGCGATGGAAGGAACGATCTGGCGACAAAAAGAGATTACGCGCGAGTTGCATCGTAAGTGTCGATGCGCCTTGGACCTTGCCACCCGATTCGATGTCGCGGTAGGCCGCTCCGGCAATGCGCCATACATTGATGCCCCAGTGCCGAAAGAAGTCCTTGTCTTCAATGGATGTCAAAGCATCGCGCAGAACCGGCGGGAAGTCGCTATAGCCGGCCACGACGCGCCGCTGCAGCGCGAATGATCCGATTGTCCGGCCTTGATCGTCGTAGAGCTCCGTGATCGAGCTAGGCCGGTAGTGCTCCAGTTGCTCGATTTGCGGCAGGTCGGTGCTGTAAACGAGAAGCAAGCCCGCGCCAGCTCCGACGAGCGCGGAAAAAAGTACCAGCAAGCCAAATAAAACTCGGCCTACCGTCTTCCGCCCCTCGGTCTCTAGCGGCGGAAGGTCCTGGTAAATCACCTTCATGGCGAGTTAGGTTCAGAATAGCAGGCAGGGAAGAACCAGCTGTTAACTGCGGTAAACAATTTTTCCGCCCACTATGGTCGCAACCACTTTTCCCGTGAGTTGCCAGCCATCGAAAGGGGTGTTGCGCGCTTTGGAGCGAGATTTATCCGTTTCGAACGTCCAGCGTTTCTTGGGATCGAAAATCGTTACGTCAGCGTAAGTTCCGCGCGCCAGTGTCCCCCGCCCCCTTAGATCGACCACCCGAGCCGGACCTGCCGTAAACAGCTCGACGATCCGCGACAGAGGAATCTTGTGCTCTCGATGCAGTTGCGTAATCGCAAGCCCAAGGGCCGTTTCCAGGCCTGTAACTCCAAACATTGCCTTCTCGAACTCGATGATCTTCTCGTGAGTGGCGTGAGGCGCGTGATCCGTGGCGATCGCATCCACTGTCCCATCCGCCAGCGCTACCAACAGAGCCTCGCGGTCCGCTGCCGAACGCAGCGGCGGGTTCATCTTGCAATAGGTGTCGTATTCGCCAACGTTTTCATCAATCAGGGTGAAGTGATGCGGTGTGACCTCGCATGTGACACGTGCCTTCCCTCGTTTCCCGCGTCGAACTGCCTTTAAAGCTTCCGCCGTGGAGATATGAGCCACGTGCAATCTCGCACCCGCGAATTGTTGTGCCATTTGCACATCGCGATCTACCACCGACGCCTCAGAGATTGCGCGCATGCCTCGCAATCCCAGTCGGAAAGACGTGGTGCTCTCGTTCATCGAACAGTTTTCAGTGGCGCGTGTATCCTCCGCGTGCTGGATCACGGGCAGATTGGTTTCAGCCGCCAGCCGCAGTGTATCTCGCATCACAGTTTCATTCAGGATCGGCCGGCCATCATCGCTGACCGCGACTGCTCCCGCGCGTTGCAATCCTCGAAAATCCGTCAACACCGCGCCCTTACTGGCTTGCGTCGCCGCCGCGATCGGAAAGACGTTCACCACCGCTCCTCGCTGGGGCTGCTGCAGCCATGAAATCCACTCGACCGAGTCCACCACCGGCGAGGTGTTCGGCATACAGCACACCGACGTAAAACCACCGGCCGCCGCAGCCGCCGTTCCTGTTGCGATCGTCTCTTTGTAATTTTGCCCAGGCTCACGCAAGTGCACGTGCAGGTCAATAAAACCCGGGGCAACAACTAAGCCGCGCGCGTCGAAGGTTTCGTCCGCGCCACCGCGAATCTTATTGACGGGCGCGACCTCAGCCACGTGGCCATCGCGAAGCAACACATCCATCGGCGCATTCAGATGCACGGCCGGATCGATGACCTGTCCGCCCTTGATCAACAGCGATCCCGCTCTCGACTTGTCTTTAGCCGTCACTTCGCCTTTCCCACGGCCCTCGCAAGTATGGCCATGCGTACTGGAACGCCGTTATGGACCTCTTCGACAATCACCGACTGGGGACAATCCGCCACCTCCCATGTCAGTTCGAGTCCGCGAATGATCGGCCCCGGATGCATGACCAGAGCGTCGCGTTTTGCGAGCTTTAACCTGGCCATCGTCATCTGGTATCGCGCGATATAGTCCTGCAGTCTAATCTTCATGCCCGCTAGGCGCTCTTTCTGGACGCGCAAAACCATGACGACATCAGCGCCGCGAACTGCTTCTTCCGTGCTGCGTGCAATGTGCAGGCCCGGCGCCAGACACAAGGCTAACTCCGGCAAGAATTCCGGCGGCCCGCACAGCGTCACTTGTGCCCCGAACTTCGCCAGCAGATGGATCGCAGAGCGCGCAACGCGACTGTGATAGATATCTCCAATGATGACAACCTTTAACCCATTGAGCGTTTTCTTATGCCGCAGAATCGTATATGCGTCGAGCAGGGCCTGTGAGGGATGTTCGTGCATCCCATCTCCAGCGTTGATGACCGGAACTTTCAAGTGAGAAGCCATCAGCAACGGTGCCCCGGCATACGGGTTGCGGATGACCATTACGTCAGAGCCAACCGCCTGCAACGTATATGCGGTATCGAGGAGAGACTCGCCCTTTTCGATGCTCGACCCGCTGGACAATACCAGGGTGGTCATGGCTCCCATCGATTTCGCGGCGATTTCAAACGAACTTCGCGTCCGTGTGGAAGCTTCGTAAAAAAGCAGCAGAACACGTTTCCCTCGCAGCAGGGGCCGCGGCTTGAGCGGATTCATCCGCCGTGCCAACTGAAGCAGGCCCGTAATCTCAGCCGCACTGAGATGTTCGATATCGAGCAGAGAACCGCGCGCAACCTTGTTCATCACTGGCAAAGGGAAACGCAGAATGATACGCGGCAGAGCCGTACACTAGCAAGGATGTCGCAGAAATTTCCTCTAGTATCGGCCTTTACGACGCAGCCAGGCCGCCCCGAGCGCCCCGCTTGCACTTGAAAGAACCAAAAACAGCACAAGCATCACCACCAAGCCAAGGGCCATCACCACAGCCAGTCCGGTAGGAGTTTTCAAGTAGTCAAGAATCTGTTGCGCTTGTGGATCAGGATTACGGGCGGCGGATTGCTGGACCGCTTCCAGCAGGGCGCTCCGCAACTGACCTCCGCTGCGGAACACGAAGGTCTCAATCGCGGTGAATATTGCGAACATCCCGAAGCCAAACATGCCGCTCAGTGCACCGAGTTGAGCGCCCATGGTACCCGTGAGCAAGGTTCCCGGGCAACGACGATGGTAGAAAACTACAGCGAGAATTCCCGGTGCAATCATCCCCAGGCCCAGCGCCCCAAGCGGAATCAACATCAGAAACGCGGCTATTAAGCCTGCCAGCGCCGCCGACGGTAATGCCTGGGACCACTGCAGCGTGGTCGCGTAAGCCAGACTCGCGTGAGGGTCGCCTGGCAGTCCTGGTTGAAATCCTGATTCTAGTCCGCTTACTCGGATCTGCGGGGCGTTACAATGTGCGCAAAAAGCGACACCGTCCTCGACGGTCGCGCCGCATTGATGACAAGAGTGCTCCACAGGAATTCAAGTTACAGGACGGGCAGACGCAGGGCAAGGAAACGGTAAATTGTCATTTTAAGCAAACCCCGGCCGGGGTTTCGCCAAAGTCCCGCAAAAAAAGATTTAGATATCCGCTTGTTTGCCGCGGGTGCGAACGTAAACCAGGGCGAAGGTCGATCCCTTGCCGGAATCCGCTGCTTCAATTGCGACCACGTGTTGATTGTCCTCAGTCCCGACTTTCAACTCGACGACCGGACCAGTGTTGTCGTCCTCACATTTCAATTCCTTTGACTTGTTGGAATCGTTGTCGTCGTGAATGTCCACGCCCCCGCCGTGCTCTTTGGTGTGGCATTCGAGGACCTTGCCGTACTTCTTCAGTTTGTCGCGATAGTACGCGATGACTTTGTTGGGGGAATCATCGGAGTCAAAATTCACAACCACCAGCTTCCACCCGAACGATTGCGTGAATAGAGAGAGATTCGCGTTGCTATTGTCTTTGCTGGCGATGTCCTTCCTGATCCGAGCACCGGGATAGACCGGCAATCCGACCTCGCGCGGATTGCCATCGTTGCCCATGTGCAAGTCGCCCACCGAGCTTTTTACATCGACCCCCTTGTCCTGATCATCTGGGTTATTTTGAGCGCTTGCAGCGGGCGCTGAAAACATGCACAACGCCGCAATAAGACTTGCCGCGGACAGACTTGCAAACAACCTCGGCATAACTCCTCCTAAATCGATCCTTCCTTGCCTCGGGTCTGGATATACACCAGCGCAAAATCAGAGCCCTTTCCTTGAGCTTCGACCGACACCAGGTGTTGATTGTCTTCAGTTCCAGTCTTTAGCTCGATCACGTCGCCGCTATTGCTGCCGCTGCAACTCACCTCGCGTGAAGAAGAAGACTTGTCACCGGCGTGCACTTCCATATCGCCACCATGCCGGTCGGTTCTGCACTGAATGACGCGACCGTATTTCTTCAGCTGATCGCGATAAAACGACAAAAGTTTGTCCGGCGGATCATCCGATTCATATTGGATCGCCACCACTTTCACACCGAAGAAGCTGGTCGAAATATTTACATTCGCGCTCTTGCTGTCTCCGTCTTTCTTGGGTTTCTGGCGTGCGCCGGGGTACACGGCCAAGCCCGTGTCGCGAACGTCCGCTCCCTCGTTGACGTGAATGCCTCCGACCGGAGTCTGAATATCGACCTTACTGTTCTCTCCATCGCCGTGATCTTTCACATTCACGCTGCATGCGACGAAGCTCAGCCACGTTATGAAGGCGACCGCAATCAGAAGCTTTGCTCTATTGTCCAGAACTTTGGGAATGAGCATGAAGGCCTCCTTGTGCCCTTGCGACTGGTCGATCGATTCCCGACCCGCGCTGCGCCACGTTCGGAATCGTCACCGGAAGACGGCCGTGAATCGGAATCTCGCCAAACAATGCCCTCACCGCACTCACCTCCGACACTCCCGAACTGGAAAATGCGCACATGTAATTCTGAATTCCCGGAAAATCCGTCGCCAAATACGGACTTCCCATCGTAACGACGATCGTTTTCTCCGCAGCCTCGTCCAAAATTTTATGCATCAACAATCCCGCCGGCTCCGAGAGAGAAACCGAGTTCGACTGGCCATTGGGCCCCTGCACCAGTTTCCCGGCCGTGGGAGTTACATAAACGGCCGTCACCACCGATTGCGCCTGATCGATCGCCTTAAGTGTGTCGTCCGACACTGCCGCCGCGATCCGAGGATCGGCGTAAATCACATTCGCGTCAGGAACACGCAATTTGATCTGTCGTTCCAGGCCGCGTCCTGCCTCGCTGCGTACATCATCCACCAGAATCAGGACGACCAGTCGATTGCGCACTTCCTCTACTGTCAGATACGGAAGGCCGGCTGCGATAGTTCCCGAGCGATGCAGAGGCAGCACTTTGTCATTGCTTCGGATCAGGGTGATCGCGTCGTCTGCAACTTGTTGACCTAAAGCCACATTGGCGGGCACTCCGACCAGGCGATCAATCGCGTCCACATCTACCAGTCGACTCTTTTGCAGCCCCAGAGCCGCCTTTGCTTTCAGTATCTTGAGCACCGAGGCATCGAGTTGGGCCGAGGAAATCTCCCCGCTCTGGACTGCCTCTAGCACATCCTTGTAGGAGGCGCCGAGGTCCACTGGCTTGAGCAGTACGTCATTCCCAGCCTTGAAGGCATCCACCGCCGCCCGCCCAACATGCCCGGCGTACAGTCGGGTGAGTCCCCCCATGTCCAAGGCGTCAGTCACTACCAATCCCTTAAATCCGAGTTGGTCTTTAAGTAGACCCGTGACGACGGCAGGTGAGGTGCTGCCTACATGATTGGGCTGCGCATCGAGTGATGGAACAGTTACATGCGCAGTCATAACCGAGTCTACGCCGGCCTCGATCGCCTCCCGAAATGGCGGGAGTTCCACTGCCTGCAGCCGCGCGTTGTCTGCCGTGACCTGTGCCAGTCCGAGATGCGAATCCGTCGCGGTGTCTCCGTGGCCTGGAAAATGCTTGGCCGTTGTCATCATGCCATTGGCCCGGGCCGCGCGAATGTATGCCGCCACCATGTCGCCGACCTGTGTGGAATCTTCTCCGAAGGAGCGTGTGTTGATAATCGGGTTCGATGGATTTGAGTTCACATCGGCATCAGGGAAAAAGTTCCAATTCACGCCAATCGCGCGTGCTTCCTGCGCCGTGATTCTCCCGAACGCTTCCGCGTACTCCACCTTTCCTGCCGCACCAAACGCCATCGCATGAGGGAATTCGGTTCCTCCCTGTAAGCGCATTGTGATGCCACGTTCGAAATCGGCCGCAACCAGCAAAGGCAGCGTGGAATCCTGCTGCAATCGGTTCAATAAAACCGCCACTTCGTACGGCTGAGTCCGGTAAAGAAACGGCGGCTCCCAACGCACCGTCATCGCGATTGATCCAACATGGTATTTCTGAACCTGGTCGCGAAGCTGCAAATACTCAGGGCTGTCGACGTTCAGAAACTCTGCCCGCACCCACGCCATAAAGAGCTGCCCGACTTTTTCCTCGGGGGAGAGCTTGTGCAGAGTTTTTTCTGCCCATTTTTCGCCGTCGCGATCAAGATGGATAGGGCCCGGTTGTTGGGGTTTTTCTTTACCGAACGCAGCTGAGCACGCGAGCACAATAAGGGGCAGGCAACAGAACGTCAATCGACGCATGAGCAGACAATATCACGGGACATTTCTCGGGTCCGTCACTCTGAAGGCAACGTGTTCGTAGGTGGCTTGCTGAACTGTCGGATCATCTCCAAACCCGCTGATCCACCTCACTTCCGGTTCCCGCCGGAACCACGTCATCTGCCGCTTCGCATAGTTGCGATGGCCTTGCTGAACCAGCATGAGCGCAGTGTCCTCATCAATCTCGCCATGAAGAAGTTGCACCGCCTGCTTGTATCCAAGTGATCCAAGCGGATAAGCAGTCTTGCCATATTTCTCCAGCAATCGGCGAGTTTCATCCACCAGCCCCGCACGGAACATTTCGACCGCACGTTGATTCAGGCGTTGATAGAGTGCCTCACGATCCGGATTCAGCCCGATCCGCACCACTTGGAATCCCGTTAACGGATCGCGGCCCTGCTTCCACATCTCGCTCATCTTCTGGCGCGACGCCAGACAAACCTCAATCGCCCGAATCAGCTTGGGAACATCCTTAGCATGAATTTGATCCGCCGCAGCTTGGTCCAGGCGCCGCAAGACGCGATGCAGATAGCCGGGTGGCTTGTCTGCTGCTCGTTTGCGCAAGCGCTCGCGTAGTTCTTCCGATCGCGGTGGTCCCGGAAAAAGCCCATCCAGCAGCGCCCTCAGATAAAGCCCCGTGCCACCCACCACGATCGGCAGCTTCCCCCGCTCTTTGATTTCAGAAAGAATCTCGCGACTGGCCCGCGCATACTCCCCAGCCGTCATGTACGCGGTGGGTTCCACGCAGTCAAGGAGATGGTGGGGCGCGCGTGCTCGTTCTTCGTTCGTTGGCTTTGCCGTCCCAATCTCGACCTCGCGATACATTGCCACCGAATCGCAATTCACAATCTCGCCGTGAAAGCGCTCCGCAAGTGATAGAGATAGAGCGGTTTTGCCACTGCCGGTCGGCCCGAGAACAACCACCAACAACGGCTCGCCAGCGTTCAGCGCGCGTTCCACGGGATATTGTGCCAATAGCGAATCAGGGTAAGGGCGAGGATCAGCAAAGCGATAACGATGAGGCCCGTAGCTTCCAGGGTATTCACCTGGGGAGGACGATGGTGTTCCGCAGGACCTTCGCCCGGCTGCCGTTTTGCGCCAGCGGTAGACACGCCATTATTGTAGACCCGCTAACAAGTTTACCGATTTTCTTCGGAACTCCGTTGACCCTCCGCGCGTATCATCGTCTAACCGCAGGGTGAAGGTGTGCCCTGCGTCAGGAGCATGCTATGAAGCGGTTAACTTTGCTGACGATCCTGAGCTTCCTTCTCGCATTCGGTCTGTTCGCCCACGCTGACGATTGGTCCAAAACCTACACCGTGACCGGGAAACCCGACCTGCGCGTGGACACTTCCGACGCAAACATCCACGTCGATACCTGGGACCAGAACACCATCGACGTCCACGTCACCACGCGGCATTACAAGATCGGCGAGGGCGGCATCAAGATTTACGAGCATCAGACCGGCGACAGCGTTGACATCGAACTGCGCTATCCGCACCACGTCATTACGTTCGGGTTCAACAATTACCGCGTTGACATGGACATTCACATGCCCCGCGAAGGGCGGGTCAACTTGCATACGGGCGACGGCGCTATCGAATTGGCCCATTTCAAAGGCGATATGGACCTGCAGAGTGGAGACGGGCATCAGGAAGTCACGGGCGTAGATGGTGCGCTTCGTGCTCGCACCGGCGACGGCCACATTCGGGTCGACGGTAGATTTGACTTGCTTGACCTCAACACGGGTGACGGCCGCATCGAAGCCCGCGCGTCTTCGGGTTCGGTTCCGACATCGGGTTGGAACGTTCGTACCGGCGATGGCAGTGTGACCCTGCAATTGCCCGATAACTTCGCTGCCGACGTCGACTTGCACACAAGCGACGGTCACATCAACCTGGAGTTTCCCGTCACAGTCGAAGGACGGCTGGGGGAGAAAAACATCCGTGGCAAAATCAACGGTGGCGGAAAGCTACTGACCGTCCATACAGGCGACGGCTCGATCCACCTTGAGAAGTCTTAGCAACACATTTTGTTTGCAATAGAAGTCAGTAATTGTAGATCGCGCCGCGGGCGTGCTCGCGTTGCTATCTTCTTTTGGGGCTGCTAAATGATCCGACGCACATCCTTAGTGTCTCTTCTCGCGCTTTTACTCGCTTTGCCGTCGTTTGCTCAGAACGCAATCCAACCGGTCCTCGATGTCAGCTCGATGGACAAGACCGTCGATCCATGTACAGACTTCTTCGCGTACTCCTGCGGTGGCTGGTTGAAGAAGAATCCGATTCCGCCGGACGAAACCTCCTGGAGTGTCTACTCGAAGCTGGAACTGGACAACAAGGCCATTCTGCGCGAGATTTTGGAAACCGCTGCAGCCCCCGGTGGAGCGCACGATGCTACGACGCAGAAAATTGGCGATTACTACGCTGCCTGCATGGACGAGAAGGCTATCGATGCGGCGGGACTAAAACCCGTACAAGCAGATCTGGATCGCATCGCGGGCCTGCAGTCCAAGTCCGATCTTGCGGCTGTCCTGTCGAGCGCCGGAACCCTCAATCGAGATCCCTGGTTCTATCGCAGCACACTGTTCCGCTTCAGTTCTGAGCAGGATGCAAAGGAGTCCACGCAAACGATTGCCCTCGCCGACCAGGGCGGGCTGGGCTTGCCTGACCGTGACTACTACACCAAGACCGATCCCAAATCAGTCGACCTTCGCAAAGCCTATGTCGCTCACGTAGAGAGAATCTTTGAACTTTTAGGCGACAAAAAGGACGCGGCATCTGCCGAGGCCGCGACCGTTTTACGAATGGAAACCGCGCTCGCACAGGGCTCCCTGACCCGCGTGGACCGCCGTGACCCCCAAAAGATCTACCACAAGTTGTCTGTGACCGACTTGCAGACGCTGAGTCCGCAGTTTCGATGGCCAGTTTTTCTGAACAACATGGGCTTGGGATCGGTGTCTTCACTGAACGTAGCCGTGCCAGACTTCTTTAAGGCGGCAAATCAGCTTATCGAAAAAGAAGACCTGAATAACTGGAAAGCATATCTGCGATGGCATTTGATTTACATCAACGCACGCTTTCTTTCCTCGGACTTCGTCAACGTTGACTTTGACTTCTATGGCAAAACGCTGCAAGGCGCCGAACAGATCGAACCCCGATGGAAGCGGTGTGTCTCGTACGTTGATGACCAGATGGGAGAAGCCCTGGGCCAGGCTTACGTACAGCGAAGATTCAGCCCCGATGCCAAGCAGCGCGCTCAAAAGATGGTGGACGAGATCGAAGCCGCCATGCAGCAGGACATCAATTCACTTTCGTGGATGTCGCCGGAAACTAAAAAGCGAGCTATTGAAAAGCTGCACGCCGTCGCCAACAAGATCGGCTATCCCGACAAGTGGCGCGACTACAGTTCACTCAACATCGATCGGAATGACGAGTTCGGCAACGCGCTCCACGCTCGCATTTTCGAAAATCGGCGCCAGCTTAACAAGATTGGCAAGCCTCTGGATCGCGGAGAGTGGGACATGACCCCGCCTACGGTCAACGCTTATTACAACCCCCAGATGAACGACATCAATTTTCCCGCGGGTATTCTGCAACCGCCGCTTTTTGATGCCAAGTCCGACGCGGCCCCGAACTTCGGCGATACCGGCGGTACCATTGGCCACGAACTCACGCACGGCTTCGACGACGAAGGCCGTCAGTTCGACGCTGAAGGCAACTTGAAAGATTGGTGGACGCCGGAAGATGCCAAAGAATTTACTAAGCGTGCCAGTTGCGTCTCCGATCAATATTCGCAGTATGTCGTCGTGGACGACGTCAAAATCAACGGCAAGCTAACGCTGGGCGAAGACGTGGCGGACCTCGGGGGCTTAATTCTGGCTTACATGGCGTGGAAGGAAGACACAAAGGATCAAAATCACGAGCCTCTCGACGGTTTCACTCCCGAGCAGCGTTTCTTTATCGGTTACGGGCAAAGTTGGTGCGGTAACACGCGTGACGAGACTAAGCGCATGCGTGCCATGACTGATCCCCATTCACCCGACAAGTACCGGGCGAACGGAGTTGTCTCCAATATGCCCGAATTTCAGGAAGCGTTTCATTGCAAGGCAGGATCGCCGATGGTGCGCGAGAATCGTTGTCGAGTGTGGTAGGGAACTACTGCAGATCTGCGCGGTCGGGATTGTAATAAAAGTGAAATCGCAGCGCGAGATATTGCCCGCCGAATTCGTTGGGAAGCGGTGGAAACGGATTCGACGCCGTAATCCCGCCCCACGCGCCGCGATCCAGGGCCGTATCGCCTGAAGTCGAGACCAACTTCATCTGCGCCACTCGTCCGTCCTTCAGAATCGCAAACTCGATCGAGACTTTACCCTTCTTCATGATCGGAGCGCGTGCTGCTTCCGGAATCAGGTTGTACCAGTTCATTTTGACGTCGTGCAGCACGCGTTGTAGATAAGGGCCAAAATCCACGCCCATCGTGTCGCTGAGGACGTCTAGCGCCCCGACGGCACGACCCCGCGTGCCTTGCCCTAGCCCGAAATCTCCTTCGTCGCCACCATAGCCACCACGGTTCGCCGCTGCCGCCCGCGCCGCTTCGTTAATCGCGGAACCGGCCGACAAAGCTGAACCCGCCGCAAATGGATTCTTCGCAGCTACCGGAGGCGTCTGCAATTTCGCCATTTGATTTGACTGTGGCGGAGCCGGCGGGGACGCATCTGCCTGCTGTGGCTGTTGCGGTTGCTGTGGAGCATTTTGCGCCGCCGCTGGCGGCGAAGGCTGTTGAGACGGGCTTGGCTGTCCCATTGGTCCTGGCCTTCCCGGTCGGGATGCATCCAGAATTTTCTTCAACTCCTGGCGGTCGAGTTGCGGCGACTTCGACGTCGCAATGCGGTCCTTGTCGGAAATAATGTTCGTGTCGGGGCGCTTGGTCACCTTCTGCGCGTCCGGGGGAAGCTCCAGGAAAGTCAGGTCCTTGTCCTGCGGAATTGCCTGCGGCCTGACTGCAATTACAGGACGCCCTGGAAACAGTCCTGCAATCCGCTGGCTGTTAAGTAGCAACAGTACCACCGCCAAGTGCACGACGACTGAAATCCAGAATGCCTCGCGCCGCCGCGCCTGAGTCAGATCATCCTGGAGCTGAAGGACGAGGGTCGGAGCTTCAAACGCGTCGCGATAGGCAGACTCCCAGTATCTTGCGTCATAAAGGTCCTCCCCGCCGGGTTTCCGAGGTGGCGGCGCAGAAGAAGTGGGATCCGCTGGCGGAATTTGTGTCGTTGACATCTACCCCGTTACCTGATGGTTAGACACGGACGACCGGCGATTCGTTGTAACGAACTGAATCGGGCAGACCGGCAGGAGATATGATGCTGCGCATTGTCTGGCGTTCGCGGCTATTGGTTTATTCTCGCATCTTTCGCGGCAATCTGCGAAGGGTTGACGTTGTTACCTTAGATTGCCAGGGCGGGTTTTACAAATCTTGACAAAAATGTTTTAGTGGCGCAAATCGTCCAACTTGAATCGCTCACTATGATCGCGAATCTGCGCATCGATCGCGAGCGCTAAGGCTAAAGCCCTACGGCCATCTTCTAATGTCACATCCGGTTTCCTGCGAGTTTTGACAGATTCCAAAAATGATTTCAATTCCGCATAGAGCGGCTCCTGCTGCACGGTCGGTACTCTTTCCATCTGAATCTGTGGATTTGCAGAAGGCGACGCCTGGGGCGAGTCCTTCCCAACTGCGAACATCAGGACATCCTGACGTCCGTAGTCGAGCGAGATGTATTGTTTAGGCTGAAACAATCGCAACTTACGCACGCGTTCTGTTGATACCCGGCTGGCCGTGAAGTTGGCGATGCATCCCGATTCGAGTTCGAGGCGCACATTAGCAATATCCACTTTGCCAGAAAGGATCGGCAGGCCGACCGCTCGTATCTCTTTCACGCTCGACTTCGTAAATGCCAGAACAATATCCAGGTCGTGGATCATCAGGTCGAGAACCACGTCAACGTCGAGCGAGCGCGGTGTGAACACACTCAGCCGGTGTACCTCGAAGAACATCGGTCGTGTAATGACCGGCAATGTCGCACGAACTGCCGGATTGAACCTCTCCAGGTGACCCGCTTGTACGATGCGTTTATGTTTGTTTGCTAGAGAGATGAGCTCATCGGCCTCTGCCAGGGAACCGGCAATGGGTTTTTCAATCAGCACGTCGATGCCGGCGTCCATCAACTGTCGTGCAACATCGAGATGATGGATTGTCGGGACCGCGACGGAGGCCGCCTGGATTTCCTGGAACGTATTGATGAGCTGGCCAACTGATCCAAGCCCGCGACATCCAAATTCTCGCGCAACAGCGTCCACCCGCGCCTGATCGGCATCAACCACCGCAGCCAGCCGAACTGGCAACCCGTCTTTCGCGAGTTGTTGATAAACGCGTGCGTGATTGCGCCCAAACGCACCAACGCCTATTACCGCAACATGGATCAAGTTATCGGCCAGTTCTCAGCTCTCGATAGCAGGTGCCGCTACGATTGTACCCACAACCCGCTGACAGTGGCGTTGATGAGAGAAGGCCGGAGCATTTCCTTTGGTGGACCGCCGCGCCTTCTGTGGTTTAAGAATTTCGTTTCTGAGCCTTCTTCAGCAACGCGATCTGCCCCGCGTGATAGAGCTCGTGCTGCACGATGCCGGCAAACAAGTAATAGAAGTTATAGTAGCTCTCCTTCTTCCCCGGCACCTGTTCGGCCAGGCGTGAGTCTGGAAAAGATTCCACCGTTTTGATCAGCTCATTATGCACGCTCTTCACTTCTTCGACTGACTTATGCCACGCGCCTTCGCTGGTGTCCTTTACTGGCGGAAAATTCTCATCGCCATCCAACATAATCGCCGTCCCGCTAGCGCGTGTTATGGCGGCACCGTCCCATGCCGCAATATGCAGCACCAGTTCCCAGATGCTGTGGGCCCCCGGAATCGGATGCGCAGCAGCGGTTTTCGCATCGACACCGGCCAGAATTTCGAGCAACGAGTCACCATGCCAGGCTTCTCCTTCATACGCACGGCGGATTTGATCGGCGAGACGAGCACATTCAGACATTGAAGAATGCCTCCAAGTAGGATCACAGCTTATGAATAGATTTCGCTGCCAGGAAAGAAGGTCCAAAATAACGAAGAGGGTTAGTCCGCGACGATCGCAATCTCTGCCGCATTCGCTGCATCGACGATCGCCAGCCCGTCTAACAACAAACATTTCCCGGCGTCTAGTGCTAGGCAGCTCGCCCCGGCTGCACGCATAGTTTCGATCGTCTTAACGCCGATCACGGGCACATCGAATCGCATATCCTGATTTGGCTTGGCGATCTTAACCACCGTCAACGCCCGGCTCAGAATCGAAGCCTTCGCATCGAGCGACGCCATCATCTGTCCCGCGCGTTCGATGGCAGCATCCGTTCCCTCCATGGCTTCCACAGCCACGCATGCCCCCTCTGCGACGATCACCGTCTGGCCAATATCGTATTGCGCAAGATGACGGGCAACCGTCCGGCCGTACTCGATGTTCTTTTGTTCCTCGTCTGAGGGAGATCGCTGGCTGAGCACGCCCGGTTTCGTCAGAAGCGGCTCAAGCAGGGAAGTCGAGTTCTCCAATATGATTCCTTCATCTGCTAGCACTTTAGCTACCGCTCCCAGAAGCGCATCGGTGTTGCGTGTTCGCAAGTTCAGGATCAACTTCGCCAAACGCCAGTCCGGACGAATGCTCGAGAAGATTTGTTTATGCTTCACCTGACCAGCCATCACCGCGCGCTGCACACCTTCGCGGTGGAAAGTCTCGATGAGCTTGGAAAGTTCGCCAAGTGAGTGCCAGTGCACCGCCGCAGCCCCGCGCGCTTCGATCTCAGGGAACGTTTCTTCTTTGATCGCCGCGACAACTACATCCAGGCCTTGTGCCCGTGCGGCATCAAGCACCAGAAACGGGAATTTCCCATTGCCGGCAATGAGGCCTATTTTTCGATTGGGGGGCGCCACGATTGGAGTTTAGCACCCAGCAGCGAGCGCTCACCTTTTGAGAATTCTTGCTCGAAACCAGCAAAAAGGCTCGGCGGCTAAATGCTAAGTGCCAAATGCTGAATGCTACTTAATCACTCCCCGCTCCGAGCTCTCGATGAACCGGATCAGCATATCTACATCTTCCCCTCGATCCTTCTCCGACTTCAGCTTTTCGAGAGCCTGTGAAGTGTTAAGTTTCGACGCCAGCAGCAGTTTGTACGCATGATGAATCTTGCGAATCCGTTCTTTGCTAAACCCACGCCGCTCCAGACCGACTGCATTCATGCCATACGCGTGAGTGTCGCGAGCTGCCGCGGTTTTAGAGAATGGCAGAACATCGCGTGTGACGGTCGTGCCCCCGCCGATAAACGAATACGCGCCGATACGCACAAAGTGATGCACCGGACACAGCGCCCCTACCGTCGCCCAATCTTCGACGACGACATGGCCGCCGAGCGTCGCCGCGTTGGCCATAATGACATGATCTCCAATATGGCAGTCGTGCGCGATGTGCGTATACGCCATGATCAAGGCGTGGCTGCCTACATGGGTGAGTCCTCCACCCTTCACGGTCCCCCGGCTGATCGTGACGAACTCGCGAACCTGGTTGTGGTCACCCATCTCCAGTCGCGTCGGCTCACCGGCATAGGTCACGTCCTGCGGTGCCATCCCAATCGAGCAGAACGGATAGAAAGCATTGTGGCTTCCAATCTTGCTTGGGCCTTCAATGGCCACGTGCGACATCAGTTGGCACTCCGCGCCGATCTCGACCTGCGATCCAATCACGCAATACGGACCAACAGTGCAGCTTGGATGGACTTTGGCCTTGGGGTCAATGACGGCTGTGGAGTGAACTTTCATCTCCTGCAAAGGGACAGCGCTCGATGGTTGCGCAGTCACTGAGGCTCTATTCCTCTCCCCCATCCTCATCTTGAGCATCACCACGAACCATCGCGGTTTCTACAAGCCTGCAACTCACAATCGCGTCAACCACGCGCTTGTCTCCGACGTACGCCGTGCCATGCACTCGCACAGCTGTCGGGCGCAGCGTTGAGATGCGAGCTTCCAGCCGCAATTGGTCCCCCGGCACCACGGGTCGACGAAAGCGGGCTTTTTCAATTCCCGCAAACACGAACAACTTGGTATGCCGTTCTTCGTGTCCATACAGGAGCAGGGTGCCACCGGTTTGCGCTAGCGCCTCCACGATCAGAGCGCCCGGCATCACCGGCGCCGCGGGAAAATGGCCAGGAAAGAACGCCTCGTTCATCGTCACGTTCTTGATGGCCACAATACTTTCGCCGGGCTGAAGGTCGATCACTCGATCAATCAGCAGAAATGGTGGACGGTGTGGCAGAATGTCCATAATCTGGCTGATGTTCAGCGTAATTTTAGGCGGCGCTGCGCTCTCGGTTAAGGAATGGTCTGTCATAAGCTTCTCTTGAAACTGCAAATTATACTTGACCCGTCCCGAGCCGTAGCAAATTGAGGTAAGAGGAAACCCGTCAGGAATGGCTAAATCTCACAAAATCGCAGCGGTCAATGTCCCGGTTGGGGATTGGTCAAATCGACTGCAGTACTTCAAAGACCAACAGCAACAAATCGTTCAAACCATTGGCCAGTTGGTGCAAGTCGAGTCACCAAGCGACGACAAGCCGGCCGTCGACCGCCTCGGCTCTTTACTTGCCGGCAGGTTTGAAGCTCTAAACGGTCACTCGAAACTCCACCGTACACCGAATTTCGGCGACCACCTGCAAGTCGATTTTTCCGGCAAGGCCGCCGGCAAGCCTCTGCTTCTGCTCGGCCACCTCGACACCGTTTACCCGCTCGGCACGCTCGCAAAAATGCCTTATCAGATCAAGGACGAGCGCCTCTGGGGACCGGGCAGCTTCGACATGAAGTCTGGGATCGCTCTCATGCTCCACGCGATCGAGGCGCTTCGTAAATGGCATGGCGACCAACTGCCGCGCCCCGTCACCATTCTTTTGGTCTCCGATGAGGAGGTTGGCAGCGACTCTTCGCGGCACATCACCGAAAATCTCGCCAAGAAATCTGCCGCTGTCCTCGTGCTCGAACCAGCCTACGGATTGAAGGGAGCCGTGAAAACTGCACGCAAGGGAGTCGGCGAGTACATTCTCAAGGTTACCGGTAAAGCCGCGCATTCGGGGTTGGACTTCGAAAAAGGTGAAAGCGCGATTGTTGAGTTGGCAAAGCAAATCATCGAAGTCTCGAAGCTCACCGACTTGAAACGCGGGATCACGTTCAATGCCGGAACCATCCAGGGTGGCACACGGTCGAATGTCATTCCTGCCGAAGCCAGCGCCATTCTGGATGTTCGCATCGCAAAGATGAAAGACGCTGCTGGTATCGATCGCAAGCTGCGCTCTCGCAAACCGTTCAACCGAAAATGCAAAATCGAAGTCACCGGAGGAATCAATCGTCCACCGATGGAGCGAACCCCGGCTGTTGCGGGTTTGTACCAAAAAGCTTCTGCCATCGCAAAACAATTAGGTTGGAAACTGGACGAAGCAGCGGTTGGCGGCGGTTCCGATGGAAACTTTACGGCCGGTCTGGGTATACCTACACTCGACGGACTCGGTGGTGTCGGCGAGGGCGCGCACGCAGGTCACGAATCGATACTCATCTCCGAACTACCTCGGCGCGCCGCACTGCTTGCGGCCTTGATCGAGTCGATTTGACGGCCGCTCCTGCCATCCTTTGAATCTTTGACTCTGCCCGCGGGGAAGCCTAGAATTTTGATAGGGGTGTTTCGCGCATTTTAAGACGCTGAACTCAGCAAGCCCCGCAAGGAGAAATCACATGGGCGGCAAATTGGGTTTGCCTGAGATTCTGATTATTCTCGCGATTGCCCTTCTCATCTTCGGCCCCAGCAAACTCGCTGATCTCGGCAAAGGCTTAGGCGAGGGCATCAAGAATTTCAAGTCTGCCGTCAAAGACGGCGAAGAAGGCCAGGACAAGAAGTCTTAGTGTCTAGCGCGGGCATTCCTGCCCGCGATCGTCATCCAACGACTCTGTGCGCCCTTAACATTCGGTACACCAGCGCTACCGGCAAGCCCACCACGTTCGTATAATCGCCTTCGATCCTCAAAATCCAGCGCGAAGCAACGCCCTGAATCGCATACGCTCCCGCTTTGTCCATCGGTTCCTTGGTCGATATGTAGGACTCAATGTCTCCCTCATTGATGGACTCCATCGTCACCAGTGTCGTTTCCGAGCGCACGTCTTCGAAGTCCGAAGCGGTCAGGCACACTCCGGTCGTGACGAAATGAGAGCGCCCCGAAAGCAGCCGCAACATCCGTCGCGCATCACCGGTATCGGCAGGCTTTTCAAGGATCGCAGCGTCAACGATGACGACGGTATCCGCGCCCAGCACGATATCCTTTGGCCGCTGCCGAAAAACTGCCTGCGCTTTTTCTCGCGCAAGCCTTTCCGCGTACGCCCGAGGGTTCTCGTTTTCACGCGGCGTTTCCGGAATATGCGCAGGTTGAACCGTGAATTCGATACCGGCATCGCGCAGCAGTTCCTCGCGACGCGGTGAAGCGGAGGCGAGTACGAGCACTAACGGCTCCCGACTTGCCCGCGAACCGATTCAATCAGCTTCGCCGAATCGTAACCGATGCCGTCTTTGAAGACGATCTCTACGTTCTCGATATCCTCAATTTTCTTCGATGGATCGCCTTTGATCACGACGAGATCCGCCTGCTTGCCGGCCTGAATTGTCCCAATGCGATCCGCTTCTCCAAGATATTTCGCGCCATTTTCCGTTGCGATCTGAATCGCATCCAACGGCGAAAAACCGGCCTCGACTAGCAACTCGACTTCTCGTTGATCACCGAAGCCTGCGATGATGCCACCCATACCGGTTGGGTCAAGACCAGCAAGCAGCAATCCGCCGGCCTTTGCGAAAGCGTATTCGAATTCCATCTCTTTCTTGAAAGCTCCGGTCATCGGCGAAGTGCCCGTGCCATATCGCTTCCGGATCGACGCATCGTCTTCCGCTGTCACTTTGTTCGCCAGCAGCGCGCTTCGCGCATCTGGTGATAACGCGTCGAGGACTCGCTGCTGAATCGTCGGCCGCCCAGGGACAAACAGCTCGAACACCGGAAGGGTCGAAGTCAGCGCAACATGATGCTGAATCAGGTCAACAATCATGTCGTGCACCGGCCCCGATTGCACATCCAGCTTGGATATGAATGCGTAATCAAGTTTCTCTGGACACTCCCCAGGTTTCTTCCAGGGAAAAAATTCTGTATCAACTAACAGTCCATGTTCCAGATCATCAATGCCGATTGCCGCAGCCTCGCGAAATCCGACCGAGCACAAGTGACCCGTGACCTTCGCCCCTCGCTTGTGCGCGGCCGTAACCGCTGCGGAAAGTTCCGCTGGCGTGATGAACATATACGCCTTGAAATTGTCGACACCCTCATCGAGCCAGTAGTTCACAGTCCTGGTAGCATCGTCCGGTCCGTTGAGCTGGTGCATCTGCAGCGCCCAACTTCCCGCCCCTTCGAGGTATGGTCCCGTCGGATGAATCTTTGGCCCCGGTGTCTCACCCCGATCGATCTGCTTCTTCAGCTCGAGATCAGTATAGGGTTCGAGGCTACCGGTTGTTCGAATCGTCGTGACCCCTTCGGCTAAATAGAGCCGGGGAAAGCTGTACGCCATCTCACCGTAGACTCCTCGTCCCACGGGATAAACCAGGTGATCGTGCATGCCAACCAGCCCCGGAATGACGCTGTATCCAGGCAGATCCAGAACCTGCGCATCTTTCGGAACATCCGCCGACCCCGAGGGCGCGATCGATTCGATCTTGCCCTTTGATAGAACGACGGTCTGGTTCTCACGAGGGGTTGCGCCCGTTCCATCGATCACCCGCACATGCGTGAGCGCAACAACTCCGGCGTTCACCTTGACGAACGGCAGCACCTGCGGCGACAAAGATTGCCCCACAGCCCAGGTGGCCAGGGCCAAAATAACAATCATCTTTCGCATGGGTTCCTCCGGACGGCGACAAGGATTGTACCGGAAGACTACGAGGCCTTCTTGCTTTGCTGTGAAGCGTGTTCGCGAAGCACGCTCAAGAAGGGTTGCCCTGTGGATTGTAGCTTTTGCTCAAGCTTCGCTGTGCAATCACACTCGCCGCAAGCCCAGGGCTCCGATCCATTCTGATCGCGGCACCTCCGCCGATCATGCGCGTCCTGCACCTTGCTCAACTCAAAATATTCTTCCCAGTAGGGCCGTTCTTCCAGCAACGGAGTCGGGCAATAACAAATCTCGACCCATCGTGCGGTCCCATCCCCACACAACCGCGCCTGTTCCATATTTCGCGTGTACTCACCTTCAGCCACCGATCCCCGACCAAGCGTCTCGTCATCAATCGAGTTTAGCAGCGCCTGCTCACGACCGGGTTTCACTCGGGCCCTCACCAGATAACGCATAGGTCAATTTTACTGCGCAGCCTTCGCGGCCTGTGCGTTGAAACAGCGTTTGCGACGGTGACTCTCATCCCGCCTGTTAAAATCGAAGATTCACGATGGATTCCGCTCTCATCCGTAATTTCGCGATCATCGCGCACATTGATCACGGCAAGTCCACGCTGGCCGACCGCCTGCTGGAGTTGACCGGCTCGCTCACCGCGCGCGAAATGCAGGCTCAGGTCCTCGATTCCATGGACCTCGAGCGCGAGCGTGGCATTACCATCAAGGCCCACGCCGTTCGGATGATGTACACCGCGCAGGATGGGCAGACTTATCAGCTCAATTTGATTGACACGCCAGGCCACGTCGATTTTTCCTACGAAGTCTCCCGCTCACTGGCTTCGTGCGAAGGCACGCTGCTCGTGGTTGATGCCTCCCAGGGAGTCGAAGCGCAGACCCTCGCAAATTCCTATCTTGCTATCAACCACGGCCTCGAAATTATCCCGGTCATTAACAAAATCGATCTGCCCAGCGCCGACATCCCCCGCACCAAAGAAATGATCGAAGGTGCGGTCGGCCTCGATGCGGCAGATGCCGTCCTCATCAGCGCGAAAACCGGCCAGGGTGTCCCCGAAGTTCTCGAAGCCATCGTCAAACGCGTTCCGCCGCCGAAAGGTGATCCCGAAAAGCGGCTGCAGGCGCTGATTTTCGACTCCTGGTTCGATCCCTATCGCGGCGTGATCGTGCTGACTCGCGTTTTCCAAGGAAGTCTCCGCAAGGGCGAAAAAATTCTCTTAATGTCGAACAGCCGCACGTTCGACGTGGAAACTCTCGGCGTCCTGACTCCCAAACCGGTCGAAATCGACGAACTTCGCGCGGGCGAAGTCGGTTTTCTTATTGCCAACATCAAGAATGTCGCCGACACCAAGATCGGCGACACCATCACCGACGAATCCAACCCAGCGATCGAGCCGCTCCCCGGCTTCGAAGAAATCAAGCCCATGGTCTTCGCCGGCCTCTACACCGTCGATGCCCACGAGCACACGCAACTGCGTGAAGCACTTGAAAAGCTGCGACTGAACGATTCGTCATTCTTTTTCGAGCCGGAGAGTTCCGTCGCGCTAGGTTTTGGTTTTCGCTGCGGTTTCCTCGGACTGCTCCACATGGAAATCATTCAGGAGCGGCTTGAGCGCGAGTTCGGGCTTGAACTGATCACTACGGCTCCCGGCGTTCGGTACAAAATCTACAAAACAGATGGCACCATGGTCGAGGTGGACAATCCTTCGCGCTGGCTGGCGCAAAGCGAAATCGCCAAGATCGAAGAACCGGTCATCCTGGCAACCATTCTGACTCACGAAGAATACGTTGGTGGGATTCTAGCTCTCGTCGAAGAAAAGCGCGGTCGCCAGAAGACATTCGAATACGTCAGCTCATCGCGCGTGATGCTGCATTACGAACTGCCGCTCAACGAAATCGTTCTCGACTTCTACGACCGCCTTAAGTCCGTTTCCCGTGGCTACGCATCGCTGGACTACCACCTCGCCGGGTACTGGGAGTCGCCAATGGTAAAGCTCGATATCCTGGTCGCTGGCGATCCCGTCGATGCGCTCTCCGTGATCGTGCACCGTGACTTCGCTTACGAACGCGGCAAGGCCCTCGTCTCGAAGATGCGGCAGCTTATCCCCCGGCAGATGTTCGAGGTTGCGATCCAGGCCTCGATCGGGGCGAAGATCATCGCCCGAGAAACCGTGGCCGCGATACGAAAAAACGTTCTGGCCAAGTGCTACGGGGGCGACATCACCCGCAAGCGCAAGCTCCTCGAAAAGCAGAAAGAAGGCAAGAAGCGCATGAAGCGCATCGGCCGCGTCGATATCCCTCAGGAAGCTTTCCTTGCAGTCCTCAAAGTCGGTGAAGATAGCGACTAATCTCCTGCCTTACCGTGCAATATTGAGACGCCGGATGCCGGTCCCGGTGGCGTGTGCAAGGTTTTTCAACGGTTAGAAGGTAGGTCGTTTCGGAGTCCGCCCCGGGGGGTAAAACGAACACTGAGAGATGGTTGGATCCTTTCATGCGGTTGTGACCCATCGCCAGTGCCGTCCTGAAGTTCGGCACCGCCGAAGAGAGAATCTCCAAACGTTGGGGCCGGGCCTCGATCTTTCAAATTTCCAGGCACCTCGAGGCAACCCTCGGCGCATCGTACAATTTGTTTAGAACGTGACGGTTAGCCTTGCTTTCGGCCTGTGAAAAGTCATAGAATGAGCTTCACCGAAGTGTGTCTTTCAGGAGTGCCTTTTTCTATGTCCCAGGGTGGTGTCTTAAACCGGATTTGCGTTTCCGTCCTTCTTTTCATTTTACTAGGCGGCTCTTATGCGGCGGCCCAGCAGGACCCCAAATCAACCGATCCGGCCCAAAATGGAAACGGTAACTCCTCGGCAAGTCAAAGTGATCCCCTAAAGCGACCAATCAGCGAAAAGCAGAAGAAGGAAAACGCCAAGTCACTCAAGCAGGAATTAAGCAAAACCTACAAGAAGTGGCTGGATGAGGATGTCGCTTACATCATCACGGACGAAGAGCGGAAGGCTTTCAAACAGCTTTCGAACGATGAAGAACGTGACGCTTTTATCGAAGCCTTCTGGCAGCGCCGTGACCCCACTCCTGATACTGAGGAAAACGAATTCAAAGAAGAGCACTACCGTCGAATTGCCTACTCTAACGAGCACTTTGCGGCGGGCATCCCGGGATGGAGAACTGACCGTGGGCGGACTTACATCAAGTTTGGCGCCCCGGATGAAATCGACGCTCATCCCTCGGGTGGAACTTACGAGCGGCCAATGGAAGAGGGTGGCGGCGAAACCTCGACTTATCCCTTCGAAGACTGGCGCTATCGCTATCTCGAAGGGATCGGCCAGGAAGTCATCATTGAATTCGTTGATGCGTGCATGTGCGGTGACTATCACATGACGATCGACCGCTCTGAGAAAGACGCTCTGCTCTATACGCCGAACGGCGGCCTCACGTTGTATGAATCGATGGGCATGGCCAACAAAACGTCTCGCTTTACCGGCAACGGTTTAGAGCGTCTCGGCGGAGGCCCCATGAGCAGCATGGAAGCCAGTAAAGAGTTCGACCGCTTGGAGCAGTTCGCCAAGTTGCAGGCACCACCACCTGTCAAGTTCAAAGATCTTGAAGAAGTGGTCACCAGCAAGGTCACCTACAATCTCATGCCGTTCGATGTCTTGACCGATTTCGTCAAGGTTACAAGTGATACCGTTCTCGTGCCCATCACCATTCAGATGAAAAACCGCGATGTTACTTTCGTGAACAAGGACGGAGTACAACGCGGAACGGTCAACATTTTCGGTCGTGTAACCACGCTGACCGGGAAAATTGCGCAGACCTTCGAAGACACCGTCCAAGCCGACATCCCGGCTGAGTTGCTGCCGAAATCGGCCGAGAATTCGCAGATTTACTGGAAGGCACTGCCGCTGCGTCCAGGCCGTTACCGCTTCGATATCGTGGTGAAGGATGTCAATGGTGATCGCAAAGGGACTTGGAGTAAGGGCGTTATGGTGCCGGATTTTGCCGATGACCGGCTGGAAGCTTCTTCTCTCATCCTTGCGGATCAGATGGAGCCAGTTCCTGCGAAGAACGTCGGCACGGGGAATTTCGTCATTGGAGCGATGAAGGTTCGGCCGCGCGTCCCACCCGCTGACGGCAAGCCGGTAGTCTTCAAGCGCGGACAGAAGCTGAATTTCTGGATGCAGGTATACAACCTCAGCGTGGACGATAAGACACACAAGCCCTCAGCGACGGTTGAGTACAACGTGGTAAATACGGCAACGAATAAACCGGTAATTCACACAGTGGAATCTACCGACCAGATGGGTAATGTCGGTGACCAAGTGACACTGCAGAAAACGTTATCAGCTGCGAACCTGGATCCAGGCGTCTATCGGATTCAGATTCGCGTGAACGATAATCTTTCCAAGCAGACGGTCGATCCGACGGCGACGTTTGCCGTTGAGTAGATCGGCCAAGCTTGAACTCTCCCACGTACGCTTGCAAGTGGGCAAGCGTAGGGGCAACCAGGTGGTGGGTGATGCTCCGTAAGCTCGGGTTCTTGGCGTTAATGCTCGGCCTGTCGCTTCCGGTGTGGAGCGCCAATGGCCCTCCCGGCGTGATTTCGGGATTCGTCCGCAATTCCAGCGGTGTGCCACAGATGGGCGCCGTGGTCGAGTTCCTTGGCCCCGCTGCTCAAATTTTCACTGTTTTCACCGACGATAAGGGTTTCTACTCGGCACAGAACCTCCTGCCTGGAATCTACAGCGTCAAGGTATCTGCGGTGTCTTTCCTGCCTTCGTTGCGGGAAGGGCTGAATCTACGTGCCGGCGGCAAGATGCTCGTCAACGTCACGCTGAACACACTCTTCGATGCCGTCAAGGTCGTCCCTTTACGGGGGCCATCGGATGACGATGATTGGAAGTGGGTTCTCCGTTCCGCCGCTAACCGGCCAATTCTTCGCGTGATCGACGACCCGAACAAATCCAGCGGCGAATTATCGTCAACAGATCATTCGATGAAAGGCAACGTGTCATTTGTTGCCGGATCTTCTTCTGAAGGTTTCGGCAGCACCGCCGAGAGCACAGCTTTCGCCGTCGAACGTTCCATTTTTTCCTCGGACACAGTGGGCTTGGCCGCCAACGTGGGATATGGCACTGCGTCGCCGGCTTCCGTCGTGCGCGCTTCCTTTAGTCACAAAATGGATGATGGCTCCGAGCCGCAGGTCGCGCTGACCATGCGCAATTTGCCTGCGCCGTTCACGATGCCTAATGCGAACCTGCAGTCATTCTCCCTGACGACTTCCGATACCTTTGCGCTGGGCGACACCATCGAGTTCAACTTCGGCAGCGAATTGCAAACGATACAGTTTCTGGGCCGAGTTACCGCATTCCGGCCTTTTGGTAAAGCCGACTTTCACCTTTCCCCGAACACCGTTGTCGAGTATCGTTACGCCACATCCGAACCAGATAACCTGGTAGACCGTGGGTTCGTCAGTCCGCAGGCAGATGTCTACGACAGCAACCCCCGCGTGACCGTAGCGGGATACAACTCAGCTCTGGAGCATGCTCACCATCACGAGCTTTCGATTTCGCGGAAGATGGGCAAAACCAGCATGCAACTGGCTGCCTTCTATGACCGTGTGGTCGACCCGGCTCTAACCGGAGTGGGCGAACTTGGAACTGAAGATGGAATGGTACTGCCTGACATTTACTCGGGCACTTTCACCTATCAAGGAAACGATCTTAGAACCGAAGGTGTGCGATTCGTTGTGCAGCATAAATTGAATGACAACGTCACGGCGACGATGGATTTCGAATCCGGCGGGACGCTCAACCTGGAGAAGTCCGATGTTAGCGTGATGGACGCGCAGAACTACATCGGCACCCGCAACCGCCACAGTGTCGCGGGGAAACTAAGCGGAGTGGCCCCGAAGACCAAGACTCGCTGGGTTGCGTCCTATCGCTGGATCGACGGCCACGCGCTGACTCCGGTCGACATGTTCAATGCCTCGCCCGGCCATGCTGATCCTTATCTGAACTTTTCGATCCGCCAGCCCGTCCCGGGCTTATTCCCAGGGCACGTCGAAGCTGTCGTGGATCTGCGAAACCTATTGGCGGAAGGGTACGTGCCGCTCGTGGGCCATGACGGTCGCACCGTTTACCTTGTACAGTCTGCCCGCTCTGTCCGTGGCGGAGTGAATTTCACGTTCTAACGGCCTCGAAATACACGATTACGGCTTCACTCCCAAAGCTCGATACAGATCTGCATTCTGATAGACCAGACCGCCTTTTACGGTAGTCACCACGTGACGGATGTCGCTGATGTTCGTGGTTGGGTCGCCGTCGATCAGAATCATGTCGGCAAGCTTCCCAGGGGCGATCGACCCCAGTTCGCTATCCCGCTTCATGATCCGCGCGGCGCCCAGCGTATCCAATTGCAGAACCTTCGGCGCGGGGATTCCTGCCTGTACGTAGAGTTCAAGTTCTCGCTGCAGAGTGAAACCCGCCAGCGCATCCGTTCCCGCGACAATGCGAATGCCAGAATCGTAGAGGGCCTTTTCCATTTTCAGCATCTGATTGAACGAATCGCGATAGCGTTGATCCATCCCCTCCGGCACCTCGATGCCACCGTAAAAGAACCCACGCCGAACCTGCGCTGGCATGCGGTCCGCCACCGCGGCATAGCTGACCGATACCGTGCCCGGACGATCCGTAAACATTCCTTCGAAGATCGCGAGGGTGGGATCAAGCACCGTTTTGTGCTGCTGTAAAACATGGATGAAGTCCTGCACCCGCTGTGAGGAAGGATCGATCTCTGCAGCATGCGCGCCAACTTCGGTAAACCGCGCCCGTGCACGCGTATCTTTCACGGTGTCGAACAAGAAATTCAGGAAGATGAAATTCATGTGCTGAATTTCGTCAGCGCCATCTTCCACAAATTGCTGCGCGGTCATGAAAGCTGGGACATGTCCGCTTACCCGCATACCATGCGCATGAGCCATCTGCGCAATTTTCGGCACCAATTCCGGTTTTATCGAGCTGTAGATCTTGATTTGCACGTAGCCAAGCTTCGCGTAGCGATCAATGTCGTCTTTTGCTTCCTGCTCGGAATCGGCGAAAACTTTGGTTGGGCCTTGGTATGGCCCACGACCATCCAGGAACCCTGCCTTTAAGACTCGAGGACCGATCTCGGTGCCCTCATCGAAGCGCTTCTGCATCGCGCCCAATTGATCGATATCGTTCGCCAGATCGCGGACGCTCGTCACGCCTGCGGCCATGTGCAACAGCCCATCGTTCGGCCCCAGATGTACGTGCATGTCCCATAGGCCCGGCATTAATGTCTTGTGCGAAGCATCGATGACTTCTGCGCCTTGTGGAATCTTTACTTGGCTGTCTCCACCAATCGCTCTGACCTTCTCACCATCGATGACCACGGTTCTGCCGGGCAACAGCGTTGCGCTATCGGCGTCGAAAACGTTGGCATGCACAAACACCAAGCTCCCATTCGGCTTGTGCGCCAATGTCTGGGCGAGTTTGGCCGAACGCTGGTTCGCAATCTCATCCTGCGCCTTGACTAGCGCATCCATCGAACCTTCCCAGCCTTCGCGAATGACGCCGAACCATCCCGAAGCTGTTGCGAAGAAGTCGCCATCCTGATCCAGCCAGACCGGCGAAGGAGTGAAGTCCAAACCGGTGATCGCATACTGCGTCACGATCCGCGAGACGCCGTCGGCCTCCACCTTAAGATCCCCTAGTTTTTCGATCGACGCCTCGCCCGCGGGTAGCAAGGGCAAATGTCCGCCTGCAGCGAGAAGCGCTCGCGCCAGCAACCCGCCTTCTCCTGGAGCACCGGAGATGCTCACATAAAAAGCCTTACCGACTCCATGCCGGTCTCCCTGTTCTGCGCGGTTTTTCCAGGTCGCGTTGCCATCGGCAAGTGAGAACTTCTCATCCACCGGTGCTTTTTCATAGTCAATTCCGGTGTTCTCGATCGACGTGGGGATTCCGTTGCTGTCCAAGGACACGTGCTCGGTGATCTTGGGGCCCCGGCCCCGATCATTGAATTCGTAGTAAAGCTTCAGACTTCCGTCGGCATTGCGACTCGACGTGGCAAATCCGGCCTTGTTGCCGGCCAGGAAAACGGAATAGCGGGTCTCCTGAGAGTTGCTGCTTGCCTTTACCTGTCTATCTCCAGCCGTTAGCGCGACGAGACAGCAAAGCAAAATAGCTCTTTTCATTAAGGTTCCTCGAGGAATCTTTGGAAGTGCGCAAACACTTTACAACAACGCAGCGGTGTTGAGAATGAGGCGGATGAGATGGCACGAGCGGCGAGACCCCGACGGCGTCTGCGCTCTGCGTGAGTTTAGTTGGAAGCGCCGATTGGTTTGATCACTGTTGCTGCGGGCAGCGTAGGTCGCGCCGCGAAGAAGCTGTGATCGTAAAGATTGCGGTAGAGGACTCCGGAGATCTCCGCGGCCTTCGGCCCAAATGTCGGACGCCCGCCCTCCAGAAACACAACGACGACTACGCGGCCCACGTCAGTATTCGCATAAGAGGCGAACCATCCAAACCGGGTGCCGGCGTGCGAGCACGTACCTGTCTTGCCAAGAATCTCTTCTTCGTTGAAATTCACTCGCAGACTGCGTGCGGTCCCATAGCTGACGGCGCCTGCCATTCCATCGGAAATCTCCGGAATGAGAGGTGCAATGTCCAAGTGCCGCTTCACACGGGGCTCAAAATTCGCAACTTCCTCGGGTGTCGTCGGATGCTGCAGGTAATACAGTGTCCCGCCATTGGCAATCGCGGCGACCATGGCACCAAGCTGGAGAGGCGTCATCGAAACGCCCTCGCCGAATGAACACATCTTGCCAACGCCACCGAGCTTGGTGGAAATCTCTTCTTCTGGATAGGCCCCGAGCTGTTCGCCGGGAATGTTAAATCCAGCTAACTCCCCCAGCCCATATTGGTGCGCATAATATGCAACTCTTTCAAATCCGAGCTCGCGCCCGAGAGCTTCGAAATATTGATTGTTCGAGTGTGCCAGCGCGTTGGTCAGGTTCATGTGATAACGGCCGCCGAGTCGAACCTCGGTTTCCTTCGTGACGATGCCTTCACTCAACGCCGCCAGTGCGACTGACAACTTAATTGTTGAGCACGGTTGCGCTCCGCTCGACAATGCGAGCTTCTGGTTGACCATCGCAAGGACTCGCCCACTGGTTGGCTCAATCGCTACCACTGTGCCATTCATGTTGCCCAGCGCATCGATCGCCGCCTGGCGCACGATTGCGTCTTCCCCGGCTGTTACGTCTCCCTGGGTAATATCCTCAGCGAACGAGCTCGCCGTGAAACGCTCAAAATAACGACGCCGACGGTGCAAGCCCGCAGTCCGCACCCTTCCACGGCTGCGCGCCAGCGTATGCATGCGCTTTCTGGCATGAGGAGTTTCGCTGATCTTTTGTTGTGATTTCTTTCGCGTGGAATGGGTGCTGACTGTGGCCGCCAAGCCAATACCAGACGCGACGACGAAAAAGAATCCGATGATTACAGCGATGAGTGCGGAACGCTTACCGAATGACACTTCTTTTTACCTATCCCTCGGAGATTACCTACCCCAACCAGAAGCACGGAGACTGCCAATGGTCAGCGCCATCAGCTAAGTTCTTCTTAACTTTCGATGTTATGAAACTTGTCTTAACTCCGCAACGGGAAAATCAGCCTGCGAGAAACTAGTCTTATTCTCTCTAACCCTTTGAAAGAACGAGAGTTGCTATTAAACCCAGAGAGGACATAGCGCTTTCGTAACCTTTAGCATAGTTACTGGAACGATTCTCCCGCGAAGTGGAAAACAATTTCTCTCCTCCTTCGACGCCAGAAACTCTCCCCGGCAGGTTTGACCTCGTTCGATAGCAGCGACTACCATTCGCGAAACATAACATTCCCCATGTTTCCCTCGAAGCTTTCCCACTACCGCATTATCGAGAAGATCGGGGTCGGTGGAATGGGAGTCGTTCGTCGCGCTCACGACGAGCAACTCGAACGCGATGTTGCCATCAAGGTTTTGCCGGCAGGCTTACTCTCCGATGAGAAGGCACGCCAGCGTTTCCGCAAAGAGGCCCTCGCGCTTGCTCGCTTAAATCATCCCAACATCGGTGCGGTCTACGAATTCGGCAGTGACGCCGGAGTGGATTTTCTCGTGATGGAGCTGATCTCCGGTGTCACGCTCGACGTCAAATTGAGCAGTGGGCCGCTTCCAGAAAAAGAAGTGTTGCGGCTGGGAGTCCAGCTGGCGGACGGGCTGGCGGCAGCTCATTCGCAGGGGATCATCCATCGTGATTTGAAGCCGGGAAACTTGCGGCTGACGACGGACGGACGTCTGAAGATTCTGGATTTCGGGATCGCCCAGCTGGCGGAACCGGCGGATCCGGCAGCAGTGACGCTGACCCTCACGCGCAACGATCCCGACATGAGCGGCACGCTTCCGTACATGGCACCGGAGCAGTTGCGCGGGCAGAAGGCCGATGCACGCAGCGACATTTATGCCTGCGGTGCCGTCTTGTACGAGATGGTAACGGGTAAGCGGCCATTTCCTGGAGTCTCGGGTCCGCAGCTGGTGGGAGCGATTCTGGAGCAAGAGCCGTCACGTCCAACGACGGCGAACCGCAGCGTTTCACCTGCGCTCGAAAGCATCATTCTGAAGGCCCTGGATAAAGATCCGGAGCGGCGGTATCAGTCAGCGCGCGAGCTGAACATTGACCTGGAGCGTCTCAGCAGCGGCACGGTACCGATGGCGGCAAAGGCGCGACGGCCATGGGGATTGGTCGCGCTGTTGGCGGGGGCGCTCGTGATTGGAATTCTGTCGGCTTATATCGTGGCATGGCGGCATCGTGCGCAATCGCAGCGAACGACCACGATTTCGGCGCCGGCTGGGAGATCACGAAAATCCGTGGCGGTGTTGGGATTCAAGAATCTCTCAGGCCGGGCGGATGAAGCCTGGATTTCAACCGCCGTGGCGGAAATGCTGACCACCGAACTGGCGGCGGGAGAACAGGTGCGCACCGTGCCTGGAGAAAATGTGTCGCGAATGAAGATGGACCTGTCGCTCGCAGACGCGGACAGTTTCGCCCCCGACACGCTGCAGAAGATCCATAAAAATTTGGGGACGGACCTTGTGGTCGTAGGCTCCTACCTGGCGTTGGGAAACGAAGGCGGCGGGAAGGTTCGGCTTGATTTCCGCCTGCAGGATGCGATAGCGGGGCAGACGATCGTGTCGTTTTCCGAAACCGCC
>Ga0070735_10000265_pt1 | contig 62721 bp, 54 predicted proteins | sample Coa_R1_FD_66443 | JGI IMG/M metagenome (GOLD analysis project Ga0070735, IMG submission 66443) | Surface soil microbial communities from Centralia Pennsylvania, which are recovering from an underground coalmine fire - Coalmine... | ecosystem: Environmental > Terrestrial > Soil > Unclassified ...
TATGGTTTTTTGATCTGAGAAAAGGGCTATTTCATGGAACGTCCAACTTCACTCGCGAATAATAAAAACATTCCTGTGCGACCAATTTTAATTGAAAAAGAATTAAAAGATTCTTTCCTCGATTATGCAATGTCCGTTGTAGTCAGCAGGGCATTACCTGATATTCGCGATGGATTAAAACCAGTTCATCGTCGTATTTTGTATACAATGCATCAACTTGGTTTTTTCTACAATAAACCATACCACAAATCTGTTCGTGTGGTGGGTGATGTGCTTGGTAAATTCCATCCGCATGGTGACCAAGCTGTGTATCAATCTATGGTTGGATTAATTCAAAACTTTTCAAAACGGTATCCATTACTTGACGGTCAAGGTAACTGGGGATCCGTGGATGGTGATAACGCGGCGGCAATGCGTTATACCGAAGTCCGTATGGCACGTATTGCACAAGAAATTTTAGCTGATATAGAAAAAGAAACGGTTGCGTTTGTACCCAACTTTGATGAATCAACTGTAGAGCCAGTAGTTCTACCAAGTAAATTACCGAACTTGCTCATCAATGGCGTAGCAGGTATTGCAGTGGGTATGGCAACATCTATTCCTCCTCACCATTTGGGTGAAGTGGTTAATGCGCTTCTTGCCATGATTAAAAATGAATTCATGACTGATGAAGAACTGTTTGCATATATCCCAGGACCAGATTTTCCAACCGGCGGGGTTATTTGTGGACGTGCCGGTATTGTAAAAGCATATAAAACAGGGCGTGGTAATCTTATTTTGCGCGGCGTGACTGAGTTTGAAGAAAAACAAGGTAAAGGCGCAAGCATTATTATTACGCAGCTGCCATATCAAGTTAATAAAGCAGATCTAACGATCAAAATTGCTGATTTAGTTAAAAATAAGATTATTGATGGTATTTCTAACATCAAAGATGAATCAGATAAAAAAGGTATGCGTTTAGTGATTGATTTAAAGCGAGGAGAAATTCCGAGTGTTGTTTTAAATCAGCTGTATAAACATACTAATTTACAAACATCAGTTTCTATTTTGATGTTGGGGCTTTTGGATAATCAACCGCTTATTTTTACGCTGCGTCAACTGTTGAGTGAGTTTTTATATCACCGTAAACAAATTATTTATCGTCGCACGCAATATGATTTGAGCAGAGCACAAGAGCGTGAACATATTTTAGCAGGTTTTATTATTGGACTTAACAGCATTGATGAAGTTATTGCATTGATTAAAAAATCACCATCTGCTACTGAAGCTATTGCAGAATTGAATAAGCGCTTCTTGTTAACAGAAAAACAAGGCAAAGCAATTCTAGAAATGCGTTTGCAACGTTTGACTGGTCTTGAGCAAGAAAAAATCTATGCTGAAATGGATGAGATCAAAACAAAGATTACCTATTTCCGTTCTATTCTAGAAAATGAAACAATTCTTAAAGAAGAAATTATTAAAGAATTGGAAGATATTAAAAATAATTATAATGATGAACGCCGCACCAAAATTGAAGGCGCAATTGATATTCTTACCGAAGCTGATTTAATTCCTGATGAAGAAGCAGTCATTACCTTGACCATGAAAGGTTACGTCAAACGTGTACCACTTGATGCGTATGGTGTTCAGCGCCGCGGTGGTAAAGGCAAAATGGGTCTTACCGCATTAGAAGGTGATATTGTGCAAGATGTCTTTGTGGCAAAAGCACATGATATGCTCCTATTCTTTACCAATCTTGGACGTGTCTACAGCTTAAATACGTTCGAAGTTCCTGAAGCATCACGCGTGGCGCGTGGTCGTGCAATTATTAACTTGCTGCCATTGCAAGATGGTGAATTTGTGGTGAAACTACTTCCTTCTCGTGTGATGGTAGGTAAATTTATGGTAATGGTAACGCGCGAAGGTGTTATTAAGCGTACTGATGCAGAAGATTTTGCAAAAATTCGTGCAACGGGCATTCGCGCAATAACATTGCGTGAAGGTGATGAACTCGTATTCTGTTCACTCAGCAGCGGTAATGATACTATTATTCTTGCAACATCACGTGGACAAGGAATTCGTTTTAAAGAAACAGAAGTCCGCTCTATGGGACGTCAAGCAAGTGGTGTTATGGGTATTCGCGTGAAAAAGAATGATCGCGTGATTGGTATGGAAGTTGTATCTGATCATGGTGAAATTCTTTTTGCAACAGAAAATGGTTACGGTAAAAAAGTTCGTATTGCAGATTTCCGTATTGCGCATCGTGCAGGCATGGGCGTAAGAACCATTCCAACCGATAAACGTAATGGTACAGTGATTGGTCTTGCCATTGTTCATGAAGATTCAAATATTCTTCTTATTGATCAAGCTGGTAAAATTATTCGTCTTTCTGCTAAAGATATTCGTGCAATGGGACGCCAAGCAAAAGGTGTTCGCTTGATTAGACTTGATTCTGACCAAAAATTACATAACGTTGTTGCCTTTGAAGGTGGTGATGATTCATCTGCTGATAATTCTGATGATGAAACCGGCGCTATTATTGAAACGCGTTCATTACCAGAAACTGAAGATGCTGGTGATGAAAGTGATGAGGAAGAATTAGAAGATGAAGATGATTCTGATGAAGAAGCACCTGAAGATGATATTGAGTATGAAGAAGAAGATGCTGATGATGTTGATGAAGATGAGGAAGTAGAATTATAACCCTTCGATACATTTTTTGAAGACAAAAAACACTCAGGGCGAGCGGAGAGAATATATTATTCGCTTGCTCTGTTTTTGATTTAAAAAAATAAGAAAATATTGAATTACTAACCGCTCGCCCTGAGTGTTTTACGCCGTTCGTCCTGCCTGTCCTCCATAGCTTTAGCGAAGGAGGGAGCTTGTCGAAGGATAACGAAGTAAAATGTATCGAAGGGTGCGAACAAAGTAAAAATAACAAAAATTATATGCACAAAAACTTTATATTACATCTCACCCTCATAGAAAATATTGGCCCTGCAATTATTCAAAAAATCCTACAGAGATCTGACGTGCAAACGTCGGATCTTTATTCATTTTCAACTGTAGATTGGATGCACAATTTTGGTTTTTCTGAAAGTACTGCACAGAAATTGGTTGATGGTCTTGCAAATACCACAATATTGCAAGAAGAACTTGCATTAATTGAAGAACATAATATTCAGTGGTTGACGTTTCAAGAAGAATCTTATCCTTATTTATTACAACAAATTTATTTGCCGCCGGCGATTATTTACATTCAAGGTTCTTTACTATGCGCTCGTCCTGAACTTGTTGAAGGATATCTTCGAGCGTCCGAAAATAAAAATGTAAACAAATTACTCGCCATTGTTGGCGCACGCAAAGCCGATGAATATGGTTATAATATTATTAATCAACTCGTGCCCGAATTGGTAGCAGCACAATACACTATCGTCAGCGGTGGTGCATTGGGCATTGATGCTGCCGCGCATCAAGCAACATTGCAAAGTGGTGGAAAAACCATTGCTGTTCTTGGTTCAGGATTATTGGTGCCATACCCGAGTAGTAACAAAAAATTATTTGCATCAATTGTGCACAATGGTGGAGCTTTGGTGAGCACGTTTCCGTTGCGTATGGAAGCTTTGCCTGGTAATTTTCCCGCACGTAATCGTATTATTACCGGTTTATCGCACGGATGTTTGGTGGTACAAGCTGCGCAAAAAAGCGGTGCGTTAATTTCTGCGCATTATGCGCTTGAACAAGGCAGAGAGGTTTTTGCAATCCCCGGGCCTCTTGGTAGTACATTAAGTGTTGGTTGCAATACATTAATTCAGCAGGGTGCAAAGCTGGTGATGAATAGTGCGGATATTTTAGATGAATTTGGTGATCGTATAATTATTGATAAAAAAGTTATACAAGAAAAAGCGGTGCAACTATCTTTGGAATCTTTTCAATGCGCTCGGTCTGAACCTGTTCAACCCCATCTTCAATCCTTTCAGACGGGGGCCCCGGTTTGGAGTGAAACGAAAACTGGGGCTAAAGACTATCCTCGAGCGCTCCAAGATACCCTTCAACAAGTTCAGGGCGAGCGCCAGGTAACGCATAGATCTGTCAAGGTTAGTGATTCATGTGATAGTAAATATGCTCATTGTTCCGATACACAAAAACAAATCATTTTTGCGTGCAAAAAGCCAACATCTCTTGATGATATTATTAATGCCACCCAATTAACCCATGGCACTGTTCAATCAGAGCTGTTCAACTTGCAGCTTGATGGTATTCTTGAACAAGATTTTACCGGTATGTGGGTTGCTCATTAGTTTATTTCAGGATAAAACTCTCTTAATCTTTGTAACATGCCTTCGGTAAAATTAAGATCATCATGCATTTGGCGAGATTTTTTTTCGTTATATTTTGTTTTTGGAAAATACATAAGATTTTTTAGCAATTTTTCACTGCCAATAGCTGTAAGAGTTAGACCACTAACGGTAGCAGGTAGAGATAATATGCCACCGGTACCAATAAGTCCGTAGCTTAGTATTTTCCGTGTAGTTGATGGTGGGTGCATGAAGTTTTTTAATGCAAATCCTAACATTAAAGTTGGTACACCTATGATAAGTGGGCCAACGGTAGCGATAATGAAGGCTAGACCGTATGCTCCAGCTACTGCAGGTCCCCCTACAGTGTGCTGAGGAGGGAACAAGTAGTTAAGAAAGTTTTCTATGTGAGATTTCTTTAACGAATTAAAATAATTGATGAGTTCCCATCTGGTTTTAGTAAGTAAATCTTTTTTCTTATGTAAAATATCATAAAGGTCTTGAGGCGATAAGTTGTTTGTTTGAAGAAAAGCATTTATTTTACGAGGGTCCCGTATTGCAGGATATTCATCTTTTAAAGCGTCATAAATTTTTGTTTCTTGAGAAGTTAACGATATTGGTTGGGCGGTAAAAGTAGTGGTATAAGAAAATATACATACAAAAAAAATGATTTTTTTAGACATGTTTATCCTTATTTTGAGTATGTGGCAAGTGTGGTAAGTATCGTATCAATTAATGCTACATCTTGGTTTAAACTTGTTTTCTTTTTAGCTTCCTCATTAGCAGTTGTATAAGCTTCTAGCAGCATTCCTGGTAACATTGCTATTCCTCCCACAATGGCTTGCGTTGGGTTGATGGTAAGCTGTTTTGAAGAAGAAGAAGGATAATTTACTTTTTGAGGAGTTTCAATTTCGGTAATAAGACGAGCTTTATTTCTTTCAAGTAAAAGTCGCAATTTTTCTGGATTGTAATCTGTATGATTGGCAAAAAAAGCATCAAGACGTTCTTTGTGTGTATTTTTAAAAGTTAATGTTGCAAGCCATGTTTCTGGTTGTTTGAATAAAATTTTAATATCAGCATAAGCTTCTTTTTGTGCATCATCATTAAGTGCGGGATTATTCTGTTCCATCATGGTGAGCTGTTTATCTATCTTTAAAATATCAGTAGTAACTTTTTTGTTTTGCTCTTTAATCAATTCAATATTGGGGTACGTGAAAGCGTCATATATACTTCCACCAGTTTTTTCGAGAATACCATAAATAGCAGGAGCCGCACTCATTGCAGCAAAAGCGAGCGTTGCTTTATTAATTGTTTCTTTGACTTTTCCGGGATTTGAATATTGGTTAAGATAGTTTGCTGTTAAAGCGGGGCCAGCCATTATATCGCCGGCTAATAAACGTAGAATTATTCCAAACGGTGTAATGGAATACTTTTCCCGTTCCACTGATATGGGATGCCATTGTTGTAATAAAAGAGATAATTGTTTTTGCAACGAAGGATAAGTGATATCCGTTTGCTGTGATCCGTCAATGGCAATGGGGACATATAAAGATATATTGAGTAAAAGTATTATAAATTTTTTCATTTACTACTCCATTTTAATGAATATAATAAATCTGTTTTCTATATTTGTACTATAATAAGATAGTTAAAAAGTAATCAAGATTAAGCAATGTTTTGTGTTTTGTATGTTTATAATTAAAAGAATAAAATATTTTCTGTTATTGATAGGGATTATCTGTTTTTTGGGTACGTATATAGGGTTTGATTGCTCAAAAAATAAAGATACACAGGAGTTAACCATTGTTGCTACCACCAGCATGCTTGCCGATGCGGTGCGCACTATTACGGGTGATACTATCATGGTATACGGGCTTATGGGCCCTGGTATTGATCCGCATGTATACCGTGCGCGTGAAAGTGATGTGCACACATTAGCAACAGCAGATATGGTAATTTATAATGGGTTACATTTAGAAGGAAAAATGGGACATGTATTGCAAGGCATGGAGCGTTTTACAAAAGTGGTAAACGTTTCCAAAGCATTGCACAAAGAACAATTGCGTTGCGCAGAATTCGACGATTTGTATGATCCACACGTGTGGTTTGATATTAGTTTGTGGATTAAAGTGGTTCAGTATATTCAGCAACAAATAATTGCGCTTGATCCTGAACATGCGCACGTGTATCAAAAGAATGGTGATTCTTATATTACGCAGTTGGAGCAATTACATACATATATTCATTATCGAGTTAATGAAATTGATCCACATAAACGAATTTTAATCACCGCGCACGATGCATTTGGTTATTTTGGTGCACAATACGGTTTTGACGTTGTTGGCTTGCAAGGATTGAGTACTGATTGCGATATTAGTACCAAAGATGTTCAACAACTTGCTGATTTTATTGTAGAAAAACGTGTGCCTACCATTTTTGTGGAATCATCAATTCCACAACGTGCGTTAGTTGCCGTGCAAAATGCAGTGCGTGCACGTGGATGGGAGGTTGCAATTGGTGATGAACTTTATTCTGATGCGCTCGGTGATCAAACAAGTGGTGCATCATCATATATTGCAATGGTAAAGTATAATGTTGATACTATTGTAGAAGCATTAAAGATTAGGAAATAATTATTCTTTTGAAAGGGTGAGTGTATGAAATTTAAAAAAATATTCGTTGTGCTTGTTTTTATTTCTGTGGCAAGCAACATATCTTGTATGAAAAACAATAATGACAAAATTGTAGCTTTAGATGATTATAAAACCAATTCAAAGCATATTAATAAAATAATTAAAAAAAATCCTTATACGCTTATATTTGTGCGTGATCATCCCTATTCTTATTATAGTCGTGAAGGTTTTGGCACTCTTTATTTAGGTAACATACGGAATATAATAAACGGAAAGGGTCAAGGTATAAAAAATGAAAATGGTGAAAGAAGTTTTGGTGGGATTCATACCTATGATTATTATGGCGAACCGTATGAGGTTCAACATACAAACTGTTTAAAAAAAATACACACATCGATCGTAAATAACAAATATGTTGCTTGTACTTTGTCCAAAGGGGAAGAAGCCATTGTAATACTTAATCCACACCATAAGTGGGGTTATCCTGAAGCGAATCGCGATTTGTGTGATGAGCTCGAAGAAATGTATCGGAGTGAGTGTAACAAGGATCCTAAAAAACAATAGTAATATTTGTTAGATGCACTTGTTGACAGGTTAATTTTGCCGTATTCTTAGATATATTTTTATAAAATTATAAGTTACTGCATGAAAAATATATCAAAAATATCAGCATTACATGTTTCGAATCTTACTATTTCCTACAATAATACCATTGTTGTATCAGATCTTTCTGTTACCATTCCTTGCGGAGTAATGTGTGGTATTATTGGTCCAAATGGTGCGGGAAAAACTACATTTATTAAAGCATTATTGGGATTATTACCAATGAGCGCAGGAAGTATACATATTTTAGGCGATGATATTAAAAATATACGTAATAAAGTTGCCTATGTTGCGCAACGCAGTTCTGTTGATTGGGATTTTCCGCTGACTGTTTTTGATATGGTATTGATGGGATGTTATGGAAGGTTAGGATGGTTCAGACGGCCCAATGCAACTCATTACCAGCAAGTATATGATGCTCTTGCAGCGGTAGGTTTGCTTGATTTTGCGCATCAATCAATTGGTGTGCTTTCTGGTGGCCAACAACAACGGGCATTTTTAGCACGTGCACTGATGCAACAAGCAGAGATTTATTTTTTAGATGAACCTTTTGCGGGTGTGGATATTACCACGGAAAAAATTATTATCGATCTTTTCAAACAACTGCGTGATGAAGGTAAAACAATTATTGTGGTGCATCATGATCTTTTTACCTCAGCTACGTATTTTGATTATATTATGTTACTGAATAAAACGTGTATTGCATCAGGTGCTGTGGATGATGTTTTGACTGCATCAAATCTCAGCAGTACTTATGGTACTAACTTTATACCATATATATGGAATGTGGCGCAAAAAAAATGTGATCAGCTATGATGAGCACTATTTTTTGTATTGATTACACCTTATTAATCGTATTGCAAGGCGCATTACTCCTAGGTATCACTTCAGGAATGCTGGGGTGTTTCGCATTATTACGCCAACAAAGTTTATTGGGTGATGCAATATCGCATGCAGCATTGCCCGGTATTGTGCTGATGTTTTTATGTACGCATAGCAAAAATCCGTGGGTATTATTAATAGGCGGAGCTTGTGCTGGTGTGATTGGTGTAATAAGTATGCAATTTGTTTGTACGCATACCACATTAAAAAAGGATGCAGTATTAGGCATTATATTATCCGTATTTTTTGGTTTTGGTTTGGTGCTTATGACGGTAGCACAAAAAGTACCGACGAGTAATCAAGCAATTTTAAATAAGTTTCTTTTTGGGAATGTAGCAACATTACTTGAGCAAGATATTCGTGCCATTGCGGTATTATCGTTATTAATTGTAATAACGTTGTTTGTGTGTTGGAAAGAATGCGTAATGTATGTATTTGATCCGCTTTTTGCACATTCATTAGGTTTTAAGCCAAGGATTATAGAAACAGTTTTAACTATATTGCTTATTCTTGCCATTATTATTGGTTTGCAAACAGTCGGCGTGATATTAATGAGCACCATGCTTATCGCACCTGCTGCTGCAGCGCGGCAATGGATTACGCGTTTTGGTTCAATGGTATTGTGCGCAGCATTGTTTGGAGGATGCGCAACAACTCTTGGTGTATACGCCAGTAGTGTGATTGATCATATGCCTACCGGACCGGCAATTGTGGTGGTTGCAAGTTGCATTGTGTTTATTTCTTTGCTTTGTGCACCACAAAGGAATGTTGCATCATGAATATGTTGCATGTGGAAATTTTGATTATTGCCATAGTTGCAGCAGTTACCTGTTGTTTGCCGGGAGTTTTTCTTGTTTTGCGCGGTGTAGCAATGATGAGTGATGCGATCAGCCATGCTATTTTATTGGGCATTGTGGTAATGTTTTTATTTATTCAACAGCTGACATCACCATTGCTTATTATTGGCGCTTCATTAAGTGGTATACTTACGGTATTGTGCACTGAAATGATTATTAAAAGTAAGCGCCTTAAACAAGATGCTGCTATTGGATTAGTGTTTCCTCTCTTTTTTTCCGTGGGAGTTATATTAGTTTCCCAGTTTGCACGTAATGTTCACCTGGATACTGATATGGTACTGTTGGGAGAGCTGGCGTTTACTCCCTTTAATCGTCTTATTATATATGGTATTGACTATGGTCCCGCTGCATTATGGGTCATGGGTGCAGCTCTGATACTGAATGCTCTGTTTATATGGGTATTTTATAAAGAACTGGTCATTACTACTTTTGATGCCACTTTAGCAACTATGACTGGTTTTACCCCAACTGTTTTTTATTATGCATTGATGATTAACACCAGTATTACCACTGTTGCAACCTTTGATGCGGTAGGTGCTATTATGGTCGTAGCATTGATGATTACCCCTCCCGCAACAGCCTATTTATTGACCCACAGAGTTAGCGATATGCTTTTTTTAACCCTTTTTTTTGCAATAATGTCGGCCATTGGGGGATATTCAGTTGCCTGCTGGGCTGATGTCTCTATTGCCGGTTCTATTGCTTCCATGACGGGGGTCTTTTTTTTGGGAGGTCTATTTTTTAAAAACAAGCGCAAGCATTTGACAATGTTATAACTTTGTATAATAATTATTATAACATTGTATAATAACTTTTTAATTACAAAGGGGCGCATATGTTTAAAAAGCTTGTTAAATACGGCAATAGCAATGCTTTGATATTGGATCGCGCTATTTTAGAGTTGCTTAATATCAGTGAAGGTGCGGTAGTTAAGTTGCATACTGATGGTAAATCATTAATTATAACCCCCCAAGAATCTGCACCGGTTAAAGAGATATGGATGGAAGGTATGGAAAGGCAAAAACAGGTAGGGCAGCTTAAAGCAGCAGATCCTGTTAAAGACCAGCAGAAGGAAGAATGTATGCCAGGTACAGAAAAAGGTAAGCAGCTAGCAGAGCAATGTAAAATGATCATGGATAAGTACCAAGATGATCTTGCCTTATTGACAACAGAGTCATTTTTGCATGAAGTTGATCGATTGGAAGAGAAATATCATAATGATAAAACCTCTCCTGCGTTTGTAAAAGAATACTTTGCTCTTCGTTTAAAACATGCACCAAATCTTGCTCATTTTGATAAAGAGATGCAAGAAGTTCAAACAATGATTATGCAAGAAGATCCTGTTAAATATGAAAAAATGAAGGAATGGGGGCCGGGGTCTGCAAAAGGCAAAAAGCTACAAGATGCTCTTAAGACCATCATGGAAAAATACAAAGATGATCTAGCAATCTTGCAATCAGAGGCTTTTTTGCAAGCGATTGATGCATTGACTGAAAAGCATAAAGGTAATCAATCTTCACCTGAGTTTGATAAAGAAATGAGAACATTAAGGCTTGAATATGCACCAAATCTTGAGAAAATGGATAAAGAAGTGCAAAAAGCTCAAAAAGCGCTGGATATGCCTGATTCTTTTGAATAATTTTAAAAAAGAGAATTAAAAATTCCCACGATTTGCTGGTCCAAGGAGGGGCAAGCGATCGTGGGAATTTTGTTATTAATCCTTTTTATAGGGTTGATATTACTTCATTTTGCGTTATTTAAAGAAATGCCGTATAATAATGTATAATTCTTTAGTTGAAAACATAATTTTTATAGTTCTTAGTTTTTAGGATGTTGTCATGCCAGTACCCAAACGGAAACGCTCCCGAGCTCGTCGTGATTCACGCTTTGCAAATAAAGGTATTAAAGTTAAAGCAATCGCTGGTTGCGCTCAATGCAATGAGCCATTAATACCCCATTCCGCATGCAAAAAATGTGGTTTTTACAAAGGCGCTAAGGTTTTAGCAACCAAAGCAGATAGAAAAGTAAGACGCTTAGAAGTAAAAGCAGCTAAAAAGCCTGCAAAAAAAGTGTCTGAAGAATCACAAGCTGAGTAATTAATGAGTTATACCAGGGGAATACCAATGATTGCGGTTGATGTTATGGGGGGCGATTATGCCCCGCACGAAGCTGTTCAAGGCGCATTAGCAGCAGCACAGAAAGGTATTTCCCTTATTTTATTTGGAAATCAAGATAAGGTAATGCCTTTATTGGTGCATTACTATCCCAAATGGCGTTCTCTTCCCATTGAACTTGTCCATTGCGCTGATGTTATTGAAATGGATGAAGATCCTATCCGCGGTGTTTTACGTAAAAAAGATTCTTCTATTGTGCGTGCATTGCAAGCAGTGCATGCAGGAAAAGCTCAAGCCTTTGTTTCTGCCGGTAATTCTGGTGCGGTAATGGCTGCAGCGACTATTATTGTTGGTCGTGTTCCGGGAGTAATGCGTCCTGCTATTGGAAGTTTTTTGCCAACAACGCATGGATCGTTGTTTTGTCTTGATTTGGGCGCAAATCCAGATTGTAAGCCGGAATATTTGGCACAATTTGCGTATATGGGTTCTGCCTATGTTCGCCTTATCAAACAGATTGCACAGCCACGTATTGCGCTTCTTTCTAATGGGCATGAATCATACAAGGGATCGCAACTTGTTAAAAGTGCTTTTGATTTGATTTCCAAAACAAATCTTGAATTTATTGGTAATATTGAATCGCGAGATATCTTTTCTGGTCGCGCTGATGTTATTGTAACCGATGGTTTTACCGGAAATGTGCTTTTAAAAGGTATCCAAGGAACTGCAAAAGCAGTGATAGATTGGATGAAAGATGAAGCTGATCGATCATTTGTCTTGAAATTATTGATGGGTGTGGCGTATCCATTATTGCGCCGCGTTAAAAATAAAATTGATTATTCACGTACTGGTGGCGCTCTTTTATTAGGTGTTAATAAACCGGTGGTGATTGCGCATGGATCTTCCAAGGATTGTGCTATTATGCAAGCAATTCTGTTTGCACAAAAAACGGTTGATGAAGAAGTTACGCCGACGTTTAATAAAGCACTCAAAAAATTATTAGAAAAAGGAAAAGAGGCGGTTAATACCGTTAATTCTACTACAATGAAGCTTCGTAAGACAGGGCAAGTGCAAGTATAAAATGTATTAAGTTTGATAAGGAGTTATGTATTATGGCTATTCAAAATAGTACACGTTCATCATTTTTAAGAACAGTATCAGATTTTATTAATTCGAATGGTAAGCATCTTTGTATGCTTTTTTCTTTTTTTGCGCTCATTATTGGTTTATTCTTTGCGCATAAATTGTGGGTAGGTCATCGCGAAAAAGCTGCGCAGTATGATTTTAGCATTTTAATGACGGAATACGAAACATTGTTGCGTGATAAAGATGCGCAGTGGTCAGAATTATTAGAAAAATTTGAAAAGAATTATGCAAAACATTCTTCATCATCTTTGTTACCATATTATTTAGGATACAAAGTTCAAATTTTATTGCATCAAAATAGAAAAGATGAAGCGCTTGCAACGTTAGATACAATGATCACTAATTTGGTGGGATCGCCACTTCTTGCATTGTATGAAATGGAACGTGCATTGATTCAATTGGATAGTGATAATGGTGAATTGCAAAATGCAGGATTAAAAACATTACAAAGTTTGGCAACTGATACGGACAATATGCATCGTGATAGTGCACAATATTATTTGGGAAGCTATTACTGGGCGCATAATGAAGTTGATAAAGCGCATGAAATGTGGAAGCAGTTGGTAAGTGAACAACGTGATGAAAAATTGGCACCATCACCATGGGTGCAACAAGTACAACAACAACTTTCGTTAACCGCAGTATAAATAATACATAGTTCTAATTTGAGGTCCCCGATTGAAACAACGTGAAAATTGGGGTTAAAAAACTACATGAGTAAAAACAACACGGTGCGTGTTCGTTTTGCACCATCTCCAACCGGGCATTTGCACATTGGTGGGTTGCGCACAGCACTTTTTAATTGGCTTTTTGCGCGTCATCATGGTGGCGCGTTTTTACTTCGCATAGAAGATACAGATTTTGAGCGTTCAACAAAAGAATATCGTGATTCAATTCTGCATTCATTTGCATGGACGCAACTGGAACACGATGAAGAAATTATTACGCAAAGTGAACGAATGGTTGAATACCATAAAGTTGCGTATAAACTCATTGATGAAAAAAAAGCGTATCGTTGCTTTTGTTCACCCGATGATGTGGTAGCACGTGTTCAGCGAGCAACCGGTGATGCGTTTATTGCGTATGATGGTTATTGTCGTGATCGAGTGTCACAAGAAGGTGATCACGAACGTCAACACGTGATACGTTTTAAACTTCCTGAGGGGCGCACTGAAGTTTCTTTTGAAGATTTAATTAAAGGCACTATCACTATTAGTCTTGATAATATGGATGATTTTATTATCATCCGTTCTGGTGGTTTTCCAATGTATAACTTTGCCGTAATTGTGGATGATGCGTTTATGAGCATTACCCATATTGTCCGTGGTGAAGAACACATTGTTAACACGCCAAAGCAAATTTTATTGAATGAAGCTTGTGGATATACCAATCCACGTTTTGGCCATTTGCCGCTTATTTTGGGACCTAGTGGTGATAAATTAAGTAAGCGTGATGGTGCAACATCAGTGATTGAATATCGCAAAGAAGGTTATTTACCACACGCGTTATTAAATTATTTAGCACGTCTTGGTTGGTCGCATGGTGATCAAGAAATATTTTCTTTATCAGAACTGATTGAACATTTTTCATTAGATAATATCGGTAAAAAAGGTGCTATTTTTGATTTTGAAAAATTAGCATGGGTTAATACTGTTTATCTGAAAGCATTGACTGAAGAACAAATTATTGATGCAATTGTTGCTGATGTGGATACGCATTTTCTTACTCGTTTTGAGTGGGATGTTGATACCATAAAAAGTTTAATTGTATTATACAAAGAGCGCGTTAAAACATTAAAAATGTTAGTGGAAGAATTGGTGCTTGTGCATAATGGTACTCATGAACGTAATGCTGAAGATATGCAGAAATGGATTACGCCTGATACGGCAGCACAGCTTGATGCAATTATTAGTGCATTTGAAAAGCAAGATATTTTTACGCATGATAATTGTTCTGCAATTGCAAAAGAGTTGGCAACAACCCTTGGTATTAAATTAGTAGCGTTATTGCAACCAATTCGTCTTGCATTATTAGGAAAAGCATCGGGACCAGGATTGTTTGATTTATTACCAATTATGGGAAAAACTGAAGTTATTAAACGTTTGAAAGAATTAAGAGATAGTTTGTAAAATTTGTACCGCATACCCTTCGATACATTTTTGTCCTTCGACAGGCTCAGGATGAGCGGACAAAAACACTCAGGGCGAGCGGTTTAAAAAATACAATATTTTCTTATTCCGCTCGCCCTGAGTGTCCTCCGTAGCCTTGGCGTAGGAGGATGTATCGAAGGGTTAAAGGACTATAAATGAAGACAGCATTATTATTTCCGGGTTATGGCAGCCAATTTGTTGGTATGGGCAAAGAATTATACGATGAGTATCGCATTGTACAAGAATATTTTGAAGAAGCTGCGCATATCTTAAACACCAATTTTGTTAAACTCTGTTTTGCATCTTCCGATGCAGAATTAAGTAAATTAAGTAATGCTTATACATCTTTGTTTTTAGTCAGTGCTTCCATATACGCAATTTTAAAAGAACATGATATTCATCCGGATATTGTTGCTGGATACAATAATGGTGAAACGGCAGCATTATTTGCAGCTTCATCGCTGAGCCTTCCCGATGGATTATATTTGTTGAACAAATTTTGTTCATTTTATCAAGAATATATCGATAACAAAGATGTTGATGCAATGATGGTGCATGGTATTGATACTGCACAGCTTGAAAAAATGTGTGATCAACTGAACAATCAAGAAAATAAAGCGTTTGTTGCAGTATATAATAGTCACGTGGATAATGTGGTTGCAGGTAGCCGTAATACACTTTCCGCACTGCAAGATATGATCGATGGTCATGGAACGGTTGAATATGTTGGTGCAGAAGTTGGTTTGCATTCACCGTTAATGAATGAAGTGGTTGATCAATTTAAAGATTTTCTTGAAAAAGTTGATTTTAAAGATGTAAAAATTCCGTTACTCAGTTCCCTTGATGGTGCAGTGGTAACGGCAGGAAGCGATATAAAAGAACGCTTTATTAGACACATTAATTCTGCACTTGAATGGTATGAAGTAATAAAAGCGTTGAAAGATTATGACTGTATAATCATTGCTCCTAGCAGCAAAAAATTACACGAAATGATTGAACAACAATACCCAAAAAAAACTATTGTGTCGATTGCAAAAAAAGAAGATATTGAGAAACTTAAAGAGATAATAAATAAAGAGTAGAAAATATAGGATTAATTTTCCGCTCGTCCTGAGTGTCCTCCGTAGCCTTGGCGTAGGAGGATGTATCGAAGGATGCGGAAAATCAATAGGAATAACCCTTCGATACATTCTACTACGTTTCACTTCGTAGAACACTCAGGGTGAGCGGAGAGAGAATTTAAAAATTAAATATTTAAAATTATAGGATTAACTAATGACAATAGAAACGAATGATACCGCGCGTAAAATTACCGCAATTATTGCTGATAAATTACACATTGATGCTGCAACTGTAACCCCACAATCAACATTGCAAGATTTGGGTGCAGATTCGCTGGATATGGTTGATATTGTTATGAAGGTTGAAGAAGAATTTGGCATTGAAATTAATGATGAAAAAATTGAACAACTTCATAACGTTCAAGATTTTATTAATTATGTTCAGGAGTTGCGTGAAAAATAAAAGTATTTTAATGGGCGCCCAATCTTAGATTGGGCATTAAAATGCAACCCCACCTTTTAACCACACGCTCGCTTGTCCCATCGTTGTATTAGTTGGTTGATATGCATTTCTTGAATTGATACCTTCAAATTCAATTTCCGCACCAATGCCAAAGAATGGATTAGCATTACCATTTCTACATTCTGGCCATGAATTACTTAAATGCCAAAACAGTTTTTGTGTTAAAATTAACGGTGATGCAGCAGATTCCACATTAAGATCTTGCGTAGAAATAAATATGGGTATTTGATCGGCAATAATAGGTTGTGTTTCAAAAATAGTAGCAGTGCTTTCGGTAGTATCATTCGGTTGTTGCGTGACAGGATTGACCGCAAATTGCACCCCTTTCAACCCATATTTGTTTGCAGGAATACATTCCAATAATTTAATTTTTTCTCTACTTCTAATCCATCCATTATACCCAATATCAAAAACAAAATTGTTATACGTATAGCCAAACATAAATACCATATCAACTTGAATACTCTTCCATACATGGCATTTGAGCGTTGTTACGTTAATTGCTGGTAACATTTTTTCGATAAACATGCCATTTTCATCAAACTCTTTGAGTAAAATATAGCGGCTGAAAAATCCATTTTTACAGAAATCAAATGAACGGTGTTGCCACGCTTTGCGCATGTTAGTAAAGTTTACATCTACCCACATAATCAGTTCTTGCTCACCATCTTTTTCCCACAATCTGGTATGTCCGGTAAAACCAACACCCACTTGCCAGTGCTTACCGCAACCGACGCGTGGTTCAAAAAAGAAGATACCTTTGGGACGCGATCCAGTTGGCGCTGAAGCTCGAATATTAAATCCGCAATGTGATGTTTCGCGTTGGATAAAATCCCATCCAAATACCATTTCTACTGCAGCTAATCCGCTTAATGTTTGTGCACCACATATTTTGCCAAATTTTAAAGGTTCAACTTCACCAAACGGAACCAATCCTTTCATTGCTTGTGTGTAAGAAGGATATGGTGCAACAACTGCGTCTTCTGCCATATATCCTGGTGGAAACGGTGTGGTAAAACCTTCATCCAAATTATCTTCACTCAAATGTAAATCCCATTTGGTCCAGATTGCAGGTCCCCGCAATTGAAAATATAATCCCCGGGCCCATGCATCAAGGCCAAGATACCACGCCATATCAAGTTCAAGATTTTGAATAAGTGGTTTAAAAAATGCATCACTTGCAAATGCAGGCGAAAGTCCAAAATAATCAGCGAGTAATTCTTGGGTGCCTTCACGCCCGGGAATTTGGCTCCCCGAAAGTGAAAATATATCAGAATTAAAGAGTGCTAAAGAAATATTCTTTGGTCGCAGGGATTGATTATATTGAGATGTAAAAGCAAGCACCGAATAATTTTTGTTTGCGTTGGGACGATGAATAAAAGGGTGCCATCCAACCACATCACGTGCAGCATTAATGTCTTGCGATCGTGGACTAAAGATAGAAATGCCACGTAGTTGATTTACTGCATTAATCTCATTTTGTTCTTCTAATGAATAAAGAAATGATGATGACAATGAAATAAGTAAAAAAATATTTATTATAATTTTTTTCATCATAAGCACTCCTTTTGTTGTTATTATTTTAGAATGGATTGAGCGCTAAATACAATAATTAGAGCCTATTTCTAAACTAATCTTTATTCCCGCGCTCGTCCTGAGCTCGTTTAACCCCATCTTCAGTTTCTTTCGACGGGGACCCCGGTTTGGAGTGAAGCGAAAACTGGGGCAAAAGGATATCTTTGAGCGCTCGAAGAAATCCTTCAACAAGTTCAGGACGAGCGCGAGGATAAACTATGCATACTTTATTAGCTTGTTGTTTATTTTTTACTTTTACTTCTTGTTGATGCCTGTTGAGTATCAATCAATTCGTTAATAGAGTCTGCAATAGCACCTAACGTAATTGGTTTTTTGAGCGCACTGATTGCTTGTTGTGTTATGAATGTATGCGCAATCTTTTCTGCCGTAGTTGGCGCAAAAGCAATACGTTGCATGCTGCTACCTATTTCTTGTAAATCATCAAATGTTTTGATTGATGCCATATAAGAATAAACAGTATTATTCCATTCAAATGCTACGTTTACATTGACTCCTAATTTGGCATACGGTACTTCACGTACGGTTAAAGGTGTGGTTTGCACAACAGGTTTTGCGTGTTGACCAATTCCCATCATGCCATCTATTCTGATAATTAAATTGCTTGCTGTATTATCTTTTGCTGATGGTAATTGTGATTGTTGAGCAGAAATTCCGTTTACTTTTTTCACCACAAACAGTTGTGCATCCATTTTGGGATTAAAGCGTACGAAATTAAAGATTAATGTTTGTAATGGGATGTTCCAATTTATTTCCGTAAACATTCTGATGGTTTGATTAAATTGCGTCATTACCGTTGGCGTAACAATACCGCAATCAGTGTTATTACCAAATGTCATAGGCACCGTAACGCGCGGCACATCAATCACTACCACATCAATATCGGTGCTGCTCAAATTGATTGGTTGATTTTTGCCTTCATGTTCTTTAATAACTGTTCTGGTTATAACTTCGGTTTTTTTACCGGTAGAAATTGCTCTAAAGACTCCACTACCAGGAAAACGCACAAATGCTTGATTGGTTTGTTTTTCAGTTGGATTAAGTGCACGTAGCACCGGAGCAAGCGGTTCTTTTTTTCCTTTTTTTATTTTTGCAAATTCTGTTGCATTACTTACTAACAGGCGCAGATTTTTAAAGAAATCAGTATAGGGATGATATGTTAATCGTATATGTGGCTGCATAGAAGAAAAGGAAAGGCCTAAAGGTATTCCGCTGGTTTCTTGTTCTCCTAACCCTTCAGAAGAAACCAGAAAATCAACATCTAATGACGATAGTATATTATTAACAAATGTTTGATTATATCCGCCCGAAAAACAAGTAGTATAATGTATATATTCCACATTCAATGATGCATCAAAAAAACGCATCAAGTTAGAAAATTCACTCAGCGGTACTCCGGCAACACTTGATTTATCAGGAACTACCTGAATATTGTTACCCGTTTGAAGATAGAAAGGACCACCGTGGCCCGATATATATATAAGCCATGGAACGTTATAAGAAGGAGAAATCAACTCACCATCTTCTTTTTCAGGAATAAATAATGAACTGAGATTGTTAATAAATTGTTTTAGATTAATAGGCTTTGAAGATTGTTTTCTAAGTTGTTGTAAAATATTTTCCGTAGTTGCATTTTTTATCTGAGTAAGAACAGTTGGATTAAATCCGCATGCTTTAATTTGTTCATTTGCATTAAGTTTTGCAGCATTGGATATATTAGAAGTAAGATATTGTTGAGGAATAACCAGCACTAATTGTTCTGATGTGTGAAAGTAATATTGCTGTGCATCAAAGTTAATAAGACTCATCAAAATAACTTGCAGGGGACTTTCATGAACACCAGCCTGTTGAGTTAATTGTTGCGCAAGCTGTTGTACGTTATTAAAGCCACTTTGTCGTAATTGTTGTAAGTTTTTATCACCAATCTTTTGTCTGATGGTCATGATAATTTCCAGCACATTACTGGTCATAATAATAGGAGCAACTTGTTCATACATTCCCATGAGTGCATCACCAACCATGGCGTTGCCATAACGCTCAAACGTTTCTACTTTTTGTGGATCCATAAGTAAAATTAAATTATAGAGAGAAGGAGTATTTTGCGAGGGTAAAGTTTGTGGAGTTATCTGCTCTTTTTGTGGAGCAGGTTTTTTTGTTTGAGGTGTTGGAGTTGCTTTTTGAGGAGTAGAAGGCTTGACTTGTTGTTGAGGTGATGAAGATTGCTTTTGAATTGGTGAAACATTTTGTGTGATTGCATTAATATTGTTTTTGAGCATGGAACTTATCTGCTGATCCTGTTGATTATTTCCCGTCCATGATGCATGCGCGTATGCTCCTGCCTGCAGTAAAGCTTTTGTTTGAATGGTGGGCAGATTCAGAGACATAACAAAATTAACAAAGTTTTGCGTTAACATGTTGTTTGCTATTACTTGTTGATGTGGCATATTTTTTACAACATTCAATGCTTGCGCGTAACTCATTTGCTGTTGCATTGGTTGTTGTTTTTTTTGCTGAATGGGTGGGGATGGTTTTTGAATCTGGTGTTGAGGAATTTGTTTTTGTTTGTTTGGTGTACCTGGTTGTTGTCCAAGATTTTTAGAAAATGTGCTTTGTATCAAAAGAGATGAGATAAGTATTAATACTTTATTGCGTAACTTCATAAAAACCCCCTTATTTTATTCTAATATAGAATATGCGCGAGGGTAAAAAGCAAGATTTTTATTCTAACAAATCTTTTCTCATATAATATTGTTCTAGATTACGCATTTTTTGAACATTGGGAGCAGTGGCAACAACATTAAAACCGCGTTTTTCATAGAAAGGTTTTGCTTGCCATTCATACGTTTCTAAGTGTATATTTTTACATTGTTTATTAATAGCATAGGTAATAACTTCATTAATAATTTTCGTTCCTAATCCATTATTTCTATATTGTTCATCTACCCATACGGTGGACGTTTTGCATGATTTACCACTATTTTTGTATTCTAATATGGATCCAATTGCTCCTCCAATAATTTTTCCTTCAATCGAGGTAATAAAAATAGTATAGGGTTGATCGGTTATTATCGAACATTCTTTATGACGTGCTTTTTTTAGTTCTTTTTCGATTATATCGCTGTTGTCATTTCGGTGAGTGTGTATTTCTAGATTATATGCTATTTCAGGAGCAGCTGCTTTGATATGATTTTTGAGTGATAATCTCATTATATATGTTTCTATTGTATCAATTTCCGGTATAACTGCATCGGTTTTAAAGCCGAATTGTTGGTAGAATTCTTTTATTTTACTGTTATTTTGTATGCCATATGCCTCAATTTGAACAACGGAACAATTTTTTTTTCTAATATGATCAAGCAAAGTATTCATTATTACTATCTCTATTCCTTTATTTTTATACTGCTCTTTAACCCATATTCCATTAAATTCACCTATTTCTCCAATGATGTTGGATCGACAAATATCGCATATTGCACCAGCTATTATATGATTTGGAGTATCTTTTACCACAATTGTACAATGATCATAGCTGAGAATACCTATATGCTGAGTGTTAAAAGAATCAAGACCTTTTTTTATAGGAGCATTAATATGAGCATTGTTATGTTCGCTCAAATATATTTTATAGTCATTATATTCATGGAGTAAAATAGCATGAGCGGTAATAGATTGTTCGAGTGAGCCATATAAAGAAAAAAATTGATTGAGTATGAATACCCTCGTAATAATTTTTTTAGAATATATCATAACGACACCCCTTATTTTGTCATTATAACAGTTACGATATAAATTATAATTGAATTTATATTAAATTAACAAGGGATGGTTGAAATGTCATTTTGAAATTAACAAAAAAGGAAAAATATATTCTACCAACATACACTGCCTTTAAGCCACATACCCCAGAAAGAAAGAGCGCAATTAATACACTTATCATCACCAATTGCAGGTGGGGGGCCTGCTTGTCTGCCAAATTCAATTTCTGATCCAAGGCCAATGCGTGCTTCCGCTCTACGTTCCGTGTGAATATGGTGATCGAAATGAGTGAATAATTTGTGTGAAAATCCGCTGGTAGATGCGCTATTATAATCCAGATCCGTAATGCTAATTAATTTTGGTTGGATTGATGTATTAATTTGGTTGCTTATAGAGAGATTGGTGGGCGAAGCAACTAAATATTGATCATTGCCGGCAAACGCAGGTTCAGGATTATCAATGCCAGGATTTTTGATTGCGTTTTTTATTTGTAGATTACGTTCTACCGGATCGGCGCTTACGCCACGTTTGGGCAAGTTGGTACCATAATTAATTGTTGCGCCGCTTTCTGTGGCAGAAAGAGCAACAGGAGTGCCGACTGGTAAATCAGTTGGGTTTTGTTGTTCACCGATAAAGCCGTATACCTGAGCATCACCTTTGAGTGCCCACGTATTTTCGGGGAATGTATTACAATCGCGGAATGAAATATGTTCACACCCACGTTTCCATGCATTATACCCAATTGTCCAATAATTTGTTTTATGAGTATATGAAAGGCTTAATGCAACATCAGCTTGTAAGTTAATGGCTACCACGACATCACGCGTGGTAAAATTGACAATAGAGGTAACTTCACGATCAAATTGTGCGAATGGGGTTACTTGGTTGCCAGATAAATTATCAGTGATGATTGGTGTCATTTTTTCTGCAAGCATATAACGGCTATTTGGTTTTCCTATTAAATCGAATGCACGTCGTTGTGCAGATCTAAAAAGATGGTTTATGGTAATATCAACAAAAAAATCTACTTTTTCTTCTGTTTCTGTATTTTCCCATACCAATGCATGTGCCGTTGCACCAAGCCCTAATTCATAATGATGTTGATTACCAACAATTGGTTCAAATAAAAATTCACCACGAGGACGATTTCCGAGCGGAAAAGCAACTTGCATTTTTGCACCAACATGATGAATATCATGAATAAAATGATCATAGCCAAGATTGATTCGTAATTCCGCACAATGTACTGCTCGTAATGAACATAAAGACATTTTACCTTGTGTTAAAGGATCAAAAATAAGATCATTAATTTTTGGTAGACAGTTTCCCGAAATATAATGACTAAAACGGGAAACAAGATCAGATCGTTCTGCACCTTCAGGATTAAAGTATCCTGGAAGATATTCATTGGTTCCTCGTTCAATAACTGCTTCTCTGATATTAAGATCCCAATTGGTATACACAATGGGAAGAAATATTTCCGCGTACAATCCTTTTTTGATATTATTAAAACCAAAAAAAGATTGTGCTTCTACAATCACATTATTAACGCGTGGTCTAAAACGTACTAAACTTTTAAAATCAGTTGGTAATCCAAAATAATCAGCAAGCCAATCTTTTTGCGGGGCACGGTTAACTGTTTGGCTGCCTGAGACAATAATAAAATCTTTCCATTCCGTATCGCATTTTCCTTTTCTGACAATATCTTCCCCAAATAAACATTGATTAATCCGTTCCGGGCGAAATGAAGACATTGTTTCTATAACAAATCCATACGTGCTATAAAAAGTATCTTTGGTGGGGCAATGCGAAACGGTGTCCCAACCTGAAATAACACGCGGCGTATCAAAACCTTGTGACCGGGGTGAGATAATGGTTATGACTTGAGTGTTTTGTGCATTAAGTATCAAGGAGAAAAAAATAAAAATATATCCCGCGCTCGTCCTGAGCATGTTTAACCCCATTTTCAGTTCCTTCCAATGGGGACCCCGGTTTGGAAAACTGGGACAAAATGATATCTTTGAGCGCTCGAAGATATTCTTCAACAAGTTCAGAACGAGCGCAAGACCACATAGAGTATGTTTAATGGTTATTGTTATCATATAATTCATCAATTAAATGTTGCGCCCGTTTTAATCCACACACCCCATTGTGATGTCCCGCACTGCGGAACATGTTCCCGACAATCCTGAGCTTGTCGAAGGAAGGGTTTACAATTCTTTTGCGTACGGCTTGCCCATTCAACTTCACCACCAATCCCCAGATATGGTTGCCATTCTGTTTTTTCATTCCAGGTATATGCCAAATGCGTGAACAGTTTGTTTGATGAGCCTCCTGTTTGCGCGCCTTCAATATCAAGATCATGGCGCGTAATAAATAGAGGAGGAATAGATGTGTTAATACTATTTGCAGGAACATCAGATAAGTTTTGAGCATATAATAAATTTTGTGGAATTTGTGGCGCTGGTGGATTTGTTGCAGCTGGTTCAGGAAAATCAATATTCGGATTTTTTGATGCAGCAATGATCACTGCAGGATCACTTGATCCTGTAGCGGGCATATTGGTTCCGGTGTGGATTGTTGCTTTGTTTTCCGTTGCAGAAAGTGCAACAGAACTGGTTGATTCCGGTAAAAAACCAAAAATATGCGCATCACCTTTTAATGCAAATCGTTGTTCATCAAATGATTCATTTCTGCGCACGGTAATAGCATCATTAGATCTACCCCAATAATTGTAACCAAAATCAAAGCTGAGATTATTTTTGGTTGCGTTAAAGAGTAAAACAATATCAGCTTGCACGGCAATACTTACTTCCACATCAAGCGTGGTGATATTTGCAAGCGGAAGATAATCATTATCAAATTGTGCTGATGGAATAAGTGGTGGCGTGTTGGCAGGGCCTTGAAGATTTACGGCAGGAGATGTCATTTCCATCGCCAACATGTATCTGCTGAGTGTTCCTGCTTTAATAAGATCAAAAGAGCGTGCTTGGCGCGTTCTAAACATATGGGTTATATTAATGTCTGTATAAAACGAGCAATGTGCGGTTTCATCTTCATTACGCCAAAAATTATAATGACCATTCAGACCAAACCCAAGTTCCCAAAAATGTCCATTACCCACAATAGGTTCAAATAAAAAGAGACCATCAGGGCGCAATCCCGTAGGAGCTGCAAGTTGTCCGTTAAAGCCAAAGTGGTAAACCTTTTCGGCAAAAAAGTTCCAACCAATACCGGTTCTTACTTCCGCAACGCGTGATTTAATTAAACGTTCGTTACTCATTTTTGCAAATTTAAGTTCTTCAAATGCAATGTTTTCAGTATTTGGTACTGAAACACCATTCACAAATGCAGTAAAACTATCAAGCAATAAATTTCGTGGTAATACATCGGGAGTATAGTAACCTTGTGGTGCGTTATTAATACCAGCATTAATAATAGTTTCTTTAATATTCAAATCCCATCGAGTGTGCGCAAAAGGAACATGAATCCAGAAATAAAGGCCTTTTGTCCATGCATCTAAACCAAGATAAAAACCAAAATCAAGAATAACATTATCAATGGTGGGATTAAAACGTACAATACTTTCAAAATCGGAAGGTAAATAGAAATAATCAGCAAGCAAATCATGCGGCCCACGATTATTAACTTGTGAACCAGAAATGGTTAAATGTTGATTGCAACCACTTCCTGTTAAATTATCACCAAATAATGTTTGTGTGATACGACTGTCATGGAATGTTTGGCTGTATTCCGGAGTAACGCTTAGCGCTCCATACACCGTATCGCGTGAACTATCTTTATTAATATAATTTGTCCAACCTGCAAGATCGCGTGCTGCGTCACGAGAAATTGATCGTGGAATAAAACAGCTGGCAACTCTTTGTTTAGTATAAGTTAATGAAGTGAGGATAATCATCAGCGCGAGGATGGAAAGATTTTTTAGTTTCATTTTTTTACCTGCCCTTCGAAACTTTAGCGAAGTGGGGTTTTAAGCGCTTAACAATACAGTAATATCATTATAAATTTTAGAGACGAAAGGCAATGATCTGAGACCCAGATAGAAAAATGAAAAAAATAATTTACCCTTGACTGGATAAATTTTATTATTGCATAATTGAATATGCCAATAGATATGTTTATTTTAAAATTTAATAATGGAGGAATGGTTGTGAAAAAAAATATAATATTATTTCTTACCGTATCCATCTATTTTTGCTACTCAATGGAGCAACCACAAACAACGTATTTGGGTTTATGTACTGAATTTTGGGATTTTGATAAACCATATCCGCCTGCATCAGAATATGCTTTTTTTCGCCATTATGTAGCACAATCAAAAGGACCAATTCTAGAACCTATGTGTGGAAGTGGACGTTATATTATTCCCTTGTTGGAAGAAGGGTTTGAAGTAGAAGGTTTTGATGCATCGCCCTTTATGTTTAATGCCTTACGTAAAAAATGTGAAGAAAAAAACTTATCTCCTCGCATATGGGAGCAATATTTAGAATTGATGCCAGAAACAAAACAATATGATCTTATTTTTATTCCTGATACTTCCTTTTGTCATTTTCTAAATCATTTTACTATAAAAAAAGCTTTACAAAAAATTTATTCATTATTGTTGCCGGGTGGAACTTTTGTTTTTAATCTTCAAACTACTTCTATGAAATTAGATAATGTTGGTGTTTGGACAGGAAAAATATATAGAAAACCTAATGCTACCATTATTATTGAAAATAGGTTAATTTTACCTATAGAAAATTCGATAGTTCCTTTAATTCTTAAATATGAGCTTATTAATAATACAGAAATACTTAAAACTGAGATGGAATATTATCAAATTAAACTTTTTCACGCAACAGAAATGGATGCGCTATTAAAAGAGATTGGGTTTTCTGAGGTAAAAAAAATAAAAGCTTACCAACATGGAAAAGCGCCATCTCACCGTGATGAAGTTATTGTTTATGAATGTATAAAATAAAAAAAGGCTGAGTTTTTACTCAGCCTTTCTTATTTATCTATGATTAATCAAAAGATACGCCACCTTTAACAAGCACAGCCCACTTTGATAATGCACAGCTTATACCGTTATCGCAGGTAGAGTTGTTATTATTATCCTGATTACCAGTATTGCCAAATTCTATTTCACTGCCAAAACCAAAATAAGGTATCCAATCTTCACGGTCTATCCAGGTATAACTAAAATGTGTAAATAATTTATTAGAAGATCCACGGGTTTGCGCGCCGCTAATATTAAGATCTTCTACTGTGATAAATATTGGTTGGATAGATGTTTTAATTTGTGTGGTACCATTTGGTTGTGTGGCAATTACTTGCGCATCCATATCGCCGGCAGTTTGTGCAAATTGCGCATTATCAACTCCTGGATTAATGGTAATAGCTTGTTGCGATCCTACTGCGGGGATGTTAGTGCCTTGATGAATATTTGCCATGTTTTCCGTTGCAGAAAGAGGAACGGCGGTCGTGGTGCCTGCTATAAAACCATATGTTTGCGCGTCACCCTTTAAAGCCCATGTATTTTCAGGAAATACTGGTGCGCTATTGCAATCGCGTAGTTCAATATTTTCGTGTGACATTCCCCAATAGTTATATCCTAAATCCCATGAAAAACCATGGTAGGTAAAATTGAGCATTGCAACCACATCGCCTTGCACGCCTATATTAACGTTAACTTCTCTGGTACTAAAGTTGGCTACCGGAGAATATTCTGCATTAAACTGAGAAGATGCTTGCGTAATAGTGCCCATTTCTAAATTAGGTGCAGTATTACCAAATAAATCCGTTGTTGGTTTAAGATTCATTTTTGATGCAAGCATATAACGGCTTTCCGGTTTGCCAATCAAATCAAATGTGCGTTGCTGTGTGGCATTAAAAAGATGTGTTACATCAGCTTCAAAAACAAAATCAAGATGTTTTTCATCATCTTCACTGCGCCATAACGTGCAATGTGCACTGAATCCTACGCCCAGCTCCCAATGTTTTCCGTTACCCACTTGTGTTTCAAAAAGAAAATCACCATGCGGACGTTTTCCGGTTGGCGCAGCTGCTTGAACATTAAATCCAACATGATAATCTTCATCTAAATAATTCCAACCAAATTCACCGCGCAACTCAGCAAATCCGGTAGTGCTTTGTTTGCAGGTTGCTATTTTTGCTTTTAACAAAGGATCAGCCATAATGCCGGGAACTACAATGGTGCTATTGCCACTAAAAAATGAAAGTGCTGAGGGAAGTAATATATCGGCGGGAACTGCGCTGGCACCAAAAAATCCCGCAGCGTATCCGATAGTACCTTGTTGTTCAATTTTTTCACATGGGTCAAGGGTTACTCGATTATTAACTACCGGACCATAGATACGGAAATACATTCCTTTAACCCATTCATCAAGCCCTACGTATAAATTAAAATCAACTAAAAAGTCTTGCACTTTGGGAGTAAAGCTGATGGTACTCTTAAAATCACGTGGTAAGTAGAAGTTTTCTGCCATCCAATCTTTGGTTATATTAAATGGTGTTGCCAATGAACCGGTAATAGCAATGGTACTACTGCAATCATTAATTAAACTACTGCCAAAGTAACATTCTGCTAATTCGTGATTTCTAAATATTTGATCGTATTGTGGTGTTATATTAAACGTGCCATAAAAAGATTCCATATCATGAAGATAAACATGATGACTTGTTGTGCCGACTAATTTACGCGCGGTATCTCTACCTTGTGAACGCCATTGTACAAATGGTGCTACGCGAAAATCCGTATCACTATCTGCTTGTATAGGCATGATAAACGCAATCATAGCCCATACTATTATCCTAGATCTCTTCATACTCTCTACTCCCTTGAACATTTGATACATATATTTCTTATGGCATAAATATAGTACGATTGCATCATCTTTGTAAATCCTTCGATACATTTTTTGAAGACAAAAAACACTCAGGATGAGCGGCGGAGAGGAAGTATTGGTTGTTTTTATCTTGATGAAAAAAATATTATTCTTTTTTCGCTTGTTCTGATCCTTCGAAGGATATCTTGGAGCGCTCGAAGATATCCTTCAACAAGTTCAGGACGAGCGCAGGAAAAAGATGCTAAATTTTCCACCCGCTCGCCCTGAGTGTTCTACGTAGTGTAACAAAGTAGAATGTATCGAAGGGTGCGGAAATAATTCTTTTCTTAAGTGGGGTCCCCGATTAGAGCAATGCGACAATTGGGGTAATTATAAGCAAAAAGGCTCAGCATAAAGCCGAGCCTTTTTGAGTATTCGTTTTTGTTTGCTTTGTTAAGGTAAACATTTACCCAACTCTACAACAATAATAATTTATATCGACTATTAGTGGAAGTTTACGCCACCTTTAATTTCAACGCCCCATTGAGAAAGCGCGCAGTTTTTGCAGCTAGAGCAATCGTTATTATTGTTATTATTATTAGTTGTAGAAGGTGTATTAGGAGAACAATCTTCGCCACAACCACTGTTACCAAATTCAGCACTGAAACCGCCGCCAAAGTATGGAGTCCATCTATCGCGATCTGTCCATGTATAGCTGAAGTGAGTGAATACTTTGTTAGAAATACCACGTTGTCTTGCGCCTTCTATATCAAGATCGCTAAGTGAAATAAATACTGGTGTAGTAGATGTTTGGATTGGTGTATCTATAGTAGGATCACTATTAAATACAAATAAAGGAACATTTGCACCACCAGGTACAACACCTATCGCGGGAGTTGGTGTATCTATACCAGGGTTAGAAAGCGCTGGTTGAGCAAAACCAAGGTTAGTTCCATTAAAGATTGTTGCTTTACTTTCTGTTGCACCAAGACCAAAGATAAGGTTGCTAGCATCTGAAGGGTTGTAGCCTACTACACTTGCATCACCTTTAAGAGCCATGTTTGTAGGGAATGGAGTTATAATAGGATTGCAATTATCATCACAGTCATCATTGCAATTGTCTGGGCAGCTTATTTTGGAACATGACATGCCCCAGAAGTTATATCCAAGATCCCACGAGAATCCCCGGTGTGTATAGTTGAACATTGCAACCACATCGCCTTGCACACCAAAGCCTACTTTTACTTCACGAGTACTGAAGTTGGCAACTGGCATATAAACACCCGCTGTAACATCAGGAGCAGCAAAGGTAGGAGTACCTGTAGTAAGCGCTGCATCTGCAGCAGGAGTTCCTAATTGTTCTGCTAGCATATAACGGCTAAGTGGTTTACCTTTTAGATCAAAGGTCATTTTTTGTCTTGCTTTGAATAAGTGAGTTATATCAGCTTCAACAATAAAGTTGAATGATTTTTCACCATCTTCACTGCCCCACATCATCCATGCGCCGCCGATACCGCCACCAAGTTCCCAGTGTTTTCCGTTACCAACATATGCAGGTAATAAGAATTCAGCATTTGGACGAGTTCCTGTTGGAGCTGCTGCTTGGATGTTTACCAAGAAACGGTATCTATCAGTGATATAGTTCCAACCAAATTCACCACGAAGCTCAGCAAATCCTGTTTTATGATGGCTGCTTCCGCAATCATTGTCACAGCTATTGTTACAGTTGTTGTTCATTGAATTAACATTTGTGCTGTTTGGTGATGGAAGGTTGCAATTAGAGAATTTTGCAAATTTAAGTGGCTGAACGGTAACTGCTTCATTTGCATATTTTGGAAGCTGGCATCCACCAAAGAAACTCAATGCGCTTTGGAATAATGAAGAAGTCTGTACAGCAGTTGCTATATCAAAATAACCTTCAGTATACAGTCCGCCAGCAGCGGTTCCTGGGTTAGTAATATTTTCACAAGCTCTTAAATTTGCTTTATTCCAAACAACTGGTCCGTATAATCTGAAATAAAGACCATTGCACCATCTATCAAATCCAACAAATAAATCAAAATCAACAATTACGCTTTGCACTTTTGGACTGAAGGTCACAACACTTCTAAAATCGCGAGGAAGTAAGAAGTTTTCTGCCATCAAATCCGTTGCTGCTCTCGTTGTATTGTTTAATCCAGAAATTACAACAGACATATCACCGCAATCATTGTTGCAATTATTTGTTGAAGGTGTATTGACTAAAGCATCACCAAAAAGACAGCAAGTGATGCCTTTATTTCTGAAAGATTGATCATATTCAAGAGCTATATTGAATGTTCCATAGGTACCATCCATATCACCTTGGTAAACTCCGTAGCTCGTTGTTCCTTCTAATTTACGAGCAGTGTTTCTACCTTGTGAACGGAATTGGATGAAAGGGACAACGCCATTGTCGTCGTTGTCATTGTTGCAACAGTCAGCAAGCATAACTGACGTTGTGCTTAAAAGCACAAGCAATGAAAACAATTTTGAGTATTGTTTCATAATTAAACTCCTTTTACTCATTACTCAACTAGATACTTTTTTGTGAATTTGTTTTATATATTTTTATGATTAAAAAACATATAAACATAAATAACGAATTTTTACTTTTTTCTCTGTGTGTGTGATATCTCCTTTCTTTGAAATGGTGCTATCTATTTTTTTATTCAAGCATATTTTTATATCTCTGTACAATATAGTATTGCTAGATCTAAATTGTAAAGAAAAATTATAAGCAATTATGCTGTGGAACGACTTTTACATATTTAAAATGGGCTAAAATCCCTTTGTTTCTGGGTTATTTTATGAAATTATTTTATATTTCATCACGGGGTGAAGGTTTCAAGATGGTAGTAAAAGTGTAAAATTTTATAAAAGTTTTTTAAAGGAGTTTTTAAATGAGTAGATTTTTTGGCTACGATAATAGGTTTTTTTGGTATGGAACTGTTTTTTTTTATATGGTATGCATTGTTTTTGTTATCATTTCTTTGCTTTCTTATACGCCTACCGATAGCTCTTTATTATATGTTTCGAGTGATCCAGAAAATATATGCAATAAGGGTGGTTTTTTTGGCGCACATCTTGCAGCACTGCTTTTTTATTGTTTGGGTGGCGCATCATTTTTATGCATAATACCATTAGTATGTGGTGGAGTGATGGTGATAAAAAAACGATCATTTGCACAAGAATGGGAACGTATTGGTGCTTCATTATATATAGTATGTATTGGTGCAGCGTTATTGGCAACGTATCAGATAGATAGTATGGTCAGTGCTTATCCGGGCGGTAAGATAGGCATGATGATTGCACATATCTTGCTTGAATGTTTTGATGTGGCAGGAAGAATGCTTTTTTTATGGAGTAGTTTATGTGCAGCACTGGTGTTATTATTCCGGTGGTCATTTATGTTTTTAGTGCAACGGGTGGTACAGATAATCAGTGCATTATATATGATGATGAAAAAATATCAGGTAATGCGCGTCGCTTTTCGATGGACCTGCACTGCTTTATATATAATATGTATATATCCCCTTCGTTTTTTTATCACCTTTGTACAATCATTAGGCAATGGGACTGCATTTGAACAGACAGGATTGCTGCATCCGGAGGAAGATGAACATTATGATGATGATGTTCTGACATTATTACCAGCAGCGCCACGTTTGTTACCCTATTATATAATGAGTTTATCTGATGATGTTATTCCTTATGCAGTGCTCAAAGAACCAGTTGCATGTGTAACACTACTCAAAAATGATATCGCGGATAATAATATTATTAATTATGAGATGTTTGTTGAACCGATAAAAAAATCTCCTCTTTCTAAAGTGGTGAAAAAAAATTCCGCTTATGCACTACCGCATATGAATATTTTTGTAGCGCAAAAATATAGTGATGATGATGCTGATATTGAGCAAGAATTGCAAGAACGTGCGCAAGTACTTCAAGATAAATTAAAACGTTTTGGCGTGCATGGTCATGTGGTTGCTATTAAACGAGGGCCGGTGGTAACGCTTTTTGAATATCAACCTGATATTGATACCAAATTAAGTAAAATTATTGTTCTTGAAGATGATCTTGCGATGGCATTGCAAGCAATGAGTATTCGTATTATTGCGCCCATTCCGGGAAGATCAGTTGTTGGCTTTGAAGTTGCCAATTCTACGCGAAGAGATGTTTTATTTTCTCATATTACCAAATCGGCTGCATATACTAAATTTTCAGGCAGTTTGCCATTGGTGCTTGGTAAAGATACCATCGGCGATGCAGTAGTGGTAGATTTGGCACGTATGCCTCATTTATTAATTGCTGGTTCAACCGGATCAGGTAAATCAGTTGCGCTTAATGCTATTTTAATTAGTTTGTTATGTAAATTAAGTCCTGATGATTTAAAACTTATTTTGATAGATCCTAAACGTTTAGAATTTGCAGCATTTACTGATATTGCACATTTGCTTTTTCCTATTGTTACTAGCCCCTTACATGCAGCGCCGGTATTACGATGGGTGGTCCAAGAAATGGAACAACGGTATGAAAAAATGGCGCAATGTGGCGCGCGTAACATTACTGATTATAATCAGAAGATTTATCCTTCGACAAGCTCAGGACGAGCGGGGGAGTTGAATACAGCTAATTCTGATGAATCATTAAAACCGTTACCATTCATTGTAGTAATTATTGATGAATTAGCAGATTTAATGATTACCGCAGGGCGCGATATAGAAGATTTAATTACGCGCATTACGCAAATGGCGCGTGCGGCAGGAATTCATATGATTGTTGCAACACAGAGGCCATCAGTTGACGTGATTACCGGGTTAATTAAAGCTAATTTCCCGAGCAGAATATCATTCAGAGTTGCATCACGTATTGATTCGCGAACTATTTTAGATACGATGGGCGCAGATCGCTTACTTGGTAGAGGAGATATGTTATTTCTTGATGCATCAACATCACAATTACGACGCGTTCATGGAGCGTATGTTTCTGATCAAGAAATTGAACAAGTTGCGGATCATATTCGCCATCAACGCAAAGTTGAATATCTTGATATTCATCAAGCAATTAATTTACAAGAGCAAGATGTACTGCCTGCAGATGATTTGTTATATAAAGATGTGCGAGAATTTTTAAATGAGATTGATGAAGTTTCTATTTCTTTACTACAACGAAGATTTCGTATTGGATATAATAGATCCGCCCGTATTATTGATATGCTTGAATCGCAAGGATTAATTATGCCGCAAGATGGTGGTAAAACACGAAAAGTAATTCGTTAACATGTATTACATTATTTAATTTCTCTTACTTGACAAATGTTCAAAAAAAAGAGATCTTAGTGCCATTGTAATAGTGTTTATAACATATGCAAATTTTTAAGATTTGGTTGTTTATTTGATTTTCCTTCTTCCGCTCGTCCTGAGCGTGTTTAACCCCATCTTCAGTTTCTTTCGATGGGGACCCCGGTTTGGAGTGAAACGAAAACTGGGGCTAAAGGATATCCTCGAGCGCTCGAAGAAATTCTTCAACAAGTTCAGAACGAGCGCAAGAAAGACATAAATAAGCAAGCGTAATAATTTTTATTTTGTAATCGAGTGTAGTAATATTTTTATTTTCAACGGAGATTATCAATGCGGTTTGACAAATCTTTTATAAGTAAAACATTGCCTGAAGTGTCGATTGCATTTGGGCATTTTCCAGAAGATGTAACGTTTTCTATTGATTCGCGCAAAATTCAAGCAGGAGAAATTTTTGTTGCTTTAAAGGGCGTAGCATATGATGGTCATGATTTTGTTGCGCAAGCATTTGCACAAGGAGCAGCGGGAGCAATTGTTGCGGAATCAAAAAAAGATATTCTTACTACCATAAAAGGCCTTGATAAAAAATTAGTTTTAGTTGCTAAAGATCCTCTTGAAACATTAATTATTCTTGCAGCAGCATGGCGCGCACAATTTAACTATCCGGTGATTGCAATTACTGGTTCAGTTGGTAAAACTTCCACCAAAGAAATTCTTTCACAAATTATGTTGCATGCAGGAAAAAAATATCTTGCATCAAATGGAAATCAAAATACGCGTATTGGTCTCGCATTAAATATGTTGCGTATGAGATCAGAACATGAGTTGGCTATTTTTGAAATTGGTATCAGCAAACGGGGAGAGATGGCGGAATTAGCAGCATTGTTGCGTCCAACATCTGCAGCAATTACTAATATTGGTCATCAGCATATGGATGGTCTGGGATCATTAAATGATATTGCACTTGAAAAACGTGATGTATTTAAATATTTCACGGAAAACAGTATCGGTATTATTAATGGTGACCAACCAATTCTTTCACATGTTTCATATCAGCATCCGGTTATTAAATTTGGATCAAAAACTACCAATCAAATTCAAGCACGTAAGATGCGTGTCTCTGGATCGCATATTAGTTTTGTGTTGAAAATATATAAAAATAAATATTCTATTGTGCTTGATCATCCACACGTGGGAGCAGTGTTTAATGTGCTTACGGCAACTGCAGCAGCTCATTGGTTGGGTATTTCTGATGAGATTATTATTAATGCAATACAAAAACCATGCATAGTTGCAGGGCGATTTGAAGAACGTGCGATTACCAATAACGGTGGTACATTGATTAATGATTGTTATAATGCTAATCCTGAAAGTATGAAAGCAGCATTATTGGCTTTTCAGCAAATAGAGACAAAGTCACCAAAAATTGCTATTCTAGGTGATATGTTAGGATTGGGAGTTAATAGTCCGTTCTGGCATAGGCAAGTGGGGCGATTCTTGCGCAAAGTACCTTCTTTAAATAAAGTTATTTTAGTGGGAAGCTTGGTTGCATGGGTTAAAAAAACCGCACCTGTTGGATTAAAAGTTGAATTGGTAACCAATTGGCAAGAAGCTGCGCAAAAAATAGAAAGTGAGCTCAAAGCAAAACCTGCTATTTTAGTTAAAGGTTCACGTGCCATTGGACTTGAAAATTTGGTTACAAGGTTAACCAACGCATAAATAAAGAGATAATGGATATATTAAACAAAGAAAATACAGACATTTTTTATCATAAAACCGTACTGATTGATGAGGTGTTACATTATTTAAACCCTCAACCTAACGGTCTTTATTGTGATGTTACTTTTGGATCAGGCGGGCATACTAAAGCGATTTTGGATACACAGCCTCAATGTCGCGTTGTTGCAGTTGACTGGGATGCCAAATCAATTGAAACATATGCACCTGCTTTAGAAGAAAAGTATCAAGAACGTTTTCAGATATTGTGGGGCAACTTTTCTAATATTTATCGTTTGTTGCAAAAAGCAAAGATAGGAAAAGTTGACGGTATTCTGGCTGATTTTGGTACATCACAAATGCATATAAAAGAGCGCGCTGGTTTTTCTTTTTATAAAGATTCGGTACTTGATATGCGCATGTCACCTGCTCACCAGCAGGTGACTGCCGAACACGTGATTAATAAATCTTCAGAAACAAAATTGTGTGAAATATTTTGGCAGCTTGGACAAGAAGCGCACGCAAAAAAAATAGTTGCGGCAATTATTGAAGCGCGACAAAAAAAGCCAATTTTTACCACGCGTGAATTAGCAACCATTATTGAAAAAGTTATTCCTCGTAAAGGTTCCAAAATTCATCCTGCAACCAAAGTTTTTCAAGCATTGCGCATGTATGTTAATCAGGAATTGAATAACATTATGGGTTTTCTTTCCGGGGCGTTGCAAGTTCTAAAACCTAACGGGCTTTTGTTGTGTATATCATTCCATTCTTTAGAAGATGGATTGGTAAAACAGTTCTTTAAAGAGAAGGCTGATGCCGGTATTTTGGAAATTATAACAAAGCATGTAGTGGTGCCAACTGCTGAAGAAATTGCGAAAAATCCATCGTCTCGTTCAGCAAAATTAAGGGTTGCAAGACTTCTTGGATAAATTTGCAAAAAAATGTATAAAAATATGCATTAGTATTTGACAAAAAAATGTAATGATATACATTAAATACGAGCAGTGAAGAAGCAGACAAAACGATACTTATCCTTAAAAAAGGTGACAACAATGGAAATAACGGAAGTAAAAGTATTTCCGGTAACGGATGGCGAAAAATTGCTAGCATATGCAACCATCGTCTTTGACAATGCGTTTATCATTCGAGATCTTAAAGTTATTAAAGGCGTTAAGGGATTATTTGTTTCAATGCCGTCACGCAAACGTAAAGATGGAACCTTTCGTGATGTGGTACATCCTTTAAATCCAGAAACACGCAGCATGATCGAAGAACGCGTGGTTCAAGAATACCAAACCGTTATGGATCTTGGTGGTCATCCAGCAACTGATGACGAAGAGTAGTAGAGAATAATTTTTAATAGTTTTTAATTGGGGCGTGGCCAAGCGGTAAGGCAACAGGTTTTGGTCCTGTGATCGGAGGTTCGAATCCTTCCGCCCCAGCCAGCTTTCGCGACCCGCTCATCCTGAGCTCTTCGAAGGACGTATGGCACGGCCATTTTCTTAAAGGTTATACAAATTTAAAAGCCATGTATTATTACATGGCTTTTTTTATTTGCTCCCATAAAAAAATTTATTTTTTTTCGTTTACATTATGTTTAGGTAAATATAAACCAAATAGACGTTTTTTATCTTTATAAAAAGCAAGACTGCAAGCCCATTCAATATTTTTAGAAGTAATTTCTATCACATTGTCAGATTGTAGATCTCGTGCACCGATAGAAATTTTATATGTTCTTATGGGGCAATTGGAAGTATAAAAGTGAAAACTTATACTTGGTTGTCCAGATAGATTTTTGTTTATGGGAAATTTTAAAGATTCATTTGTTTTAACCGGGCAACCAAAAGGATGGGGTTTTTCAGGATTATTTTTATAATATTGTAAAATATCGGTTGTTCTCTTTTCATGAAAAAAATCGATCGTATATTCTGATTTATTAACCAAAGTTATATAAAAATCTTTTGATGTATCAAGTTCATAATTTTTGAGAGGAATTTCTGTTATGGGTGGTTCCATAGCAATCATAACACTTACGGGTAACAACATGCTTGCAAGTATACAATGCTTCATGAACGTACTCCTTTAAATATAGTATTGCCCCCCATCCTATCAAAAAACATTTTTTTTTACTAACCTGTGTTTGCCAGGTTAACAAAGCGTTGTATCAGAGGACATTTGTTAATATTTGCTGTTGTATCACAATATTCTTGAATATTTCCATTTTCTACATAATAAGCACGATCAAAAATTGTACGCATAAAATAGATATCTTGCGTAGAAATACCTATCGTTAATCCCTTGCTTTTTAATCTTTGTAAAATAGTAACTAATATCTGACTATTGAGCGGATCTAATGATGCCGTGGGTTCATCGAGCAGCAATACTTTAGGTTGTAAACATAATGCTCGTGCAATCGCCGTGCGCTGCTGTTGCCCTCCTGATAATTGTGCAGGATATTTGTTTAAAGATGATTCCATGTCTAATTCTTTTAACACCGTGCGTGCATGTTCTTGTGCAGATGCAATGTATATTCCTTGCATGAGCAATGGATTAACGCAATTTTCTAGCACTGTTAAATGAGGAAAAAGATTAAAATTTTGAAAAATATATCCAATTTCTTGTGAACGTTCTTTATTATCTAATTGGTTGAGCTGTTTATTATTAACCATGATGGTATTTGACGATGCGGGTAATAGCCCGGCCAATGATTTAAGCAAGGTGGTTTTTCCGGCACCACTCTTACCAACAAAGGTTGTTATTCTTCCTGGTAGGAGAGTGCAAGAGATATTGTTGAGTAAAGTTTGATTTTGTATGTGGATAGAAAGATTAGTAACGTTTACCATACATAATCCTTTGCGTTAAAAAAAATGAAAAACATCGTGCTAAAAATGAAAATAAAAGATAAATACCTGCAATAATTGAATATACTGCAATAGGATTCATCTCACGTGAAATAATATTCATCCCCGCGCGTGTTACTTCTAAAACACCAATGGTAGCAAGCAAAGATGTACTTTTAAGAAGTTGTTCTAATTCTCCTAATAAAGTTGGTGATGCATTGATTATTGCTTGAGGAAGAATAATGTGGGTAAGCGTAGATCGTAATGAATATCCTAATACAAAACATGCATCCCATTGCCCTTGCGGTATAGCATTAAGGTGAGAGCGTATAATTTCCGTTATATAGCCGCTTGAGCACAATCCTAAAGCGCATGTTCCTGCTGCAAATCCAGAAATATTAATACCGGTGAGTGCAGGAAAAATAAAGTAGATAATAAGAATTTGCACATAAGCTGGTATTCCTTTGGTAATAAAAGTATACAGCGTAATACATGTACTCAGGAGAGGTGATGCAAGATAGTTGCAACTTACAATACCTAAGAATATACCAATACATATACTCATTATTCCTGCACTTAACCATGCGGCAATTGTTATACTCGCTCCTTTTAAAAGAAGAGGAAGATACATGTTTATAATCATGATATGTTCCATTTCTGTTCAAGCTGAGTAATAACACCTTCTTGTTGGAGTGCCATGATATTTTTTTGTATTTCTTCTGCTAAATTTATATTGCTTTGTTTGATAGCAATTCCTATGCCTTGTACTTGATCTTTTGGAGCTAAAGGAACATCAATAACTTGTATTTCTGGGTATTTATTTTTGAATTTTCTTGCAATAGCAGGTTCTACCAAAGCAGCATCTGCCTTTGCATATTGAATATCAAGTAAAGCATCATCCACCCGTTCTTTATATTTTTTATTAATGAAAGGATAATTGTTCAGTACGGCATCTTGTGAAGAACCAGCTTCCACACACACGGTCATATTCTGCATATCTTGTATCGTTGAAATTTTCTCCGGTATGTTTTTCCAGAATATAAGAGGATATGAGGTGGTGTATTCCCCTTGGTAGCGAATCAAAATAACTTTTTCTAATCGTTCTTGGGTAATTGATAAGCCCCAGATAATTGCATCAATAGTTTCTTGTTCGAGCGATATAAAAAGAGGCGACATTGAACCTAAATCTTTTATGATCAATTGTTTGCCCATTTTTTCTGCAAGTTGTATTGCAATATCAATGTCAAAGCCTTCATATTCTCCTTGAGCGTTGATGCTTACAAAAGGAGCGTAATCGGCGGTGGTTCCTATAATAAGCGTGTCTTTTCTATTGTTAGAAGAAATAAAATTTTGCACAAAAATAAAGCAAACAATTACCGCAATACCCGTACAAAGCAAGGTTTTAAAATTCATAGTTTTTCCTTATAAATAAAGTAATAAAAATAAAATACATACTCTATTAAGCAACAAAGTATATTTAGTTTTTGAGCGTAAAATAACTCATAGAAGCTTTTACACTTAAAGCGTTATAAAAAAAATAATTGGTAAAAAGAGAATATTAATGAAGAATTTATTAATGAGAAAGATGATGAAGATGATGGAAAGGGAACAATAAAGTAATTTGTGCAGAAAGAGCACTGGTTTTAGGCGAGAAGTTTGATTGAGTGACTATGAATGGTGTCATGTAAGACTCCTTTCCACGATTGATGAATATATATACTTTATTATCTCTTTTCAGGTTAACAGGTATAATTCACTTTGTCAAAGCTTATTGCAAGTTATTAATGTATATTGCAGAACTTGAGAAATTGCCAATTATATCAGCTACTACCACGAGCTGGGCACCCATTGCATCAGCTTGTTTTTGTTTATTAGATAGTTGCGGGTCATTGTTAGTGATCGCAATAATGTCTGGCTTTATATTTTTAACTAATGCAAGATAATCATCAAACCCATGCAATAGCGGTAACATAACCACCTGGTCAACAAAACGCAATGCTAACAAGTTATAGGCACGTTCTTTTTGCGTATGGGTAGGTGCACGTTTTTTATAATCTATAATCCGTTCATCAGGTTCAAGCGCAACAACCACATAATCTCCTGCTTCTTTTGCTTTTTCAAGAAATTGTATATGGCCAAAATGGATGATGTCAAAACAGCCACCCACGAGAACTATTTTTTTGTCTTGAGTAATAAAAAGTGAGGATGAAGGGATATAATATTGATAATTCATACTTTAAAAATAATCTATTTGCTATAATATGTAAAAAAAATTAATTATAAGAGCTATCATTATGACAAAAAATATTTTGTATTTCGGTTCCAAATCGCAATCACGAAAGATGCTATTAGAAGAATCACAAATACCTTTTGTGGTTGTTGATCAAAATGCAGATGAAACGGTATGTGATTGGGGTTTGCCGTTGCCACAATTGGTTTTAAGTATTGCATTGTATAAAATGCAGCACGTGATATTACCTGATGGTAAACATGAGGGTGATATATGTTTTGTATTAACTGCAGATACCATGTCACATGATAAAATGGGCGTCGTACATGGCAAGCCTGTTGATAGGGATGATGCCATTGCAAAAATAAAAGCCAGTGCTGCAGGATCATTTTTATGCACCGCATTTTGCGTAGATAGGAAAGTATGGAAGCAAAATGCATGGGTAATAGAAGAACGCATAGCTGATGTTGTTTCCGCGGAATTTATATTTTTGGTGCCGGAAAATTGGATTGATATTTACCTTGCAAAAACACCGTATTTGGATGTTTCAGGGGGTATGGCAATTGAAAAATATGGCAATCAATTTTTAAAAACAGTAACTGGTTCCTATTCAACTATTATTGGATTACCACTTTTTGAAGTGCGAGAAGCTTTAGAAAAATTAGGATTTTTTTAAATAAAAAGGGCCCGAGTGATCGGGCCCTTTGGTTTAATGAATATTTTCTTTATTAACGGGTTTCCACTGCTTTAACAGTTCCTTACACAACTGCTCTTTAGGATTGATATGAGGATTGGTATCAAGTTTTTTAGTTGCCTTTTCTACGCTGCATCGTAACATTTCAGAATCCAATAATGATGAATCCAGATGATCAATAGTAGGCAGAAGATTTTTTTCGCGAGCTTTTTGTTCTACATGAGTATTAATTGCATCACTGAGTAATGAATCAAGCAGATCAAAAAAGTCGACAATGCCATGATGCATTTCTTCTAATACCCGCGGATTTGCCAATGAGGTTGCTTTTTGTATGTTGTCATGCAATCCGTGAGTAACGGCCTTGGATATGATTTTTTTTAGTTTCTCAGTATCATGCTCTCCAAGCCAGCGTAATAAATGGAGTAGTTCATACGAAAGTGCGAATTGTGTGGTGCTGTCATGTGAAAATAAATCTTTATTCATACTATGCCTTTCGTGATTGAGAAATTAATAATACACCCTACTTTTTTTAAACCTTGCACAATTAGGTGCCATTATGAAAACATTTTTTGAGAAAGATGGTGTAATCGTGTTATCTCTTGGAGTTTTGCGTGATTTTATTCTTCATATTCAATTTCCCAGTTATCCACCTCTACTGTTTCTTCATCAGAAGCAGTGTCATGAGATTGTGGTTGTGTTGGAACATCAGGGACTGTTGATTTATTTTTATTTTTAAGTTGTAAAAGACGTTGATAGCTACTTTGAACAATTTCTTTTGATTTTTCATTTTCTTGCTCCAATTCTTGTTGGGTAGAATCAAAAATCTTATTCATTTCATTCTGCATCTTTTTAATTTGCTTTTTAAGGCGCAGAATCATTTCCACACCCGCTAAATTAATACCCATTTCATGGGTAAGATAAATAACCTCTTCCAGCTGGTCAATGTCTTCTTCAGAGAAAAGGCGCGTATTTCCTGATGAACGTTTGGGACTAATAAGTCCTTGTTTTTCATACAAGCGCACTGTTTGCTGATGAACAGAAAACATTTTTGCTACCGCAGAGATAGAAAAAAAACCTTTTTTTCTTCGCACTTTCATATATCACCTACAAAATATTCACGCAGGAACTGCATTTTGCATCATTATTACCTGCAGATACTTTAGTATACCACACATTTTTTTGCAAATCATGTTGAATCTAGCTTTTCGGTTCTTTGTTGTGTAAAAATGACAATTGGCAATACTCTTTGCGCTATAAAAGGGGGAATAAAATGAAATATGCGCTTTATACTTATACTTTTTTTTCTATTGTTGTGATATGTAACACCTTGATATATGCTGCTCCGGCACCGTATATTCCTTCATATGATGATCTGTATGAAGAAGATATGCGTCAAGCGCGTGGTGATAGGAACTATTTTGAAGAACCGGACGATGCATTGAATTATGCCGATTATCATTACGTGGGTGCCCATGCGGCAGAAAAATATCCTCGTTTTTTTCCCGAATATGCCTTGCAAGAGCAACCTATTCCTGGATTATTAGCAACGGGAGTGCGGGGGCTAATGATCAGTATTTATAATTGGTCATTAAGTTGGTCGAGCATAATTAAAGAGGGAATCAGCATTGTATGTTCTCACCCCACACAAGAATCAAAAGTGTTTCGTAAAAATGGAAAACCGCTCTATCAAACATTGCATTATGAGATGAATCGTATTTTTAATTTCCTCAAAAGTAACCCCAAAGCAGTTATTACCATTGTATTTGAAGATTTTGCAGATACAGCCAATTTATCGCGTGATATGAAAGAAATTATTATGAAAAACAATTACGATCCTCTTTTAAAACCAGCAGATTGGCCATCCGCGCAAGAAAAGGGAGAATGGCCAACGTTGGGATGGATGCGCAAAAATAATAAGCGATTGGTAATGTTTACTGAAACCTTTGAACAAATGACTGATTTTACGTGGCCGGTAAAAAACTATTTTTGGGAAAATGTTTTTGGAACCGTTGATCCTGATTTAATATGCGTGGCGGAAAAAGATTCAATAGTAGAAGGGCGCAAAGGAACACGAGCATTAGTAAGTTTTGGCTGCTATGGAAGCGTTGCGTATGTTCCTGATGCACTTGGTTCACGTGATAGCACTTACTGTTTTTCTTATGATACGGCCAAAGGTTTAACACTGGGATGTCAAAAGAAAAACTTTGCCGGAGGAAAACTTTTTAATGCATATTGGGCTGATCATATTATTGATGCTGCACGTGCATTAACACGACAAAATAAAAAAACAGTATTCCAATACGTCAATGAGTTGAATGTTGTAAAGAAGAAATGATTTATTTTAGGCTCAATACAATACAACGTTATAAACGTTCGCACACTCAGCCTAAGGAGATGTGATGAAGAAATTATTTTTGTATGCATTCACAGCATTTCTTTTTTTTGCAGCAAATGACATACATTCTTTTGGAAAAAAGACACTATTTGGAATTCGTTCACAAGGTTTGGATGGCGCATTAGAACTTGCTGGATGGCAACAACTTATCTATCAATATGATCAAGATGTTAATTATGGTACGTTTGCAGCAGCAGCAAAATATACGCGGTCAATTAAACCAGATAAGATAGCAGAATTTTTATTTGGTACTCAAAAATTACGTTTTTCTGGAAGCAGGGCAGATCGTCAGCAAGGAGATATTCTAGCTGATTATTTTGGATTACCCGCAGATTTTTCAAGCACCGTTTGTTTTTCACCCCATATTACTAATTTTATTATGGATTTTGATTGGTTCCAATCATTTGATGCGGGTATTCCTGGATTGTATATCATGCTGCATATGCCGGTGGTGCATACCACATGGAATTTGTATATGAATGAGAACAATATTGTTCCCGGCACAGCATTTTATCCCGCGGGCTACATGAGTGCAACTAATATTCCTGCATCAGATTTACCTCATACAGTTACGCGTGCATTGCAAGGAAAGACGATCTGGGGTGATATGGATCAATCATTAAAATATGGTAAAATATTTGGCCGCCAATCACGCGTGCGTGTTGCTGAATTGCAAGGAACATTAGGATGGAATTATAATCAACCATGGTACCATGTGGGCGTATGTTTTCGCGTAGGTGCACCAACCGGTAATGCAACAAATGCAGAATTTCTTTTTGAAGAAATTATTGGTAATCGTCATCATTGGGATGTTGGTTTTGGGATGTCGGCCCATGTGTATGCATGGGAAGATAAAGATAAAGGAAGACGTATTGCATTTTATCTTGATGCGCATATTTCTCACCTTTGTGCATCAGAACAAAAACGTTCATTTGATTTTACCGCAAACGGGAATGGTAGTAGATATATATTGATGGAACAACTTGATAGTTCTGCACAAAATTTATTAATTAATGGTGCTGTTCCTGCAAACCAATATATGGGTAATTTAGTAAATGCGATCAATTATACTACGTTTGATACCCACATTAGTATTGGTGTGCAAGCAGATGTGGTGTTAAAATGTGCATACCAGCGTGAAGGTTTTGAATTTGATCTGGGATATGATTTTTGGGCAAACAGCAAAGAAAAATTGCATTGTCGCGATACATTCCCTGCAAACAAATTTGCATTAAAAGGTGATGCGCAAATATATGGATTTACGCCGACACCAGAAACGGCAATTGCACTTAATGCTACGCAAAGCCAAGCCACATTATTAGGTGGGCAAGGTAATGGCAATAGTAATTTTCAAAACTTAAACGCAGATAATCAACCAGCACTTGCAACAACCGGAGCAGGTGTGCCCCTTACCCAATTGAATAGTGCTGATGCTGCGGCACTTTCTATTGCGCAACTGCAGGTACATGGATCTAATCCTGCCATATTATTAAAAGATAGTGATATTAATAATGAGTCAGGAATTTTACCACGTGCATTATCTCATAAAATATTTGCGTATGCAGGATGTTTATGGGATAACAGGGATGATATAGACCCTTACCTGGGCATGGGACTTTCTGGTGAATTTGCAAACACTAATCCATGTAATAACGCTATGTGTTCACAATGGGCTATTTGGGTTAAAGGTGGAATCTCTTATTAAATTTTTAATACATAAAATTTTCTCCACGTGTGCATCAATATCTTGTTCAGTAATAATATTATCAGCAACGGCTTGTTTGATTGCAGCAACGGCGGCAGGAACATTAATAGGGCTTAATAATATATCATTACCTGCTAATAATGCTTGTAATTCAGCTTGGCCGTTTGAGTACTGAGTTGCAATGCCGCACATATCCAGACCGTCAGTGATAATAAGGCCATCAAAACCAAGTTCTTTTTGGAGCACATCAGTAACAATTGCTTTTGAGGTGCTGGATGGTTTTTTTGCTTGCACTTCAAATGCAGGAACTTCTAAGTGTGCGATCATGATCGCAGGAATGTTGCTCGCGATTAATTCTTTAAATGGATATAGTTCAATTGTATGTAATCTTTGTTGATCATGCATAATAATTGGCAATGCATAATGGGAATCAATATTAGTATAGCCATGGCCGGGAAAATGTTTTGCGCATGCAATAATACCAGCATCGGCAAGGCCTTGTGCAAATGCAATTGCATGTTCTGCTACTAATTGCGGGTTATCGCCAAATGAACGGTCATTAATAACCGGATTATCAGGATTGTTATTAACATCTGCAACGGGCGCAAAATTGATATGTACACCTAATAGTATGCACAATTTTCCAATCGTAAAACCTGTTTTATAGGTGTATTCCAGATTATTAATTTCACCCAATTTTTTATTGCTTGGAAAAACATCCATTATATCGAGTCGCGCTTTACCAACTCTGCCCGGTTCCAAATCTTGTCCAATTAATAAAGGAATAGCAGATATATTTTGAAAATGCTGCGTTCTTTCTATCTGTTTTAAGACATCACTTTTACCTAGATAAATAATGCCACCAATATGATACTCAGTAATCAGGTATTCAATATATCTTTTATCCATGCGATATGGTTTTTTTTGTATGCATTGTTGCGCAATGTCTTCATCGGCAACTGCTCCAACCATAAAAAGTTGGCCAATTTTTTGATCAAGCGTAAGTTGATCAATGGTTATGCGTGCATAAAGTGGACATAATGCAAGAATAAATGCGAGATGCAAAAGATATTGTTTCATGGTAATGCCTTTTGATATGATTTTTTTAATTATTTTTGAATATATCTTAAAAAAGGGTGTGGGATGAATTATAAACGAGGTTTGTTTGTTTTGCTAGCCGGAGTTGTGTTGTTAGGTCCTGTTACGTCGCATTATGCAATCTCGATGCAAGACATAAAAAATAGCATTTCTAACTATTTTAATTTTAGTGAAGACAGTTTAAAAAAAGTTATACCTGCAGCAATAGTTGCTCTTATATTCTCTGGTGGTTTGTATTATTGGTGGACAAATAAAAAAAAGCTTGATGTAAACTTACATCAATTCAATGTATATTCACAATTTAATGAAGATGGATGTGGTGATGCAAGTAGCGGGTATCATACATTATTGAGAGGAATGCAAGTGGTAAATGCAACCGCAAAGGGTTGGGATCAAAAAGCATTGGAAGATGAGCTTCTAAAAAGTGATGCAATAATAAAATATTTTGATTGTAAAGAGCCTTTAGGAGTGTGGAGGAAGCAGATTATTGAAAGAAGAAGAATACAACCAAACCATGGTAACTGGTTACAAGATACCGAGCTGGAATTTTTATGGAATGAAGTAGATAGACAAGAAATTATTTCTGAAGATATCTCTAGCGAATTTACTGCAACGGATGATTTTAGTTGGATTGATCCAGATCTAGAACATTCGCCTGAAAAGCCTAGGTCATTAAAAGAAAGAGAGATACCTATTAATAAAACAGTGGGGATTGTCCAGGAAACATTAAAGGCAAGAGCAAGTCGGCAAATACCATATTTTCATATATTTGGGATAGGAGATAGCTATAAGCAAGAACAGAAGCATTGGTTTGCTTTAGTGTTATATCAAGATGCTGACGGTAAGCGTGAATATTTTATAACTGATTCGATGAATAAACTTCGAGAAAATGATGAACGAGTGATAAGGTTAATTAACGCTATTGAAGCGCCAGTAGAAATTAAGCAAGAAGAAATTTAAAATAAAAGGCGCTCATTTCAATTTTAGAATGAGCGCCTTATTTTCATCTTACTTTTTAATCACATCACAAAAATAATGTGCACCATCTTTAATCTTGCGCTTCATGCTTACGCGGTCAACCGAGCAAAGGCCAAATTGCGTATCATAGCTGCCCCATGAAAAGCCATCTAAGAAACTGTAGTAATAATAACCTTCCAAGTTATATCCATCAGCTTTTGCTTTTGATAATGCATACAAATGACGCTTAATAAATAAATCTCTAATACTTTCATCATGTGTTGCAATACCATTTTGCGTGATAATCATTGGGATGTTAAGTTTTTTTGCAAGATTATCAGATACATTTTTGATTGCAAAATATAATCCTTCAGGATATACCGTCATGCCATTAACATCGGTTGGAATTTCACTTGGGTTGCTGACATGATTAAAAACATTTTTAATATAACCGTGGCTGTAATAATTGATACCAACAAAATCAAGTGATTTAGGTGCGTATGCATTCACATGATTTACCCAAGCACCCGTTTTTCCTGGTAGTGGAATTTTAACTGCATATGATCCGGTGGTAAAGAAATTATAAAATGCGTTATTAGTAAGCATGTTTGCAACATAGCAACTTGGTTTATCCCAAATGTGCCATGGTTCAAGAAGATGGATATGTTTAATAATCCCAATGCGTGAATTGTTACCATGTGGTGCATTTTTAATTTTTTTATACACGCGTACATGCGCTTCTAACTCATTTTTTAACACGGTTGCTGCACGGTGCACATTGCGTACACCGGGTGGAGTATTACCAATTAAATACCCAAGCACCGCATAGTTTTCCGGGGCCCAGAAAGTGATCCAACGGTTAACTCTATCGCCCAAAACATCGTACATTTTTAAACAATATTGTTCAAATAAATGAAGATTTTTTTCATGCTCAAAACCGCCCAAATATCCCCACCATAATGGATCACAATAATCTTTAAGGATAACCGTCACCGTTATACCATTATTAATCAGCTCATCACACAGATCTATGTAATGTTGCAAAACTTTTTCATCAAAGCGGTGTTGTTCTGGTTGCACTCTGCTCCAATCAATAGAAAAGCAATAGGTAGTAATTCCCATTTCTCTCATCAACTGAACATCTTGTTGGTAATTATCAGCGTGAGCAACAGAATTGCCCGAACGTGTTTTGGTGAATGGTTGGCCGGTATAATTGATATGATTTTCCCATGCATACCAGGTACTTGCTTTTGAATAACCTTCAACTTCATAGGTGAGCGTGGTTAGCCCCCATTCAAAAGATTGCGGAAACTGAATGGAATGGGTATTGATATTTTGCCACTTCCAATACGTGGTGGAAAATAAGGTACTAGGCAAAAACATAAAAATACTGAGAATAGATGAGAGCTGTATGTATTTCATAGTGATACTCCTGAGAATATAATAGATGCGTGGTTATGTAGTAAATATTGATTCGTTATTATTAAGATAGCATAAAAAATGGCAAATGAGACCAGTAGGTTTGGATGTAAACGTGATTAATTAATATATTTTTATAGCTTTTGAATCAAATTTCCTGTTGTTTGCCAACCAACAACATGTCCTTTTTCTCTTTTTTGTTCTTGATTACCTGCATAAATAATATATCCATCCTGAGGGTTTGTTTGAGCAATATCATTCCACTTGGTTAGTGAATTAAAAAAATCAGCGACAATTGTTTTTCCGGCTTTAATTTCCATCGGTGTAAGCTTGCCACCCCGATCAATTAAGCAATCGATTTCTATTAATCCATTTTTATCTCGCCAATAATAAAGAGGGGCAGTGGTTCCTTTGTTGTAATATTGTTTAAACAAATCAGAAATAATAAAACATTCAAATAAATGCCCGCGAAATGGACTAAGTTCGAGTTCGGATACTTCTTTTATACCGAGCAATGAACATGCAATGCCTGTATCATAAAAATATAATTTTGCTGTTTTGGTGATGCGTTTGTTAAAACTACCATGGTATGGTTGTAATAAATAAACAATATAACTGGCTTCAAGAATGGATAACCAATGATTTGCTGTTTTTTGAGTAATACCACAGTTGGTGGCAATATCGGAGATATTTAATAGTTGACCAATTCTTCCAGCACATAATTTCATAAATTTTTTGAACGTACTTAAGTTTTCAATATTGGTTAGGAGTCGGACATCTCGTTCAATATAGGTTTGGATATATGAAGGATATACTTCATCAGGACTGAAATGATCCGTATAGAGACGAGGATAACTTCCTTTAAGAATCATTTTATTGGAATCAGAAATCAATAAATCATTTTCTGCGCATTCGTTAATAGATAGTGGTAGAAGGGTGAGAATACCAATTCTTCCAGCTAGTGATTGTGTGATTGCTTCATTCATAAGAAAATTTTGTGAGCCAGTAAGAGCAAAATAGCCCGGACGTTTTTTTTCATCAGCAATGATTTGTATATATGAAAGGAGTTGGGGGAAATGCTGAAATTCATCCAAAATAATGCCTTCTTCATTATCATATTTCTCTAGAAAGGCTTTAGGGTCTTGCATGGCAAATTCGAGCGTTTCAGGGTTTTCAAAATTAAGATAGACATACTTTTTGAAAATTTTCTTCATGAGAGTGGTTTTTCCCGACTGACGAGGACCAAAAAGACCTACTACAGGAAACTTAGCAAACCGAACAATTGTAGCTTCAATATCACGATTAAGAAGTATCATAGGGCTCCTTTGTGCTAATTTGGTCATTGACTACTAGATTAGCACAAACTTTTCAAAAAGGCGAGTTTTGTGGTAATTTCTGTAATGTATGTTAGTCTGATGAACTTTCGCTTGAATCGCTTTCCGATACATTAAACGTAAGTTTGTTATTATTGAGCGTGTATAACCAGCTAATATTGTTCTTTGTATGTCCACCTACTGATTTTGCATCTTCAGTAGCGCATTCACTTTTCATTTTACACAAAAGAAAAGATGTGGTTCTTACCTGATAATCGTTAAGAAGATATAAAAGAGCATGTCTTTTGTCATCATATGATATCTTAGAGTGGTACACGATATTTTGATTGCTTTTATTTTGAGGATTTGTACTGTTTTTTTGGCGGTTTTTTATTTTAGAAGCTAAGTATTTATTGATATGCAATATCTCTTGTTTCAAATTCTTATTATCAAGCCGTAAAGAAGCAATATCACTTTCTTTTATTTTAATTTTTTCTTTTAAGGCATCAAGAGAGTCAAAAGAGTTTACTTGTGAGACATCCACCGTAAGAAGAGGATGAATGTTCCATGTTGGTTGAATTTCATACGTAACATTTTCTTTTTTTTCTTTCAAAAAATTATCGGATACAAGTTTGTACGTTGATCTTATTATGATATTATTTTCCGTGATTGTTTCTTTAATAACGTTATCAGGAATACAATATCCCCATATTTCTTCAAACTCTCGATTGATATGTTTATAGGCTTCAGCTTTGAACCGCATATGTTTTTTTGGCAACATACTTTCAAATTCTTTAAGACTCATTAATTTAAATGGTTTTGTTGCAGTAGAATTTTCCATGCTTATGCATAGAAAAGGAGAAAGTAATAGTGTGGTAATAATAGCATAGCGAAATAGCATTGTGTCCCTTATTATAATTTTTTGTAATTATTTTATCATATCCGATTTACTATTTTTTTGAAAGAAAAGCTGTTACATAAGGGTTTTTAAAGCAAAAAGGCTCTGATAAAAAATCATAGCCTTTTTTAATTTGATTGCTAGGTATTATGCTGTTGCAAAAAATGATTGCGCAAAATGTGCGTAAAAACGTGAACCTTCTTTGAGTGTTGCTTGTAAATAATTAGGTGAATTTTTATCAAAATTTACGGCAAAAAATCCGTAACATTTTGCGCCAAATCCATCAGGTTTATCTTGAGTTGGCCATTCAAAATTATCATGAGAAGTCCATGGTAAATAGCCAATTACCGGATATCCATCATTTACTAATGCGGTAATAGTGGTCAATGCACGTTGAAAGTAGCGTGTACGTTTTGCGTTATCTTTGGTTGCAATACCATTTTCGGTAACAATTACGGGCAGACCCAATGGTTTTGCAACATGTTCAGTAATCAATTGTACGGCGCGGTAAATACCTTCAGGATAGTTACGATAGTTTGGATTATCGGTATACCGTTCTTCATCCTGTTCAATGAGTTCACCGTTAGCAATTGGTTTAAAACCATTCATGAATCTGTTTGAATAAATATTGACGCCGATCCAATCAAATGCTTTGTGAGCATGCGGATGGTAACGATACACATTAATTGCTTTTGCATCTTTCATAAAATCTGCGCCTGGTGTATACATGCAATAATGGCCATCTACTAAGAAGTTAAATGTCCCACCTGATTGTATATATGAACCCATTGCACAACCCAGTGCCGTTTTTAATCTATCTTTGAATGTTGTTTGTGTGCTGTGATGCGGATCAAGAAATACCACGTTAATTTGTGTGCCAATGAACGGTTTTTTAATATTGGTATTTGTCTTTTTTAATTGAGTGTACAGTTTTTGCATATCCAATGCGGTATCAACCAGTTGATAATACATGTTTGCAATAACCATGTGTGCTTTTTGTAAATTGTTTTTTTCACCGGGCGTTCCTTCACCCGTGTAATAACCTTTAAATGCAGGGCCTTCTGGTGCACAACACATAGAAATTAAACAATCACCCAACTCTTCAGCCAATTCCGTGTATACTTTTAAACAGAATTGTTTAAACAGCTCACCATTTTCTAATAATTCAAATCCACCTAAATCTTCAAACCATGTGGGAACATCATAGTGATGGAATACCACTAACGGTTTAATGTTGTGCGCAAGTAATGTACGAATAACATCTTTGTAATATGCAATGGCATCCATATCAAATACATTCTGTTGTGGCTGAATTCTATCCCATGCAAGTGATATACGAAACGTATTAATATTCAGTTCTTCTTTCATTTGTTTGATAATATTTGGATAGCGGTGATAAAAGTCAATGGCATCGCCAGCAGTGGGTAATTGCACTTTATTTTTATAAAAACGTGCTGCTGCAGAACTATCATCAAGTCCACCTTCTATTTGGTACGCGGATGATGATGCGCCGATTGAAAAACCATGTTTATCAACATAATTGGCTACGAGTTTGTTATTCGTTATGGCTTGATTAAGCTGATGAGACAATTGCTCTGGCGTATATTCTTTGCTATATAATTGTGCTAATTTTTGTTCAATTTTAAGATGATCCAATGTTTTGCCGCGTGCATGTTTTATGAGTGCTCCTATCATAACTTGAGCAAATTGAGCCTGTTTACGGGCTGTTATAGCAGCATTTTGTATGGATTGCGGGAGAGCAAAAGCATGCCCTATTGCCGGCGTTAGAGCCAAAAGGGCGGTTATTGCGATGAAAATAGGTGAAAAGTGGTTCTTTTTAAACATAAAATATCCTCTTTTTTAAATTTCCTAGCTGTATTATTAGGATATCATGGCAGCGGAATGATGTCAAAAGCCCCTTCAAATCGATGAAATTAGAATTTTAATAGAAATACGATAATAACCTGAGTTGCTTGCGAATTTTAAAAGTATCCGTTAATTTTGACTATGTGGCAAGAAAAAGCACCGTCGATTTTAACCATGGAATAGCTTTTAAGTGTAAATAAAAAAGTTAAAATTTTACTTTTGAATTTTAAAAAATAAAAGTAAAATATGTATCGTTATCAAATACCGTGTAAAAGATAGGAAAGTATGAAAACTTATTGTAAAAAATGTAGACTACGCATCAAAAAAATTTTAAAAAAGAAAAAGCAGGATCTTAAAAACGAATATATACAAGCTGATAAAGATCCTGCTCGGTTACAAACTATTAAAGATTGGGAAGGTATTTGATTTTAATATCCCCATCCTTGCTGAACCCGTTTTCTCATAGATTTATCACGCAGTTCAATTGAGGATGGTGATTTTTTATACGGACTATATTTATCCAAAAGCTTTACGTTATCAATGGATCTTTGAGCATCTCTTTTGAACTCTTCTACAAATTGTCTTTTTTCAGAAGAGGTTAAGTCTCTAGCAACGTGAGCATCTTTTGCTGCTTTATTATAGTACTTTGCCATTTCTATATTCTGCTCTTTGGTAGCTTGCCAAAGAAATTTTGGATTTTTTTTCAATCGCTTAGAATCTTTTTCATGCAATTCTAGGTACTGATTTTCTAATGCTTTATATTTTTGTATTTCTTGTTGTCTTATTTTTCGTTCTATTTTCCAATTTTGATACCAGTTTTGTAAGCGGCTTGGTACCAAATCAGACCATTGCCAGCAATAGCTTGCTGTTGTATTTATTAAAAAAGCGAATAATACTATTTTCTTCATAGATTGTCCCTTCTCTATAATAACATATTATTATGAATATATTCTTATAGTAGCAGGCGTTGTAAAAGCGCTACAAGAGTTGTATAGTCATTAAACATTAAAGCGTATATGCACTATATCGCCATCTTGAACCAAATAATGCTGCCCTTCAATGCGTAATTTGCCTGCAACTTTGATGGCGTTTTCCGTTTTTAACGCAATAAGATCGTTAAAACTAAATGTTTCTGAGCAGATAAAACCACGTTCGATATCAGAGTGTATCTCGCCACCTGCTTGACGGATGGTGGTGCCTTTACGTACCGGCCACGCATGAATTTCTTTGGGACCACAGGTAAAGAAGGTAATAAGACCAAGATTGTCGTATGTTTTTTTAATAATAATATCCAAGCTGGGTTGCACAATGCCCATCATATCCATAAATTCTTGTGCCTCTGCTAGGTCCATTTGTGTTAGTTCATATTCCACGCGTGCACTGATAGGAATAACGTATGCAGGGCCAAAATGTTTTACCAATGCTTGATAATGTTTGTTGTTCAGATATTGTTTGTCTTCGAGCTCACCTTCTGCAATATTGGCAATTACCAAAAAATTCTTGGTGCTCAGAAGGGGAATCATTTCCGCGGGAGTTTGCTTGATAATTTCTTTTGCTGCCGTTGCATCTCCTTTTTCAAGCAGAATGCGTATTGTTTTAAGAGCTTCCATCTCATCATTGAAATTTTTTTGTTCAGCGTTAGTAAGTTTGCCTTTGAGCGATTTTTCTACTTTGGGAATACGCTTGTCTATTGATTCAATATCTTTGAGCATCAGTTCTGCCATAATAATTTCAAAATCACTAATCGGATCAACATCGGTTGATCGAACAATATTAGGATCTTCAAAGCAGCGCAGCACGTGTAAAATAAGATCAACTTCACGAATATTACTTAAAAATTGGTTACCAAGCCCTTCACCGGTTGCAGCACCTTTAACCAAACCTGCAATATCAACAAAGGTTACGGTGGCAGGAATTATTTTGCCAGAGTTGTATATTTTTTGTAATTGTTCAAGCCGTTCATCAGGCACCTCTGTTATTGCCACGTGCGGATCAATGGTGCAAAAGGGGTAATTTTCCATAGGAATGCTTGATTTGGTCAATGCATTGAATAATGTTGATTTTCCTACATTGGGAAGCCCAACAAGGCCGGCTTTGATGCTCATGGGAATACTTTCAGGGTTATTACAAAAAAAAATATGATCATATATCAGGGTTTTGTTCTTATTTATTGTGCGATAAAAAGGCTTTTTAAGCAATTGTTTTTAATGGATTACATTTTTTATTGCACAAAAAAACGTGGTGTGTTAATACTGTACAAGAATGTTTCTTTATATATTTTTTATTAAAAAAGGAGTGGTTTTTTATGATGTCTCATTCACCTGCGATGAAAATGGTTGGTATGGTAACATGGGTAATCACCGCGCTTGCTTCTATCAACATGTTAACTGGTCTTTATGGATATGATTTCTTTGCTTGGATGATGAATTCAATGCCAGGTATGGTTATGCCAGCAGTTTGGATAGTTGGTCTTTCTGGTTTAATTAGTCTTGCAATGTTCATTAAATTTTCAATGATGGGTTGCCCAGCTTGTGGTTCTTGCCCTTGCACTTGCAACAAAATGTAACATCATTGTGAATAAAGTAAGTTAAAAAAAAAGTCTGGTTTTTGCTGGACTTTTTTTTATTTATACAAAGAGAATGATATGAAAGTAATGAAAAAAATATTTCTTCCTTTGGTATGTTTGTTAAACGTATATATTATAGCCGACAATAATCCTTTTCAAGAAAAGCACCATCACCACCATGATAAAGACGATCATCATTGTCATCATGACAAACATGATGAACCTTTTTGGGATACAAAAATTTTGGTAAATCGTAAATTGACGGCAGAAAATGTCCGTACTTCTGCAGCTGTTGCGCAAGCTTTTGCAACTAAAATTGGACATCAAAAAACGAATGGTGATTTACATCGTTATAAAGATAAACGAGGTTCTTATTCTAAAGCACTTGCACATAAAACTAATGGAATGGTACAGCATAAGGCATTTGATAGTTTGGTACATGCGCTTAAGTCAGGAAATCCATCAAAGTTTAATGAGATTATTTTAGGAGGAGCGGCTCTTCTTAATGATCCTCAAGGAGCTTACGCCTTTACCATGGAAGGTGCTGATGCAGCTGCGTATGTTATACCTGCGCCACCAAAACTCGCATCAGGCCAAGCAGCAGCCGAGATGGTGGAATTATACTGGCAGGCATTATTACGTGATGTTCCTTTTAATCAATATAATACTAATCCTATTGCTGCCAATGCAATAGCAAATTTAAATACACTATCACATTTTAAAGGTCCTCAAATTAGTGGTTCTGTTACATCTCAAAGTTTGTTTCGATTTGGGGTGCCTGGTGATTTAGTTGGACCATATATTTCACAATTTTTATACCAACCGATTCCTCATCATGGTACATCTATACCGCAACTGTATCTTCCTTACATGATAGGAATTAATTACTTGACGGTAGTTTCAGATCTTTTACTTGTTGAAAACGGTGGATCAACGGGGGAGGTAAATGTTTTCCAAGCAGCATCAAATTATATTTTCACGGGACGTGATTTAGGTACTTATGTGCATAAAGATTATACAACGCAAGCATGGGTTAATGCAGCACTTATTTTACTTGGTTATGGCAATGCAGCGCTTGATCCACATAACCCGTATGTAAATAATCCTACGCAAAGTGGATTTGTGACGTATGGTTCTGCTCAAGTGATTGAATTGGTTAACATAGCAGCTGAAGCGGCATTAAAAGCATGTTGGTATCAGAAATGGATGGTTCATTTACGCTTACGTCCAGAAAATTTTGGTCTTTTAGTGCAACAGCAAATTGTAGGTGGCGCTGATTATGATTTGAAAAAGCAATTGATTAAATCACCGGCTTTAACTGCGGTATTTAATTTATATGGCACGTATTTATTGCCTCAAATGTATCCAGAAGGTTCACCAACGCATCCATCATATCCAGCGGGTCATGCTGTTATTGCTGGAGCATGCGCAACTATTTTAAAAGCATTTTTTAATGAAAATTTTCCTGTTGAAAATCCAATGCAACCAAATGCTTCAAATACAGGATTAGATCCTTATGTTGGAACACTGTTGGTTGGTGATGAATTGAATAAATTAGCAAGTAATATTGGTATGGGAAGAGATTTTGCTGGTGTGCATTATCGTTCTGATGTGTATGAGGGAATGCTCCTTGGTGAAAAAATTGCTATTTCTGTATTGAATGATGAAGCTTATACTAATAATGAGAAGTTTAAAGGTTTCACCTTAACCAAATTTAATGGTAAAACAGTTACGGTCGGAAAAAAGGTTACTGTTGAATAATAGATCTTTTATATGGTTTATGACAAGAAGCTTGGCATTTTGCTAAGCTTCTTTTTATTGTGTAGGTATATTATTTAAAAAGGATTTTGTATATGAGTAAATATAGAGTGGTATTGGCAGGAGCAATCATATCTTGTTCTATGTATGCAATGAATACTCAGAAACCATTATCGGCTATTGAAAGTACGATGGTTGAAAAAGCTTTATCAAAAATATCTTTTATAGGTGATAAGAAAGTTTTACATATTGGTGGTACGGGCCAAGACTTGCTTAAGGAAAAAGCTCCCAAAGTTCAGCAGTTTAATGTCGATCTAGATACATTAAATAAGATAGAAGATCCTGCAATTATGTATGATAAAATTATCTCATTTACCTTTTGGAATATTTTTAAAAAATCTCCTTGTTTATTAGAGCAAAGTAAGCGTTTATTAAAAAGTGGGGGGCAAATGTGCATAATTCTTCCTCATCACACATCTGACTATTTAAAAGCGTATAATGAAGTTATTGCTACTGAAAAGTGGGAAAAAAGATGCCATCTTGAAAAAATAGAAGGTTATTCATGTCGAAAGATAAAAGAGCTTTATACGCAAGCGGGTATGAATAGTTATTTTGCCCGTGAACTTGTTAAACCATCATTTATCTTTAAAAATAATAAACGGTTTATTGAATGGATAGTTGCGAGTATGATTCCGTTAGAAAACGTATTTTGGTGGTACTATAAAGAGCTTGCACAAGATGTTGCTTGCAATTATATAGCACGTTATCCGATCAAGAGCAATAAATCGATTGAATTTAATTTTCCTTATATAATTGTAAGTGCATGCAAAGCATAGCTATGAATTGTTTTTAATAATCCATTCATCAATTGCATTGATAATATTATCTTTATTAACGCGCATGTTAAATTCGGTTTGGTTCATAACCAAGGTAGAATGTTCTGGCGTGTATTGAAAATGTTGCGTTTTAGCAAATCCCTCTCTAGTTTCACGATCCAGATTGAAATTGAGTAAATTGTAATGACCAAAATCTTCTTTATTTCTATTTTCTTCCCACAATACCGGATCGCTAATACGTGGAAGATACATTACGACTGGTGCTGAGCTGTTTTGTTCATCTTTAAAAATGCTAAATGTTTTTTGGCCAACGGTATCACTATCAATGGCAGGGAAAGGAAGATTATGATCTTTTGCATACGCAGCTGCTCTTTGCAACTGTTTGCCCATCTGCCCTCCGGATGCATCTAAAAAAATAATAATATCTGCATGTGCTATTGCAGGGAATGGTAAATTAAGGCCTGATAATCCGGCATCTACTAATTTGAGATTTTTCTTTTCAGATAGATTTTTATCGTGAACATTTTCCATTTGGTACATATAGTTGGGTACCTTTGCCCAAAATGGTAATAGTCTATCGCCATCAATGCTTGCAGGTAAAAATTTTTCAATAATTTCTAACACAAGATGATTATGTATAACTTGTTGTAAAATGGTATGAATGCTTGCAGCAAAAGCAGATCCACACGTTGCCAAAGAATAGGCAAGTGGTTTTTCTGGTGTATTATCATCAGCATCTACTTTACCTTTTTCGAATTTTTTTCCATATAAATGTGTAGGGATTTGAATATTATTGGTAAGGTTTTCTATGGTGTGTGGCGTGAACTTATACCATGTTTGGCCTGTTATAATTTCATCTCTTCCATCTATGGCAGCATAACTAGGATACGGATAAGCACCACTTTCAACAGTTTGTGCTTGATCAGAAAGGGTAGTTGATTGACGCTTATCTGCCAAAGCATCTAACAATCTATTGCCTAAAAGAAAACCATAGGGATCAACAAGGGTAAGTGATTGATGGTATGCGTTTTTTACTGCAAATGCGGCAGCGATTAATTTTTCTTCTTCTAGTGTCAGTTCCTCAAACGGTTTTGCTGCACAGGTTTGAATATATTCTTTAAATTTTTTAATGGGCAATTTGGTAGAGATCCAGGGAGCAACGGCCCAGGTGGAACCCGAAAGTGCGGCAATTTCTTGCGTTGCATCAAGAAGACCAATTTTTTTGGCACCGCACAACGATCCCGTGGTGCATAACATTGCGCGGTATCCTCCGCCACTACATACCAGAGCGATATTGGGAATTTTTTTATTATTCAAAGATCTATTCAGCATTTTTTCTAACGCCGCTTTGACAATTGGTAAACGATTGATAAGGAACTTTTTTTTACCTTCGCTTATATCCTTACTATAATATGCGTCAGAAGAATTAGTTGCTTTAGTGGTAGTATGGTGATGTTGGTGGTGGAAAAAATTTTCAATTTTTTCCATTGAATATGTAGGGACAAAAGTGAACAATAAAGCGATGCTTACTGGCAATATAATTTTCATACCACTTCCTTTTAAGAAAGAAATTAATGTGCCTTTATCATAAAAATCAGTTCATTATTTTTTCAAGATATCAGAGAGATTTTGCTCTTTTTCTAGTTTCTTCAGGAAGTATTGGCTTTTCTTTGGGGCTTTTAGGAGATAAATCAATTAATAACGTTTTGTTGGGATTAAGAATACACCCTTGTTCATGATTTTTTTTGGTTGCGTGTTTGCGATGGGATTCTGGTAAATAGATAAGATATTCTCTTAATATGCGTGGTATTTTTATAAATTGTTGATACTCTTGCTGAGAATTTAAATAATATCGCATTGCATAACATCCCTCGAAGGTATAGCTTTGTGGTATGTATTGAAAATACACTCCCAAAATATGCAATTGTTTTTCAGTTAATGCATAATGACACGATAAAGGAATTTGAAAATCTTTCCAAGATGCAATATCGTGGAATGTTTGTTCAAATTTTTTATTGTCTAGGCAAATATTGTAATTTATAATTTCTTCGAGTGGTTGCTTTATATTTAATTTTATTTGCTCTGCAAATTCTTTTATAACAAGTATTTTTTTAATAAAGCCGTGATGCTGCAAGGCGAGTAATGATTGTTCTTGTTTTTTCTTTCTTTGAACAATTTCTCTGCTATTTTTTTGTATGGTTTTCATCATGGGATGCAGAAGAAAGGAGTAAAGTAGGGTATGGCATATAAGTGAGCGCAGCATATTTTTCCTTTTTATTTTTGTTAAAAATATCATTGTAAAAGCTTTTATACAAGTGGGAGTATTAATCAAAAAAGGAATAGAGATGAGTTATATTGTTGTTGGAAAAGAAAAGTCAGCTGATATTCAACTTTATTATAAAGATTGGGGAACGGGGCAACCAATTGTTTTTAGTCATGGTTGGCCTTTAACGGCAGATGCGTGGGAAGATCAGATGCTATTTCTAGCCAATCATGGATATCGTTGCATTGCACATGATAGAAGGGGGCATGGGCGCTCAAGTCAGCCATGGCAGACTCATGATATGGATACGTATGCAGATGACCTTGCATGCCTTATTCAAGCGTTAGATTTAAAAGATATTATTCTTGTTGGTCATTCAACCGGCGGTGGTGAAGTTGCGCGTTATATTGGCAGACATGGTACGCAGCGTATTGCAAAAGCAGTATTGATCAGTCCTGTTCCACCCTTAATGGCCAAAACTGATACAAATCCTGGTGGAATGGATATGAAAATTTTTGATGATTTGCGTAAAAATACGCTTGCAGACCGCTCACAATTTTTTAAAGATTTAGCAGAACCGTTCTTTGGTGCAAATAGACCAAACAATCATGTTTCTCAAGGACTCAAAGATATTTTTTGGCTACAAGGCATGATGGGTGGTTTTAATGCAATATATGATTGCATCAAAGCATTTTCTGAAACTGATTTTAGAGATGATTTGCATACATTTGATATTCCAACGTTGATTATACAAGGTGATGATGATCAGATTGTGCCTATTGATATTTCGGGTAAACTTTCTGCTCAAATGATTAAAAATGCGCAATTAAAAATATATCTTGGTGCACCACATGGGTTGTGTTCAACGCACAAAGATAAAGTGAATGCAGATTTGCTGGAATTTTTTAAGAAATAGAAAATCCCCCGGTTAGTGCCGAGGGATTTTTGTTAAGTCTTATTCTTTTGAAACAAGATTTTTATAATGTTGAATTTCCTCAATTATTTCACTTCTTTGCTTTTGTGACCAGTGTTTTGTATTAAAAGAAACTATGTTGTCACCTTCACAAGCGTTCCAAATAGCAAATGACTTAGGAAGTTGTTGTTCTTGTTTTAAAGATACTAAAGCTGCATTATGCACGAATTCCCGATGAGTAAAATAATAAGTTGTACTTGTTAATTTTGCTTGGATTAAAGGCAAAACATTTTCCCATGCATAACTTGCGTTATACTTTGCTGATAGTTGTTCAAAGTATTGATCTAGAAATTCTGTATCATGTTGAAAAAAAGCCATAGATGGAGACATTTTTGTGGTACGAATGGATTTATCTTGGGAAAGAGCGTTAATGAGATCCGATGGCTTTTTATAAAGGTTAAGTTTTTTAGATGTATGAGTTATGAGGTTGCTAATTGTATTGTAGTCTTGGGCTATTTCTTGTATTTTTGTTTGTGATTGTTTTGTGACTAAAATAGTTAAATTATCAACGGTTGGTTGAGTAGTATAAGATTTGAATACTTTACGCATCATTCCCATCATTGCAAGCGAATCGGTCGCAGTTGTAATAATTCCTAAGCTTAAAAAAAGTAAATATTTTTTCATATTAAATCTCTTGTTTTTTGATTAATTGTTTTTTTAAATTTAATCCCCCGGTTTGGTCCGGGGGATTTTTGAGTTCATTCGTGATGGATATATATTCTAATTACTGTTGAATTTCAGCGTCAATTGGCTCATCTTGTTGTGGAGCTTGTTGAGCATTTGCATCACTGTTTGCTGATTGTTGTTTATATAATGTTTCAGCAATCTTGTATGATGCTTGTGTTAATTCATCATTTGCTCTTTGAAGACCAGCGGCATGATCAGCATGTTCAGTTAATGCAGCTTTTGCTTTTTCAAGCGCAGCTTCTGTTGCACTGATTTCTTCTTGAGAAAGCTTATCTTTGTTTTCGCTAAGCGTTTTTTCTACACCAAGAATTGTGCTATCAAGTTGATTACGTTTTTCAACCGCTTCACGTGCTTGTTTGTCTTCATCTTCATGAGCTTTAGCTTCTTGAACCATGCGCTCAACTTCTTCTTTAGATAAACCGCTGCTGTTAGTGATTGAAATGCGTTGTTCTTTATTAGTTGCTTTATCTTTAGCAGAAACGCTCACAATACCGTTAGCATCAATATCAAAGGTTACTTCGATTTGTGGTGTGCCACGTGGAGCTGCTGGAAGACCTTCTAACATAAATTGACCAAGCATTTTATTGTCGCGTGCAAATTCACGTTCACCTTGTACCACGCGAATATCTACTGCTGTTTGCCCATCTTCTGCAGTTGAGAAAACTTGAGATTTACGTGTAGGGATTGTTGTGTTTCTCATGATAAGTTTGGTTGCAATGCCACCAAGTGTTTCAATACCAAGA
>Ga0070735_10000267_pt1 | contig 62631 bp, 62 predicted proteins | sample Coa_R1_FD_66443 | JGI IMG/M metagenome (GOLD analysis project Ga0070735, IMG submission 66443) | Surface soil microbial communities from Centralia Pennsylvania, which are recovering from an underground coalmine fire - Coalmine... | ecosystem: Environmental > Terrestrial > Soil > Unclassified ...
CAGCCCCGCCGGCACATCAGGTCCCGCTGGCGTAGCAGCCCGAACCGGTGAACGTGGCGTTCTGATGGCTCTTCCCGGTAGAACGCCACGTTCACCGGGCGGGATCGCATCTGGAGGGAACACTGAAGCGAAACACGGGAGTGACGAGGTGATTGATGGTTCTGAGCCGGGCGGCGGGCCGAAGCAGCCCGGCCCCGTCCTCAATTCGGCAGATCCGGACGTCGCCAGCCCGGTGAAATTTAGAGATTGGCCCGGCCGACCCGAATCTCGCCCCGGACCTGGCTGCGGCCCAGCCGGAACCCGGAGCATGCCAGCCGTTCGGTGAGCTGGCCGGTCCCGCAGCCGACTTCCAGGACCGCGGCCCCGGAGCCGAGACCCGCGGTCGCGGTGACGAACTCCACGACGTGCGCCGGGTACCCGGGCCATGACACCTCGTACCAATCGGCGATGCCGTCGAACAAGACCCGCTGGTAGTGCCGCTTACCCCGCTCCCGCTCGGACTCGGCTCCGATGCTCATGGGACCCGACCATAAGACAACGCTGAACCGCATTCATGCGCGGCCCGTTCACGGGGGTGGATAGGTGTGCCCGTACTGGAGGCTGCCTGTGGTGCGGATGATTCGTAACTGGGGCCGCCGCAGCCAGCCCGTGGACCTGCCGTGTGCCACTGCCGCGCTCCGGCCCGCGCGGCGGCGGTGCGCGGCATCCCGGCCGTGACCCGCAACGTGGCGGGTCACGGCCGGGCGTGAGCCGGGACTAGCTACGGGCGGCCACCGCCGGTTTCTGCGGGGCCGGGTCCGCGCCCGGGATTCGGCCGGTCCGCCAGAAGAAGCTCCGTTCGGCCAGCGCCCATCCGGTCGACGTGAGCAGGTAGATCACCGCCGCGAGCGGGATGAACGCGGCGATCACCACGCTCAGGTACGGCAGGGCGCGGATCAGGACACCGCCCGGCACGTCAGCCCCGGCCGGCTGGGACGTCATGAGCCGCCCGAGGCGTACCGACAACCAGCACAGGCCGGCCAGCAGCACGAAGACCCCGAGGAACACCAGGCCGTGCATGCTTACCGGCCCGGCACCGTCCAGCCAGTGGCTGCCCAGCGGCACGCCGAACATCTCTCGGGTCAGCAGCGTGTTCGCCTTCCCGCCGATCTGTGCCGAACGGAACAGCAGGTAGATGACCGACAGCAGCGGCCACTGAAGCAGGAACGGGGTGAGGCCGGCGAACATGCTGGTCCCTTCCCGCTTGTACAGCGCGGTCATCTCGCGTTGCAGACGTTCGGGCTGTTTGGCGTACCGCTTGCGCAGCTCCTGAAGCTGCGGTGCCAGCCGGGCCGCGACGGCCTGCCCGCGCAGACCGCGCAGGCTAAGCGGCATCAAGATGAGCCGGGCCGCCACGGTGAACAGGACGATCGCGGCCACGACGGCCGCGCCGCCCAGGACGGGAGTGAGGAGACCAGTAAATCCGGAGACGAGGTGGTACACGGCGTCCACCGGGACGCCAAGAATGTTTGACATGCGACCAATGAGCCTTCCAGCTAAGACGGATGGGAGCTGGAAGCGGCCGCGGTGCCCGCGGATCAGCAGGCAGGGGCGGCCGCTGGGGCCGCCGATGGTGCTCTGGGTCTGGTCCGGCCTGCCGCGTCCGGATCGCGCTGGCGCAAGAACGCCGCCCGCCAGGACTTTTCCCGCAGCGCGCGGGAGCGGCGGACCAGCGGCAGGGCGGCGGCGGTACGGGAGACCCCGGCTACCGAGGTGAGCAGGGCCAGGACGGCGGCGAACATGGTCCCGGCCAGGATGGTCGCGGCCAGGACGGTCAGCCCGGAAGGGCTCGCGGCCAGCTGGGTGAGGTCGCGCAGCAGGCCGGCCAGCATGGCCAGCAGGCCGCCGAGCGCCGTCATCCCCATGACTCTCAGCGTACGCCGCCGTCGGCGAGCTCGGCGACGGCGGCCAGCAGCCGGTCCACCTCGGCCTCGTCGTTGTAGTGCACGAGCCCGGCACGGACCGCGCCGCCGCTGTCCCGCAGGCCGAACACACCGGCCAGTTCCCACGCGTAGTTGTCGCCGTTCCACACGTTGACCTGGCGGGCGGCGAGGCGGCCCGCGACGTCGCCCGGGGTGTACCCGGCCACGGTGAAGAAGACGGTCGGCGTGCGCCGCGCGGCCTTGCCATAGATGGTCACGTGTCCCATGGCACCCAGGCCGTCCAGGAGCCTGGCGAACAGCTGTCCCTCGTACTGTTCCACGGCGGCCATGGAGGCCAGCAGGCGTTCCCGCCGGCTGCCGGTGGCGGAGGTGTCCAGCGCGGCCAGGTGGTCGACGGCCGCGGCCACCCCGGCCAGGTCGGCGAACGCGGCAGTGCCGCGCTCGAACCGGCCAGGTACGCCGGACGGGGCGGGCGCGAGCTTGTCCGGGTGCAGGGTCTCCAGCAGCGCCGGGTCGGCCACCACAGTGCCGATATGCGGCCCCGACCACTTGTAGGCACTGGTCGCGTAGAAGTCGGCGCCGAACGCCCGCACATCGACCGGCACGTGCGGGGTGGCGTGCACCCCGTCGACGTAGCACAGCGCGCCGACCTCGTGCGCGGCGGCGGCGATGGCCGGCAGGTCTGGCCTGGTGCCGACGATGTTGCTGGCCGCGGTGACCGCGACCAGCCGGGTGCGCTCGGATAGCAGCTCGCGGTACTGGGCGGCCGGGAGTTCCGCGGTCGAGGAATCCACCTCGGCCCAGCGCAGCGTGGCGCCGCTGCGCGCGGCGGCCTGGACCCAGGGCCGGACGTTGGCGTCGTGATCGAGCCGGGACACCACCACCTCGTCCCCCGGACCCCATTGCCTGGACAGCGTGTCCGCGAGCCGGTAGGTGAGAGTGGTCATGTTCGGCCCGAGGATCACGCCGTCGGGTTCGGCACCGGTCAGGTCGGCCACGGCCCGGCGGCATTCGGCCACGATGCGGTCCGTGCGCCCGCTGGCCGGGAACGCGCCGCCCGCGTTGCCGATCCCGGACCGGTAAGCCTGCGCGATGGCCTCGATGACCGCTACGGGCACCTGCGTCCCGGCGGCACCGTCGAGGTAGGCATAGCCGTCGGTCAGGGCCGGGTACGCTGCCCGCACGCGTTCTACATCAAAGGCCACGAACTCAAGACTCTATCCCGGAGGACAACCCCGGACTCGGCTGGGGGGCGCGGGCGTACAGTTCCCGTACCCGGCCCGCCAGCGCGGCGAAGAAGCCGGTCAAGCCCGCGGCGGCCAGGATCGCACCCACCGCCACGTCCATCCGGGCCGCACCCGACCACGGCGCACCCGCCGGCTGGTAGCGCACCACGAACGGCGCCGCGATCAGCCAGGCCCCGGCCGCGAGCATGGCCAGCAGGCCGCCCAGCGCGATCTTGTTCACCACGCCTCCTCCTCGTCACATCCGGTCATCAGCAGTTCGGCTCCGGCCAGCATCGACTCGATAACCGCGATGCCTTCCGGCCCGGCGGGCATGACCTGCGGCCCGGTCTCCGGTGCGCTCCGGGGGCCGGGGACCACGGCGGCGACCTCGGCTGCGACCTCGGGAACCGCAGGGAGCACGGGTTCGACGTCGGCGACCGCGGGGGCCTGTTCAGCCGGGGCGTCCAGCATGGGGGCGAGCAGCGCGCGCAGCGCGGTCAGCACCTGCTCCGGATCGGCCGTCCCCGCCTGTCCCCCGGCACCGCGTTCGCGGCGGCGCCGCACCCGGGCCGGACCACGTTCCGGACGGCTGAGCACACCGTCGGCGCGCAGCGTGCGCCGCCAGGCGCAGGTCCAGGCGAGCATGGTGATCACGCAGATCACGGCCAGCCCGCTCCCCGTGGCCAGGTCGGTCAGCGTCGCGGTATGCCACCCGCGGCTCTGGTAGCCGAACGCGAACGGGGTCAGCACCAGCCAGGCGGCCCCGCACAAGCCCAGCCCGGCTACGCACAGCCCGGACAGGTACCGGCCCGTAGACCCCATAGGGCCCGGGCACGCCGAAGACCCCGCACCGTCCATTTGAGTACTCCCCGTAGCGAAGAAACTACATTCCGCTTAACGGCGTACCACTCTAACAACTGGGTCCATGCCGGATCGCGTCCCGACGCGAGAAGCAGCGAGTTCCACGGGTCGTCGTCGGCAGGCGCGGCGGCGGGGGCGGACCACAGCTGGGGCGTGCCACCCTGCCAGACGGCCAGGACGAGTTCGGGATCGGCGGGACGGTAGTCCTTGCCCAGCGACCGGGCCAGGTCCCATGCGTGCAGATGCCACTCGGCGCAGGCCGCGCCCGCCATCGCGCCCACCGTGACCTCGGTGTCCCGGTAGCTGTGGTGCGGCAGGTCCCAGGACGGGCCGAGCCGGCGTCCGTAGCCGCGGGCCGAGTCGGCGAACGCGGCGATGTGCTCGGGTCCGGGAGCATCGGGCAGGGCGGCCAGTTCGGCCGCGTTCTGCCGGGCCAGCTTGCGGGCCAGCGAGTCCGCGCGCACGTTGGTGGCCAGCAGCCGGGCCAGCCTGCTGGCCGGGGCATCGTCGAGGTACTCGTGGTAGTCATCGGCCACGCACCGCAGGTGACCGGCCAGGTCCACCGCCCGCCACTCGGAACACGGCGTCGCCGCCAGCCACGTCACGTCGGTGAACTGGCCCGCCAGTTCACAGATCACGGTCACGCCATCGCGGTAGGCGGCCAGGATGGCCGCGCGCGACAGGCGGCTCACGGACTGGTTCGGGGGGGCGACCCCCCACTGCAGCGCCTCACGGTTCCTCTCCCTGCCGGTAACTCCCGGCAACCGGCGCGCGAAGCCTTCGGGTGAGCCAGCGTGCCAGAGTTATGCCCCGCGGACAAGCCGTACGCCAGAAGAAAAATTAGATGACAACTTATAGTTCGCGAGGTTAACCTCCCGATAATGCCCCCTGTATCCCCTTTGCTGGTCACGCACGCCTCCGCCAGGGTACGGCCAGTAGGGGCACTGTGGCGGCTGCGAGGCTACCTAAAGCCGTTCCGCGTCCAGATGATCGTCATGTTCGCCGCGGCGCTGGGGGCGGTCAGCGCCGAGATCTTCATCCCGCTGCTCACCAAGTCCGTGGTGGACGGCGCGATCGCGCACGGCGCCCGGCGGCTGCTGATCCCGCTCGCCCTGGCCGCCGTCGGCCTGGGCACGGCCGAGGCGGTGCTGAACCTGATCCGCCGCTGGATCCAGGCCGACTCGGTGGCGTCGATGGAGAAGACGATCAGGGACGACATGTATGCCCACCTGCAGCGGCTGCAGGCCTCGTTCCACGACAACTGGCAGTCCGGCCAGTTGCTGTCGCGGGCCACCACGGACCTGTCCTCCATCCGCCGGTTCGCCGGCTTCGGCCTGATCTTCATGGTCACCAACGTGATGACGTTCATCGCGGTGGTCGGGCTGCTTATCCACCTGAACTGGTGGCTCGGCCTGGTCACCGGGGCCGTGTTCGCGCCCGTGCTGCCGGTCTGCTTCCGGTTCGAGAAGCGCTACCGGGTGCTCTCCCGCCGGGTCCAGGACGAGCAAGGTGACCTGGCCACGCTGATCGAGGAGGCGGCGACCGGCATCCGGGTGCTGAAGGCGCTCGGCCGCGGCCCGCTGGCGGCGGTCAGGCACGACGCCCAGGCCACGAAGGTCTACCGGACCCAGGTCGAGAAGGCGGGGCTGCTCGGCTCGTTCTGGGCCCTGCTGGACCTGATCCCGAACGCCGTCATCGGCATCATCTTGGTGCTCGGCGCGATCGCGGTCAGCACGGGCTCGCTGACCCTCGGCGGCCTGGTGGCGTTCATCACACTCGCACTGCAACTGGTCTGGCCGGTCGAGGCACTCGGCTACATCATCGCGTCCGGGCAGGAGGCGGCCACCGCGGCCCAGCGGGTCCTGGAGATCTTCGACGCCCAGCCGGAGATCACGGACGAAGACCAAGACCTGGATACCGAACGGAACGTGGTGCGTGCGCTACGACCGGCCCGCGGCACCCATCCCAGGGGTCACCTGGTGTTCGACCACGTGTCCTTCCGGTACCCGGGCGCCGCGGAGCCGGTGCTGCGGGACATCGTGCTCGACCTGCCGCCGGGCCAGACCGTGGTGCTCACCGGGGCGACCGGCTCGGGCAAGTCCACGCTGCTGCAACTGGTCCCGCGGCTGGCCGACGCCACGTCGGGGTCGGTCCGGCTGGACGGCACCGACGTCCGCGACATCCCGCTGGCCCGGCTGCGCACGGCGGTCGGGTGCGCGTTCGAGGACGCCACGCTGTTCTCGGCCAGCGTGCGGGAGAACGTCATGTTCGGCGCGCCGGACGCGGACGAGGCCGCGGTCGAGGCCGCGCTGACCGCGGCGCAGGCCCGGTTCGCCTACGACCTGCCGTGGGGGCTGGACACCCGGATCGGCGAGCAGGGCATGGCCCTGTCCGGCGGCCAGCGGCAGCGGATCGCGCTGGCCCGGGCCATCCTGGCCGGGCCGGACGTACTGATCCTGGACGACCCGCTGTCCGCGCTCGACGTGCATACCGAGGAGCGGGTGACCCGGGCCCTGCACCAGATCCTGGCCGGCGCGACGGCCCTGGTCGTGGCGCACCGGCCGTCGACGGTGGCCCTGGCCGACACGGTGGCCCTGCTGTCCGGCGGGGTGATCGCGGCCGCCGGCAGCCACCGGCACCTGCTGGCTACCAACCCGGAGTATGCCGACCTGATGGACGTGGAAGACCTGGAGGCAAGCGCTTGACTGTGTCCGCGGGGGGTTCCGGGGGGTCGTCCCCCCGGGCCGACGCTGCTGCATGGCGGGGCGTTGCCGCTGAGAAGGCCGACGAGGTCACCGCCGGCCTGGCCGCGCTGCTGCGCGAGCGCAGCCGCCGGCTGCTCGGTGACCTGCTGCGGCCGCACCGGCGCGCGGTGATCACCATCATCTCGCTGATCGTGGTGGAGAGCCTGGCCGCCCTGGCCGGCCCGTGGCTGGTCGGCCTGGCCATCGACAACGGCCTGCCGCCGCTGCTGCACAACCACGACACGGCGCCGCTGCTGGTCATCGCCGTCGCCTTCGGCTTCGCGGTCGCCGTGCAGGCCATCACCACTCGCATGTTCGTCACCATGACCGGCCGGGTGGGCCAGAAGGTGGTGCTCGAGCTGCGTAACCGGCTGTTCGCGCACTGCCAGGCCCTGGACGTGGCCTTCCACGAGAGCTACACCTCGGGCCGGGTCATCTCGCGGCAGACCTCGGACATCGACTCGATCTCCGACCTATTCGAGGAGGGGCTGGACTCGCTGATCGCCGCGATCATGACCCTGCTCCTGGTGGGCACCGGCATGCTACTGCTCGACTGGCGGCTCGGCCTGGTCGTCCTGGCCGGGTTCATCCCGCTGACCTGGATGACGGCCTGGTTCCGCCGCGAGTCGGCGCGGGCCTACCGCCGGACCCGGGAGGCTATCGCGCTGGTCATCGTGCAGTTCGTGGAGACGTTCGGCGGGATACGCGCGGTCCAGGCGTTCCGGCGCGAGCCGCGGAACTCCGACATCTTCTCCGGGCTCGGCCAGGACTATGCCGAGGCGAGCCGACACGCCTCCAGGCTCTACGCGGTCTACGGCCCCAGCATCTCGCTGACCGGCAACGTCATCACCGGCGTGATCCTGGGCTACGGCGGGCTGCTGGTCATCGACGGCGACATCAAGGTGGGCGTGCTCGCCACCTTCCTGCTCTACCTGCAGCGCTTCTTCGACCCGCTGCAGGACGTGTCGCAGTTCTACAACACGTTCCAGTCCGCGGCCTCAGGCCTGGAGAAGATCTCCGGTGTCCTTGACCAGGAACCCTCGGTCCCCGAGCCGAAGTCGCCCGCGACCTTGCCCGGGCGCGACGGGTACTCGGCGGGACGGCGCGTGCGGTTCGAGGACGTCACCTTCGGCTACCGGGACAACCTGGTGCTACCTGGCCTGGAGCTGGACATCCCGGCCGGGCAGACGGTGGCCCTGGTCGGCGAGACCGGCGCGGGCAAGACCACGATCGCGCGGCTGCTCGGCCGGTTCTACGACCCGCGCTCGGGCCGGGTCACGCTGGACGGGACCGACCTGCGGGAGCTGCCCGACCCGGTGCTGCGCACCGAGGTGATCGTGATCACCCAGGAGAACTTCCTGTTCGAGGGGTCGGTCGCGGACAACATCCGGCTCGGCCGGCCGGACGCGTCCGACACCGACGTGCGCCGCGCGGCCCGGATGATCGGCGCGCACGACTTCATCGACGCGCTGCCCGAGGGCTACGACACCCCCGTCGGCAAGCGCGGCGGCCGGCTGTCGGCCGGGCAGCGCCAGCTCGTCTCGTTCGCGCGGGCGTTCCTGGCCGCCCCGGCCGTGCTGGTCCTCGACGAGGCCACCTCGCTGCTCGACATCCCGAGCGAGCGGCTGGTCCAGGCCGGGCTGCGCACCGTGCTGGCCGACCGGACGGCCGTCATCATCGCCCACCGGCTCTCCACCGTCGCCATCGCCGACCGGGTGCTGGTGCTGGACCACGGCCGGATCACCGAGGACGGCCCGCCCGGCGAGCTGATGGCCGGCGATGGCGAGTACGCCGCTCTGCACTCGAGTTGGGCCGCCAGCCTGGCCTGAGGCGCTAGACGTAGTGGAGGTCCGTATGGTCCGGCTCGTCGTCGACGAGCTGGTCGCAGGTCGGGCAGTACCAGCGGACCTCCACCGGGGTCCCGCAGACCGGATGGCGGGGCTCCCGCGCGGGGTCGGCGTGCCCGGCCCCCCACGATGCCAGCAGGCGGAGCGCTCCGGCCAGTTCCCGGCCCTCGGCGGTGAGCTGGTAGGCGGCGCGCGGCGGGCGGTCGGAGTAGAGCCTGGCCACCAGCAGCCCCTCGCGCTCCAGCCGCTTGAGACGCTCGGACAAGATGTTCGCCGCGATCCCGGGCAGCTGGTCGAGCAGCTCGTTGAACCGCCGCGGCCCGGTCAGCAGCGCCTCCACCACCAGCAGGGTCCACCGGTCACCGACCCTGGCCAGCGCCTCCGCAAGCGGTGAGGCGGTCGAGGGGTTTGTGTCCCGCTGAGCCATGAGCGAAATCGTAGCTCGCCGCATTGACACTCCTCGAGTCAGTAGTAACTTGCAAATTACTACTAACTCCTCAAGGGATGTGAGCAGACATGACAATCCTGGACGAGATCCAGGCCAGCATCGCGCGGCTGGCCGAGGCTGGCGGTTCCTCGGTGGTGGGCATCGGGCAGCGCTGGGGCGTGGGCTCCGGCGTCGTGCTCGGGGAGAACCGGGTGCTGACCAACGCGCACAACATCCGCGGCAGCCAGGTCACGGTCACCTTCGCCGACGGGCACACCGCCGAGGGAACCGTGGCCGGGACCGACGTCGACGGCGACCTCGCGGTGGTCGAGGTGGAGACCGGGCAGGCTCCGGCGCTGACCTGGGCCGCCGAGGCGCCCGCGATCGGGACGCCCGTCTTCGGGCTGGCCAACCCGGGCGGGCGCGGGCTCCGCGTGACGTTCGGGTTCGTCTCCGGCATCGACCGGAGCTTCCGCGGCCCCCGTGGCCTGCGGATCACCGGCAGCCTCGAGCACACCGCCCCGCTGCTGCCCGGCTCCTCGGGCGGCCCGGTCCTGAGCGCCGCGGGCCAGCTGCTCGGGATCAACACCAACCGCCTGGGCGAGGGCTTCTACCTGGCCATTCCCGCCGACGAGGCACTGCGCGGCCGGGTCGACGCGCTGGCTCGCGGCGAGTCGGTCCAGCCGCCCCAGCTCGGCATCGCCATCGCTCCGGGTCACGTGGCCCGGCGGCTGCGCCGCGCGGTCGGGCTGCCCGAAGCCGACGGCCTGCTGATCCGCGAGGTCGCCGAGAACAGCCCGGCCGCCCGGGCTGGCCTGGCCCGCGGCGACCTGATCGTGGCGGTCGGCGGCCAGCCGGTGCGCGGCATCGACGACCTGTCCGGCGGGCTGCGCGCGGCGGCGCCGAGCGGTGCCGTCGACCTGACCGTCCTGCGCGGTACCGAGGAGCGCGCCGTCCACGTGGTGCTCGGCGAGACCGGCGAGTCCGCCACGGAGGCCTAGCCGGGAACGGGATCCAGCGCAATGAAACCGCGGTTTCAGCACATTAGAGGGTGCTGAAACCGCGGTTTCACTCCGTTTAAGCCGGGTTACGGCGGAGCCGGGGGCTGGCCGGGGATGACGATGCCGGTCTCGTAGGCCAGGATCACGGCCTGCACCCGGTCGCGGAGCCCGAGCTTGGCCAGCAGGTTACCGACGTGCGTCTTGACCGTCGCCTCGCTGATGAACAGCGCGGCCGCGATCTCGGTGTTGCTGCCGCCCCGGGCCAGCAGCACCAGCACCTCCCGCTCCCGCGCCGTCAGCGACGCGAGCCGGGACGGCGCGGGGGCGGTCTCCGCCGGCCGCCGCGCGAACGCCTCGATCAGGCGGCGGGTGACCGACGGGGCGAGCATGGCATCACCCGCCGCGGCGGCGCGGACCGCGGCGATGAGGTCAGCACGCGGCGAGTCCTTGAGCAGGAACCCGCTCGCCCCGGCGCGCAGCGCCTCGTAGACGTACTCGTCGAGGTCGAAGGTGGTCAGCATGACCACCTTGGGAGCGGGCGAGCCCTGGGTGAGCAGCCGGGTCGCCTCCAGCCCGTCCATGCCCGGCATGCGGATGTCCATCAGCACCACATCCGGCTGATGCGCCGCGGCCGCGGCGACGGCCGCCTCGCCGTTGGCCGCCTCCCCCACCACCATGATGCCGTCGGCGGCGTCCAGGATGACGCAGAACCCGGAGCGGACCAGTTCCTGGTCGTCGACCACGAGCACCCGGATCGGAGTCGTCGGGTCCGGCGGGGCGGGGGCGGTCATCGGGCCGGCAGCCGCGCCGTGACGGCGAAGCCGTCCGCCTCGGTCGGGCCGACGCTCAGGTTGCCGCCGCAGGACGCGACCCGCTCCGCGATCCCGGCCAGGCCCAGCCCGGACCCGGTGAGCAGCGGCCCCGGCGGGGCGGTCAGGCCACCACCGGACACGACCGGCCCGTCCGCGCGGCGCCCGGAATCGGTCACGCTGACCGTGATGTACCCAGGCTCGTAGCGCAGGGTCACGGCGGCCTGCGTGGCCCGGGCGTGCCGGATCGTGTTGGTCAGCGCCTCCTGGACGATCCGGTACGCGGTCAGGTCGACACCCGGGGACAGCGGGCCCGGCGTGCCCACGACCTCGAAGTCCACCGGCAGCCCGGCCCCGCGCACCTGGTCGAGCACCTCGCCGAGCTCGCCGAGCGAGGCCGAGGGCGCCGTCTCGAGCCGTTCGGCGGGACCGCGCAGCACGCCCAGCAGCCGGCGCAGCTCGGTCAGCGCCTGCCGGGCCGTGTCGCCGATGATGTCCACCGCCGACCGGGCCTGGTCCGGCCGCCCGGGCAGCAGGGAGGCGGCCGCCTCCGCCTGGACCGCGATCAGGCTGACGTGATGGGCCACGACGTCGTGCAGTTCGCGGGCGATCCTGGTCCGCTCCCGCCCGGCGGCCATGGCGGCCTGGCGGTCGAGTTCGGCCTCCGCGCGGTCGGCCCGGTTCCGGGCCGCCTGCAAGCTGGCCCGCTTGGTCCGGCTGAGCGTGCCCGCGGCCCATGCGGTGAGGAGGATCATCACCTGGAAGATGGCGTCGTAGGGCTGGCTGTGCCCCGGCGCGGCCTGGGAGACCGCGAAGCCGACCGCGACCAGCACGCACGCACCCCAGCGCCAGGCCGGCCCGCGGCGGTCGATGATGGTGTAGAACGCGATCGCGGGCCCGAGCGGAAACGGCGCGAACGTGAAGCCGATCTGGTCGTAGGCGACCCGGGCGGCCCCGATGGCCAGGCCGACCTCGATCGGCCGCGACCGGCGCCAGGCCAGCGGCAGGCCCTGGGCCGCGACCAGCAGGAGCGCGAGCCACAACGGATGCTGCTGAGCCCGGTTCGGCAGCAGCGCGACGACGTTGACGGCGGCCAGCGCGACTCCGAGTCCGGCGTCGGCGAGCAGCTCCTGCCGCCGCGGCGGGAGCGCGGCGACCCACGCGCCCAGCGACCGCGGAAGTCCGGCCAGCCGCGTGGCCATGGGGTTCACGATCTGATGGTACGGCCGACGGCCCGGACGGCGGATCATCCGCCAGGGGGATCCGGGCGCTGCGACTTATGGCGGAGACGCGGGGGGTTTCCCGCTGATCCCTGCGACCCGGAGCGGGGCCGGGAAATCGCCACAGCGCCCGATCCGCCGGGCGGCCCCATGTTCCCATGATGGACCTATGAACACGGTCAGCGGGGCCCAGGCCCCTGTATCAGCAGAACCGGACACGACCCGACGGGCCCGGCCGCCCTGGCTCGGCATCGCCGTGATCGCGGCGGCCGCGTTCGGCCTGGAGATGGCGGTCAGCGCCCGCTACGGCTACGCCCGCGATGAGCTCTACTTCCTCAGCGCCGGGCACCACCTGGCCTTCGGCTACGTCGACCAGCCGCCGCTCACCCCGCTAATGGCCCGGTTCGCGGCCGCGGCGGCCGGCAACACCCTGGCCGGGCTCCGGATTCTGCCCGCGCTCGGCCTGGTCGTGCTGGTGGTGGTCACGGCCGCGATGAGCCGTCAGCTCGGCGCGGGCCGGACCGGCCAGCTGCTCGCCGCGCTGGCCGCCGCGACCTGCGGGGAGTTCCTCGGCGCCATGCACGAGCTGACCACCACCGCACCCGACTTCGTGTTCTGGTCGGTCACCCTGCTGCTGGTCATGCGCCTGCTGGCCAGCGAGGATCCGCGGTGGTGGGTGGCCATCGGCGGCTGCGTCGGGATCGCCAGCGAGGCCAAGTGGAACATCGGCTTCCTGGCCGCCGCACTGGCGGCCGGCCTGGTCGCCGCCGATGCCCGCCGCCTGCTGCGCAGCCGCTACCTGCTGCTCGGCGGGGCGATCGCGGCGACCCTGGCCGCGCCGGACCTCGTCTGGCAGGCCCTGCACGGCTGGCCCAGCCTGGACGTGTTCCGCGCGCTGCAGGGCGCGGCCGGGCACAACCGGGCCGTCTTCTGGCCCGCGCAGATCCTCTACACCGGCCCGGCGGTGACCCCGGTCTGGGTGACCGGGGCGATCTGGTCGCTGCGCAGCCAGGCGGCCCGGCGCTTCCGGCCGGTGGCGATCGCCTGCGTCATCGCGATCGTGCTGCAGTTCGTGCTGGGCGGCAAGGCCTACTACCCGGGCGCGGCATACACGTTCTTGATCGCGGCCGGCGCGGTACCGCTCGAGCGCTGGCTGGCCGCCCGGCGCCCGATCGGGCCGGCCGCGCTAGCGCGCAAGGTCAGGCCCGCGACGGCGGTCGCCGCGGCCATGGTGGCCGGCGCGGTGCTGGCCGCGCCGGTTGCCCTGTCGGCGCTGCCCGCCCGGACGCTGCACACCGTGCCGCTGCAGAAGATCAACTACGACCTGGCCGAGACGATCGCCTGGCCGGGGCTGGCGGCGCTGGTCGCCCGGCAGTACCGGTCGCTGCCCGCCGTGCAACGGCAGCGAACCGCCATCGTGACCGGGAACTACGGCGAGGCGGGCGCGATCGACCGCTACGGGCCGGACCTGGCCCTGCCGCAGGCCTACAGCGGCGCCAACAACTTCTGGCTATGGGGGCCGCCGCCCGCGGGCGATGATGCGGTCATCGCGGTGAACGTCGACCCAGCCCTGCTGCGCCGCGAGTTCGCCCAGGTCCGCCTGGTGGCCACGTTCTGGAACGGTCTCGGGGTCAGCGACGACGAGCAGGGCGCGCAGATCTTCGTGGCCACCGGCCTGCGGTCGTCCTGGGCGCGGGCCTGGCCCGCCTTCCGCAACTATTCCTGAGCGCTTGTAACCTATGGCCATGAGACCTGGGGTCATGAACCGGTACAAGCCCAGCAGCGAGGCCGAGCAGAGCTACGCGGCCGACCTGGCGCTCGCGGGACGGCACGCGGAACTGCTCAACGCGGCGGGCGAGGCCGAGACCGAGTTCCGGCAGGCTCAGGCGCGTCGCGCACCCGACGCCGAGCTACGCCGGCTGGCCCTGGCTCTGGACTCCGCGCTGACCGACGCCATGCGCGCGGCCTTCGCGGTGCAGCGCGCGGAGATCGGCCCGCGCGGCTACGACGACCGCATCTACCGGCGCAAGGCCAAGGCCAAGCCGCACATCCACGCGCTGACCGCCGACGCCGAGCGCCTGCTCACGCTGCGCGAAACCCATCGCCTCAACGACATCCCGGCGGTGGCGTTCGAGCCCAGTCCGCTGGCGGCTCAGGTCACCAAGGCCTGAGCTTCTCTCACCCTCCAAGAATTCTTACCCCGGCCGCGGTGAACCTCCCGGGGGGCTGCGACGTCTCCAGATAGAGGGGACCATCCGGCCGCGGCTTGACGGTCTGCGGAAGTGCATACACAGCAATCGATTGTTGCAATCAGGCGTGTCGCTTGCGCCATAGATCGGGAGGGAGCACAGTTGGTCTAGGCCAGTACTCTGGCCGGGCGGGTAAAGTGGTCTAGGCCACTTGGCCGGGAGGCCGCAAAACTACATAGAAGTACTCTATAGTTTCACTCAGTAGAGCCAAGTAGTCACAACTAGTAGTCAATCTGTGCCAGACAGAAACTAGCGGAACGCTACAGATGGCCAGTGCGAAAACGATTCGCCCGAGCCATATAACGATCGCGAGAGCTGCGGCACACTAGCAACTGTTCAAGAACACACATGATGAATCAACCAGGAGGCACTGATATGTGCCCACACTCGCCGCCCTGTCCGGAGGCGTCAGCCCCGGACCGCGAAGCGGCGCACACCGTCGTCAGCCACCCCGAGCAGGGCTGGAGCCTGCTCTGCAACGGCATTGTTATCTTCGACGACACGGGGGAACTCCTGCCGGACGGCGCGTCCATCGCTCCGCACCGGCCCACGGACTGGGCCTTCGACCGCCCGGCCCGAGTCGTGCCGCCGCACAGCGGGCAGGCGCCGGCGGCGTTATCCGCCACCGGCGGCGCCGAGCAGGGTGCCTGGTCGGACGACCCCTTTTGCTATCTCTTAGTTGAAACCCTCGAGCGCAGCACGCCGGGCAGCCAGTCGGTCACAGCCCCGGCGATGACGGCGCGGTGACCCCTCAGCGCGTGCGTCTCCCCCGGCACCACCACGACCCGGTCCGCGGCGCGGACCCCGGGAATCCCGAACGGGTCGCGCTCCCCGTTGACCACAAGTACCGCGGCCCCGCCCGCCCGCGCAGCCCGCAACTCGGCCAGTCGGCTCTGTCCCCTCGGGCCCGGCGGCTGGAGCGGGAACGCCAGCGCGATCACGGCCCGGGCGCCGACCGCGGCCGCCGTACGGCACGCCACCCGGGCGCCGTTGCTCCGCCCGCCCTGGACGAGCGGGACGCCGGGAACGAGGCCGGCCAGCGCGGCCACGATCTCGGCCCAGGCGGCGTCCTGGCGTTCGGGCGAGCCGGGCGCGCGTGCCCCCTTGACCCGGTACGGCTGGGTCACCCGGGCGACCAGCCCGCCGAGCCCGAGCGCGGCGTCGCGGACGGCCAGCAGGTCGGGCGAGCCCGGGCTGCCGCCCGCCCCGTGCGTGAGCACGAGCAGGAACCGGACCGTATCGAGCGCAGCCTGGCCGTCCGCGTCCAGCTCGGCCTGGGCCGGGATCTGCAGGTCAAGCCCGACCTGGGCCGGGATCTGCGGGTCAAGCTCGGCCTGGGCGACCCCGCTGCTGGTCATGATCTCCACTGCGCCCCCTGCCCGCGACCTTGTCGCGCAGGTCGAGCGTATAGTCGCGGCGCGGATGTCCGGGACAGGCCTACCGCCTCGACGTCCCAGGTGAAGCACGCGTCGTGACGAGGGCGCTGAACCGAGAGGAGCGATCATGAAGTACATGATCTTGGTGTACGGCTCGCAGCAGGACTACGACTCCATGGCCGGAAAGGCCGCGGACGGCAAGCCGGCCTGGTCCGCGGAGGACTTCGCCGCGCTGGGTGGATTCATGGAGTCGTTCGCCAAGGATCTGGCCGAATCCGGCGAGCTGGTGGAGACGCGAGGGCTGACCGCCCCGGTCCACACCCGGCGGATCCAGCTGCGCAACGATGTCCCGGTCGTGACCGACGGGCCGTACGCCGAGACCCAGGAGGTCCTGGCCGGCTACTGGATCGTGGACTGCGACAGCTTCGACCGGGCCACCGAGATCGCCGCCCGGCTGACCCGGGTTCCCGGACCGCGGCACATCGGGGAGAACGAAGTGATCGACATCCGGCCGATCGCCGAGTCCCGCCACGAGCTGGACCTCTGAGCCGCGAGCCCGGCCGGCCATGCCAGGAACCGAGGTCGAGGACCTGCTGCGCGAGCTGGCGCCGCAGGTCCTCGGCGCGGTGGTCCGGCGGTACGGGCACTTCGAGGAGGCCGAGGACGCCACCCAGGAGGCGCTGATCGCGGCGGCCGCACAGTGGCCGGCGCAGGGCCTCCCCGAGAACCCGCGCGGCTGGCTGATCAGGGTCGCCTCGCGCAGGCTCACCGATCTGCTGCGGGCCGATCAGGCCCGTCAGCGCCGCGAGGACACCGTGGCCCGCTGGGAGCTGCCCGACCACTGGCTGGCCCCGGCGGCCGACCGGACGCCCGCGGACCACGACGACACACTGATCCTGCTGTTCATGTGCTGCCACCCCGCCCTGACCCCGGCCTCGCAGATCGCGCTGACCCTCCGCGCGGTCGGCGGCCTGGCCACCGCGGAGATCGCCCGGGCGTTCCTGGTTCCCGAGGCGACCATGACCCGGCGGATCACCCGGGCCAAGCAGCAGATCAAGGCCAGCGCGGTGCCGTTCCGGCTGCCCGCCGGCGGCGAACGCGCCGGACGACTCGCGGCGGTCCTGCACGTGCTCTACCTGATCTTCACCGAGGGCTACGCCAGCACGTCCGGGCCGAGCCTGCACCGCACCGAGCTGGCCGTCGAGGCGATCCGGCTGGCCCGGCTCGTGCACCGGCTGCTCCCGCAAGACGGCGAGGTGGCCGGGTTGCTCGCGCTCATGCTGCTGACCGACGCGCGCCGGCCGGCGCGCACCGGCCCGCACGGCGAGCTGATCCCCCTGGCCGAACAGGACCGGAGCCTATGGCACACCGCCCAGATCGCCGAGGGCGTGGACCTGATCACCACCGCCCTGGCCCGCGGCCCGGCCGGCGCCTACCAGCTGCAAGCGGCCATCGCCGCGCTCTACGACGAGGCGCCGAGCGCCGACGCGACCGACTGGCCGCAGATCGTGGCCCTGTACGAGCTGCTCCTGCGGCTCTCGGACAATCCGGTCGTGCGGCTGAATCACGCGGTCGCGGTGGCCATGGTGCGCGGCCCGCGGGCGGGGCTCGAACTCCTGGCCGGGCTCGGCGCCGACGAGCGGCTGGCCGGGGACCACCGGCTGCCCGCGGCCAGCGCGCACCTGCTGGAAATGGCCGGCGAACACGACGCGGCCCGCGCCGCCTACCTCACCGCGGCGCAGCGGACGAGCAACCTCCCGCAGCAGCGCTACCTGCACGCGCGGGCCGCCCGCCTGACCGGGACCGGGACCGGTGAGTGAGGCGGCCCGGACTTCAGGGTAGGCGGTGGGGAAGACCTCCTAGCGGAAGGGATTTCCCATGGCGGACAACATCTACTCGGTCACCGAGATCGTCGGCTCCTCGACTGAGGGCATCGACGACGCGATCACCGGGGCGGTCAGCCGCGCGTCCAAGACCCTGCACAACCTGGACTGGTTCGAGGTGACCGGGATGCGGGGGCGCATCGAGGACGACGGGCGCTGTCACTTCCAGGTCACCCTGAAGGTCGGCTTCCGGCTCGACGAGCATCCGGCCTGACCGCCAATCTTCTCGGGCGGGGTCCTAGGACCACCGGCCCGGGCCTGCCGGGACGCGCGGCCGATGTGCGCGCAGGGCGAGCCGCCTAATGTGAGCAACATGAAGGGTCCGGCGGTCGAGGGTGCGGGTGGCGGCGGGCTGATGGTCCCGCAGCGCCGGGCGATGACCGTCGGCTTGGTCCTGACGGTGACCTTTGTGGCGTCCGAGGCGCTGGCGGTGGTAACCGTCATGCCGGTGGTGGCCCGTGACCTCGGCGGCCTGCGCCTGTACGGCTGGGTGTTCAGCGGGTTCATGCTGGGCAGCGTGATCGGCATCGTGGCGGCCGGCCGGGAGGCCGACCGGCGCGGGCCGGCGGTCCCGTTCGTGGCCGGGGTGGCGTTGTTCGGGTCCGGCCTGGCCCTGGCGGGCCTGGCTCCCTCGATGGACGTGCTGGTCGCGGGCCGGGTGCTGCAGGGCCTGGGAGCCGGCGCGGCGCCCTCGGTGGCCTACGCCGTGATCGGCCGCACACTGCCCGGGCCGCTGCGGGCTCGCATGATGGCAGTGCTGTCCACCGCCTGGGTTGCGCCGGGGCTGGCCGGACCCGCGATCAGCGCCGAGGTGGCACGGTTGTTCGGCTGGCGGTGGGTGTTCCTGGGCCTGCTGCCGATCGTCGCGGTGGCCGCCTCGATCGCGGTGCCGGCCCTGATCCGGCTCGGACCGCCTGCGGCCGGCGGCGGCCAGGAGCACCGGATGATCGACGGGCTGCGCACCGCGGCGGGCGCCGCCCTGATCCTGGCCGGCCTGACGCTGGCGGCCGGCTCGGGCGGGGGGAACCGTCTCGGCGCCGCCCTGGGCGGCCTGGGCGTGATCGCGGCGGGCGGGATCCTCGGGCTGCCCGCGCTGCGGCGGCTGGTCCCGGCCGGAACGCTGACCGCGCAGGCTGGGCTGCCCGTCACCATCCTCAGCCGGGGCCTGCTGACGTTCACGTTCTTCGGCGCGGACGCCTATGTGACGCTGGCCCTGACCACGGTCCGCCACCGGACCCCGGTCGTGGCGGGCATCGCGGTCACCGGGGCCACGGTGGCCTGGACGGTCGGCGCCTGGGTCCAGGCCCGGCTGAGCGAGAGCTGGGAGGGACGCCGCCTGGTCCGCAGTGGCCTGGTCGTCATCCTGGCCGGCATCGCCGGGATGGCCCTGGTCCTGCGGCCCGGCGTGCCGGTAGCAGTGGGTCTGGCCTCCTGGACCGTAGCCGGCCTGGGGATGGGCCTGGCCTATGCGCCGATTTCGCTGATGATGCTGCAGAAGGCGCCGCCCGGCCAGGAAGGCCGGGTGTCAGCGTCGCTGAACCTGGCCGACGTGCTCGGCGACGCGATCGGCATCGGCGTGGGCGGCGCGGCGGTGGCCGCCGCGGCCGGACATGACCTGCCCGCCGGCCTCACCGCCGCCTTCGGTATCGCGGCAGTGGTGGGCCTGGCCGCGCTGGCCGTTACCCGCCGCCTGCCGGGTGGTACGACGTCGGCGCCCGAGCCGTCGGTCGCGGAACAGGCTGTAGTCAGGAACCAAGGATCTTCTTGAGGAACTGGCCGGTGTAGCTCTCCTCGACGGCGGCGACCTGCTCCGGCGACCCGGTCGCGACCACCGTCCCGCCGCCCGCGCCGCCCTCGGGCCCGAGGTCGATGACCCAGTCAGCGGTCTTGATGACGTCCAGGTTGTGCTCGATCACGATCACCGTGTTACCCGTCTCGACCAGCCGGTTCAGCACGCCGAGCAGTTTGCGGATGTCTTCGAAGTGCAGCCCGGTGGTCGGCTCGTCCAGCACGTAGATGGTGCGGCCGGTGGCCCGGCGCTGCAGCTCGGAGGCGAGCTTGACCCGCTGCGCCTCGCCGCCGGACAAGGTGGGAGCGGGCTGGCCCAGCCGGACGTAGCCCAGGCCCACGTCGACCAGCGTCTTCAGGTGCCGGTGGATGGCGGGAACCGCCTCGAAGAACTCGGCCGCCTCCTCGATCGGCATGTCCAGGACCTCGGCGATCGTCTTGCCCTTGAAGTGCACCTGCAGGGTGTCGGTGTTGTACCGGGCCCCGTGGCAGACCTCGCACGGCACGTAGACGTCGGGCAGGAACTGCATCTCGATCTTGATCGTGCCGTCCCCGGAGCAGGCCTCGCACCGCCCGCCCTTGACGTTGAACGAGAACCGGCCCGGCTGGTAGCCGCGGATCTTCGCCTCGGTGGTCGCCGCGAACAGCTTCCGCACGTGGTCGAACACGCCGGTATAGGTGGCCGGGTTGGACCGGGGGGTGCGCCCGATCGGGCCTTGATCAACGTGGACCACCTTGTCCAGGTGCTGGATCCCGGTGACCCGGACGTGCTTGCCCGGCACCGTCCTGGCCCCGTTCAGCTCGCGGGCCAGCGCCTTGTACAAGATGTCGTTGACCAGGGTCGACTTGCCCGAGCCCGACACCCCGGTGACCGCCACGAGGCAGCCGAGCGGGAACGCCACGTCCACGCCGCGCAGGTTGTGCTCGCTGGCGCCCTTGACCGCGACCTCACGCTTGGCGTTGCGCGGCCGCCGGGTGATCGGCACCGGGATAGCCTCCCGGCCCGACAGGTAGGCACCGGTCAGCGAGTCACGGCTGGCCAGCAGGTCCTCGACGGTCCCGGAGACCACGATGTTGCCGCCGTGCTCGCCGGCCCGCGGCCCGATATCCACGATCCAGTCCGCGGCCCTGATCGTGTCCTCGTCGTGCTCGACGACGATCAGCGTGTTGCCCAGGTTGCGCAGCCGCAGCAGCGTCTCGAGCAACCGGTGGTTGTCCCGCTGGTGCAGCCCGATGGACGGCTCGTCCAGCACGTAGAGCACCCCGACCAGTCCCGATCCGATCTGGGTGGCCAGCCTGATCCGCTGGGCCTCGCCGCCCGCCAGCGTGGCCGACGCGCGGTCCAGGGTCAGGTAGTCGAGCCCGACGTCGAGCAGGAAACCCATCCGGGCGTTGACTTCCTTCACGATCCGCTGGGCGATCTGCTGGTCGCGGTCGGACAGCTCCAGGGTGAGCAGCAGCTTGGCCAGCTCGCCGACGGGCAGCGCGCACAGCTCGGCGATCGACCGGCCGTCCACCGTGACCGCGAGCGACACCGGCTTGAGCCGGGCGCCGCCGCAGGACGGGCACGGTACCTCGCGCATGTACCCGGCGAACTTCTCCCGGCTCGAGTCCGACTCGGCTTCGGCGTGCCGTCGCTCGACCCACGGGATCACGCCCTCGAACGTCGTGTAGTACGAACGCTCCCGGCCGTACCGGTTCCGGTACCTGACGTGGACCTGGCCGTCGTAACCGCGCAGCAGGGCCTGCCGGGCGGCGCTGGGCAGCTTGGCCCAGGGCGTGTCCATCCGGAACCCGACCGTCTCGCCGAGCGCCTGGATCAGCCGTTCGAAGTAGTCGCTGAGGTGGCCGCTGCTCCACGGCGAGAGCGCGCCGTCGTTCAGCGACTTGCTCTCGTCCGGGACGATGAGCTCCGGGTCGACCTCCAGCTTGGTACCCAGCCCGGTGCAGTCCGGGCACGCGCCCCACGGCGAGTTGAACGAGAACGAGCGCGGTTCGAGCTCGTCGAAGGACAGGTCGTCGTACAGGCACGCCAGGTGCTCGGAGTACATCCGCTCGCGATGCTGGTCGGTGTCCGGCAGGTCGATGAAGTCGAGGATGACCACCCCGCCGGACAGGCCGAGCGCGGTCTCCACCGAGTCGGTCAGCCGGCGCCGCGCGGTGTCCTTGACCGCGAGCCGGTCGACGATCACCTCGATGTCGTGCTTCTCGTACTTCTTCAGGGCGGGCAGCTGGCCGGCCAGCGCCTCGTCCAGCCGGACGATGGTGCCGTCCACCCGGGCCCGGGAATAGCCCTTGGTCTGCAGTTCGCGCAGCAGCTCGCCGTACTCGCCCTTGCGCCCGCGCACCACCGGCGCGAGGACCTGGAACCTGGTCCCCTCCTCCAGCTCCATCACCCGGTCCACGATCTGCTGCGGGGTCTGCCGCGCGATCGGCCGCCCGCAGATCGGGCAGTGCGGCTTGCCGATCCTGGCGTACAGCAGGCGCAGGTAGTCGTAGACCTCGGTGATCGTGCCCACCGTGGAGCGCGGGTTGCGGCTCGCGGACTTCTGGTCGATGGAGACCGCGGGCGACAGCCCGTCGATGAAGTCGACGTCGGGCTTGTCCATCTGGCCGAGAAACTGCCGGGCGTAGGCGGACAGCGACTCGACGTACCGGCGCTGGCCCTCGGCGAAGATGGTGTCAAAGGCTAGGCTGGACTTGCCCGAGCCGGACAGCCCGGTGAACACGATCATGGCGTCCCGCGGCAGGTCCAGCGAGACGTCCTTCAGGTTGTGCTCGCGGGCGCCGCGAACGACGAGCCGGTCAGCCACTGCGCCTCTTCTCTCCAAGCTCAGGGAAACGGGTACACGGATCGCTTGGCGATGGTAGCCGGGGGGTCTGACATTTTGCGTCGCCTGCGCCCGGGCTCTGCCCCGTCCAACTGAGAAGCACCAAATCGACCGCCGTTATGCCCGCCCCGCTCCCTCCACGATAGCGCCCGGCCTGGCAGCGTGCCGCTAGAAATCGGCGCTGGTGCCGGCGCCCAGCCGGGCGGCCTCCTGGTAGAGGTAGGCGGCCGCGGCCAGGTCCTCGGCGGCCAGGCCGAGCGACTCGAACACGGTGATCTCGTCGTCGCCGGATCGCCCGGTCGCGGTGCCGGTGAGCAGCTCGCCGAGCTCGGCCCGGACCGGGTTGTCCGCGCCCTCGGCCGCGGCCAGCAGGAAGTCCCCGGACTCGTTGCTGACCGACTCGCGGCTGTCGGCGAACACGGCCGCCTCGGCCATGGTCGCGGTGTCGAGCTCCCGGTCGCGGGGCAGGCACGCGCCGACCGCGTTGACGTGCGTTCCCGCCGCCAGCCACTCGCGGCGCAGCACCGGCTGCTTCGCGTTGGTCGCGGTGACCACGATGCCGGCCCCGTCGAGCGCCTCGGGTACCGAGCCGGTGGCGGTGACCGGGACGTTCAGCTGTCCGGTCAGCTCGGCGGCGACCTCGCGGGCCCGGGCCGGATCGCGCCCGGTGATGCGGATCCCGGTGAGGGCCCGGGTCGCGGCCAGGGCGTGCGCGTGCGCCTGGCCCTGGACGCCGGTGCCGACGATGGCTACCTCGGCCGCGGCGGGCCGGGCCAGGAGATCGGTGGCGACGGCGGAGACCGCCGCGGTGCGGATCTCGGTGACCGCCGACGCGTTGACCATGGCCAGCGGCTCCCCGGTGTCGGCGGCGAACAGCAGGACCCCGCCCTGGTGGGCGTCCTTGCCGATGGCCGGGTTGCCGGGGGTGATGCAGATCGCCTTGAGCCCGTAGCCGGCCGGGGAGTAGGCGGGCATCAGGCCCATGAAGCCCGCGGCGTCCCTGGGCATGACCACCGTGCGCAGCGGCTGCTGGATCTGGCCGCGGGCCAGGTCGGCCAGCGCCTGGCGCATCACGTCCGCGCATTCGCGGTATCCGAGCAGCTCACGCACGTGGTGACCGGCCAGGACGAGGATCTTCACGCGGCGCTCCAGATCGTTGCGGCGAAACCATGGGCGGCGGGAACCCGGCTCGGGGCAAGTGGCCAGGTCCGTTCGGTATAAGTTTTGAAGGTGACTTACTCGGGAGAGGTTCATGTCGGCGGCCCGCCGGACACTCGTGAGATCGACGGCCTGACCGTGACCAAGATATCGGTGGGCCCGATGGACAACAACGCCTACCTGCTGCGCTGCGCCAGCACGGGCCAGGGCTTGCTCATCGACGCGGCCAACGAGGCGGGCCGGCTGATCGAGATGATCGGGGACACCCCGGTCGGCACGATCGTCACCACGCACCGGCACGCCGACCACTGGCAGGCGCTGCCGGAGGTGCAGACGCGGACCGGCGCGGTGGTGGTCGCGCACCCGGCGGACGCGGACGAGCTTCCGGTCCAGGTCGGCCACCGGGCCGGGCACGGCGAGGTGCTGACCTTCGGCGACTGCGCGGTGTCCCTGATCCACCTGCGCGGGCACACGCCGGGCAGCCTGGCCGTGCTCTACGACGCGGGCGGCCGCCTGTCGGGCTCGCCGCACGTGTTCACCGGGGACTCGCTGTTCCCCGGCGGCGTGGGCAAGACCAACTCCCCCGCGAACTTCACGTCACTGCTCACCGACGTGAGCGAACGGCTGTTCGGCCCGCTGCCGGACGCGACCTGGGTGTATCCCGGGCACGGCAACGACACCACCCTCGGCACCGAGCGGCCGCACCTGGACGAGTGGCGCGCCCGCGGCTGGTGAGCTTAGACGCGGCGTTTGAGGCGGCTGGGCCGCGGCGGCATGGGTTCGGCCGGGTCACTGGCCCGGACCACCCCGGCCTGCAGCCGGCCGAGGACCATCGCCCAGGCGCCCGCCATGAACTCCGCCTGGGCGGGCGTGTCGACGATCTGGTGCACCTCGACGTACGCGCCCTGCGGGTGGGCCCGGATCCGCAGGTAGCCGGTCATCTCGCCGCCCGGCACGGGCATGTTGTCGTCCTCGAAGTCCCAGCGCATCACGATCAGCTCGGGCGGGCAGACCAGTTCGTAGCGGCCGCGCACGTTCGTGCCCCACTCCATGGTGGCGGCGAACCGGCCGTCCTCGATCGAGACCGGCACGCCCAGCCAGCGCGAGTACACGACCGGATCGGTGAACGCGGTGAAGGTCACCACCGGGCTGGTGCCGACCACCGTGGCGGCGACCACCACCGGCGTGGTGCGCACGTCCGGGACCCGGCCGGGGTCGCGCGGGTCGGCGTCGGCGTTCACCCACTTGCCGGGGCTGGCCAGGGCCCCGTGCAGCCCGCGCAGGGCCTCGGGCCGGGCGCGGTAGCGGCGCGAGGTGCCGACGGCGGTGGCCGCGGCCAGGCCCGCCTCACGCAGCACGGCCAGGTGCTGGGAGATGGTCGGCTTGGTCACCGGGAAGGCGGCGGCGATCTCCCCCGCGGACAGCTCGCGATCCCAGATCAGGCTCAAGATCTCACGCCGGACCGGCGAGGCCAGCGCCGCCAGCACTTTCTGGATGTCGCGCACAGTGTTCCTACTATACGATTGCCGGGTAATTCGGCACTCAGCTAATTTGGCTTTGACCGAACAAACGGGGAGGATCCGATGGATATCTGGCCGGTGATCCACGACCAGCGCAAGGCGCTGGCCGCTGACCTGAAGGGCCGCGGCGGCGAGGAGTGGGCCATGCCTTCGCTGTGCAGCCAGTGGACCGTGCGTGACGTGCTCGCCCATATGACCTCGGCCGCGACGCTGACGCCGCCGGCCTTCTTCGGCAAGCTGATCGGGTCTGGGTTCAACTTCGAGAAGGTGCAGGCCAGCGGGATAGCCGCGAACCGCGGTTCGTCGCCCGCCGACACCATGGCCCGCTTCGAGGCGGTGCTGACCTCGGTCAAGCACCCGCCGGGCCCGGCCGACACCTGGCTCGGCGAGACGATCGTGCACGCCGAGGACATCCGCCGTCCGCTCGGGATCGTGCACCACTACCCGACCGACGCCGTGGTCCAGGTGGCCAGCTTCTACCAGGGCTCGAACCTGCTGATCGGCAGCAAGCGCCGGATCGAGGGGCTGACCTTGCGCGCCACCGACGCCGACTGGTCGCACGGCACCGGACCCGAGGTCGCGGGCCCGATCCTGTCCCTGGTCCAGGCCATGACCGGGCGCAAGGCGCCAATCGACGACCTCACCGGCGAGGGTGTGGCGACCCTGCGTTCCCGGTCTTAGTGCTCGCGGTCTTGGTGCTCGCGGTGACCGCGGGCCCGCCGCGGCTGAACAGGGGGACGAAGATATGGGCCAGGGGGCCGATACAGACCGCGTAGACGACGGTGCCGACGCCGACCGTGCCGCCGAGCAGCCAGCCGACCAGCAGGACGGTGGCCTCGATCGCGGTCCGCACCACGCGCAGTGAGTGGCCGCGGGCCGCGAAGCCGGTCATCAGCCCGTCGCGCGGCCCCGGCCCGAGGCCCGCGCCGATGTACAGGCCGGTGGCCACGCCGTTCAGGGCCACGCCCGAGACCATCACCGCGGCGCGGACCGGCAGCGAGTGCGGCGGCGCGGCCAGGGCCAGCATCGCGTCGATGACGGTGCCGATCACGATCACGTTGCACAGCGTGCCGAGGCCGGGCCGCTGCCGCAGCGGGATCCACGCCAGCAGCACCAGCGCGCCCACGATGATCGCCCAGGTCCCGGTGGGGATCCCGGTGCGCCGTGACAGCCCCTGGTGCAAAACATCCCACGGGTCCACGCCCAGCCCGGCCAGCAGCAGCATCGAGTCGCTGATCCCGTACAGCAGGAGCCCAGCGAACAACTGCAGGAGACGGCGTGGCATGCCACTCAGGATGCCAATATTGGCTCCTTGCGAGTAGTGCCAGTTCGGATCTCTTTGGCTTTATCTGGCGATACTCCGCGGATCGAAGGCGGCCCGGATCCGGGTGATCTTGCCGTTCTCGACGTGCATCCAGTTCGCCACCGGCACCGGGTCGGCCACCGAGGTGAGCATGTCGTACCAGGTCAGGACGTCGTCGGATCCGGCGGTGAAGACCTCACGGACCTCGATGCCGGTCATGATCTGAGCCAGGCCCTGCAGGCCGCGCAGGCACTCGTCGGGGCCCTTGGCCTGTCCCATCGGCCCGGTGAAGGTCACGTCGTCGGCCAGCACCGTCCGCAGCCGGGCGAAGTCCCTGGCCCGCCAGGCGTCGAAGTAGGTCGCGGCCGCGGTGGCCGCACTGTCGTCGTGAGTCATGTCTCTAGCCTGCCAGCCGGGTCTGGCCAGGGCGCGGCGGTACCGGACCTCGGTGACCCCGCCGAGGTCATCGAGCAGGTGGCGGCCGTCGTCCGGAACGAACCCGGCGCGCGCGTAGAAGCGCCGGGCGCGGACGTTGGCCTCGAGCACCCACAGCGTGATGGTCGTGTACCCGGCCGCGCGGACCTTGGCCAGCACCCGGTCCATCAGGGCCCGCCCGGTGCCCGTCGACCACCAGGCGGGGTGGACGTAGAGCGCGTAGAGTTCGGCGACCTCGTGCTCCGAACCCGCCGGGGTCAGCGGGTATGGCCACGGCATGTCCAGCACATCGCGCTCGGGCCCGTACGCCGCGTAGCCGACGATCCCGTCGTGCACCGCGGCGATCATCCGCTGCCAGGGCCGGGTGCGGAACGACTGCCGGATGCGGGCGCCGCCGTCGGGAGCCGTGGCCCGGTCCAGGATCGCGGGGGCGATGATGCCGTCGTAGGCGGCCTGCCAGCTATCTCGCATCACGGCTTCGATCTGCGCCGCGTCCACTGAGGAGGCGGATCGGATCACCACCATCGGGACAAATTAGCGAATGCGCAGCGCGAGGAAGAAGTCCACCTGGTCATCCAGGCAGGACAGGTCGCGCCCGGTCAGCTCCTCGATCCGCCTGATCCGGTACCGCACCGTGTTCACGTGGACGTACATGCGCGCCGCGCACGCGTTCCAGGAACCCGAGCAGGCCAGGAACTCGCGCAGGGTGGGCAGCAGCTCGGCCCGGTGCCGCTCGTCGTAGGCCAGCAGCGGGCCCAGCAAGCGGTCCCGGAACGAGCGCAGTACGCTGCCCGGCACGCTGGCCAGCAACAGCTCGTGCGAGGCCACCTCGTCGCTGGTCACCACGCAGACGGCGGGCACCGGGGCCGGGGCGGCGGCGGCCGCGCGGATCGCGGCGAGCCGCCGGGCGCTCTGCGCCTCGTGCAGCGCGCCGGCCAGCGCGGCCACGCCCTCGGCGGGTGCGCTGATGCCCGCGATGAGCCTGATCCGGGACCGGTCGGACTCCAGGACCGGCTGGGCGTCGCGCAGCCGGGCGGCGAACGCGTGCGCCGCCGGGCTGTCGCTGGGGCCGGGCGGCAGCGGGATGAGGGCCACGATCTGATCGCCGGCGGCGGCCACGACGGCGCCCTCGGCGTGCGAGATGACCAGTTCCCCGGCCAGGTCGCAGCGCCAGCGCTCGGCGTTCGGGCCGGTCATCCGGTCGGCCTCCGCGCTCATCGCGGCGACCAGGTACCGCCCCTCCGGCGGCATCCCGGCCGCGCGCATCAGCGAGGCGATCTCGGCCGGGGTCGCGCCGATTCCCGGGCTCTCACCGCCCTCGGCGGCGAGCATGGTGATGATCGCCTCGGCCAGCTTGCGATCTCCGGCTCGCCCGGCGTCCAGCCGGGCCCGCTCCAGGGCCGCGTCGGCGGCCAGTTCGGCCACGGATTCGCGCAGCTCGTGGTTCAAGGGGTCCCAGTCCTGCTCGTGCCCGGCGCAGGCGAGGAACCAGCTGGTGATCCTCGGCTCGCCGCCCACGGCGAACAGCGAGTACTTGCCGTCACCCGCCGGGAGGCCCTGCGGACCGCTGACCTTGACCGTGGCGGGCAGCCGGTCGGCCTTGAGGTATTCCCCGGCCAGCCGGAGCGCGAGCGGCTCCGGCAGGGACGGCCCGGTTCCGCCGACAAGCCGGCCCGTCGCGGTGAGCAGCCAGCATTCGGCGCCGACCTCGCGGCCCATCAGCCGGAACATCGCGTCCAGGCCGGCCCCCTCGGCCACCGCGGACAGCAGCAGCCGGCGTCGGCCAAGGACCCGGGTCATGGCCGTGGCCCGGTCGCCGTTCAGGCGGCGGCCTACCTCCTCGGTGACGGCCGCGAACGAGGTCTCGGCGGGCACCGCGAGCAGGGTGATGCCGTGCCGCCCGCAGGCCTCGATCAACTCGGGTTTCACGTCGCCGAGCGCCTCCCCGGCACCGAGCACTCCGGCGCCGGCGCGCGCCAGGGCCCGGACGAAGAGGTCCGCGTCGCCCGGCTCCCGGCACCAGATCATGCCGGTCAGCACCAGGTCACCCTGGGTCAGGTAGCGGCTGGGATCGGGCAGGTCGGTGGTGTAGACGTGGCGGATCACGCGGTCTATTCCGGAGACGTCGGTCAGCAGCCTGAGTCCGAGGCCGGGCACGTCGAGCAAGTCCCGCACTCGCACAGGGATCACCTCCCGCGGACGAACCCCTTCTCGCGCACCCTACCGTCCCGTTTAGCGAAAGCTACAAAACGGCTGGAGCCAGGTTAGCGGTGTTTGATTCGATAGGCGGCTATCACGGGCGCAGGACCGGCTGATTGGATGATCGCGTGGTGAGCACCGACCCGCAGGCCGGCACGCTGGCGGCGTTCAACGCGGCCCCGCGCGAGGCCGCCGAACGGGACGTTCTGGCGTGCTGTGAGTCCAGATCGTTCGCCCGCCAGATCGTCGGCGGCCGCCCGTATCCGGACCCGGCCGCCCTGCAGGACGCGGCGACCGCCGCGTTTGAGGCGTTGAGCTGGGACGATATCGTCGAGGCTATGAACGGCCATCCACGTATCGGAGACCGGGTGCGGGCCGGCGGGTGGTCGGCGGCCGAGCAGTCGGGCGCCGCGGCGGCCGGCGACACGGTGCGGCAGGGGCTGCTTGACGGGAACGTGGCCTACGAGGAACGGTTCGGCCATGTGTTCCTGGTCTGCGCCAGCGGCCTGTCCGGCCAGGACATGCTGGACCAGCTGCGGACCAGGCTGGGCCACGACCCGCAGGCCGAACGGGCCGTGGTGCGCGCCGAGCTGCTGAAGATCACCCGGCTGCGGCTCGCCAAGTTGCTGGGCCTATGACACCGGTGCCAGCAGGGTCCCTGTCCCTGTCCACGCACGTCCTGGACGCGACGACCGGGCGGCCCGCGGCTGGCGTGCCGGTCCGGCTCGAGCACCGCGACCCGGACGGGTGGTCCCCGGCCGGCGCCGGGCAGACCGACGCGGACGGGCGGCTGCGCCTGGAGGGCGGTCCCGGTTTCCAGGCCGGCGTGTACCGGATCACGTTCGGCAGCGGGGCGTACTTCGAGGCGCGCGGAACCGCGTCGTTCTACCCGGAGGTAACGGTGACCTTCAAGATGACCGGCGAGGCCGGGCACTACCACGTGCCGCTGCTGCTCAGCCCGTTCGCGTACTCCACCTACCGGGGAAGCTGAGTCCACCCGACATGGCGCTCGCCACAGATCCGCAACCGGGGCACGGCGGCCCGCTGGTGATCGAGAACTGCGCGATCGCCACCATGGACGGGCCGCGGCATGACGACACCGGCGCCGAGCATCGCAGCGGCCACATCGTGGTCAGCGGCGGCCGGATCACCGCCGTGGGCGAGGGCTCCGCGCCGGCCGACGCCGCCGCCGGGGCGCGCCGGATCGACGGGACCGGCTGCCTGGCCACGCCGGGCCTGATCAACACCCACCATCACCTCTACCAGTGGCTCACCCAGGGCCGGGCGCAGCAGTCGTCCCTGTTCGACTGGCTGACCGAGCTGTACCCGGTCTGGGCCAGGATCGACGCCGCGCAGGTGCACGCGGCGGCCACGGCGGGACTGGGGTGGCTGGCCCTGTCCGGCTATACCACGAGCACCGACCACCACTACATCTTCCCGTCCGGGGACCGAGGCGTGCTCGAGGCGGAGATCACCGCCGCGGCCGGCGTCGGGCTGCGCTTCCATCCGTGCCGGGGATCGATGGACCACGGCCGGTCCGCCGGAGGGCTGCCGCCGGACACGGTCCTCGAGGACCCCGACGAAGCGCTCGCCGCGACCGCCGAGGCGGTCCGCCGGTTCCACGACCCGTCCCCCAGCGCCATGGTGCGGGTCGCGGTGGCGCCCTGCTCGCCGTTCTCGGTGAGCTCCCGGCTCATGCGCGAGATGGCCGAGCTCGCCCGCGGCCTCGGCGTCCGGCTGCACACGCACCTGGCCGAGACCCGCGAGGAGGACGCGTACTGCCGGCAGACACGAGCCCGGACCCCGGCCGAGTACGCCGACGAGCTCGGCTGGCTCGGCGAGGACGTCTGGCTGGCGCATTGCGTGCACCTGGACGAGCCGGCCGTGAAGCGGTTCGCCGTGACCGGCACGTCGGTGGCTCACTGCCCCACCTCGAACGCCCGGCTGGGCGCGGGCATCGCCCCGGTCCGTCAGCTGCTGCGGGCCGGCGTCCCGGTCGGCCTGGGCGTCGACGGGTCCGCGTCGAGCGAGGGCACCACCCTGGCCGGCGAGCTGCACCAGGCCCTGCTCGTGGCCAGGGTCAGGGACGAGCACGGGCCGGCCGCCCTGAGCGCGCGGCAGGCCCTGTGGCTGGGCACCCGCGGTGGCGCGGCCTGCCTGGGCCGGACCGGCGAAATCGGCGCGCTGCGGCCGGGCATGCTGGCCGACGTCGCGCTGTGGCGCGTCGACACGCTCGCGCATGACGCCATCGCCCACACCGCCGGCCCGTCCGGCCCGTCCGGAGCGGACGGCGACCCGGTGGCGGCGCTGGTCTTCGGGCCGCCCGCGCCGCTCGAGCTGCTCCTGGTCGGCGGCGCGCCCGTGGTCGAACGCGGCGAGCTGCGCACCATCGACATCTCCGCCGCGGCGCGCGACGTCCGGGCCGCGCGCCGACGGCTGGCGACCTAGAAGGCGACGAAGATCAGGCCCTGCGGGTGCAGGGTCGCGCCGCGCAGCGCCACGCGGGTGATCTGGCCGTTGAACAGGTTCAGGTGACCGATGTAGTTGGCCGGGAACCCGCGACCCGGGCAGGTGGGCGGCGCGTTGTTCGCGCCGCACGGGGTGACGGCCACGAACGCGGTGCCTGGCCAGAACGAGCCGTTGATCACGTCCACGGTGTTGTCGTCGTGATCGGTGGCGAAGAACGCACCCCTCCAGCTGGTCGACCAGGCAGTGTCATCGACCGAGTTCGACAGGGCCAGGACCGACAGGTGCTGGTTCTTGGCGCCCGGGGCGCTGACGTAGATCTGTTCCTTGTCGCCCTGGCTGGTCAGCACGTAGTCACCGGCGAAGCGGGGCTCGAAGCGCGGCACGACCTCGCTCGAATCCGGGTCGGTCAGGCCCAGTCTGACCGACCGGCCGAAGTGCCGCCCGTTCGCCGCGGTCGCGAACGCCTCATCGAAGAACAGCGGGCGGAAGAACGCCAGGTGCTTGGGCTGATTCAGGGTCACCACGTAGACCGCCGGATAGTTCGGCTTGGGTGCCGCCGCCCCGGTGGCGCCCGGCGCCGACGCGCTGATCAGCATCAGGCCGTTGAAGAAGGAGATGGCGTCGGTGCCGCCCTTGTGCGGCAGCGGCCTGAAGTAGGAGTAGTGCACGACCTGGCTGGTGAACGGCTCGATGGTGTAGAGGCTGGAGTGCGCGTCCTCGTTGACCGTGGCCACGACGAGCCCGGCCGACGCGTTGGCGGTCAACCCGTCGCACTTGCCCTGGATGTCCCACTGGTTCACCACCACGCCGGACAGCGTGAGCTCGACGATCGTGCTGTCACGGTTCCCGTCACTGCTGGCCTGCCCCTGCGGGCCGACGCCGTTCTGGAATCCGACGAACAGGTCGTTGCCGATTCGCGTGATGTCATCCGGCTGGCTCAGCGGCTCGGAATGGCGTTTGTTGGATCTTGCCTTGACGTACCAGTGGTGCAGGTTCTTTCCCGACAAGATCGTCCGGACGACGTAGGTGGGATTGGCGGTTCTTGCGCTAGCGCTAGCTGGGAGGCTGAACGCGGTCATGCCGGCCAGAACCGCGGCCACCGCGCCGATGGCGGCGAACGTCTTAGCGACGCGCCGGGCGATACCAGGCCTGTCAAGCACATGCATCGTCATCGACCCTTCGTGTGCGATGTCGTTAGTTCTAGCGGGCCTCTGTAACGTACAACTGGCGACGGCGTAGAGCATAGATGAACGAACTAGACAATGATCATCTATTATCGACCCTCTCACCAGGCGACACGCCTAGCGGCGGGCCATCTGGATTCCTTTCGGCCCGCCGTTTCGGCCCGCCGTTTCGGCGAGCCGTTTTGGCCGGCGAGCCGTTTTGGCCGGCGAGCCGTTTTGGCCGGCGCGGCGTTTTGGCCGGCGCGGCGTTTTGGCCGGCGCGGCCCGCGGCGGCGCGCATGGTCCGGGGCGGCGGCCTCCGCGGGGTGAAAGACTGCTGCCGTGCTTACCTACGACCTGGTACTCCGGTCCCGGCGGACGGTGCTACCGGACGGGACCCGGCCCGCTGTCGTCGCGGTCAGCGGGTCCGCGATCGCGGCCGTGGCCGGCTACGGCGACCCGCTGGACGCGGCCCGCGACGTGGACCTCGGTGACCTCGCGCTGCTGCCCGGCCTGGTCGACACCCATGTGCACGTCAACGAGCCAGGCCGGACCGAGTGGGAGGGCTTCGCGACCGCCACCCGGGCGGCGGCGGCGGGCGGGGTGACCACGATCTGCGACATGCCGCTGAACTCGCTGCCGCCCACCGTGTCGGTCGAGGCGCTGGCCGGCAAGCGTGCCGCCGCGGCCGGCAAGTGCTGGGTCGACGTGGCGTTCTGGGGCGGCGCGGTGCCCGGCAACCAGGACGCGCTGCGGCCGCTGCACCAGGCCGGGGTGACCGGGTTCAAGTGCTTCCTGATCGACTCCGGGGTCCCGGAGTTCCCGCCGCTCGATCCGGCCGGCCTGCGGTCCGCGCTGGGCGAGCTGGCCGCGATGGACGCGCTGCTGATCGTGCACGCAGAGGACGGGGCGGAGGTCAAGGCCGCGTCCGGCCGGGACTACGGGTCGTTTCTGGCGTCCCGCCCGCCGGTCGCCGAACGCCGCGCGATCGAGAAGGTGATCGGGGCCGCGGCCGCCACCGGCGGCCGCGCGCACATCGTGCACCTGTCCGCGGCCGAGTGCGTGGCCATGATCGCCGGCGCCAAGGCCGCGGGCATCGCGCTGACCGCCGAGACCTGCCCGCACTACCTGTACTTCGCGGCCGAGCAGGTGCCCGACGGCGCCACCGAGTTCAAGTGCTGCCCGCCGATCAGGGACGCGGTCAACCGGGAGGCGCTATGGCGCGGGCTCGAGGCTGGCGTCATCGACTGCGTGGTGTCCGATCACTCGCCCTGCCCGCCGGAGATGAAGGCCTCGGGCAGCGGGGACTTCGGCGCCGCGTGGGGCGGCATCGCATCGCTCCAGCTGGGCCTGTCCGCGGTGTGGACCGTGGCGCGGCGGCGCGGGCGGACGCTGGACGACGTGGTCCGGTGGATGGCCAGCGCCCCGGCCCGGCTGGCCGGCCTGCCGGCCAAGGGCGCCCTGGCCGTCGGGCGCGACGCCGACCTGGTGGCCTTCGATCCGGACGCGACCTACACCGTCGAGCCTGCCGCCCTGCTGCACCGGCACCCGGTCACGCCGTACGCGGGCCGGACTCTGACCGGGCGGGTCCGGCAGACGTGGCTGCGGGGCACCGCGCTGCTCGATCCTGACCACGGTGCGCCTGCTGGTGAACCAGTTGGGCAGTTGCTTAACCGGGGCTGACGGGGAAGAAACAGGCTATGGACGCGCAACAACTCCCGGATTTGCTACGGCTGCGCGGGTCGGTCGTAGCGGCGAGCGACGAGTTCTTCGCCGCCAAGGAGAACCTGATCCGGCCGGACGCTCCGGTCTTCGTGCCCGAGACCTACGACGCCAAGGGTCAGGTGTACGACGGGTGGGAGACGCGGCGGCGGCGCGGGCCCGACGGGACGCTGCCCGATCGCGAGGACCGGGACTGGGTGATCGTGCGGCTCGGCGTGCCGGGAGTGGTGCGCTCCATCGTGGTCGACACCGCGTTCTTCACCGGCAACTACCCGCAGGCGTGTTCGGCCGACGGGTGCGCGGCCAGCGGCTACCCCTCGGCCGAGGAACTCACCGGGGGCCAGGACCGGTGGCGGGAGATCGTGCCGCGCGCCCTGGTGACCGGCGATGCCAGGCACGCGTTCAAGGTGAGCGCCGGCCGCCGGTACACCCACGTCCGGCTCAACATCTTTCCCGACGGCGGCGTGGCCCGGCTGCACGTCCACGGGGAGGTGGTGCCCGATCCGGCCCTGCTCGAAGGCCTCACCGTCGACCTGGCCGCCCTGGAGAACGGCGCCGACATCGCGGCGCGCAGCGACCAGTTCTACTCCGCGCCGCGCAACCTGATCTCCCCCGGCCTGTCCCGGGTCATGGGCGAGGGCTGGGAAACCCGCAGGCGCCGCAAGCCCGGGTACGAGTGGCTGGTCGTCCGCCTGGCCGGGCGCGGCGTCATCCACCTGGCCGAGATCGACACGTCCTGGTACCGCGGCAACCAGCCGGACTCCGCCTCGCTCCAGATCATGGACGTCGACCGGGCGGCCGGCGGGTCGCTGGCCGACGAGCGCGCCTGGCGTGACCTGCTGCCCCGGGTCAGGCTGCTGCCCGACACGCCGCACCGGTTCCGGGTCGACGGCGGCCCGGCCACCCACGTCCGGCTGAACATCTTCCCCGACGGCGGCGTGGCCCGGCTGCGTCTGTACGGATCGCTCACCGAGGACGGCCTGGCCGCCGTCCGCCAGCGCTGGGCCGAGACCGCCTGACGGCGCGCCCAGCACCCGCTAGCCATCCGAGCGCAGGCGATTTCATGATCATGGGCCGTTTTGGCTGAATACGGTCCACTTTGACCCATGATTATGGTCGACACCCGAAATGTCTCAAGGTGAAATTTAGGCATAGGTTATATAACGGGCGGCATCTTTGCTGCGGACCGGCGGTGCGGGTGCTCTTGCGGAGGAGATTCAGCCGCGGAGCTGGGCGACTAGGGCGTCGGACTGCTCGACGGTGCGCACCCGCATGGCGCTGGCCAGGGGCAGTACCCTGGTGCCGCCGACCAGGAAGACCACCTCGTCCCTGAGGCAGGCGCGCAGGTCGGGGTGCCGCTGGGCGATCGCGGCCCGGTCGTTCAGGACGGCCTCCTGGCGGGCGGCCATGGCCGGGACGATCCGCTCGTTGTACGCCTGGCGCATCTTGCGTCCGATGACCCGGCCGATGGCCTTGGTCGCCGCGCCCAGGACCGCCTCGCCGATGGCGTCCTCGATGCTGGAGGCGTCGCCGCCGCTGTCCCAGCCGCGGCGACGGGGCGGCGGCTGACCCTGCCAGGACTCCGGCCCGGGCAGGTACTGCGGCGTGGGGCCGGGCTGGTAACCGGGTGGCGTCGGGCCGGGCTGGTAGCCCGGCTGCTGGCTGGGCTGCGGTCCGGCCTGGTACCCGGGGGGCGGGGTGGACTGCGGTTCGGCCGGGCTCGGTGGCGGTTGCTGATCCGGCTGCTGGTACTGCGAGGGGTCGGGGAACCCGGACTGCTGGTACTGGGACGGGTCCGGGAAGCCGGGTTGCTGGTACTGCGAGGGGTCGGGGAAGCCAGACGCGGGGGTCGGCTGGCCCGGCGCGTAGCCGGGGGTCGGGGTCGGCTGGCCTGGCGCGTAGCCGGGCTGCGGGGTCGGCTGGCCCGGCGCGTAGCCGGGGGTCGGGGTCGGCTGGGCTGGGTATCCCGGCATCGGCGCGCCCGGCTGCCACATCTGGCCCATGCTCGCCTGAGCCATGGCGGCCCATTCTTCGATCGAGTGCACCTGGTCGGCGCTGCCGCACTGCGGGCAGACCGCTCCTGCCTGGGGATAAGTCACGCTTTATTGTGCGCCGCGGGCGGCACGCGGGGAAGGGTTTCCGGTTTACCGCGTGATGTGGCGGTATTCGGCGAGCGCCGCGGCGACCGCCGCGTCGGTGCCGGGCAGCCCGCGGGCCCGGGTGACGGCGGCCGCGCGCAGCCGGGCGGCCAGGGCCGGGTCATCAAGCACCGCGCGCACCGCTTCGGCCAGCCGCTGGGCGTCGCCGAGCGGGACGAGGATCGCGGCGTCCTCCCCGAGCAGCCCGGGGTTCCCGCCGACCCGGGTCGCCACGATGGGCACCGCGGCCCGCAGCGCCTCCTGCAGGACGAGCGACTGGCCTTCCCACACGCTGGGCAGCACGAACACATCCGCGGCGGCCAGCAGGGCCGGCACGTCGTCGCGCTGGCCCGCGAAGCGCACCGCGAGACCGAGCGACGCCGCCCGGGCCTGGAGCCCGGCGGCGAGCGGGCCGTGGCCGGCGATGACCAGCAGTGGCGCGGGCTGGAGGTCGCTCCACCGCACGGCGGCGTCGAGCAGCAGCCCGAACCCCTTCTGCGTGGCCAGCCGGCCGACGGCGAGCACGACGGGCTGGTCCGGGTCCGCCCCGAACTCGGTGCGCAGGGCCGCGCGCGTTTCCGCGGAAACGTCCGGCGGCGCCCCGGCCACGGGCGCGGGCACCACGGCGTGGCCGACCCGGCGTGCGCCCGCGGCCCGCATCCGGTCCTCCAGGTCCGCGGACACGCACAGCACGGAGTCCGCGTTCCGCGCCACGATCCGCTCGAGCACGCGGTAGATGGCACCGGGCACGCCGCCCGCGGGAGGCGCGTTGTGCACGGTGACGACCAGGGGCGTCCGGCCCTGCGCGGTCCGGGAGAACGCCACGGCCATCGCCGTCAGCGCCCCGGCCCGCAGCCCGTGCGCGTGCACCACGCCGGGTTGCCAAGCCCGCAGCAGACGGCGCAGCCGCCGGATCGCTCGCAGGTCACCGGGCAGCCGCGGCCGGTCAGCGATCTCCACCGCGGTGAAGCCGACCCCCGGCGCCGACCCGTCGAAGCCGAAGTCGCGGTCGGTTCGCGCGGGGCCGAACACCTCGGCCCGCACCCCCCGGGCCGCGCAGCCGGCCGCGAGCATCCTGACGTGCCGCGCGGTCCCGCCGGTGCTGGTGCCGAGCACGAGCGCGAGCTTCACGGGCGGATCACACGGCGGACGACCGCGCGGAGGTCCCCTCCGTCAGTCAGCGTCACCACGGCCAGGAACGCCGCCAGCACGGCCCCGCTGGCCAGCAGGGTAACGCCGACGTTGGGCAGGAAACCGCTCGCCGGGACACCGAACGCCACGCCCAGCCCGGCGGCCGTCCCGGCCAGCGCGCCGGCCAGCCCGGCGACCGCGGCCCGGGTGCAGCCACGCAGTGCTCGCGGACCGCAGTACCGGCGGACCAGCACCAGCAGGGCCAGCCCGGATCCGGTCAGCCCGATGGTGGTACCTACCCCCAGCCAGGCCACGACCTGGGACGACGGCACGAACGGGACGATCAGGAGATCGGCGATGATCACCAGCAGCCAGCCGCCGCTAACCGCCACGGCCGAGGCGCTGTTCCGCCCGGCGGCGTACAGCACCCGGGACAGGTTGGCGGTCAGGCCGTACCCGACGAGCCCCGGCGCGAACGTGGCCAGCGCGATGGCCAGCATCCGGGCGTCGGCCGCCTGCCCGGCGTGGGACTGGAACACCCGGGCCAGCGGCAGGCACGCCCCGGCCATCCCGGCCACCCCGAGCCAGGAGGCCACCGTCACCGCGCGGGTCGAGGTGGCCGTGGTGGTGTCGAAGGTTTCGGCACGTGCGGACAGCTCGGGGAAGGCGCTGGTCGCGATCGGGACGGCCAGCACCGCGTAGGGCACGAAGAACACCGCCCACGCGAAGCTGTACAGGACCAGCGCGCCGCGTCCGCCGTGGGAGTTGGCCAGCACGATGACGGCCGCCACCGAGGCGTCCTGGGCGATGAGCGTGACCACGCCCGCCACGGCCAGGGACCGTACCCGCGCGCCGACCCCGGCCGGGAAGCGCAGCACCGGCCGGAGCCGAAGATGGAGCCGGGTGGCCGGGACGAGGGGGGTGGCGACCAGCGCCGCGACGCCGGCCGTCGTCCCGACGGCCAGGACGAGCCAGGCCTGGGTCGGCACCGGGTGGCGCAGGTTCACCGCCCCGTCCGCCACGCGGGCGAACCAGAAGTACGCCCCGATGACGATCAGGCTGGACAGGACCGGAGCCAGCGCGGGCGCGGCGAACTTCCGGTGCGCCTGCAAGATGCCGTACAGCACCACGGCCAGGCCGTAGAGCAGGATCTGCGGCGCGAACACGATGAGCATCCGGGTGCCCAGGGCCACCATGGCCGGCCGCGGGCACCCGGGCGCCGCGCCGAGCAGCACCGAGACCAGCGGCCGCGCGGCGATCGCCACCACCGCGCTGACCGGGACGAGCAGCAGCACCGTCCAGCTGAACAGCGCGGCCGACGTCCGTTCCACCTGCTCACGATCGGCCGTCCGCGTGCGAGCGGGCCCGGCCAGCACCGGCACCACCACGGCGGTGAGCGCCCCGCCCATCACGATGTCGTAGATGATGTTCGGCACCATGTTCGCGGTGGTGTAGGCGGTGCCGAGGCACTGAGCCTGCACGGTGTGCGCGAACACCACCTGCCGGCCGAAGCCGATCACCCGCGCCAGCATGGTGATCGCGCCGATCAGCACCGCCGCGCGGCCCATTCCCCCGACCCGTCGCCGAGCACTCCCCCGCTCGGCCACCGGGACGGTCACTCTTCGGGCGGGGCTAGGTCGGTATTTTCAGCCGAACGGAGCGTGGTGAGAGCGCCGTTGAAATTCGCCGGATCGCCCCGCTGGGCGGGAATCAGGACCTTGGGCACCCGCTCCGGGCGACGCCGCCCCAGCATGTCCAGCCAGCGCAGGGCCGGCGTGCGCTCGATCACCTTGGTGAAGCTGACCTTCTCGCTGGCCGCGGTCAGGCCGGTGATCCCGGCCAGCAAAGCGATCCGGGCCGGTCGGGGCAGGCTCGCCGCGGCGGCGCCCAGCATGGCGCCCAGCGCGTTCGCCCCGCAGTCGCCGAGCATGGCCCGCTCGGCCAGGTCCTCGGGAAGGAGGCTGAGTCCGGCGGCCAACGGCGCCGCGACACCGGCGCGGCGACCGCTCACGGACCCGCCCGCGGCGATCAGCGCGCTCGAGGCGACGGCGACCTTGACCGCCCGGCCGGGCCGCAGGTCGAACAGGTTGAGCAGGTTCGCTCCCCCGGCCACCAGCGCGCCGTTGATGACGACATCGACCGGCGCGCCTCCGGCCAGCGCGGCGCTGGCCACCCCGGTGACGCCGATGCCGCCCAGCTTGATCGCGCCGGTGGTGATCTCGCCGCGGCGCAGGGCCCCCAGGTGGCCGCGGAACCCGCGCCGGTCACCGGACCCGGCCAGGTCGTCGTAGCCGCCGAACGCCGCCGCTCCCGCCCCGGCCAGGGCCATGGCGGCAGGCGACCTCGGTGACGACCCGAGGGCGGCCCGGGCCAGCGCGCCGGCGATGGCGCCGGCCGCGACCGCGGGTCCCTCGACCAGGGTGACCGGTTCACCGCGATGGTTGGTCCGCGACCAGGTCTTGGCGCCGCCAGGCGGCCGGCGGTTCAGCACCGCGTAGGCGAGCCTGGCGGTGGCCGCCGCGACCGCGCCCGTCGCGACGGTACTTGCCACCGAAGGCCCGGCCAGTCCCCTGGCGCGGCTCACTTCTTCGGCTTCTTGGTCGCGGGAGTGCTCGAGGCCGACGGGGACGCGCTCACGCTGGGCGTGGGAGCCGGGCTCGGCCCCACGGCGCTGGCGCCGTTGCCGAACCCGTAGCTGCCCGGGTTGCCGCCGTTCAGCTGCGTGGCCAGCGCCTGGATCACCACGGTCTGCCCGGCCACGAAGTCGGCGTCGTCGACGGTGGACACCTTGCTGGCCGCGCTGCTCGCCCGGAGCACGGCGATCGGGCTGCCCGGCCCTGAACCCGCCGAGGCACCCGCGACCACGGTAGCCGAGCTCTTCGCGGCAAATTCCTCGGCCACCGGCACCAGGAGCTGGTCGAGCGGATCGACGGTGCCGTCCTGCGGAGCGGTCTGCGGGGTCACGATCACGGCCAGCGTGGCCGGCGTGGAGGGCTGCCCGCTGATAGTCAGGAATCCCTCGTTGGCGTACGCCGCGAGCATCGTCTGCGCATTGGTGTCCTGCTGGCTGCTCGCCGACGTGCCGGTGAGCGGCTGGCCGGCCGTCGAGGCCGACGCCCGGGTGAGGATCTCGCTGGCGATCACCTGCGCGGCCTGCTGCTGGTAGGGCGTCCCGGTGTTCAGCACGATGTTGTCGGCCTGCGACATGGCCAGGTCGATCTGGTTCAGGCCGTCCAGCGTGGTGTCGCTGTTGTCGAAGAACTTGGACTGCAGCGCGATCTGCCCGGTGACCGTGGCGCCCGCGTACCCGGTGGCGGCGTTGCTGATCGCGGTGACGACCGAAGCCGGAGCTCCGGGTTCGGTGATGATCAGCAGCCGCTGGCCGGCGAGCAGGTCGTGCAGCATGACCGGCTCGACCGCCTGGGCATAATTCTGGCCGAGGTTGGCCTGCTGCTGGGCCGTGTCGCGCTGGCTGTTCGCCTGGTTCAGCTCGTTCTGCAGCTTGGCGGTGGTCTGGTTCAGCAGGTTGTACGTGGGGCCCTGCAGCTCGGTGGAGCCGAGCACGATCCCGATGGCCAGGGCGAGGAACACCGCCACGATGGACACCAGGTGGTAGCGAAAGTCGATCACTATAGTTTTCCGGTCAGCCAGTAGGTAAAGGAGTGCCAGGTCGCTTCGAAGTACCGGGCGAGGACGGGTTCGGCCGGGGAGAACAGCACGGCCACGAGGACGGTGACGGCCGCGGCCAGGACCAGGACCAGCAACGACCAGCCGGAGATCCGGCTCTGGTAGAGCTGGTGCACGCCACGGGCGTTGACCAGTTTCCCGGCCACCCGCAGGTGCGTGATGAACGTACTCGACATGCCCGGGCGGCCCTTGTCGAGAAACTCCTCCAGTGTGTGGTGGGTGCCCACCACGACGATCAGGCTCGCCCCTTTGGCGTCGGCCACGAGCAGCGCGACGTCCTCGCTGGTCCCCGGGGCGGGGCAGGTGGCGGCGGCCAGGCCGAGCTCGTGCACCCGGGCCAGCCCCGGCGCGCGCCCGTCCGGATAGGCGTGCACGATCAGTTCCGCGCCGGAAGACAGGGCCTCGTCGGACACCGAGTCCATGTCGCCCAGGATGACGTCGGGCAGGTAACCGGCCTCCATGAGGGCGTCCGCGCCGCCGTCCACGGCCATCATGACCGGCTTGAACTCGCGGATGTAGGCCCGCAGGGCGGCCAGGTCCTCGCGGTAGTGGTAGCCGCGCACCACGACCAGGACGTGCCGCCCGGCCATGTCCGTGTCCATCTGGGGAGCCGCGATGCCGTCGGTGAGCAGGGCGTGCTCACGACGGAGGAACTCCAGGGTGTTCGCCGCGAACGACTCGATCTGCACGGCGACCAGGGACCTGGCCTCGGTCAGGGCGGCCTCCACCGACTCCCTGGTCAGCGGGGTCCCCTTGGCCACCACCTGGTCGCCGAGGTACAGCGTCTCGGAGTCCAGCCGCACGACCGCGCCGTCGGCGACCCGGACCATCACGTCCGGGCCGACCCCGTCGATGACCGGGATTCCGGCGTCGATCAGGAGTTGCGGGCCGAGGTTCGGGTAGCGGCCGGTGATGCTCATCGAGACGTTGACCACGGCGGCGACCTTCCGCCGGATCAGCTCCTCGGCACTTACCCGGTCGAGGTCGGAATGATCGATGATGGCGATCTCGCCCGCGCCGAGCCGTTTGGTGATGATCTTCGTGGCGCGGTCCACGCGGGCCACGGCGACGATGCCGGGTGGCTCCCCAGCCCGACCCCGGAACACCTGCGGAATCACGGACGGCAACTTCATCGGAATCCATCCTGCCAGAGCCCGTGAGTGCGAACTGCCACGTTGACGCCTACGGCGTGTCATAGATCGCGGGACAATTGTGACAAGGAGTTACGCATGCGACGGCTGCCGGGGCTTCGGTGTTTTGTCAGACCCATCAGGTAGTGTCGAACTCGTGATCAACGGGGCGCGCTTCACGGAGGCGGAAGCCGAGGCTCACGTTCACGGGATCGCCTTCAAGACCGGCCCGCCGGAGCGGGTGGGCGTCGAACTCGAGTGGCTGGTCCGCGATCCGCGTGACCCAGCACGGCCGGTCCGGGCGGAGCAGGTAGCCGCCGCCCTGGCCCCCTTCGGGGCCGGAACCCCGGCCAGCGAGCAGGGCTACCCGGAACACGAACAACGGATCGTTCGGTATCAGATTCCTGCTCTTCCCTCAGGTGCCACCCTGACGGTGGAGCCTGGCGGGCAGCTTGAGCTGAGCTCGGCGCCCGCCGTCACGCTCGGTGAACTGGTCGAGGTTACCGGGCGGGACCTGGCCGCACTGCGTGACGCGGCCGCGGCGGCCGGTCTTGAACTCTGCGGCTATGGCCTTGATCCGCTGCGCCCGCCGCGGCGGGTCCTCGATTTGCCGCGGTACGCGGCGATGGAGAAATTCTTCGACCGGGACGGCACGTGGGGCCGCCAGATGATGTGCGGCACCGCGTCGGTCCAGGTCTGCCTGGACGCGGGCGACGACGGCACGGGTGATTCCGGGTACCGGTCGCGGTGGAAACTGCTGCACGCGATCGGGCCGGTGCTGGTGGCCGCGTTCGCCAACTCGCCGCTGCGCGACGGGCGGCCCACCGGCTGGTACTCGGCCCGCCAGCAGGTGTGGGCCAACATGGATCCGGGCCGGACCCGGGCACCGGCCGCAAACGGGGACCCGCGCGACGCCTGGACGGCCTATGCCCTGGACGCCGAGCTGATGTGCGTCCGCGAGCCCGGCTCGGCCGACTGGACCGCGCCGGCCGGCCTGACCTTCCGGGACTGGGTGCGCGACGGCGGGTCCGGCTCGCTGCGCCCGCCCACCCCCGAAGACCTGGACTACCACCTGTCGACGCTGTTCCCGCCGGTCCGGCCGCGCGGGCACATGGAACTGCGCATGATCGACGCGCAGCCGGGCGACGGCTGGATCGTGCCCGCCGCCGTGGCGACGGCCCTGGCCGACGACGAGCGCGCGGCGGACGCGGCGCTGGCCGCCGCCGAGCCGGTGTGGAAAGCGCCCGCCGACGCCCACGATCCGTGGCTGCGAGCGGCCAGGTCCGGCCCGGCCGACCCGCACATCAGCCGGGCCGCCAAGCAGTGCTTCGAGGCCGCCGACGCGGCCCTGGGCCGGGCGGGTGCCCCCGCCCCGATCCGGCAGGCGGTGGCCGACTTCACCGAGCGGTACGTGCTGCAAGACCGATGTCCCGCCGACGACCAACTGGAGGCAATCGCATGACGGACGACGGGGAAGCGTTGCGGGAGATGATCGCCAGGGAACTGACTGGCGCGCGGCAGCGGACCACGCTGCTCACCGACAGCGTGGACGAAGCCGACCTGGTCAGACAGCACTCGCCGCTGATGTCCCCGCTGGTCTGGGACCTGGCCCACATCGCCAACCAGGAAGAACTCTGGCTGCTGCGGGAGGTCGGCGGGCGCGAGCCGATGCACCCAGAGATCGACCCGCTCTACGACGCCTTCGAGCACCCCCGCTCCGAGCGCCCCACGCTGCCGCTGCTGCCGCCCGCCGAGGCCCGGGCCTACGGGCATGAGGTGCGCGGCCGGGTCCTCGACCTGCTGGAGCGGGCGCGTTTCAGGGGCACGAGGCTGCTCGGTGACGGGTTCGCGTTCGGCATGATCGCCCAGCACGAGGTGCAGCACGACGAGACGATGCTGATCACCCACCAGATCCGGGCGGGGTCCGCGGTGCTCGCCGCCACGCCGCCGGGCCCGGCGCCCGCGGACGCGCTGCGGCTGCCGTCCGAGGTCCTGGTTCCGGGCGGCCCGTTCACCATGGGTACCTCCACCGAGCCGTGGGCGCTGGACAACGAACGGCCCGCGCACGAGGTGGACGTGGCCTCGTTCTTCCTCGACACCACGCCGGTGACCTGCGGCGCGTACGCCGAGTTCATCGCCGACGGCGGATACGAGGACCGACGCTGGTGGACGGAGGCGGGCTGGGATCACCGGCAGCGCGCCGGGCTGTCCGCCCCGCTGTACTGGAGCCGGGACGGCGGGACGTGGGTCCGCCGGGTCTTCGGCCAGACCGAACCCGTGCGGCCGGAGGAACCCGTGCTGCACGTGTGCTGGTACGAGGCCGACGCGTACGCCCGCTGGGCGGGCCGGCGGCTGCCGACCGAGGCCGAGTGGGAGAAGGCGGCTCGTTTCGATCCGGTGACCGGCCTGTCCCGGCGCTACCCGTGGGGCAACGCGGATCCCTCGGCGGAGCTGGCCAACCTGGGCCAGCAGTTCCTGCGGCCCGCCCCGGCCGGCTCGTACCCGGCGGGGGCGGCGCCCTGCGGGGCAAGGCAGCTGATCGGGGACGTGTGGGAGTGGACGAGTTCGGACTTCGGCCCGTATCCGGGGTTCAGTGCCTGGCCTTACCGGGAGTACTCGGAGGTGTTCTTCGGCCCCGAGTGCAAGGTGCTGCGCGGCGGGTCGTTCGCGGTCAGCGCGGTGGCCTGCCGCGGAACGTTCCGGAACTGGGACTACCCGATCCGGCGGCAGATCTTCTCCGGCTTCCGCACCGCGCGCAGCGGTAGCGGGGAGACCGCTTGATGTGCAGGCACCTGGCCTATCTCGGGCCTCCGGCCACGCTGCGTTCGGTCATCATCGACCCGCCGCACGGGCTGTACCGGCAGGCCTGGGCGCCGCGACGGCAGCGGCACGGGACGGTGAACGCGGACGGGTTCGGGGTCGGCTGGTACGCGCCCGGCGACCCGGACCCGGTCAGGTACCGGCGGGCCGAGCCGATCTGGGGTGACGAGTCGTTCGCGGACGTGTCCCGGGTGACGAGGTCCGCGGCGGTCCTGGCGGCGGTCCGCTGCGCCACGGCGGGCACCGCCCTGGGGCCCGCCTCGGTGGCCCCGTTCACGTCGGGGCCCTGGCTGTTCAGTCATAACGGGGTGATAGCCGGGTGGCCCTCGTCGGCCGGCGGGCTGGCCGCGACGCTGCCGGCCGAGGTGCTGCTCGGGCTGGAGGCCCGGGTCGACTCCGCGCTGCTGTGGGCGCTGGTGCGGCACCGGCTGGACCGGGGCCTGGCGCCCGCCCAGGCGCTGGCCGGTACCGTCGCGGCGCTGCGGGACTCCGGGGTGACCGGCCGGTTCAACTTCCTGCTCACCGACGGCCAGCTGATCGCCGCCACCGCGGCCGGCGACACCTTGTTTTTCCGGCATTCCGGGCCGGCGGTCGTCGTCGCCTCCGAACCCGGCGACGACGAGCCCGGCTGGGCCGAAGTCCCCGATGACTCCGTCCTGACCGCCACGGCCGGGCACGCCACCGTGGCCCCGCTCGCGGAAGTCCCCTCCAACGGAAGGATCGCTCTCTCGTGACCTCACTTGACCGCCGGCTGCCGCCCGGCTTCCTCGCCGAATCGCTGCGCGCCGACGCGCGCCGCGGGCTCGCGTCGGACCCGAAGTCGCTGCCGCCCAAGTGGTTCTACGACGCCCAGGGCAGCGCGCTGTTCGACAAGATCACCGAGCTGCGCGAGTACTACCCGACCCGTGCGGAGCGGGAGATCCTGCACGCCACGGCGACGTCCATCGCCCAGCTGACCCGGGCCCGGACGCTGGTCGAGCTCGGCTCGGGGTCTTCGGACAAGACCAGGCTGCTGCTTGACGCGCTGCGCGCGGCGGGCGCGCTGCTCTGCTACGTGCCGGTGGACGTCAGCGAGCCGGCCCTGATCGCGGCGGGCGACGCGCTGTCCGCGGAATACCCGGGTCTGGACGTGCGCGCCGTGGTCTCCGACTTCGAGGAGCACCTGGGGTTCCCCGCGGACGGCGACGCGCCCGCGCCCCGGCTGGTCGCGTTCCTGGGCAGCACGATCGGGAACCTGCTGCCCGCCCAGCGCGCCGCGTTCCTGGCCCGGGTCCGGGCCGGGCTGCGCCCGGGTGACTTCTTCCTGCTCGGCACCGACCTGGTCAAGGATCCGTCCGTGCTGGTCGCCGCGTACGACGACGACTCCGGCGTCACCGCCCAGTTCAACAAGAACGTCCTCGCGGTGCTGAACAACGAGCTCGGCGCGGACTTCGACCCCGACGAGTTCGAGCACGTGGCGGTGTGGGATCCGCGGAACGAATGGATCGAGATGCGGCTGCGCTCGCTGGCCGGCCAGACCGTGCACCTGCCCGCCATCGGGCTCACCGTGGCCTTCGCCGAGGGCGAGGACATGCGCACCGAGGTGTCGGCCAAGTTCCGGCGTGCCGGGGTGGAGGCCGAGCTAGCCGCGGCCGGGCTGGCCATGCGCTCGTGGTGGACCGACTCGGCGGCGCAGTTCGGCCTGTCGCTGTCGGTCCCGAGGTGACAAGCCCCAGGCTCTGGGAGGTATAGACGCGTCAGGCGCGCTCTGATATGAGTAGCGTCTATCGGGTCGGCTTGGTCCTCTAACGGGGGGAAACATGACATCTCGATTCCGCTTCTGGCGGCTTGCGTTCGCGGGGACCGTCGTAGCCGCCGCGGTGGCGTTGCCCTCGCTGCCGGCGGTGGCGTCCACGGCAAGTCAGGCCGGCGCCGCCGCCACGGCATGCGCCACGTCCCGCCCGCACAGCGGCACGTTCCTGTTCTCCGCGGTCCGCGGCGGCATGGGACAGATGACGATCAAGAACCACATCAACCAAGATGTCGTGGTCGTCATGGTGCGCGGCAAGACCAAGGCGGTCGCCGTCTATGTCCGGGCCAAGGCCAATTACACGGTGCGCAACGTCAAGTCCGGCTCGTACACCGTCTTCTTCACCACCGGCTCGCTCTACAGCGTCTGCAAGGAACGCTTCACCCGCGGCGCGGCCTACTGGCGGGTCAAAGGCCACGTGACCTTTGTCGTGGCGCCCTTCTTCACGGTCGCGACGCTGACCCTGTTCGTGGCCAACGGCGGCAGTCCCTCGGCCTCGCAGATCAACCCGTCGGGCTTCCCCGTCCCCTAGGGAGGGCGGTACGGGCGGCGGCTCAGGGGCCGCTCGGTGTGACCAGGCCGGTCTCGTAGGCGATGACCACGAGCTGGGTCCGGTCACGGGCCTGGAGTTTCATGAGCAGCCGACCGACGTGCGTCTTCGCGGTCGCCGGGCTGAGGTAGAGGTGCTCGGCGACCTCCGCGTTGGACCAGCCCCGGGCCACCAGCGCGAGCACCTCGCGCTCGCGGCCGGTGAGCCCGTCGAGTGTGTTCGGAGGCGGGCGGTCGATATCCGGACGGCGTACGAACTCGCTGATGAGGTTCCGGGTGACGCTCGGCGCGAGGAGCGCGTCGCCGGCCGCCACGATACGGATCCCGGCCAGCAGGTCGTTGGGCGGGGTGTCCTTGAGCAGGAAGCCGCTGGCGCCGGCCCGCAGCGCCGCGTAGACGTATTCGTCGAGGTCGAACGTGGTGAGGATGATCACCCTGACGTTCTCGGTCTCCTCGGACTGGCAGATCAACCGAGTCGCCTCCAGCCCGTCCAGGTGGGGCATCCGGATGTCCATCAGGATCACGTCGGGTTTGTTCTTCCTGGCCAGCGCCACCGCCTCGGTACCGTCGCTGGCCTCGCCGACCACCTCGAGATCCGCCGCAGAGTCGACCAGCACGCTGAAGCCGCCGCGCACGAGCGCCTGGTCGTCGGCCACGACTACGCGGATCATCGGGCCACCTCCGCGAGCGGGAAGCGGGCGCGGACGCGGAAGCCGCCGTCCGGCCCGGGCTCGGCGGCGAACTCCCCGCCGAACACCGCGACACGCTCGCGCATGCCGATGATCCCGTGCCCGGAACCCGTCCCGGGCGGCGGGACTCGGGAGCCCGGTGCGGCGGGACCCTGGTTGGCGATTTCCACGGTCACCGAGTCGTCGCGGTAGCGGATGGTGACAGTGGCTGCGCCGGCCCTCGCGTGCTTGATCACGTTGGTGAGCGCCTCCTGGACGACCCGGTAGGCGGACAGGTCGATGCCCGGAGGAACCGATTCGCGCTGGCCCTCGACGGTGATCCAGACCCGGAGCCCGGCGTCCTGGACCTGGGTGACGAGCGGGGCCAGGTCGGCCAGGCCGGGAGCCGGGGCGAGGCTGCCCCGCGGCTCACCCGCCTGGCGCAGCACGCCGAGCAGGCGGCGCATCTCGGTAAGCGCGGAGCGGCTGGTGGCCTCGATGGCCGCCAGCGCCTGCCGGGCCTGCGCGGGCTGGGTGTCGATCACGTGGTGGCCCACGGCCGACTGGACGGCGATGACGCTCATCGAATGCGCGATGACGTCGTGCAGTTCGCGGGCGATGCGCAGGCGTTCCTCCACGACGGCCTTGCGGGCCTCTTCCTCATGCTCGCGCTCCAGGCGTTCGGTCCGGGCCCGGAGCTCCGCCCACCGGGCCCGGCGGCGGCGCAGGTTCCAGCCGGTCAGCCAGGCCCCTCCGACGAAGATCTCGCTCGCGACATAGGTGGCCACGACCGCCACCTTGGCCGGCTGGAGATCAACAGCCACGCCGATCACGACGGCCGAGGCGAACAAGGTCGGGACCGACACCCGCTCGTCGCTGTGCAGGGCGATATCGAAGGTCAGCACGAAGACAGCGAACCCGGGGTAGGCCACGTAGCGGCCGGCGGCGTACATCGCGACCGCGGACAGGCAGACCACGACGGACGCGCGCGGGAACCGGCGGTGGGTGAGGATCGGCGCGATGCTGACGATGCCCAGCAGCCAGGTCAGGACCGTCGTCGGGTGCTGTCCGGTCAGCAGAACGTGTCTGCTGAGCAACTGCTGGGCCAGCAGCGCGAACACGGCGGACGCAGTGAGGCCGTCGATCAGCAGCGGGTGCAGGTGACCCAGCGCTTGTCTCATCGACTGCAACGTCGGCATTTCGTCACCGTAGCCAGGATCCGCCGCGAGGCGCGTCCGCCTGCGGGGGGACCTGCCGGTTACCCCTGCAGGCGTACGCCTTCAGGGCGCACGATACGCGTCTTTGGGCGTCCGGGGCGAGCACGGAAACCGACTTGCGGGCCGACGACGCCGCGGCCGCGGATTGTCACAGTGGGACACGACGCACCTGACATCCCGAGAAAGTGCGCGAAGGAATCGCCGTTATGTCCACCATCAGTTTCAATAAGCTCACCAAGCGTTACGGATCGGTCCTGGCCGTCGATGACCTGTCTTTCGACGTCCATCCGGGCAAGGTGACCGGGTTCCTGGGTCCCAACGGATCGGGCAAGACCTCCACGTTGCGCATCCTGCTCGGCCTGGCCGCCCCGACCTCCGGCACGGCGACCATTGACGGGCTGGCCTACCGCCAGCTGCCCGACCCGGTGCGCCAGGTGGGCGCAGCCCTGGACAGCAACTGCTTCCACCCGGGGCGCAGCGCGGCCCAGCACCTGCGGATCATCACCACCGCGACCGGCTTGCCGCGCCGCCGGGTCGATGAGGTGCTCGGGCTGGTCGGGTTGTCCGACGTCGCTGGGCGCGCCGTCGGCGGATTCTCGCTCGGCATGCGCCAGCGGCTCAGCCTGGCCGGCGCGCTGCTCGGGGATCCGGGCGTGCTGATCTTCGACGAGCCGCTCAACGGGCTTGACCCGGACGGAATCCGCTGGCTGCGCGGCCTGCTGCGCTTGCTGGCGGAGCAGAACCGGACCGTATTCCTGTCCAGCCATCTGCTCACCGAGGTAGCGCAGACGGTCGACGAGGTGGTCGTACTGTCTCGCGGGCGGCTGATGGCACACGCCCCGCTGGCCGACCTGGTCGCCCGGACCTCCGTGGTCCGGGTCCGCACGCCCGAGGCCCCACGGCTGCTCGAAGTGCTCGCCAGGGCCGGGCTGCAGGTCCGCCTGGCCGACGCCTCGACGGTGGAGGTCCGGTCCGCCAGCGCCGACGCGGTCGGCCTGGCCGCCGCGGCCGCGAGCGTAACCATCTTCGAGCTCTCCCGCCACGACGAGGACCTGGAGAGCCTGTTCTTCGACCTCGTTCCGCAGAATCACCAGAACCAGGAGATAGCAGCATGAACGCCACCCTGCTGAGCACCGGCCGGCTAGCCCGGGCCGAACTGCGCAAGCTCTTCACCGCCAAGGCGGTACCGGTCAGCCTCGCGATCGCGGCCGTGCTCGCGATCGGCAGCGTGATCATCGACGGAATGGTCGCCGGCCAGCACGGGACCCCGCGGCTGGGCACCGACGCGAGCGTGAACCAGATGCTCAAGTTCGGCTCGGTCACCTGCGTGGTCATGCTCATCCTGGGTATCCTCGCGTCGGGCGGCGAGTTCCGGCACCGGACCATCGTCCCGGTCCTGCTCGCCACGCCCCACCGGATGCGCGTCTTCGCGGTCAAGGTGGGCGTGGTGGCCGCGCTCGGCGCGGTCTTCAGCGCCGTGGTCTTCGGGCTCGGCCTCGTCACCATCGCGCTCGTGCTCTCCGCGCACGGGATCCACTTTCAGGCGGCCGACGTGGGCACCCTCTACGCTGGCGTGGTTATCGCGTCAACCTGCTTCGGGATGATCGGCGTGGCCCTCGGGGCGCTGACCAGGAACACGATCGGTGCCATCGCGGTGACGATCGCCTGGGCCCTGTTCGTGGAGCAGGTCATCCTGGCCGCCGTCGTGCCGGGCATCGAGAAGTGGCTGCCGACCGCGGCGGCCATCGGCCTGACCAACGCGCCCGGCCCCGGTCCCAGCCACATCCTGTCGCCGACGATCGCGGGGGTGGTCCTCACCGGCTACGCGATCGCGCTGCTAGGGGCTGCGAGCAGGACCACCCTGCGCCGCGATGTGGCCTGAGGCGGCAGGCAAACGGACTGAACCCCGGGTTCCACTGGCCCCTAGTGCAGTGGAACCCGGGGTTCATCTCGTTGGGGGCGGCCTCAGGCGTCGCGGACGGGGTCACCGAGGCGCTCGAGCAGGCACACGGTCACCGTGTCGCCGGCCTGCTTGCCGATCAGCTTGCGGATCTCGGCCTTGACCGGCAGCTTGTGGGTGCCGTCGCCCAGGGCCATGAACGAGCTGCGGAACGGGTGGCCGTCGATGGTCCCGCGCACCTTGACCAGGCCGCGGGTGCCGAAGAACGACACGGACTCGGGCCAGACGAGGTAGGTCCAGCCGCCCTTGGCCTCGCTCTGCCGCAGCGTAGCGGTGAATTCCTTGTTCAACGTCTCCTCCATCGGTCCCAGCTTGCCGTATCAGGATCCGCCGAGATGACGATCGTGCGTGCCGCAAATCATCAGCCGCTCGTACCGCGACACCCGGACGAATGGGGGTTGTGGCACACGGGCCCCGATAGAGCGGAGCGTGCCAAGTGTGCTACCAGCCACCCCGCCCGACGCCTGACCGTCACCGCTACCGTAAACCTGTGAACTTCTGGTCGGGCACTGCTACGAAATAGCCTCGCTATCCCCGTCCGTCCCGCCAGCCCGAGAATTCGCATGAGATTTCGCCTCTGACGCGGTTCTCGCCGTGTGAACGTGGCGTTATATCGGAAAGAGCCATCAGAACGCCACGTTCATCGGTTGACTGGGCCGCAGGTGGCGATACTGACGGCACTGGAGTGCGACGTGGGGCTACGGCAGAATGCCGACCGAGAGGATGTCGGCATCCCGAGCCCGGTAGACGGGGTTGTGGCACACGGGCCACGCTTAGGCGCCGGGCGGGTTCGGCTGGGCGGACGGGAAGAAGTGGGTGCGCGGGCGGTCCAGGCGGCGCCCGTCCAGGGTGATGTCGACCTGCTCGTTGTAGAAGGCGATCAGCCCGGCGATGGGCAGCAGTTGGCGGGTCGGGAAGTCGTAGCTCCAGGCCAGGTCGGGATGTACGGTGCCGCCCGACCGGACGGACCAGTAACCGCTGGTCGTGCCCTTGTACGGGCACGCGGTCACGGTGTCGCTGGGGATCAGGTGCGCGAAGTCGACGTCGGTGCGGCTCAGGTAGTACCGGGTGGGCAGGCCGGTCTCGAAGACCATCACCGAGGAGCCCGCCTCGGCGAGGACCACCCCGTCCCGCTCGACGCGGACCGGGCGGTTGGAGCGCAGCGCGTCGACCCGGCTGTACGGGCTGCGCGGGTGGACGAACACCTGCTCGTCCTCCTCGAACCAGGCGTCAAGCGCGGCCCACTCGAAGCGGACGGTACCGTTCAGCCCGGCGATGGGCGAGTCAGTCACGACCCGGGCGGCCCGCGGGCGGTGCAGGTCCCCGGCGCGGAGGCCGTGCAGCGCCACGACGCCCTGACCGGTCTGCTGGGTGTGGCCCTCGGGATCGAGCAGATCCTGGCGTACGTCGGCGAGCGGGATGTAGTACTGCGGGTAGGGCGGCCATTCCCAGACGTACAGCGCCCGGCTGGTGTCCACGACCTGCTCGCCCCCGAGGAAGGCCCGGATGCGGCGCGGTACCGGAGCGACGTGGTTCACCGTGGTGATCGCGGCCGGATAGTCGCTCATGGCTCGGTCCTCTCCGCGGAATTCGTCGGCGGATAATGATCGTGCCATGTCGAGGACAGGCCGGCGGCTCCGACCCGGTGGTGGGAGCGCGCCGACGGGGCGCGCGACGGTGGAGGGTACGCGATGAAGTACTTGCTGATGATCTACGGGAACCAGGAGAAGTGGGCCTCGATCCCGGCCGAGGCGTGGCCGGAGGCGATCGCCAAGCAGGACGCGTTCAACCGCAAGTACCAGGCGACCGGCGAGCTGATCGGTGCCTACGGGCTGGCTGACGCGGCGTCGGCCAGGCTGGTGCGCCGGGAGAACGGGCTGCCGGCCGTGACCGACGGGCCCTACCTGGAGACCAAGGAGTACATGGCGAGCTTCTACCTGCTCGATGTCGAGAGCGAGGAGCGGGCGCTGCAGATCGCGGCGGACATGCCGTGGGCGGATGTGGAGCCGGTGGAGTTCTGGCCGGTGCTGCACGAGGCCAAGCCCGACCTGTGACGAGTGACCGGGCCGTCGAGGATCTGCTGCGTGAGCTCGCGCCGCAGGTGCTGGGCGCGCTCGTGCGCCGGTACGGGCAGTTCCACCTGTGTGAGGACGCCAGCCAGGAGGCGCTGCTGGCGGCGGCCATGCAGTGGCCGGCCGACGGGATCCCGGAGCACCCGCGCGGCTGGCTGGTCACGGTCGGCTCGCGCCGCCTGCTGGACCAGATGCGCAGCGAGCAGTCGCGGCGGACCCGCGAGGAGCTCATCGCGGTGGCCACCCCGCAGGCCGAACTTCTCGGGCCGCCCGCCGACGCCGAGCCGACCGGCCGCGACGACTCGCTGGCCCTGGTGTTCGGGTGCTGCCATCCGGAATTGTCCTCTCCCAGCCAGATCGCGCTGACCCTGCGCGCGGTCGGCGGCCTGTCCACGGCGCAGATCGCGGCGGCGTTCGGCGTGCCGGAGGCGACGATGGCCCAGCGGATCAGCCGGGCCAAGCAGACGATCAGGGAGAACGGCCTGGACTTCAGCCTGCCCGCCGCGGCGGAGCGCACCGAGCGCCTCCGCGCGGTGCTGCACGTGCTGTACCTGATCTTCAACGAGGGCTACACCGCCAGCGACGGCGACGAGCTGACCGTGCCCGCGCTGTCGCGGGAGGCCATCCGGCTCACCCGCTGGCTGCACCGGCTGCTGCCAGAAGACAGCGAGGTGGCCGGGCTGCTGGCGCTGATGCTGCTCACCGACGCGCGGCGGGCCGCCCGCACCCTGCCGGACGGATCGCTGGTCCCGCTGGCCGAGCAGGACCGGCGCCAGTGGGACCGGGACCAGATAGCCGAGGGAATCGCGCTGGTCACCGCGGCCCTGCTGCGCGGGCAGGCCGGCCCGTACCAGCTGCAGGCGGCCATCGCGGCGGTCCACGACGAGGCCGAGACCATGGCCGACACCGACTGGCCACAGATCCTGTCGCTGTATGACCTGCTGGAGGTGCTCGCGCCCAACCCGTTCACCACGCTCAACCGCGCGGTGGCGCTGGGCATGGTGCACGGGCCGCGGGCGGGCCTGCAGGTGCTGGCCGACCTGGCGGCGGACAAGCGGATGGCACGGCACCATCGGCTGCTGGCCACCCGGGCACACCTGCGGGAACTGGCTGGCGATGAGCCCGCGGCGGCCGCGGATTACCTGGAGGCGGCGCGCCGCGCCACCAGCGTTCCCGAGCGCCGTTACCTGGCGGTACAGGCCGCGCGGCTGCAGGCCGCAGTCCGGCCGGCCCGGTAGGACCGGGGGCCGTCGCGGGCCCACCATCTGGGCATATGGCCGACCCCGGAGTTCGGGGTGTAAGGCCGGGGCGCGAGGGTAGCGGCTTCGGGCCGACGGCTAGCGCCGGCGTCGTGAGACGGCCGGATAAACGGCCTTCTCGGGAGGGAGGCAATTGTGAGCGAGTTCGAAGGCCTGAAGAACGAAGCAGAACAGTTCCTGCAGCGTGATGAGGGCGGCCAGCAGAATCAAGGCAGTCAGGGCCAGTACGGCCAGCAGGACCAGGACAGTCAGAGCCAAGGCGGCCAGGACCAGCACGGCCAGAGTCAGGGCGGTTACGGCCAGGACCAAGGCGGCCAGGGCGGCTATGGCCAGGACCAAGGCGGCCAGGGCGGTTACGGCCGGCAGGACCAGGGCGGTTACGGCCAGGACCAGGGCGGCCAGAATCAAGGCGGCTACGGCCAGGATCAAGAGGGTTCCGGCCGACAGGACCAGGGTGGCTACGACCAGGACCAGGGCGGCCAAGGGGGTTATGGCGGCGACCAGGGCGGCCAGGACCAGGACGGTGACGAGCAGTCGGGGTACTAGGCCTGCGGCTTAGGTCGCCGAGTCTAGGAAAGGGCCGGCCAGCACAGGCGGAGCGGGAGCCGGATGTCACGGCTAACCGGTCCGGCGCTGGCCGGCCCCTTCGCCTGTCTACGCTGCGGGCTTGCTAGCTGTTGCCGTTCCCATTCCGCTTTCCGTTGCCGTGGCCCTTCTTGTGGTGGCGCTGGCTGGGCGGCAGGGTCGCGGTGCCCGTGACCGTGCCGGGGCTACTGGACGTGCCGGGGCTACTGGACGTGCCGGGGCTACTGGACGTGCCGGGGCTGACGGACGGGCTGGCCGACGGTGACGCCGCCTCGGACGGCGACGTGGCCCTGGACTGCGACGGGCTGACGGCCGGGGCGGCTCGGGAGGGCGCGCTAGTCGGCGTGTGTGACGGCGAGCTGGCCGGGTGTGCGCCCGACCCGAATCCAATGACGCTGATCAGCACCAAGCAGGTCAGTGCGGCGAGCGTGACAACGGCTACGGTCAAGGGTCGATGTCGGCTCGGCCGGGAGCCGGGGGCCGACCTGCCGTCCGGGACGGTGGGCGGCGCTCCCGGCGGCGCCGCGATCGGGGCCGCTGGTGCGCTGTCCCTGGGCGACAGGAGCTCGTCGCGCAGGCGAGCCGCCTGATCGGCCACCTGGCTGGCATCGGCCGGCCGCCAGGCCGGATCCTTGGCAGTCAGCATCATCACGAACGCCGCCACCCCGGACGGCACGGACGCGGGCAGCGGCGGCAGCGGGCGGTCCCGGTGCGCGATGGCCACGTCCAGCGCCCCGCCGGCGAACGGCTGGGTGCCGGTCAGGCATTCGAAGGCCACGATGCCCAGGGCGTACAGGTCGCTGGCCGGCCCGGCCGAAGCTCCCGCGACCCGTTCCGGGGCGATGTAGCCCGGTGTGCCCATCACCGTCCCGGTGGACGTGACGGGTGTCGAGCCGACCACGTGCGCGATGCCGAAGTCGGTGATCCGCACGCTCCCGCCGGAGGTGAACAAGATGTTGGCCGGCTTGATGTCCCGGTGAATGAGCCCTACGGCGTGAGCGGCCTGCAGGCCGGCCGCCACCTGCGCGACCATGTCCATGGTCTGAGCGGGACCGAGCGGACCACGGGTCAGCAGGTCGGCGAGGGACGGCCCGTCGACCAGCTCCATGACCAGGTAAGACTGCTCTTCGGCAGGCTCCCCGTAGTCGTAGACCCGGGCGATGTTCTGGTGCGACAGGGCTCCGGCGTGCCGGGCTTCGGCATTGAACCGGGCCAGGGCCTCGCCATGGGAGGCGTACCCAGCGTGCAGCAGCTTGACCGCTACCGGGCGGGACAGCACGGTATCGGTGGCCCGCCACACCTCGCAGTAGCCGCCCGCACCGATTCGCTCATCAAGGACATAACGACGGGCGAGCAGCGTTGAGGCATAGGCCATCAGCGCCCGGTACCCGCGCCGCGGAACTTTAACCACCGCGGGTACTGGCATGATCGTGGGCATGACCGTGGTGAGGATCAACGCGATTACCGTGCCCGCCGACAGCGGCGATGAGCTCGCCCGCAGGTTCGCCGCGCGGGCTGGCGCGGTGGACGGCCAGGACGGATTCGAAGGGTTCGAACTGCTCAGGCCGACCGACGGGCGGGCCACCTGGCTGGTCGTGACCCGGTGGCGGGACGAGGAGGCATTCCGGGCCTGGATGCAGTCGCCGGCGTTCGGGCAGGGGCATCGGTCGGCGGCCGAGCGAGCGGGCGGTGCGGCGCAGCCGCCGGTCGGGATCAGCAGTGAGCTGTGGTCCTACGAGGTCGCGGGCGGGTCCTGATGACCCCGGTCGCGGGCGGCATGATCCCGGTAACAGACGGCGAGATCTGGGCTGAAGATACCGGCGGCGGCGGAACGCCCGTGGTGCTGGTCAATCCGGGGTGGAGCACGGCCGGGATCTGGACGCCGTTGCTGGGCCTGCTCGCCGGCCGGTTCCGGCTGATCAGGTACGACGACCGGGGTGTCGGCCGGTCGCCGGCGCCGTCCGTGCCGTTTACCAGGCTCGCGGACCTGCGCTCCGTGCTTGACCACACGGGTGTGGCCCGGGCGGTCGTCGTCGGGCACAGCGGCGGCGGCGGGACCGCGCTGGCCCTGGCGCTCGACGACCCGGAGCGCGTCGCGGCCCTGGTCCTGGTCGCGCCGGGAGCGCCGGACTACCCGTGGCCGACGGACGACCCCTACATCGGCGAGTTCGTACGGCGGTACACGGCGGGCGACCAGGAAGGGCTGGTCCGGCTGGGCGTCGCGACCTGGGCGACCGCGGGCGACGACGAGACGGCCGCCGCGGAGATCCGCGCCGCGGTGTCGGCGTTCTTCGTCATCGGAGAGCTCGGCCAGGAGGATCCGCCCGTCTACGACCGGCTCGGCCAGGTGCTAGCGCCTGCGGTCGTGGTCCGCGGTGACCTCGAGTACCCGATGGTCGCGGACTGCGCGGACGCCATCGCGTCCCGCATTCCCGGCTGCGGCCGGATCGTCGTCCCCGGCGCGGACCACCTGCTGCCGCTGCGCGCCCCGGGCCGGCTCGCGGAGATCATCACCGGGCACGCCGGGACCGATGCGTTACAGGTCTTCCAGCTCGTAGATCATGCTCCGCACCTGGGCGCCCGCGGTGGAGGCCAGGGTGTCCACGTCGGAGGCGGCGGAGCGGCCCTCGGGCGAGGCGAAAGCCTGCTGGAGCGCGGCGATGTCGTCGAAGTCGAGTTCGGCGATCCGGTAGTACAGGTCGCCGCGGACGGGCCGGGCCGCACGGCTGAAGGTGTAGCGCCGCACGCCAGGGAGCCGCTTCACCAGCGGGACATGGATCTCGCGGTAGTGACGCTCGAAGAACTCCGGGTCCTGCGGCGTGCCCCACAGGACCAGGAACCGGGCCATGGTCGTCATCTGCCTTCTCCTTCAGGTCGCGGACGCGCTGATGTCGCTGACGTGCTGATGTCACTGACGTGCTGATGACGATCAGGGCCGCGCGGAGGGGACCGCAGCCGCGCCGAGTTGATGCAGCAACGCGTGCTTGATCCCCGGGCGGGACCCGAACACCAGCAGGAACAGCGCCTCGCGGGCGAGCCGCTGCGGGGGCTGGTCCACGGTGACGGAGTTGCCTCCGTCCCGCACGGCCAGCGCCGCGGCCGCGCGCAGGGCCAGCTCCGAGGCGGCCGCCCGGGCCGCCGCCATCGGCTCGGGGCCCGCTCCGAGCGCGGCGTCGAGGCGTTCCCGGCAGCTGGTCACCTCGTCGTCGAGCGGGCTGGGGCCGAGCATCCGCGTGCACCGGCGGGCCACGCCAAGCGCCAGCGACCCGTTCAGCCGCAGCCCGGCGGGCTGCACGCTGACCGCCGGGTCGAACGGCACCTGGCCGGCGAAACGTCCGGCCGGGACCGGCAGGCCGTCGAAGCCGAGCCGAACCGTGACCGCGGCGTCGACGGCGGCGAGCCGCTGCCTGGTCACGCTCAGCCCGGGCTGGTCGGCGGCGTCGATGATCAGGGTCACCACGGTGTCGTCCGGCCCGCGCGCCACCACCTGGACCAGGTCGATCAGCCCCCAGCCGGTCACCCACGGGGCCGTTCCGTGCAGCCGCCAGCCGCCCTCGGCGGGTTCGGCGCGCAGCTGAGGCGGTCCCGGGATCAGCCCGGTGAGCGCGATGCCGCCACGGATCCGGCCCTGACAAGCGGGCGCGAGCCACCGCTCGCGGAGCGCGGCCGGCGCGGCGTCCTCGGCCAGCGTCATGACCAGCCGGAAGTGCTGGATCAAGACGAACGCCACAGCCAGGCACCCGCCGGCCAGTTCCTCGACCACGCTTCCCGCCTGGACCAGGTCCAGGCCGAGCCCGCCCGCCCCGGCGGGCACGGGCGCGCCGTACAGGCCGGCCGCGGCGAGCGCGTCCAGGTGCGCCGCCGGGAGCACGTCCAGGCGGTCCACCCGCATCGCGTCCGGGAACAGCACCTCGTCGGCCAGCTCGCGGGCGGCGGCGAGGACGTCCTGCGCGGTGCGCATCAGCGCCGGGACCAGGTGGCCGCGAAGACCGGACGGGTGCGCACAGTCGAACCCTACGCGCCGGGTCAGCTGTGGGAGACTGCCCGGAACAGCTGATACAGGAGGTGCAATGCCCGGGCTCACCGTCGCGCGGATCGCGCTCGGCTGCGGGAACTTCGGCGGGGTCGGCTCGGCGCCGGCGTTCTTCGGGCAAGGGCTGACCGAGGATCAGGCGTTCGAGTTGATGGACGCGGCCTGGGCTTCGGGCATCACGCACTTCGACACGGCCGACGCCTACGGCGGCGGCCGGAGTGAGCAGGCCATCGGCCGCTGGATCGCATCGCGCGGGGTCCGGCCGCAGCTGACGACCAAGACGTTCAACCCCATGCAGGCCGGCGCGGACCATGGCCTGGACCCGGACCGGATCGCCCGTCAGCTCCGGTCGAGCCTGGACCGGCTGGGCGTCGACCGGGTCGACCTGTACCTGGCCCACGACTACGACCCGGGCGTCCCGCTGGCCGAGACGCTCGGGGCCTTCGCCGCGGCCCAGGCCGACGGACTGATCGGGGCCTACGGGGTCAGCAACTTCCACGCGCCGCAGCTGGCCGCCGCGCTGGCGGCCGGTGCGCCGCGGGCCGTCCAGAACAGCTACTCCCTGCTCGCCCGGCAGGACGAGCAGGAGGTCCTGCCCTTGTGCGCGGAACGGGACGTGGCCTACCTGGCCTTCGGCCCGCTGGCGGGCGGCTGGCTGACCGGCAAGTACCGGCGCGGCGCGCCGTTCCCGGCCGGCTCGCGGATGACCCAGCGGCCCGAGCCCTACCGGGAGTTCGTCACCGACCAGACCTTCGACGCGCTCGCCCGGCTGGAGGCCATCGCGGCCGGCCGCGGCACCTCGATGTCCGGCCTCGCGCTCGCCTGGCTGCTGGCCGACGACCGGGTTTCCCAGATCGTCATCGGACCGGGCCGCCCGGATCACCTGGCCCCGGTGGCGGAGGCACTGGCGCACCCGGTCACCGAGCGGGAGCGGGACACGATCGACGAGGCCGTCGCGGACCTCGGCACGAAGGAGGCGGGTTCATGATCGCGCTGGCGGACATCGAGGCGGCCCGGGCGCGCATCGCGGGCTCGGTGATGCGGACGCCGCTGGTACCCCTGCACGTCGAGGGGTCCCCGGCCCAGATCTACCTCAAGCTGGAGAACCTCCAGCCCATCAACTCGTTCAAGATCCGCGGCGCGACCAACGCGGTCATGCTCGCCCCGGCCGACACCTGGGCCAAGGGGCTGGTCACGGCCAGTGCGGGGAACATGGCCCAGGGCATCGCGTGGACGGCCCGCACGCTCGGCGTCCCGGCCACGATCGTGGTGCCTGACCACGCGCCGGAGGCCAAGCTGGCCGCGATCGAGCGCCTTGGCGGCCGGGTGGTCAAGGTGCCGTACGACGAATGGTGGAACATCATCGTCACCAGCCACGTCGACGGAGTGGAGGGGCTGTTCGTGCATCCTGTCCAGGACCAGGCGGTGATGGCCGGCAACGGCACGATCGGCCTGGAGATCCTCGACGACCTGCCCGACCCGGACGCGGTGGTGATCCCGTACGGCGGCGGCGGGCTGACGGTCGGCATCGCCAGCGCGGTCAAGGCCCTGCGGCCCGGCACCAAGATCTTCACCGCCGAGCCCGACACCGCCGCGGCGCTGAGCGCCGCGGTCGCCGCCGGGCACCCGGCCGAGGTCGACTACCAGCCCTCGTTCGTGGACGGGTCAGGCAGCCGGCGGGTGCTTGACACCATGTGGCCGCTGGTCGAGCCGCTCGTCGACGGCGCGCTGTCGATCCCGGTGGCCGAGGTCGCCGCCGCGGTCCGCACCCTCGCCGAACGCGTCCGGATTATCGCCGAGGGCGCGGGCGCGCTGGCGCCCGCGGCCGCGCTGAGCGGCCGGGCCGGGACGGGCACAGTGGTGTGCGTGGTGTCCGGGGGCAACATCAACCTGAGCACGCTGGCCCAGATCCTGGCCGGGGCTGACGGTTAAACCACTGGCGGTTAGACCACTGGCGGATAACCTCGGCCGTACTCCGGCCAGGGCCGCGACCAGCCGGTCCACCTCGTCCGGCGTGTTGTAGTGGATGAAGCCGATCCGGACCGACTTGTCGCGGTAGCCCAGGCGCTGGTACAGGCCGAGCGAGTACCACGAGTCGTGGGCCCAGACCCCGATCTGCTCGTCGGCCAGCCGCGAGGCCACGTCGGCGGCGGGCACGCCCTCGACGTTAACCAGGAAGGTCGGCACCCGGCCGTCCATCCCCGGCCGGCCGTACACGGTGACCTCTTCGGGCAGGCCGTCGAGGAACCGCTGGCCCAGCGAGCGCTCGTAGGGCACGATCGCGGCGAAACCCCCGATCGAGTCCAGGTAGTCGATGGTGGCGTTGAATCCCGCGAGCAGTTCGTACGGCTGCGTGCCGGTTTCGAAGCCGCGGCCCAGCGGGCTGGTGGGCGCCGGCCGGGCCCTGTAGGGCCGCCACCGCTCGATCACCTCGGTCCGCCCGTAGGCCATGCCCAGGTGCGGCCCGCAGAACTTGTACGGCGAGCAGATCAGCACGTCGGCGCCGATGTCCCGGACGTCAATCGGCTCGTGCGCCGCGTAGTGCACGGCGTCGACCCAGGCCAGTGCCCCGGCCTGGTGCGCGAGCTCGCACACCCGGCGGGCGTCGGTGACCGTGCCGACCGCGTTGGAGGCCCAGGCGAACGCGACCACCTTGGTCCGCGGCCCGAGCTTGGCCTGCAGGTCCGCGAAGTCCAGCGTCGTGTCGTCGTGCAGTTCGACGTGCCGGACCACCAGGTCGCGGTCGTGGGCGATCTCCAGCCAGGGCGCCACGCCCGCGTCATGGTCCAGGCACGAGACGAGGATCTCATCCCCCGGGCTGAACGCGCGGGCAGCGGTCCGGGACAGCGCGAAGTTGAGCGAGGTCATGTTGGGCCCGAAGATCACCTCGGTCGGGTCGCAGCCCAGGAAACGGGCTGCCTTGCCCTCCGCCTCGGCCAGGATCTGCCCGACGCGGAGGCTGGTCGCGTAGACCGCGCCGAGGTTGGCGCTGGCCTCCCGGAGCGCGAGCGCGATCGCGTCGCCCACCTCGTCGGGCACCTGCGTGCCGCCCGGAGCGTCGAAGAACGCGAAACCCCGCTGTAGCGAGCTGAAGCGGGCCCGGATCGCGGCAACGTCGACGCTTGCACTGAGCACTCCGGCCACAGGCGCTCCTCCTGCTCGGTATCGAATTCACAACTGCCAGCCGGTCCCAGAGTAGTCCTCTTGCCTTGGCCTAAACCGCGATGGTTTGATCAGCGATACGAATTCGGCCAGGGGGAGGGCATTTCTCTGAACTTCCTCGAACGCATGCTGAGGTGCGCGGGAGCCCTCGGCTAATGCGGCCACCCACATTGTGAGATAACCAGGGAAATGGAGGCGTATCTGATGAAGGGACGCCTGGTCCTGGTCGCGGCGGCGGTTGGCTCGCTGGTCGTGGCCGGTTGCAGTAGTAGTACCAG